>Ga0255338_1000963_pt1 | contig 65432 bp, 70 predicted proteins | sample MeOH1_35cm_T4_19_FD_203715 | JGI IMG/M metagenome (GOLD analysis project Ga0255338, IMG submission 203715) | Sandy soil microbial communities from University of British Columbia, Vancouver, Canada - MeOH1_35cm_T4_195 | ecosystem: Engineered > Artificial ecosystem > Sand microcosm > Unclassified ... | reverse complement strand
GCTAGTGTAGTGTTTGACTCTTGAAGGAACTTAATTAATTGCTCGCATCCAATGCTCTACTACGGTTTGTATTGGAGCGAGCAATTGCGAGTTGCCCCGGCGATTTCTTTGACGGATGAAGAGCACAGCGAGCTGACGCGACTGGCGCGTTCCAAGCGCACCAGCGTGCGTCTGGCGCAGCGGGCGCAGATCGTGCTGTTGGCCGCTTCGGGCCTGCAGAACAAGCAGATCGCCGAGCAATTGGACATCGGGCGGGTGCAAGTGGCGCGCTGGCGCGAGCGCTACCTGGAATTGGGAATCGCCGGAATCGAGCGCGATTTGCCGCGCGGCGCCCCGCCGGTGAAGGTGGACGTGGCCAAGCTGGTGGAGTTGACCACGAAATCGGCCCCCGAGGCGGCGACGCACTGGAGCACGCGCAAGATGGGCGAGGCCTTGGGTGTCAGTGCCAGCACGGTCATGCGGCACTGGCAGGCTCACGGCCTGAAGCCGCACATCGTGCGCGGCTTCAAGGTCTCGCGCGACCCGGAGTTTGCCGCCAAGCTGGAGGACATCGTGGGCCTGTACATGTCCCCGCCCGAGCACGCGCTGGTGCTGTGCTGCGACGAGAAGAGCCAGGTGCAGGCGCTGGACCGCACGCAGCCGGGGCTGCCGCTGAAGAAGGGCCGCGCGCAGACCCTGACACACGACTACAAGCGCCACGGCACCACCACGCTGTTCGCGGCGCTGAACGTGCTGGACGGGCAGGTCATCGGTCAATGCCAGCAGCACCATACCCACGTCGAGTGGCTGAAGTTCCTGCGCCAGATCGATCGCCAGACACCCAAGAACAAGACACTGCACCTGATCGCCGACAACTACGCCACCCACAAACATCCGGTGGTGCAGCAGTGGCTGGCCAAGCACCCGAGGTTCAACATGCATTTCACGCCGACCTCGGCGTCGTGGCTGAACATGGTGGAGCGCTTCTTCCGCGACCTGACCACCGAGCGGCTGCGCCGAGGCGTGTTTACCAGCGTGCCTGAGCTGGTCATCGCGATCAACGAATACGTCGCCCATCACAACATCCATCCCAAGCCGTTCATCTGGACCAAGAGCGCGCGCGACATCTTGCAGAAGGTGATTCGCGCGAACAGCCGCTTAAGTTCCAAACAGAACGCAACACTACACTAGCGGTACCGTATCTAACGGGGATCGCAACGCCAGCGACGTGTTTGGGTAGCGGGCCGTGGACGGCGCGTGGCCGACTCCGCGAATGTCCCCCGTCGCGGGCTGCGCCCGCTACCTCCTCCTTGATTTCGCTGCGTCGGCCACGTGCCATGCGCGTCCCTTGGTTCGGCGTTGTATCTTTCAACGCATCGAAAGCCCACAACGGTGGATGGATCGGGGCGGCGGGGCGCTCTACGCAGCGGAATAAAGCAGGAGCCGCCTTCCCGGCGGCGGGGGACATCCGCGGGGTAGAGTGCCCCGCTGCGCTGATCCCGCCCCAACGCCCCGCAGTGACGGTAGCTGCTGTAAAGTGCCTTCTTTGAGGGCTTTCGCATGCCAGTTGAAGCACCCCGCCACATCCGGCTGACCTCCCATGCCAGCGGTTATGGCGCACTGCCCATCGTTTGGGGCGCGCCCACCGCCGTCGAACGCGGGCCCATCGTCGGCACGACCACCCAGCGCAGCCACCGCAACGTCATCGGCACGCACAGCGGCTCCTACAGCGTCTATCGCGCGCTGGCCGTGGCGGCAGGCGCCCTGTCGCGCATGCACAAGGCCGACCTCACCAACACGTCGCCCACCGACGTGATCGGGCCCTATCCGCAGTGGACGGACTCCAACAAGATCGTTTCGCTCGACCCGTGGGGGGCCCTGGTCGCCGACGAATTCGCGGCCGAGCTGGCCGCCGGCTACGATATCCGCCCCACCATCGCCGTGACGAAGGCGCACGTGATCCTGCCGGAGGTGATCGAGGGCCTGCTGGCCGGCCGCCTCCAGGCCGACGGCACGGTGCTCACGGCCGGCGGGGCGGCCATGGTCACCAAGGCCGCGATCGAGCCGGTGTGGTGGCTGCCCGGTGTCGCGCAGCGGTTCGGCTGCACCGAGAACGACCTGCGCCGGGTGCTGTTCGAGGAAACCGGCGGCATGTATCCCGAGCTGGTGACCCGCAGCGACCTGGAAGTCTTCCTGCCGCCCATCGGGGGGCAGACCGTCTACATCTTCGGCAACCCGCGCGACCTCGCCAACCCCGAGGTCGAGCTGACGGCGCGCGTGCACGACGAGTGCAACGGCTCCGACGTGTTCGGATCCGACATCTGCACCTGCCGGCCCTACCTCACGCACGCCATCGAGGAATGCATCCAGGGCGCGCAGCGCGGCGGCGTCGGCCTCGTCTCCTACTCGCGCAAGGAGGGCCGCGCGCTGGGCGAAGTCACCAAGTTCCTCGTCTACAACGCGCGCAAGCGCCAGGTGGGCGGCGACACGGCCGACCAGTACTTTGCGCGCACCGAATGCGTCGCCGGCGTGCAGGACATGCGGTTCCAGGAGCTGATGCCCGACGTGCTGCACTGGCTGGGCATCCGCAAGATCCACCGGCTGGTGTCGATGAGCAACATGAAATTCGACGCCATCACGAAGTCCGGCATCGAGATCGGCGAGCGCGTGAACATCCCCGACGAGCTGATCCCCGCGGACGCGCGGGTGGAGATGGACGCCAAGGTGGCGGCGGGCTACTTCACACAGGGGCCGGTGCCCGATGCACAGGAGCTCAGGAAGGCCAAGGGCCGGGGGTTGGACAAATGAAGGAAACCGATTTCATCACGCCGCATGCGCAGTCCGAGGCGGCTGCAGCCGTCCTGCGCACGACCGCCGCGATCCGGGAACGGTCCACCCAGCTGGCGTCGCGCGCGCGCCAGGGCGAATCGTCGTGGTTCGTGATCGACGAGGGCTTCATGGACACGGCCGCGGAAGCCGTCGCCGCCTCCACGCGCCAGCGCTACCCGAAGCTTCACATCCCGATCCACAGCCGCTGGCGGCATTTCGAGGCGGGCGGCGTGGACCGCAAGGCCGGACTCGACCGCCTGCTGGAGGGCATGCCACCCGTCCTGCGCGGCCATTCGATGATCGACCTGACGGTGGTGAGCGTGCTGCTCGATGCGGGCGCCGGGCCCGACTGGAAATACGTGGAGCCGGCCACGGGCCAGGCCTTCAAGCGCTCGGAGGGACTCGCGGTCGCGAGCTTCCACGCCTTCACCGCGGGCCTGTTCTCGAGCGACAGGAACCATCCGTTCCAGGCGGACTCGGAGGGCCTGCGCGCGCTGGTCACCGACCACCTGGCGTCGGCGTTCCAGGTCGGCGAAACCAACCCGCTCGTCGGCATCGAGGACCGGGCGATCCTGCTGCGCCGGCTCGGCGAAACGATGGCGGAGCAGCCCGAGGTGTTCGGCGAGACCGGGCGGCCCGCGGGGCTGTTCGACACCATCATCAGCCCGTTGGGGCCGGACGCGCCGCACACGGCCACGGTCAATGCCCACACCATCCTGTCCGAGCTGTTGCGGACGCTCTCGGGCATCTGGCCGGCCAGCAACGCCATCGGCGACATGCCGCTGGGCGACTGCTGGCGCCATGCGGCCGTTCGCGGCGAGGGCCTCACCGACGGCTGGATCCCCTTCCACAAACTCTCCCAATGGCTCACCTACTCGCTGATCGAGCCGTTCGCGTGGTCCGGCGTGCAGGTGAACGGGTTGGACCAGCTGACGGCACTGCCCGAGTACCGCAATGGCGGCCTGCTGATCGACAGCGGGCTGCTGCGCCTGCGCGACGAGGCGGCGGTGCGCGAAACCTGGCGGCCCGGCGACGAAATCATCGTGGAGTGGCGGGCGCTGACCGTGGCGCTGATGGACGACGTGGCCCGGGCGGTGCGCCACCAGCTACGATTGGGTGAATCCCAGCTGCCCCTGGCCTGCGTCCTGGAGGGCGGCAGCTGGGCCGCCGGCCGCGAGCTGGCGCAGCGCCTGCGCGGCGGGCTTGCGCCCCTGCGGGTGGCCAGCGACGGGACCGTTTTCTGAGATCTGAATAGGCAAAACAACAATGGGCAATGTCCACCTGATCGAACACCCGCTGGTGCAGCACAAGCTGACACTGATGCGCAAGAAGGAAGCCAGCACCAACAGCTTCCGGCGCCTGCTCAACGAATTGGCGATGCTGATGGCCTACGAGGTCACGCGCGACATGCAGGTGCAGGACATCGAGATCGAGACCCCGCTGGAGAAGATGACCGCCAAGGTCATCGACGGCAAGAAGCTGGTCTTCGTCTCCATCCTTCGCGCCGGCGGCGGCATCCTGGACGGCATGCTGAGCGTGGTGCCGGGCGCGCGCGTCGGCCACATCGGCCTGTACCGCGACCCCAAGACGCTGACGGCCGTGGAGTACTACTTCAAGATGCCGCAGCACATGCACGACCGCGACGTGATCGTGGTGGACCCGATGCTGGCCACCGGGAATTCCGCCATCGCCGCCGTGGATCGCCTGAAGGAACTCGGGCCCAAGTCGATCAAGTTCGTCTGCCTGCTCACCTGCCCCGAGGGCATCAAGGCGCTGCAGACCGCGCACCCCGACGTGCCGATCTACACGGCCGCCATCGACCGCCAGCTCAACGACCACGGCTACATCCTGCCGGGCCTGGGCGACGCCGGCGACCGCATCTTCGGCACGAAGTGAGGGCCCGTGTCTTACCCCCTCCCCCTCCGGGGGAGGGCCGGGGTGGGAGCATCTCTCGCGCTCTGATCCTCCTGCTGGTCCTCAGCGCCCCAGCCGCCATCACTGCCGCCCCCTTCACCCCCGCGAATGACAACGAAGTCGTCGAGCGGCTGCCCGCGAGCGCGAGCGACCCCTCGGTGCGGCGCGTCGAGTCCCTGCGCAAGCAGCTGGCCGCGCGGCCCAACGACAGCGCACTGCGCCTGGAGATCGCGCGCCGCTACTTCGACCTGGCCATGGCGCAAGGCGATCCGCGTTACGTCGGCTACGCCTCCGCCGCGATCGCGCCGCTGGCTGCGTCGTCGGCGAACGACGCGCAGTATTGGCTCGTGAAGGGCCTGGTCCAGCAATACAGCCACGACTTCAAGGGCGCGCTGGACAGCCTGGCCAAGGCGCGGGAGCTCGACCCGCAGGCCGTCGAGGCGACGGCATGGCGCTCGGCCATCCACATGGTGCAGGCGAACTACGACGAGGCCCTGTCGGAGTGCACGCGCCTCGTTCCCAACGCGCACCCGCTGCATGCGCAAGGCTGCACGGCGTACGTGCAGGCCAGCACCGGCCAGCTGGCGCCGGCCTACGAAGCCCTGGGCAAGGCCCTCGCGGCCGCCGGGACGGTCGCGCCGGAGCTGGCCGTCTGGACGCGCACGCGCCTGGCTGAAATGGCGATCCGCCTGCAACGCTGGCCGGAAGCCGAAAGCCATTTCAGGGAAGCATTGGCGCAGGGTGTGACCGACCAGTTCCTGCTGGGCGCCTACGCCGACTACCTGCTGCTGCAGAAACGCCCGGCGGAGGTGCTGACGCTGCTGGCCGGCTGGGAGCGCTCCGACATCCTGCTGCTGCGGCTGGCGCTGGCGGGGCGCGCGGCCAACGATCCGCGCGCCGCCGACTGGGCATCGCAGCTGCGCGATCGCTTCGCCGCCGCCGCGCTGCGCGGCGACCGGCTGCACGAACAGGAAGCCGCGCGCTTCGAGCTGGACATCGAGGGCAATCCCACGAAGGCCGTCGACCTCGCCACGCGCAACTACCAGGACCAGAAGGAGCCGCGCGACGCGGAAATCCTGATGCGCGCCGCGCTGGCCGCGAAACAGCCCCGCGCCGCGTCGCCGGCCGTCGCATGGCTTCGCACGAACAAGTACGAGGACCCGCACCTGGCGGCCCTGGCCAACAGGCTCACCACGCCGGGAGCGGCACGATGAAGCGCTGCCTGCTGCTCTTGCTCGCGCTGGCCCTGCACGCGTCCGCATGGGCGCACAAGCCCAGCGACAGCTACCTCACGCTGCGCGCCACGGGCGCCAGCGACGTCGTCGCCGTGCGCTGGGACATCGCCCTGCGCGACCTGGACTACGTGCTCGAACTCGACCGCGACGGCAACGGCGCGCTCACCTGGGGCGAAGTGCGCCAGCGCGCGGACGACATCACGCGCTACGCAACGACGCACCTGGCCCTCACCGCCGCGGACAAGGCCTGCCGCTGGGAAACCGCCGGGCCGATGATGCTGGACAAGCACAGCGACGGCACCTACGCGGTCCTTTCGCTGGCCGCGAAGTGCGAGAACCTGGAGAAGGGCCTGAAGGTCCGCTACTCGCTGCTGTTCGACGTGGACCCGTCCCACCGCGGCCTGGTGCAATGGGTGGCGCCGGGCGCCGGCACCTCGCAAGCGCTGGTCTTCGGCACCGAGTCGGCCGAGCAGTCGCTGGCGCTGAAGGCTCCCGGCGGCTGGCAGACGTTGAAGCAATACCTGCTCGACGGCGTGTGGCACATCTGGATCGGCTTCGACCACATCCTGTTCCTGCTCGCGCTGCTGTTGCCGTCGGTCCTGGTGCATCGGGGCCGGCGCTGGGACGGCGTTTGCCGCTTCCGGCCGGCCGTGACCGAGGTGGTGAAGGTGGTGACGGCGTTCACGCTCGCGCACTCGGTCACGCTCAGCCTGGCGGCCCTGCAGGTGATCAGCCTGCCCTCGCGCCTGGTCGAGTCGGCCATTGCGGCCTCCGTGGTGCTGGCGGCCCTGAACAACCTGCGCGGGACGATCGAACGCAGGCGCTGGGTACTGGCTTTCGTGTTCGGCCTGATCCACGGCTTCGGCTTCGCGTCGGTGCTGACGGACCTGGGCCTGCCCCAAGGCGCGCTGGTGCTGGCGCTGGTCGGGTTCAACGTCGGCGTGGAAATCGGGCAACTGGCGATCGTGGCCGTCTTCCTGCCGGTGGCATTCGCCTTGCGTTGGACGAGCTTCTATCGCGTCGGGGTGCTGAAGGTCGGGTCGGTGCTTGTGGCGATGCTGGCGGCGTACTGGTTCGTGCAGCGGGTATTCGACTTCCAGGGGCCGTTCTGATACGTTGGGGCCATGCTCGACCTGCTCATCACCAACGCCACGCTCCCCGACGGCCGAACGGGGATGTCGGTGGCCGTGCAGGCCGGCCGCATTGTCGAGGTCAGCCCGGGCCTGCGCGCGGCGGCCGCCGAAACCGTGGACGCCGCCGGCGAGCTCCTCACCGCGCCCTTTTGCGACCCGCATTTCCACATGGACGCGACGCTCAGCTACGGCCTGCCGCGCGTCAATGAAAGCGGCACCCTGCTGGAAGGCATCGCGGTGTGGGGCGAGCTCAAGCCGACGCTGACGGCCGACGCCATGATCGAGCGCGCCCTCACCTACTGCGACTGGGCGGCGGCCCGGGGCCTGCTCGCGATCCGCAGCCACGTGGACACCAGCGACCCCAGCCTGCTGCCCGTACAGGCCATGCTGGATGTGAAACGCCGCGTCGCGCCCTATATCGACTTGCAGCTGGTCGCGTTTCCGCAGGATGGCGTGCTGAGGACCCCGGGCGGCGTGGACAACCTCCGGCGCGCGCTCGACCTCGGCGTGGACATCGTGGGGGGCATCCCGCACTTCGAGCGCACGATGGCGGCAGGCGCGGCGAGCGTGAAGCTGCTGTGCGAGATCGCCGCCGATCGCGGCAAGCTGGTGGACATGCACTGCGACGAGACCGACGATCCGATGTCGCGCCACATCGAGACGCTGGCGTTCGAGGCGCAGCGCCTGGGCCTGCAGGGCCGGGTGAACGGCTCGCACTGCACCTCCATGCACAGCATGGACAATGACTACGTGAGCAAGCTGATCCCGCTGATCGCCGAGTCAGGCGTCAGCGTCGTCGCCAATCCCCTCATCAACATCACGCTGCAAGGCCGGCACGACACCTACCCGAAGCGCCGCGGCATGACGCGCGTGCCGGAGCTGATGGCGGCCGGGGTCAACGTCGCGTTCGGCCATGACTGCGTGATGGACCCGTGGTACAGCATGGGCTCGGGCGACATGCTGGAGGTGGCGCACATGGGCCTGCACGTGGCGCAGATGACCAGCCGGCGGGGCATCCGCGCCTGCTTCGACGCCGTGACGGTCAACGCGGCCAAGGTGATGCACCTGCAAGGCTACGGGCTGGAGCCGGGGTGCGACGCGAGCTTCGTGTTGCTGCAGGCACGGGACGTGACCGAGGCCATCCGGTTGCGGGCGAATCGATTGAGAGTCTGGAAGAAGGGAAGAACCTTGTCCCAGACGAGCCGGGCGGTGGCGAACCTGAGGCTGGACGGCAGGCCGGTGCAGGTCGACTTCGCCGCGCCCTCGCCATAGCGGCGGGAGCCCAGGAATGCCCCTCGACCTCACCCGCATCCGCGCCCTGTGCTTCGACGTGGACGGCACCATTGCCGACACGGACGACCACCTCGTCGCACAACTGGCCGCGCTGCTCGACCGGATGCCGCTCGTCAGCGGGCGCCGTGCCGAACGCCTGGCGCGGCAGATCGTGATGGGCGCGGAAACACCGGTGCACGGCGCCTATGCCTTGCTCGACCGATGGGACCTGGACGTGCCGGTCTCGCGGTTGCGCGCACGCCTGAAGGCCGCCAAGGCGCGGGGGGTCGATCCGGGGCCGACGCGCAACATCGAGGCCAGCGACGAAGTGCCGCACGACATGATGGCGGGCGTGAAGGAGATGCTGAAGGCGCTTTCCAAGCACTACCCGATGTGCGCCATCACCACCGGCGGTGCGCCGCGCGTGGAGCGCTTCCTGGAACACTACGGGGTGCGCGACATCTTCACTGCGGTGGTAGGCGCGCAGACGACGAAGCGCATGAAGCCGCACCCCGAGCCGCTCTTCTACGCCGCGGACGCGATGAAGGTCACCCCCGAAGAGTGCCTGATGATCGGCGACACCACCATCGACATCCGCACCGGCCGGTCCGCTGGCGCGCAGACCGTGGGCGTGCTGTGCGGATTCGGCACCGAGGACGAGTTGCGCCGCACCGGCGCGGGGCTGATCCTGAGCACCACATCGGACCTGCTCGGGGTGCTGATGCCCGCGGAAGATCCCCTGGGAAAGACCGCCAGCCCTGAGGAATGAACAGATACGCGCTTGCCACGAAGGAGGAATTGCATGTTCATCGGCCATTTCGGATTGGCATTCGCCGCGAAGCGCGCCGCGCCACGCGTATCGCTCGGCACGGCTTTCCTCGCCGCGCAATGGCTGGACCTGCTGTGGCCCACGCTGCTGCTGCTCGGCATGGAAACGGTTCGCATCGCACCGGGCGCGACGGCCGTCACGCCCCTCGTCTTCGACCATTACCCGATTTCTCACAGCCTGACGGCGGGGATGTGCTGGGCGCTGGCCCTGGGTGCGGTGTACGCGCTGGCGAAGCACAACGTCCGCGGCGCCGTGGTCGTCGGCGCGCTGGTCGTCAGCCACTGGCTGCTCGACGCCATCGTGCACGTGCCGGACCTGCCGCTCGCGCCCGGCATGGACACGATGGTCGGCCTCGGCCTGTGGCAATCACGGGCGGCCACACTTGCCGTGGAGATCCCGGTCTTCGCCATCGGCGCCTGGCTGTACGCGACCTCGACGCAGGCGAAGGACAGCTCGGGCCGATGGGGACTGGTGGGACTGTTGGCCTTCCTCGCGCTGATCCACGCCGGCAACCTGTCGGGCGAGCCGCCGCCCAGCGTGACGGCCATCGCCTGGGTGGGACAAGCCCAATGGCTGCTGGTGGCCTGGGGCTACTGGGTGGATGCGCACCGCACGGCGCGAGGCCCTCTTACGGGCGGGCCGGCGGCGATGCCGCCGCGCCCATGACCGACGTCGCGCTCGTGATCGGCGGCAGCGGCTGGCCGACCAGCTGCGGCCAGCGCACGGGATAAGCCTCGGCATCCGTGCCGGCCGCGACGATGGCCCGCTCGGGCCGTCGCGGTATGGCCCACTGCGCCGGCGCCGCGTTCGGCCGCGGAATGATGTGCCCCACCGGCCTGTCGTAGCGGGTGAACCAGTCGGCCGGCCAGCGGCGCGCCTGCGCCGCTTCGGCTTGGCCCGTGGAGTTCGTCCCTGCGCTGGCGGCGGTGGCGCCGGGGCCCACGTCGACCGTCACGACGCTGGCCGGCGGGCTGACGCTTGCCACCGCGGGTGCTTCGCCCACCGCGGCACTCGTCGCCGGCCCAGTGCCGACGCCGTCGCCCGTGCCGGCGGCTGACGTGCCCCCACCCGATGCAGCCGCGGCGCCTGAACCGGAGCCCGCGGCACTTCCCCCAGCACCTCCGCCACCACTTCCACCTGAGCCTCCTGAGCCAGCCGATCCACCCGCACCAGCGCCGCCGCTACCGGCCCCAGCACCAGCACCTCCGCCACCTGCGCCACCAGCACCGCCGCCGCCTGCCCCGCCGGCACCCGCACCGGCTCCACCACCTGCCCCACCGGCACCGGCACCGGCTCCACCGCCACCGCCACCGCCACCGGCTCCACCACCTGCGCCGCCACCAGCTCCACCACCGCCGCCCCCGGCGGCTGCATAGCTGTCAAGGCTCAAGGTGATGCCCCAAGCACCGGCCAGGCCCCCGACGAGCACGGCGAGCGCGAATTTCCTCGAAACGGCATTCATGATTCCCTCACTGCGAGTTGCTGCACGGATGGGTCATCGTGTGCGGCGGTGTTTGCCAGTGGCGTAAGCCGCTGCCGGCGCCGGGCCCGGCGCGATTGGACGGGCCGCGTCAGCCGAAGCAGACTCAGCCCTGGGGTGATCGTACTTTTCGTGCAAAATTGGGTGCGCTTTCCCCGCAAACCCTTTGCCGGCGCGGCCTGCAGTCGTTTGCGTAAGTTGATGTGAGATCGCAACTCTAGGGAGCGCCAAATGATTACGAATGCCCGCAGGCGACACGAGCTGAACGCGCTGGTCTGCAGCACTCTGCAATCGCTTGCAGCTGGAGTTGCCGCTGCCACCGTTGGGGTGCCGGCATGGAGCCAGCCCATAGAGCGACTTGAACCGACGGTCTTCACTCGCTGCCCGCCCCCGTGCGCTCGGGCCTGACACGACTTGGATGCACAGTGCCCCAGACCTTTATGGCCAGGCGGCCCGAAAACGTCATCCATGGAAGCTTTACCGCTCGCGCAGCGCGGGAATGGGCTGTTCTGTGTTCCGTCAGCGGAACCAGCGAGATTTTGGTATTCCGATCGAATTCGGCAGAACCCATCGCGCGTTTCGCTGAAGCAGCGGACGAAACCTTTGTTCAGAGCGTTTCGCCAGGACTGTCGGGTTATTCGCGGCTTATCTCCGCTGGGCCGCGCTCTGCAGCCGGTCTGAACCCCATTCACGATGCTTACATCGAGAAGGCCTCAACGGTCTGGGTTCGGGCAGGGCAGCGCTGGCAACCAAAAGCAGGCACAGACTGACCGACCCCTGGTGAATTTCTCACAAAGAATCTGGGCCTGATGGTGGATTTGAAGCTGCATGACGCGCTCCCTACTGAGAGGTCACGGATTCACTTCAGCGAGGGGCCCTGCGCAGGTATACCCAGCAAAGAAGGCCTGCCAAGCCGGCAACCGCGCAAAGCGAGTAGACGTGCGCCACGAACATTGATACTGGCGAAGGGATTGGCCAGCAGGCAGGCCGGCTTGAAGGCGGGGGCGTCAGGCGAACTGCAGCTCGATTTTGCCAGCGCGGCGCCGCACGGGACCAACCACAATCTTCACGTCATGCCCCAGCTTGGCGACCAGCTCCAGCAGCTTGGCCTCACTGACGCCGCGGAACTGCCCGCGCGTGATGCGGGAAATCTTGGATTGGTCGATTTCGAGCAGCGCGGCGGCGCCCTGTTGCGTCAGGCGTCGCGCCTTGATGGCGCGCGCGATCTCCGCCGCGAGCTGCGACTTGCGCTGCATTTCTGCAGCGTCGGCGTAGCCCAAGTCCGCATAGACATTGGTGCTGCCTTCCTCGATGGTGATGTGGCTACTTTGGCTCATCGCTGTACTCCTTGCTTTGCTTGCCAAGCCTCAAAATCCTGCGCCGCGGCCTTCAGGCGCGCCTTGATGAGGTCCAGGTCCTCCTTCGGCGTCTTGATGCCGCTCTTGGACTTCTTCTGAAAACAGTGCAGAACATAGACCCAACCGGCAAACTTGACCGTGTAGACCGCCGGAACGTATCGCCCCGAAAATCTTCGACCACTTCAAGCACGCCAGCGCAAGCACGCCAGCGGAACCGAATCCACTCAACGCCTTGGCGTCCTGGTGCCTGCCACCGGCTTGCGCAAGGTCGATGGCGTGACCGAATACGTCTTGGACATCCTCGGGCATGCCGTCCAGATCCCGCTTGGCCGAGCCGACCCATTTGAGCGGTTTGCGCGAGACGGTGGGCATTGGTGCGATTATGCCAATTTGGTCATAAACTGTCAATCTGAGCGGCGACTTTCGAGACGGAGCGAGTTGATCGCCCGAAGTGCACCAATTTGCACGAAAGGACGGTCACCCCGCCCTGCGCAAGGCAATGGCCGTCGGTGCCACGCTGGCCAGCGCGGACGCCGGGGAGCGCAACCGCACCCCGTCAACGCCACCAGCTTGCAACCCCGGCCACGATCAGCACCACGCCCAGCACGATGGCGATCCGCTCGCCACGCGGCGCCATCTTCTCGATCGCAACCACGATGGACAGTGCGGCAATCCACGGCAGGTTCATCACGCCACCGACGAACAGCAGGGCCATCACCGCCCAACAGCAGCCGGCGCAGAACAGGCCATGGCGCAGGCCCATGCGGAAGGCGCCCGCAGCTCCCGTGCGCCACTCCCCCATCAGGAAGCCGACAGGCGTGCGGCAGGTGTCCAGGCAAACCTTCTTGAGCGGCGTGAACTGGTAGACGCCCGCGATCGCCAGCAGTGCGCCGCTGAGCACGAGCGAGGTGCTCACGATCATCGGGTCCACCCACTCCACGGCCTGCAGCATCCACTGCAACGCCGTCGCCACCGCGCTGAACCCGGTCCACACCAGCAGGTACGCGGCGACGAAAACCCGCGCGCGGGCCGGCTCGCCGCTGCGCTCGCCCAGGCGCGCGAACGCCAGGATCATCGGCAGCGCCGAGGGCAACATCATCGCCGCCATCATCACGGCCCACATGACGAAGACCGCCAGCGCGTTGAGCACGCTCCAGCCGGGCACGCCGGGCATCGTCAGCTGGACAAGTGGATGCCCCATGTCGACAGCGATCCAGGTGAGGAACGACCATGCCGCCACGCTGGCCGCCAGCACGGCCGTGGCCTGGCGCGTGCCGCCTCCGGCGAGCAGCGCCGGGCGGGGCGGAACGCCTGGCCCATCGGGGGCTCCCTGTGGCATGGCTACACCTCCTGTCGGAATGCCCGCAAACGATCCGCGCGTTCGCGTACTTTGTCAACTTGAAGCCGGGCGGATGCTCGCCTATCCTGCGGAGCGGGCCCGCGATGCCCGCACTGGAGGTGCGCGATGGCTGCATGGCAGATTTCCGGCGAATACATGGAGACGTGCAACTGCACGCTGGTTTGTCCCTGCATCACCACCAACATGGTGGGCAAGCCGACCGAGGGCGACTGCAAGGCCGCGCTGGCCATGCGCATCGACAAGGGCGACAAGGACGGAGTCTCGCTCGACGGAGTCAAGTTCCTCGTCGTGATGCGCTCGCCGGGCCCGATGATCGAGGGCAACCTCACGGTCGGGCTGGTCATCGATTCGGCCGCTTCGGATGCGCAGGTCGAAGCCATCAGTGCCATCGCCAGCGGCGGCGCCGGCGGGCCGATGGCCGCGCTGGCGCCGCTGGTGGGCAAGATGGCCGGCGTCGAGCGCAGCCCGATCTCCTTCGAGATCGACGGCCTGAACCGCACCGTGCGCGCCGGCAACTTCGTCGACCAGGCGTGCGAAGGCCTGCCGAGCGCGGCCAACCCCGCCGAGCCCATCTGCATCGACAACACCGCGCACCCCATCTCTCCCCGCATTGCCCTGGCGAAGGCGACGCGCAGCGTGATGCACGTTTTCGGCATCGACTGGGAAGACAACACCGGGACGAGGAACGGGCACTTCTGGCCCTTCGCCTGGTCCGGCTGACACGCTCGCACGAAAAGCCGCGGTCGCCGGTCGCGACCTGTCGATATGGAGGTGAACATGGCCAATCCAGTTGGCGTGACCGAATTCAAGGTGAAGTCGCACGATTCGCCCGATGAGGTTCGCGCACCCAGCAAGACCCGCGTCGAGGTTGTGCAGCTCGAGGGGTACACGATCGGCAGGTTCAAGTTCGAACCTGGTTGGCGATGGTCGGAATGCATCAAGCCTGTCGTCAAGACGGACCAATGCCAGCTCTCCCATGTGGGGCATGCCTTCTCGGGGAGCATCAAGGTCCGGATGAAGGACGGCACCGAAAAGGTCATCCGCGCCGGAGAGTCCTACACGATCCCGCCGGGGCACGATGCCTGGGTCGAGGGCAACGAGCCGTTCGTCGCGATCGAGGTGATGAGCGCGGACGTCTACGCGAAGCCCAAGCCGTAACGTTCAGTCCGGCCAGGGCCTGGCCCGAAACGCCGCCACCAGGAACTCCACCAGCATCCGCACTTTGGGCGGCACGTGCTTGCGCGTCGGGTAGATGACGTACACCCCGATCTCGCTCGACCGGTACTGCGGCAGCACCTCGACCAGCGTGCCGGATCGCAATTCCTGCGCGACGAGGAAAGTCGGCTGCAGGATGATGCCCAAGTCCTGCAGAGCCCCGGCAAGGCAGGTGGCGCCGCTGTTGCTGCGAAAACGCGGCGTGACCTTCGCCACGACACGCCCTTTCGGGCCGTCGAACTCCCAGTGATCGCCAGTGGCCAGCAAGGTGTAGTTCAGGATGGCATGCGCCGCCAGCTCGTCCGGGTGCCGCGGCACGCCGTGACGCTTGAGGTATTTCGGGGAGGCGCACAGCACCAGGCGCGTGCTGGAGAGCTTGCGGCTGACGAGGGACGACGCCGGCAGCCGGGCGATGCGGACGGCGGCATCGAAGCCTTCGTCGACCAGGTCCACCGTGCGGTCGGAGAGCGACACGTCGAGCGTGACCTTCGGGTGGCGGGCCAGGAACCGCCCCCACAGGGGCGCGAGGTGCAACTCGCCGAAAGTCACCGGAACGCTCAGCTTGAGTTGCCCGGCCACTTCGCCCCGGTGAGAGGTGATCTCGGCCTCGGCCTCGTCCACGTTCGCCAGCAGCTCCTTGCACCGCGCATGAAAGACCTCGCCCTCCTCGGTCAACGACAGCTTGCGCGTCGTTCGCTGCAGCAGGCGAATGCCCAGGCGCGCTTCGAGATCACCGACGTAACGCGACACGGTGGGCTTCGACATGCCGAGCGCGTCGGCCGCGCCCACGAAGCTGCCAGAGTCCACCACTCCGACGAAAGCCCGCATCTCCTGGAATTTGTCCATTTTGTACCGATTTCCGGAACAGTCCATCCCGATGCAGGTAGTTTATCTTCGGTTAACGAATCAATACAGTTCAACCCAGGCGCCGCGAATCGCGACGCAACAACCACTCAAGAAAGCCACATATGAAGACACTCGTTATCGGCGCCGGCAACATGGGCTCGGCCTTCGTCAAGCAACTCAGCGCCGCCGGGCACAAGGTGAGCGTCACCGCGCGCACCGCGTCCAAGGCCGCCGAACTGGCCGCCCAGTACCCGGGCGTCACGGCCGTCGACGCCGCCGGCGCGGCGAAGGACGCCGATGTGGTGATCCTCGCCACCGGTTATGCCGATGCCGTGCCCGCACTGCGCTCCGTCGGCAACCTGCAGGACAAGGTCGTCGTGGACATCACCAACCCGCTGACGGCCGACTACATGGGACTGACGGTGGGCCACACCACCTCGGCCGGCGAAGAGATCGCGCGTGCCTTGCCCGAGGCGCAAGTCGTCAAGGCATTCAACACGCTGTTCGCCCAAGTGCTGGGCGCAGGCGCTGATCTGGGTGGCGGGCAAAAAGCCAATGTGTTCTACGCAAGCGACAGCGCGCGCGCCCGTGAAACGGCGAAAGCGCTGGCCGAGAGCATGGGCTTCACGGCCGTGGATGCCGGCGGCCTGAAGAACGCGCGCTACCTCGAACCGCTCGCCGGCCTGAACATCTACTTCGGCTACGGCGCCGGCCGGGGCACGAACATCGCGCCGGCCTGGATCGAGAAGGCCTGACACCGATTCCGCATCGCTTCAAGGAGCAAACCATGTTCATCACACGAGACGATTTCCGGTTCAAGGCCTCCAACTTCGACCTGACCGAGAGCCACAACGTCGTACGCATCCTGGCGGGTTTCATGATGCTGCCCCATGCGGCCAGCAAGTTCGCCGCGGGCGGGCTGAATCCCGGCACCGTGGCGTTCTTCGCCAAGGCCGGGCTGCAGCCTGCCGAGTTCATGGTCGCCCTCGCGGCCACTGCTGAAATCGTCGGCGGCCTGTGCCTGCTGTTCGGCCTGGCCACGCGCTGGGCGGGTCTGGGCGTGGCCGCGATCATGAGCCTGACCGTCGTCGCGCTGCTCAATATCGGCCCCTTCAAGTGGCTGTGGAACTTCGGCGGCATCGAGTACAACGTGTTCTGGGGTCTGACGGCCCTGGCGGTGGCGATCACCGAATTCAAGCGTCGCGCCGGCGCGGCCCACCCTGCTTCCGCGGGTCTGCGCACAAGGACGGCCTGAGCGCGACGCCGTGGTGACGCTTCGCATCGAGCGCGGCGAGACGCGCGTGGTGTCGCAAAGGGGCAATGAACCCGCCGACACCATCGTGCTTGCGATCGGGTACGCGGCGCCAGGGCAGCTGTCCTTGCGCCACGAGCCGCCTACGCCTGTCGAACTCGAGAATGCCATTGCAGTGATCGAAGACGCGGTCATGCCGCTGTCGAAGCGGCTGCCGCGTCCGTCGGAGCTGGTCGGGTCCGGCCGCGCGATCGAGGCCATCGCCGCAGCAGCAGGACAAGCCGGCCACGGCAACGTCCGCGTGGCGCTGGATGAAGTGGAACGCCTGTTCCAGCAGCTCGCTGCCGTGTCCGAGGGCCGGCCCGCCGCGTCGGGCGGGGTACCTTCAGGGGCGGACTTCGCGGCGACCCTCCTGATCCTTCGGGAGTTCATGCACCACCTCGGCTTCGACTCGATCACCATCGCCGTCCAGCCGCCGGGCTGACATCTCAGGCGCCCCCACGCCTGGCCTTGTCCTGCAATCTGCCGAAGGCCACGACTGCTTGATGTGCGCCACCATGTATGACAACATGCGGCATATGTCAGGCCGCGAGCGCCGGGGCGCGCACGAACAAGAGCATCGGGGAAAGGCAGATCTTGCATATGGAAAACATCGACGAGACACGCTCGGCCATCGCCAACCGGCTTTTCTTCCGGCTGTATCAATGCGCCAACATGCTGCATAAAACGGGCACCCGAGCCATCGAGGAGGAAGGCCTCACCACCCAGCAGTGGGCGGTGCTGGGCGCGCTGTCCCGGCCGCAGGCCGGCGGTGCCATGAAGCTGGGCGAACTCGCCCGCTACCTCATGGTCAGCCGGCAGAATCTCGCCGGCGTGATCGGCCGGCTGGAGCGCGACGGCCGGGTCGAAAGCGCCCCCGACCCGCAGGACGGCCGCTCACGGCTCATTCGCCTGACCGCGGGCGGGCGGCAGGTCTGGCAGCGCAAGGCGGTGCCCAAGATCCAGGATTACTACGAGCAGGCCCTGGAAGGCTTCTCCGTCAACGACATGGTTCACACCGTGCACTACCTGCTCAAGATCCTGGAGAACATGCAGAAGATCGATGCGCCCGACGCGGAAGAAGCGGGCTGACGAACCAGCCCGCCTCCGGTCACTTGCCCGACTTCGCGAACTCGGCGGACTGCTCCTTGACCACCTTGTCCACCTCGTCGGTGTAGGCGGCGACCCAGTCGGACTGCGGCACCCACTTCGTGCCGTCCCACATGTCGATGCGGGTCTTGCCGCCGCCGCCGTGGTCCTTGGCCGTGACGGTCACAGGGGCGATGAAGCCGTTGGCGTCGAAGCCGCGCAGGCTTTCCAGGCCGGCCTTGATCTTGGTGGGCGTCAGGGGCCACTTGTCCTTGCGGATGGCCTGCTTCACGCCTTCGAACATCACGGAATACATCGCCAGGCCCGTGTTGTAGTAGATGTCGTCCATGTTCTTCACGTCGCCGGCGCCCTTGCCCGCGCCGTAAACCTCCTTGGCGATCTGCTGCATCAGCGGGTGGTCCTTGCCGCCGACCACGTTGGTGCCGCGCTTCAGGCCCTTGGCTTCGGCCGGCCCGATGTTGTTGATGTCCACCTCGTTGAGCCAGTTCACGACGATCAGCTTTTCCATAGCGATGCCGTTGCGCTTCATCTCCTTGGCCGCGACCACGTGCATCGCCGAGAGGTTCCAGCTGATCACGTGGTCCGGATCGAACCGGCGGATCTGCGTCCACACGGCGGCCTGGTCACGACCGGGCATGGGGTTGGGGAACAGCCCCAGCTCGAAGCCTTCCTTGGCCGCCAGCGTCTTGAGCACCGGGATGGGCTCCTGGCCGAAAGCGTAGTCCGGGTAGATGAAACCGATCTTCACGCCCTTCAGGTTGCCCTTGTGCTGCGTCTTGATCCAGGCGATGTCGTTGGCGACCTGGCCCCAGTAGGTCGGGCCGATCGGGAAGATCCACTTGAACACGTCGCCATCCACGGCGTCGCCGCGCCCCACGAACGACTGCAGCAGGATGTTGCCGTCGGCCATCATGCGCGGCAGCACCGCGCGCGAGACCGGCGTGGACAGCATGTCGAACATCATCACGCCTTCGCGCTTGAGCTTTTCGTAGCACTCGATGCCGCGCTGCGGCTCGTTGCCGTGGTCCTGCACCACGATCTCGATCGGGTGGCCCTCGATGCCACCCTTGGCGTTCAGCAGCGTGGCGTAGTCCTTGGCCGCCTGCACGATCTGCGGGGTGACGAAGGTGTAGGCTTTGCTCAGGTCGTAGCAAAGGCCGAACTTGATGTTGTTGGACGCCTGGGCCTGCGCCGCACCGCCGCCCAGCAGCAGGGCCAGGCCCGCCAGCATCGATAGCGCTCTTCTCTTCATGGCATGACTCCTCGCGTACGGTTGAAAGGCCGCTGTGGACGCCAAGTACGCGCGCTGTCCGCAACGGGTTGTTCACTTAAGAAATTCGCAAGCGAATTTCTTAAGTGCTCTGATCAGTGTGCAGGGGCCCGGCAAAGCCGGTTCCCCTTCACAAGGGCGCCGCTGAGCGGAACAAGCATGCCCCATCGCACGCGGCGTCCCGGCCGCGCGCAATCACATGGAGCGCGGCCCCCTTGTGAAGAGGATCCGGCTTCGCCGGTCCTCTTCGCACCAATCAAACAACTTTGAAAACCGCGGAACGCGGTTTTCAAAGTGACTCAACTCAGCCAGCGCTTGCGCCGGCTGTAATGCTTGATATCGTGGAAATTCCTGCCTTCGGCGCCACCCAGGTAGAACTCCTGGATGTCGGGGTTGCGCTTCATGGCGCCGGCCGTGTCGTGCATCACGACGCGCCCGTTCTCCATCAGGTAGCCGTGCGACACCACCTCCAGCGCGGCCATCGCGTTCTGCTCCACCAGCAGCACCGACAGGCCCTCCTCGCGGTTAATGCGCTGGACGATGTCGAAGATCTCGGCGACCAGGAAGGGCGCCAGCCCCAGGCTGGGCTCGTCGAGCATCAGCAGCTTGGGCTGCGTCATCAGCGCCCGTCCGATCGCGAGCATCTGCTGCTCGCCGCCGGAGAGGAAGCCGGATTCGGCCGAGCGCCGCTCCGCCAGCCGCGGGAAATACGCATAGACGCGGTCGCGCCGGCGCACGAGTTCGGCGGTGCTGCAGCCGGTGACGGCGGACGCCGCCACCAGGTTCTCGTCGGGCGTGAGGTGCTCGAAGACGCGCCGGCCCTCCAGCACCTGCACGATGCCGCGCTTGACCCGCTGCTGCGGCATCAGGGCGTCGATGTCGCCGCCCTCGAAGTGCACCTCACCGCGCGTGATCTGGCCGCGCTCGGGCCAGAGCAGTCCGCTGATCGCCTTGAGTGTCGTGCTCTTGCCCGCGCCGTTGGCGCCGAGCAGCGCCACCATGCCGCCCTGCGGCACGGCGATCGACACGCCCTTGATCGCGAGGGCGACCTTGTCGTAGATCACCTCCACGTTGTTGAGCGTGAGGATGTCGGCGGCAGGGGCTTGCGCGGTCGTCATGGGCGTCACTTCCTCGCATACCCGAACGGCCACACCATCAGGTAGTTGCGCGCGTTGCCGTAGAGCTTGCCCAGGCCCATGGGCTCGATCAGCAGCACGACGATGATCGCCGCGCCGTAGACCATGTTCGGGATGTGGGCGAGCGCCTCGACGCCGATGTCCATGCCCAGCGCCTTGGCGCCCCAGGCGATGAGCGCGTTCATCTGGCCGGGCAACAGCAGGATGAACGCCGTGCCCAGGAAGCTGCCGATGATGCTGCCGAGCCCGCCCACGATCACCATCGCCAGCAGCTCGATCGACACGTTCACCGCGAACTGCTCGGGCGTGACCGCGTGATAGAAGCCGAAGACGAGCATGGCGCCGCTCACACCGCCGATGAAGGCCGAGGCTGCGAACGCGACCAGCTTGTAATAGAAACTCTGCACGCCGATGACGGCGGCGGCGTAATCCTTCTCGCGCACCGCCACCAGCGCGCGGCCCAGGGCGCTGCGCCGCAGGTTGAGCATGAACAGCGCGACGAGGATCGTCCACGCCAGCACGACGTAATAGGTGCCGGCCTCGGACGTGATGGCCTGCCCGAGCAGCTTCATCGGCGGCGCCTGCAGCGTGGCGGAAACGCCGCCGCTGATCGCCGGCACGTGCGAGATCACCCAGTCCATCACGAACTGCAACGCGAGCGTGGACAGGGCGAGGTACAGGCCCTTGACGCGCAGCGCGGCGAAGGCGAACACCACGCCCACCACGGTGGCAGTCAGCCCGCCGAGGACGACGGCGATCTCCCACGGAACGCCGTGGCGCGTCGCGTGCACCGACGCATAGGCGCCGATGGCCATGATCGCCGCGTACCCGAAGTGGAACTGCCCCGCCCACCCGAGGATCAGGTTGAGGCCGAGGACCGCGCTGGTCCAGATCAGCCACGGGCGGATGTAGCTCGTGAGCGCGAGCGAGCTGAACAGCCAGGGCGCCAACAGCGCGATGGCGAACACCACGAACATCGCGTTGCGCTCGAACGGGATCGGGAACAGCGACCGGTCGGCCCGGTAGTTGGTGTGGAAGATGCCTGCGCGTCGGTAGAACATTCGGTGCCCGCCCTATATTCGTTCGATGTCGTGCCGGCCGAACAGGCCATGCGGGCGGATCATGATGGTCAGGATCAGCACCGCGGCCACCACCAGCTCGCGCGTGCCGCCCCCCAGCAGCGGGTCGAGGTAGCCCGAGGCGACGTTCTCCAGGATGCCCAGCAGCAGGCCCGCGAGCATCGCGCCGCCGATGCTGTCCAGCCCGCCGAGCACGCCGACCGTGATGCCCTTGAGCAGCAGCATCGAGAGCGACTGGTCCACCGTCTGGACCGAGCCCCACAGGACGCCGGCCGCGGTGGCGGCGACCGCGGACAGCGCCCACGACAAGGCCACCCCGCGCTCGACCGAGATCCCCACCGACCAGGAGGCCGTGTAATCATCCGCGATGGCGCGCAGCACCACGCCCATGCGGGTGCGGAAGAAGAACATGAACACGCCGAACAGCACCATCGTCACCACTGCGCCGATCGCGTAGGCGCGGTTCACGAGCAGCGGCCCCAGGAACAGCGGCGAATCGCTGATGCCCAGCGGCATGTTGCGACCGCTGCCGCCCCAGATCGTGAGCGCCGTGGCGCGAATGAAGATGTCGATGCCCAGCGTCATCATCAGGATCATCACGATCGGCCGGCCCGCCAGGCGCCGCAGCGCGATGCGCTCGATGGCGATGCCGATGACGAACATCGAGGCGATCGCCAGGGGAATCGCCAACCAGATCGAGATGCCCAGCTTGCCCGCGAACGCGAGCACCAGGTACGGGCCGAGCATGGTGAGCGCGCCCTGCGCGAGGTTGGGCACCGACGAGGACTTGTAGATGAGCACGATGCCCATGGCGACCAGCGCGTACATCAGGCCCGCGAGCCCGCCGTTCACCGCCAGTTCGAGGAAGTACATGATGTCCATGGATCAGACCCCCGTCACGGCCAGTTCGCGCTCGGTGGTGCCCACCTCGCCGGTCTCGTACACCACCTGCGCCTTCACGGCGACGCTGCGCCTGCCGCTGTAGATGGCCTCGATGATGGGCGCGTAGCGCTCTTCCACGACGTTGCGCCGCAGCTTGCGGGTGCGCGTGATCTCGCCGTCGTCGGCGTCGAACTCCTTGTGCAGGCTCACGAAGTGCTTCAGGCGCAGCGGCTCGGGCAGCTTGCCGTTGACGCGTTCCACCGCCTTGCCCAGCAGCCCGATCACCTCGGGCTTTTGCGACAGGTCGGCGTACGACATGTACGAGATGCCGCGCGTCTCGGCCCAGTGGCCCACCGTCTCCTTGTCGATGCAGATCATGGCCGCCAGCGTTTCGCGGCCATTGCCGAGCACCGCGACGTCCTTGATGAACGGGCTGAACTTCAGCAGGTTCTCAATGTAGTTCGGGATGTAGCGCTCGCCCCTGGCCGTGTACACCACTTCCGACAGGCGCCCGAGCACGACGAGGTGGCCGTCAGGCTCCACGTAGCCCGCGTCGCCGGTGTGCAGCCAGCCGTCCTCCAGCGTTTCGCGCGTGGCGGCTTCGTTCTGGAAGTAGCCGCTGAACACGCTGCCGGAGCGGATCATGATCTCGCCGGTATCGCTGATCTTCACTTCCACCCCTGGCAGCGGCCGCCCCACGGTGTGGAGCTGGACCTCGTCGGGCGACTGCATCGCGTTGTAGGCGCTGCTCTCGGTCTGGCCGTAGAGCTGGCGCAGCTTGAGCCCCAGCGCGCGGTAGAAGATGAAGGTGTCCTCGCCGATGGCCTCGCCGCCCGTGAACGCGTGGCGCAGCCGGGTGAGGCCCAGCTGGTCCTTGATCGGGGCCATCACCAGGAACTCGCCGAACGGGCGCATCAGCGTCTGCGCCATGGTGGGCTGCTTGCCTTCGAGCTTGCGCCGCTCGGCATCGAGCGCCGAATCCATGAAGGTGTCGTACAGAAACTTCTTCAGGCGGGTGGAGTCTTCCATCCTCACATGCACGGTGGTGAGCATGTTGTCCCAGCTGCGCGGTGCCGCGAGATAGAACGTGGGGGCGATCTCGCGCAGGTCGTGCAGCACCGTCTCCTGCCGCTCGGGCACGTTCACCGTGAATCGCAGCGCGGTGCCGGCGCCGACGGTGAACGCGAAATCGCCGATCCACGCCATCGGCAGGTAGGCGAGGATGGATTCGCCGAAATCGAAGGCACCGCTGCGGTGGGCGTTGCGCACGCCCGAGAGGATGTTGCGGTGGCTGAGCACCACGCCCTTGGGCTTGCCGGTGGTGCCCGAGGAATGGATGAACACGGCCGGGTCGCCCGGCTGGGCGAAATCCAGGAGCGACTCGCGCAGGCCCGGCTCGCGCCGCAGCCGCTCGCGGCCCCTGGCTTCCAGGTCCGCCCACGAGACGAGCCCGGGCGCCGTGTAGCGCGACACGCCGCGCGGGTTGTCGTACACGACGTTTCCGATGTAGGCGCCGCGCTCGCGCAGATCGAGCGCCTTGTCCACCTGCTCCTGGTCCTCGGCGATGACGAAGGCGACTTCCACTTCGCTGGCCACGTGCAGGACCTCATCGGGCGTCGCATCCGGATACACCGGCATCGCGTACGCGCCCAGGACACCCGCGCACAGCATGCCCATGTACAGGCGTGGCCGGTTGTCGCCGAGCACGAGCACGCCCTTGCCGCGCGTCAGGCCCATCTGTTGCAGCCCGGCGGCCACCGACAGCACCGTGTCGGCCATCTGGGCCCAGGTGAACTCCTGCCAGATGCCGCGATCCTTCTCGCGCATCGCGATCGCATGAGGCACGGCCTGCGCATTGGCGACCACCAGGCGCACCAGTGTGGTTTCCGGATCGAAATTCCAGCGCGACGGGTCAGGTTGCGGCATGCGCCCCCCCGATGTACGCCTTGACCACCCGCGGGTCGGCGATGACTTCGCGCGGGATGCCGGTCTGGATCACCTCGCCGTAGCTGAGCACCAGCATGCGGTCGCAGATGCCGGTGATGATGTCCATGTGGTGCTCGATGATCAGCACCGTGACGCCGCGCTCGTCCCGCGCATCCAGGACGAAGCGGGCCATGTAGGCCTTTTCCTCCTGGTTCATGCCGGCCATGGGCTCGTCCAGGATCAGGAAGCTCGGCTCGGCCACCAGGGCCCGCGCCAGCTCCACGCGCTTCTTGATGCCCAGCGGCAGCGAGTCGACGTGTTCCTCGCGCACGCTTTCGAGCTGCATGAGGTCGATGATCTCTTCCACCACTTCGCGCTGGCGCATCTCCTCCGGCGCCGAGAACCACGGATAGAGCGCGGTGCGCCAGACGCTGGGCCGCATGTGCACATGCCGCCCGAGCAGGATGTTGTCCAGCACGCTCATGCCGTTGAAGAGGGCCAGGTTCTGGAAGGTGCGGGCCACGCCCTTGCGGGCCACCTTGTGCGGCGGCAGGCCCGTGATGTCCTCGCCGTTGAGCACGATGCTGCCTTTTTGCGGCGGGAAGAAGCCCGTGATGGCATTGGTCATCGTGGTCTTGCCGCTTCCGTTGGGGCCGACCAGGCCGAAGATCTCGCCCTTGTCGATGCGCAGGTTCACGCCCGTCACCGCGACCAGGCCGCCGAAGCGGCGCTCCACGTCGCGGCACTCCAGCACTGCCTGCGGCGAGGCGGCGGACGCGTCACGCCATTCGTCCGGCCCGGTGGTGTCTGGATATGACAACATGCGAACAAATACTAGGCAGTAGTAAGTTCAAGCGCAAGCAGTTCCGACTCGGGGATTACGCTAGTTGCATTGCCGGTGATAGGCAACACCCTGCCTAAATCCAGGCGTCGCGCCCGACCGGCTCGCGCTTGCCCCGGAAAGCGCGGACCCGCCTCCCGATGGACAGATTCAACCATAAGGGGCCGCTGCCCTGCGAGAATCGGCCACCCCGACCCAGGAGACATTCGATGCGGATTCAATGGCAAGCACGGACCAGGGCGCCGGCCGCGATGTTGCTGGCGACGATGGCGCTCGCCGGTTGTGCGTCGATCGGCGGCAGGCCGGCCCTGGGCACCCCACCCGGTTACCTCGAATCCTTCACCGCCGCCGTCCCCAACGCCGAGGCTCTCGGCCATCGCATCTTCACTCCCGGGCTCGATGAGGGCTACGTGCCGCAAGGCCTCACCGCCGCGGGCGCGTATCTATTCGTCAGCAGCTACAAGCCCATGCCGGACCTGAAGGCGAATACCGGTCCGTGCCGGGTGTTCCGCATCGAGATGGTCACCGGCAAGTCGGCGGGCGGCTTCGACATCCCGCCCGGCACGTGCACGCACTCCGGCGGCCTCGCCTACGCGGGCAACGGCCAGCTGTTTCTCGCGGACACGCGCCAGGTTTTCATGATCGACCTCGACAAGGCATTGGCCTCCGGAACATCCGCGGGTGCGTCGAAGGCCGTGAAGATCACCGGCGAGCTGCGGGGCTCCTATGCCACGCACGACGGCAAGGACGCGTGGATCGGCACCTGGACCAAGGAGCAGCCCAAGGCGCGCATGTTCCGGCTCGACCCGCGGCTGTTCGACGACCACGACGGCCAGACCGTGAAGGAGGATCGCGCGGTCGAATCGATCCCGGTTCCGCTCGAAGCGCAGGGCGCGGCCTTCGACAAGGCCGGCAACCTGTGGGTGTCGGCGAGCAACAGCAAGTGGGGCAAGCTCTACCGCCTGGACCGCCAGGGCACCGTGAAGGCGGAGTACGAGATGGTGCCCGGCCTCGAGGACATTGCCGTCGACGACTCGGGGCGGCTCTGGAGCCTGTCGGAATCCGGCACTCGCAAATACCTCCATTGGGAAACAAGGTTCCCGTACATCTTCCAGATCGATACGCGCAAGCTCAGGTAGGGCCCGCCCCCGTGCCGGCTTCGTCCTTGCGCGCCGACGCCGCGTCGCGCCGCGCCTCCTGCGGAAAGACGGGCACCGCGGGGCCCATGTCCTGGCCTACTCCTTTCGCACTGCCTCGGCGGCAAAGCCTGACTCCGCCCAGGCGTCGGCGCTGGCCCGCGTCAGCTTGAAGGACGGTGCCACCCGCGCCTGCGACAGCAGCTCGCCGGAAGCGTCCGTGGCGCGCAGCATCGCGGACGGGTTCTCCTCGTCGGGCTCGATGTCCAGCCAGACGCAGACGCGCTGCGCGCCGTGCGTGATGACGACCTGCTGGTGCAGGGCGGCATGCAACTGCTGCTCGTGGCGCCGGACGAACTCGGCGGCCGTCTTCACCAGCGTATTGAACGCCGCCGAATCCAGCGGCTTGGGGTTCTTCTTGTCGCGGCCCATCGTCCATGGGCCCACCAGCGCGGGCTCCACCTGCCCGTCGGGCGTCATGGCCACGGCCCACCCGTCGTCGTCTTCGTTCTTGATCACCCGCGCCGTCCAGCCGTTGTCCCGCCACAGGCGAGGCTCGGCGGTCTTCCCACCGTCGTGTTCCAATTCAGTCATTCCCCCATTGTCGCCAAACCCGAAGGAGTGATTTTGTTCATGCGTAGCCTGCTCTGTGCCCTGGCGCTGCCCCTCGCCACCTCCTGCGCGGTTTCGCAGCCGGCCGGCCCCATCACGACCCCGAGCGGGCTGGTGTACCAATCACTCAGAGAGGGTGCGGGCGCTCCGCCGGCCGCGACCGACACCGTCCGTGTCCACTACCGCGGCACGCTGCCTGACGGGCGCGAGTTCGACAGCTCGTACAAGCGCAACGAGCCGGCCGAGTTCGCGCTCAACCGCGTGATCCGCTGCTGGACCGAGGGCGTGCGGCTGATGAAGACCGGCGGCAAGGCCCGCCTCACTTGCCCGCCCGCCATCGCGTATGGCGACCGCGGCGCGGGCGGTGTGATCCCGCCGAACGCCACCCTGCAATTCGAAATCGAGCTGCTCTCCATCCGGCGCTGAGCGCCGCACGGCGCCGTGAGGCGCTTGTGGATGAGTAACTTTTGCGGCTGAGCTTTCCGGAAGCTCGGGGTAATCCCGTAGCCGTTCGGCGGCGCAAAGCCCAGCCCAGCCTTGACTTGGCCCATCTTTTTGTACGGTCGAGTACCAAGCCGCCGGCCTCACGCGCTTAACAGAATCAGGTTCTTGGTTACGTTGTCGGCGGCCGCCCAGCCGGGATGTGGGACGTCTCCTACTACAGTCGCGCTTCTTGCTGAGGTTTGCGGCTGACTTGGCCGCTGGACAGCCACAGCTCATCTTTCAACGGGTTCATCGCCGGCAGCTTGCTGCCGCCGCGGAACCCTTTTTGAAGTTGTGTTGAACATGAAAAGACGTGTATTCATCCAGTCCGGCTCCGCCGCCATGGCTCTTGCGCTTGCCGGTTGCGGCGGCGGTGGTGGTGGTGGAGTCGCCGCGGGAACGACGGCCGCCGGTGGCCCGGACGGCGCGGGCCCCGCAGCCCCCGCGGCCCCCGCGGCCGGCATCCCCGAGACATCCCCTGTGGGCAACGCGCAGGGGGCCTACCCGTTCGCGTCGCGCCAGGATGCCTATGCCGCCGGCATCACACCCACCAGCACGACGGCCGCGCAGATGGACTCGACGATCAGGTCGGCCTACGACGCGTGGAAGTCGCGTTCCATCGCCGATGTGCCAACCGTTCCCGGCGGCAAGGCCGTCAAGTTCGGCTCGTCCACCGATTACCTGACGGTGTCCGAAGGCGCGGGCTACGGCATGCTGCTCGCCGTCCTGATGGCCGGGCATGACCCGGGGGCACGGACGCTCTTCGACGGCCTGCTGACGACGGTCCGTGCGCGCCCCGCCAAGGGCATGATGCAGTACTTCGGCGACGAGGCGAAGTACCTGATGGACTGGCGCCTGAAGATGGACGGCACGTCGAGCGACTGGAACGACAAGGGCGCGAACGCGATGGACGGCGACCTCGACATCGCCATGGCGCTGCTGATGGCCCACCGCCAATGGGGTTCCAGCCAGGGCTGGAACTACCGCCAGGAAGCCATCAACACGATCAATGCCATCAAGCTCGTCGACATGAAGCCGGACGGCGCCACCAAGGGCCTTCCCAGCGCCGACAACAACCGCACGTCGGATTACATGATCGGCCACTTCCGCGCCTTCGCCAAGGCCACCGGCGACAGCTTGTGGACCAAGGCGGTGGACCGGGCCTACGAGCTCATCAACCACATCCAGACGGTCTATGCGCCCCACACCGGCCTGATGCCCGACTTCATCATCAACACGCACACCGCGAACCCGGAACCGTCGAAGGGATACATCGGGGACGGCACGCCCACCGAGGGGTTCTTCTATGCGAACGCCCTGCGCAACCCGTGGCGCTTCGGCAGCGACTACGTGCTGTCGGGCGACAGCCGCTGGAAGGACGTGACCAACAAGCTGGTGAATTTCATCAAGGCCGATTGCGGCGGTGACCCGACCCGCATCGCGCTCGGCTACCGCCTCGACGGCTCGCCCACGGAGCGCAGCTACCCGCCCAAGGCCACCATCGCCTGCATGATCGGCGGCGCCATCGTGGACGGCAGCCACCAGGCGTTCCTCAACAGCCTGTGGGACTGGACGGCGAGCCACCTGTCGCAGGACTACTACGACTCCGAGCTGCAGTTGCTGCCGATGATCGTGGCGTCCGGCAACTGGTGGACGCCCTGAGTCGCCGGCCTCAGGCCCGCCTGGCTTCCAGCAGCTTGACCAGCGCCCACAGCACCCGGTTCGCCGGCGTGGCGATACCGAGCGTCTCGCCGCGCCGCACGACCAGGCCGTTGAGGTGACCGATCTCGGTGCGCCTGCCGCGCGCCAGGTCCCGCGCGGTCGATGACACCTGGCCGGGCATGGACTCCACCAGTTTCGCCACCGTGCCGTGCACGTCGCCCGGCACCTCGACGCCCTCAGCCTTTGCCACGGCGAGGCATTCGTCCACGACGTCGCGCATCGCGTCCCTGATGCCCTCGCCCTGCACGTTGATCCCGTAAGGGCGAGATTTCGGGCAACGCGAAGACGTTCGATGAACACGTGATGCTCGGCGCCGGCGGCGACGCGGCCGCCGCGCACGGCGTCGACATCGTCCTGTTTTCCGTGAAATCCACCGATACCGAAGCGGCCGGCGCGCAGGTCAAGCCGCACTTGACGCCCGGCGCGCGCCAGCAGGCCGCCGAAGTAGCAGCCGACGGCGCCCGCGCCCATCACGGCGACCTTGAGGGGTTGGGTCATGGCCGCATTCCAGGAACACCGGATAATCCTTGCGCAATGGCCTATGTGGATTTATCCGGTGACACGGCGGCGATGCGGCGTATCTTCGTCTCGCTCGGGCTGGCGCATGCCGATGAGGAGGTGACCGCGGTTGCGCTGGCCGGCGGCGTCTCGTCGGGGATCTACCGCATCGACCTGCGTTCGGGCAGCTACTGCCTGAAGCAGGCATTGCCGAAGCTGAAGGTCGCGAAAGAGTGGAACGTGCCCGTCGAGCGCGTGTTCGCGGAGATCGACTGGCTCGAGACCGTGGGCCGCATCGCCCCCGGGCACGTGCCGCGCGTGCTGGGGCAGGACGACGCCTCCAGGAGTTTCGTCATGGAGTTCCTCGGGCCGGAGTTTCGCAACTGGAAGTCGCCGTTGCTGGCTGGCGGCGTCGACGTTGCCGTGGCTCGAGATGTCGGCGACGTCCTCGGGCGCATTCACGCAGCCACGGCCGACGATGCCTCGCTGGCGGCCCGCTTTGCCACCGACGCCAATTTCCACGCCATCCGCCTCGAACCCTACCTGGTGGAGACCGCGCGCGTGCATCCGGCGCTGGCCGACGGCCTGCTGGCCACCGTGGCGCGCACGGCCGGCACGCGCAGGGTGCTCGTGCACGGCGACGTGAGCCCCAAGAACATCATGATCGGGCCGAACGGGCCCGTGTTGCTGGACGCGGAATGCGCCTGGTTCGGCGATCCGGCGTTCGACCTGGCGTTCTGCCTGAACCACTTCCTGCTCAAGGCGGCCCACATGCCATCGCACCTCGGTGCGCTGATGGCGTGCTTCGCCGCCTTGAAAGCTTCGTATTTCGCGCGGGTGGCGTGGGAGCCGCTCGACGAGCTCGAGGCCCGCGTCGCCAGGCTGCTGCCGGGGCTGACGCTCGCGCGGGTGGATGGCAAGTCTCCCGTCGAGTACCTGGGCGAGGCACAGCGCGACTTCGTGCGCACCCTGGCCGCCAGGCTGTTGCGGCAAGGGCCCGTCTCGCTGGATGTCATCGCCGCCTTCTGGGCATGGGAGTTGGGTTCATGAAGATCAAGCAGGTCCTCTGCCGCCGCATCTGGGATTCGCGGGGCCGGCCGACGGTCGAGGTGGAGGTCGTCAACGAGGACGGCACTTCAGGGCTCGGCATCGCGCCCGCGGGGGCGTCGACGGGCACCCGCGAAGCCGTCGAGTTGCGCGACGGCGGCCCGCGCTTCAAGGGGCTCGACGTGCAGGACGCGCTGCGCGGCATCGCCAGTGATATCACCCCGGCCCTCGTGGGCCGCGACGTCACCCGGCAGGCGGACATCGATGCCGCGCTGGTCGCGCTGGACGGCACGCCGGCAAAGTCGCGGCTGGGCGGCAATGCCTTGATCGCCACGTCGCTGGCCGTGCTGCATGCGGCGGCGGCCCATGCGCGCCTGCCGCTGTGGCAATACCTCGCACAGGGCCGTCCCGTACGGCTGCCGCTGCCGCAGATCCAGATCTTCGGCGGAGGGGCTCATGCGGGCCGGCGTGTGGACGTGCAGGATTTCATGGTCATCGCGACCGGCGCGACGTCCTTCTCGCAGGCGCTGGAAATGACGGCGGAGGTCTACCGGGCGGCGGGCGAGCTGATGGCTTCGCGCGGCCAGCTCGCGGGCGTGGCCGACGAAGGCGGCTGGTGGCCCAGCTTCGCGCGCAACGAGGAGGCTCTGGACGCGCTGGTCGCGTCCATCGAGAAGGCCGGCTTCGTCCCGGGCCAGGATGTGGCAATCGCGCTGGACATCGCGGCGTCCGAGTTCGGGCGCGCCGGCCGGTACCGGCTGGCCCTGGAGGGCGAGGAACTGGATACCGATGCGCTGTGCGAACGGCTGGTGCGCTGGACCGAGGCTTACCCCATCGTGTCGATCGAGGATCCGCTGGCCGAGGACGACGAAGCCGGGTTGGTCGCTTTCACTCGCGCCGTCGGCGGCCGCGTGCAGGTGGTCGGCGACGATTACCTCGTCACCCACGCGGACCGCGTGCGCGCCGCCGCCAGGGTGGGCGCGTGCAATTGCGCATTGATCAAGCCAAACCAGGCCGGAACCGTCACGGAGACGCTTGCGGCGCTGGAGGCGGCGAAGGCCGCGGGCTACGCGACCATCGTGTCCGCACGCTCGGGCGAGACGGAGGACGTGGCGATCGTGCACCTCGCCACGGGTTGGAACGCGGGCCAGCTGAAGGTGGGGTCGTTCGCGCGTTCCGAGCGCATGGCGAAGTGGAACGAGGGTATCCGGATCGAATCGCGGGCCGGCGCGCCGTCGGGCTTCGCCGGCAGGGCCGCCCTTGCGTAAGGCGATCCCGCTCGTCCTGCTGCTCACGCTGGTCTGGGGCACCACCTGGCCGCTGTTCCCGATGGCGGTGCGCGAGGTCTCGGTCTGGACGTTCCGCGCCGTGAGCCTGGTTGGCGCGGGCCTGCTGCTGCTGGTCATCGCGCGGCTGCGCGGCGAATCGTTGCGCGTTCCGCGATCCCACTGGGGCACGGTGCTCGCCGCGTCGTGGGTGTACCTGGTGGTCTGGAACGTGGCCAGCACCTATGCCGCGATCCTCATCCCGTCGGGCCAGGCGGCGATCCTGGGGTTCACCATGCCGTTGTGGGCGGCGCTGGTTGCGTGGGCCGTGCTGGGCCAGCGACCCGGCGTGCGGGTGTTGTTGGCCCTGGTGTTCGGCAGCCTGGGCGTGGGCCTGCTGGTCTACGACGGCATGGGCGTGTACGCCAAGGCGCCGCTCGGCTTCGCGCTGGGCCTGCTGTCGGGCCTGGGCTGGGCGCTGGGGACCCTCCTCCTGAAGCGCCGGCCCGTGCCGGTCTCGTCGCTCGTGCTCACGGGGTGGCAGCTGCTGGCCGCCGCGGTGCCGGTCGTCGCCACCGCCTTGGTGCTGGGCGACGGCGCGTGGTTCATGCCTTCGACGACCACGATCGCCGTCATCGCCTACATCACGCTGTTGCCGATGGCGATGGGCAACGTGACGTGGTTCGCGATCGTCGGATTGCTGCCCGCGAACATCGCCGGCCTGTCCTCGGTGATGGTGCCGGTGGTGGCCATGGTCTCCGGCGCCGTCGTCCTGCGCGAGCCGCTGGGGCCTGTCCAGTGGGCGGCGATGCTGTGCTGTGCGGTCGGCTTCGGCCTGGCGCTGCTGAAGCCCGCCGCGCCGGCCACGAGATAGTACGATCACCGTCCATGAAGAACTACTGGCTGATGAAATCCGAACCCAGCGAGGTCTCGGTGGACGATGCGATCGCGGCGCCCCAATCGACGGTCGCCTGGACGGGCGTGCGCAACTACCAGGCCCGCAACTTCATGCGCGACCTGATGCGGGTGGACGACGGCGTGCTCTTCTACCACTCCAGTTGCGCCGAACCGGGCATCGTGGGCATCGGGCGCGTGGCCTCGACCGCGTACCCGGACCCAACGCAGTTCGACCAGAAGTCCAAGTACTACGACGCGGCGTCGAAGAAGGAGGAGCCGCGCTGGCAGCTGGTGGACGTGCAAGTGCTGGAGAAGACGCGCACGCTCGGGTTGCCCGAAATGCGTTCGACGCCGGGACTGGAGGAGATGGTGGTGCTGCGCAAGGGCAACCGGCTCTCCATCACGCCCGTGGAAGCGAAGCACTGGCGCCAGATCGTCAAATTGCTGGGGGCCTGAACGGAAAAAGCCACCCGAAGGCGGCTTTCCTGCTGGCACGGCGCGCTCACTCGCTGCTGGAGATTTCTTCCGGCTCCGGCTTGGCCTTGCCCTCCTTCTTCGGCAGCGGCTGGATGTCCAGCAGCACCTCGGAAGTCTCGGCGCCCTTCTCGTCCGTCTTGACGTCGATGTCCACCGTCAGGCGGCCACCGTCGGTGAGGCGTCCGAACAGCAGCTCGTCGGCTAGGGCGCGGCGGATCGTGTCCTGGATCAGGCGCTGCATCGGGCGGGCGCCCATCAGCGGATCGAAGCCCTTCTTGGCCAGGTGCTTGCGCAGCTTGTCGGTGAAGGTGACTTCCACCTTTTTCTCGGCCAGCTGCTGCTCCAGTACGAGGAGGAATTTGTCCACCACGCGCAGGATGACCTGCTCGTCCAGCGCCTTGAAGCTGACGATGGCGTCCAGGCGGTTGCGGAACTCGGGCGTGAACAGCCTCTTGATGTCGGCCATCTCGTCGCCGGGCTCCTTCACCTGGGTGAAGCCCATCACCGACTTGTTCAGCGACTCGGCGCCCGCATTCGTCGTCATGACGATGATGATGTTGCGGAAGTCGGCCTTGCGCCCGTTGTTGTCCGTCAGCGTGCCGTGGTCCATCACCTGCAGCAGCACGTTGAAGATGTCCGGGTGCGCCTTTTCGATCTCGTCGAGCAGCAGCACCGCGTGCGGCTTCTTCGTGATGGCTTCGGTGAGCAGGCCGCCCTGGTCGAAGCCGACGTAGCCGGGGGGCGCGCCGATCAGGCGGCTCACGGCGTGTCGCTCCATGTACTCGGACATGTCGAAGCGGATCAGCTCGATGCCCATGATGTAGGCGAGCTGCTTGGCCGCTTCGGTCTTGCCCACGCCGGTGGGGCCGGAGAACAGGAACGAGCCGATCGGCTTGTCGCCCTTGCCCAGGCCCGAGCGCGCCATCTTGACGGAGGCGGCCAGCACTTCCAGCGCCTTGTCCTGCCCGAACACGACGCTCTTCAGGTCACGCTCGAGCGTCTGCAGCTTGCCGCGGTCGTCGTTGGAGACGTTGGCGGGCGGGATGCGCGCGATCTTGGCCACGATCTCCTCGACCTCGGTCTTGGAAATCGTCTTCTTGCGCTTGTTCGCGGGCAGGATGCGCTGGGCCGCGCCGGCCTCGTCGATCACGTCGATCGCCTTGTCCGGCAGGTGCCGGTCGTTGATGTACTTGGCGGACAGCTCCGCGGCCGCCGTCAACGCATTGGCGGCGTACTTGACGCTGTGGTGCTCCTCGAAGCGCGACTTCAGGCCCTTGAGGATCTCGATCGTCTCGGCGACGCTCGGCTCGACCACGTCCACCTTCTGGAAGCGGCGGGAGAGCGCGGCGTCCTTCTCGAAGATGCCGCGGTATTCCGTGAATGTCGTCGCGCCGATGCACTTGAGCGCGCCGGAGCTCAGGGCGGGCTTGAGCAGGTTGGACGCGTCGAGCGTCCCGCCCGAGGCAGCGCCCGCGCCGATCAGCGTGTGGATCTCGTCGATGAAGAGGATCGCGTTGGGCTTGTCCTTGAGCGACTTGAGCACGCCCTTCAGGCGCTGCTCGAAATCGCCGCGGTACTTGGTGCCGGCCAGCAGCGCGCCCATGTCCAGCGAGTACACGTTGGACTCGGCCAGGATGTCGGGCACTTCCTTCTGGACGATGCGCCAGGCCAGGCCTTCGGCGATGGCGGTCTTGCCCACGCCGGCCTCGCCGACCAGCAGCGGGTTGTTCTTGCGGCGCCGGCACAGGATCTGGATCACGCGTTCGACCTCGTACTCGCGGCCGATCAGCGGATCGATCTTGCCGTCCCTCGCCGCCTGGTTCAGGTTCTGGGTGAACTGCTCCAGGGGAGACGCCTTCTCGTTCTTCTCGCCGCCCTCCTCGCCTTCGTTCGACGCCGACTCGCCGCTCTTGGAGGGCTCGGGCGGGTCGCTCTTCTTGATGCCGTGGGCGATGAAGTTCACCACGTCCAGGCGCGTCACGCCCTGCTGGTGGAGGTAGTAGACGGCGTGCGAATCCTTCTCGCCGAAGATCGCGACCAGCACGTTGGCGCCGGTGACTTCCTTCTTGCCGTTGCCGGTGGACTGCACATGCATGATGGCGCGCTGGATGACGCGCTGGAAGCCCAGCGTGGGCTGGGTGTCGACATCGTCGGTGCCCGCCACCTGGGGGGTGTTGTCCTTGATGAAATTGGACAACGATTTGCGCAGGTCGTCGATATTCGCCGAGCATGCGCGCAGCACTTCCGCCGCGCTGGGATTGTCCAGCAGGGCCAGCAGCAGGTGCTCCACGGTGATGAACTCGTGGCGCTGCTGCCGCGCTTCCACAAATGCCATGTGGAGGCTGACTTCCAATTCCTGGGCAATCATGAGATTTCCTTTTGCCTAAACTTCACTGACACTTTAAAGGTTCCAGATGGGTATGACCGGGATTTACTCAACCGGTTCACTCACACATTGCAGGGGATGCCCGGCTTGCCGGGCAGCCTCCTGCACCTGCTCGACCTTGGTCGCCGCCACGTCCCTCGAATAGACGCCGCAGATCCCTTTGCCGTCAAGGTGGATCTTCAGCATGATCTGGGTGGCCGTTTCCCGGTCCTTGTTGAAAAACTCCTGGATCACCACCACCACGAACTCCATGGGGGTGTAGTCGTCATTGAGCATGACGACCTGGTACATCTGGGGTGGTTTGGTCTTCTGGGTCCTGCGCTCGAGCACCACCGACCCGCCGTCATCGTCCTTCGGGCGCGTCTTGGGCGCGACCGGGGCGGGGACGGGTGTTTTACTGGCCATGAAAATCATTCTATCGAGCGCGCTTTGCGCATGCTGCGTCAAGGTGAATTGGTGACGCAATCGTCACATTCAAGCGACACGGCGGCGGCGCGTGCCCGTCCCCATTCTTGCGCACTGCGTGGGCCTCGGATGGGTTTGAGAGGCCCGTCAGGTCGCCGAAAACTTTAGTTCGTGCAAATGTTGACAGGCGCACCCCGAATCCGGGACACTTCGGGTTCGTCAAGAGGGAAAACGGAAGGTCGAAGAAATGGCGACAGGTACAGTTAAATGGTTCAACGACGCAAAGGGCTTCGGATTCATCGAGCCCGACGGCGGCGGAGCGGATGTGTTCGCGCATTTCTCCGCCATTGCCATGGAGGGTTTCAAGACCCTCAAGCAAGGTTCGCGCGTGACCTTCGAGATCACCGAGGGCCCCAAGGGCCAGCTCGCCCAGAACATCCAGTCCGAGGCGCCGATCGGCCCGATCGAAACCCAGCCCGGCCAGCCCGCCGAGCGGCCGCAGCGCCACTCCAAGGTGCGCGCCCCGCAATTCCACGCGTCGGGGCATGGTGACCTGATGTCGAAGTAGCCGGACCCGGGCCGACAAAAGCCGCCTCACGGGCGGCTTTTTTTCTGGATCCCCGCCTGCGCGGGGAGGACGTGCCTTTGCTCCGCAACGCGGAGCACTGCACGTCACATGTTCTCGATCATCACCTGCCCGAAACCGGAGCAGCTGACCTGCGTGGCGCCCTCCATCAGCCGCGCGAAGTCGTACGTGACCTTCTTGGAGAGGATCGACCTTTCCATCGAGCTGATGATCAGGTCGGCCGCTTCGGTCCAGCCCATGTGCCGCAGCATCATCTCGGCCGAGAGAATTTCCGAGCCCGGGTTGACGTAGTCCTTGCCGGCGTACTTGGGGGCCGTGCCGTGGGTGGCCTCGAACATCGCGACCGTGTCGCTCAGGTTGGCGCCGGGGGCGATGCCGATGCCGCCGACCTGGGCCGCCAGCGCGTCCGAGACGTAGTCGCCGTTCAGGTTCAGCGTGGCGATCACGCTGTACTCGGCCGGCCGCAGCAGGATCTGCTGCAGGAAGGCGTCGGCGATGGAGTCCTTGACGATGATGTCCTTGCCCGTCTTCGGGTTCTTGAACTTGCACCACGGTCCGCCGTCGATCAGCTGCGCGCCGAATTCCTTTTGTGCCAGGCCGTAGGCCCAGTCACGGAAGCCGCCTTCGGTGAACTTCATGATGTTGCCCTTGTGCACGATGGTCACGCTGGGCTTGTCATTGTCGATGGCGTACTGGATCGCCTTGCGCACCAGTCGCTCGGTGCCTTCGCGCGACACGGGCTTGATGCCGATGCCCGAGGTGTTCGGGAAGCGGATCTTCTTGACGCCGAAGTCCTCCTGCAGGATCTTGATCAGCTTCTTCGCTTTTTCGCTCTCGGCCTCGAACTCGATGCCGGCGTAGATGTCTTCCGAGTTCTCGCGGAAGATCACCATGTGGGTCTTGTGCGGCTCCTTCACCGGCGAGGGCACGCCGTCGAAATACTGGATCGGGCGCAGGCAGACGTACAGGTCCAGCTCCTGGCGCAGGGCGACGTTCAGCGAGCGGATGCCGCCGCCGACGGGCGTGGTGAGCGGGCCCTTGATCGACACGACGTAGTCACGCACGGCGTGCAGGGTTTCCTCGGGCAGCCAGACATCGGGGCCGTAGACCTTGGTCGACTTCTCGCCGGCATACACCTCCATCCAGTGGATCTTCTTCTTGCCGCCGTAGGCTTTGGCCACGGCCGCGTCGACCACCTTGAGCATGACCGGCGTGATGTCCATGCCGGTGCCGTCCCCCTCGATGAAGGGGATGATCGGCTGGTCCGGCACGTTGAGGGACATGTCGGCGTTGACGGTGATCTTCTGGCCCTGGGCAGGGACCTTGATGTGCTGGTACATGGGGAAAACGTCTCCGGAAGGGGAACAGGGCTTGTGGCTATTTTCTTGCGGTGCGCAAAACCAACGAATTCTAGCTGCGAAATCGTCCCTCACCTTACGAAACGCGGCCGGCGCCCATGATGCTTGTCAACCTTCCCGCAGGCTGGCGCGTTGCCGTTGAGGTTTCCCGCGATTTCGCAAGTAACGCGGGCGACCGTTTTTCGAAAAACCAACTACCAAGGACTCAACCCATGAACAAGCTCGTCGCTGGCCTCGTCGCCGGTCTCTTCGCCGCCGCCACCTTCGCCGCCTCGCACGCCGGCGCCCCGATGGCTGCCGCCTCCGGTGCCAAGCCGGCCGCTTCGGCCGCCAAGGCCGCCGCTCCCGCTGCCAAGCCGGCTTCGGCCGCTTCCGCCAAGAAGTAATCTTCCGGCAAGCAGCGAAATGCCCGCCCCTGGCGGGCATTTTTGTTTGCGGCACCCCTGTCAACCGCCGGGCCGCACGCCCCGTTACGGATGGGCCTTCCGATTACTGGGAGGATTTTCGAAAAAATCGGCTCCGCCACCTTTAGGACTCAGAAATGAACAAACTCATCGCCACCCTGATCGCTTCGCTGTTCGTCGCATCGACGGCCTTCGCACAAGCCACCCCGGCCACCCCGGCAACGCCGGCCACCCCGGCTGCCAAGCCCGCCGCTGCCGCTTCCGCCCCGAAGGCTGAAGCCAAGGCCGAAGCCAAGACCGAAAAGAAGGCCGCCAAGAAGACTGCCAAGAAGTCGAAGAAGGCCGCCGCCAAGGAAGAAAAGAAGTCGTAACCCACACGACGGCTTCTTGCCCCGGAATGCCCGCCTCGCGCGGGCATTTTGCATTCGCATCACAAGCGCTGCGCGCAGTTGTTAGCGCATGCGCCGGGGGCGAGCAATGACACGCCACAATAGCGCCATGACGAGAATCACCAACGCACTGGCCGCGCTGGCGTTGTCCGCCGCCTTCGCACCGGCCGCGGCGCAGGCGCCGCAGATGGACTTGCCGCGGGTCGCGCTGTCGGCGGGCATGCACCGCATCGACGCCCAGGTGGCACAGACGCCGGGCCAGCGCACCATCGGCCTGATGTTCCGCAGGGAAATGCCGCAGCACGAGGGCATGCTGTTCATTTTCGAGTACCCGTCGCAGCAGTGCTTCTGGATGCAGAACACCTACCTCCCGCTCACGGCCGCCTTCATCGCGGACGACGGCACCATCGTGAACCTCGCCGACATGAAGCCGCAGACCACGGATTCGCATTGCTCGGACAAGCCGGTGCGCTACGTGCTGGAAATGAACCAGGGCTGGTTCGCGAAAAAGGGCATCAAGGCCGGGACGAAGCTGGGCGGCAAGCCTTTCGAGCAGCGTTGACGCCGAAAGCGACCCAGTAAAAAGGGCCGCGACGCGGCCCCTTGTTTTCCCGTCGGGCCGAAGGCCTTACCCGAAATTCTTTTCCGCAAAGCCCCAGTTCACCAGCTTGTCCAGGAAGGTCTCGACGTACTTCGGGCGCAGGTTGCGGTAGTCGATGTAATACGCGTGCTCCCACACGTCCACGGTCAGCAGGGCCTTGTCGGCGGTGGTGAGCGGCGTGCCGGCGGCGCCGGTGTTGACGATGTCCACGGAGCCGTCGGGCTTCTTGACCAGCCACGTCCAGCCGGAGCCGAAATTGCCCACGGCCGACTTCACGAACGCGTCGCGGAACGCCGCGTAGCTGCCCCACTTGCTGTTGATTGCCGCAGCCAGCGCGCCGCCGGGCTCACCGCCGCCGGCGGGCTTCATGCAGTTCCAGAAGAACGTGTGGTTCCAGACCTGGGCCGAGTTGTTGTAGATGCCGCCGGAGGATTTCTTGATGATCTCCTCGATCGTCATGTTCTCGAATTCGGTGCCCTTCTGCAGGTTGTTGAGGTTCACCACATAGGCGTTGTGGTGCTTGCCGTGGTGATACTCCAGCGTCTCCTTCGAATAGTGCGGCGCGAGCGAATCGATCGGGAACGGGAGCGGAGGCAGGGTGTGTTCCATGGTTTTTCCTCTTGGTTTGTTCGGGTCTGCTGAAGCCGCTGATTCTATGAACTAATTCGGGGCGGCGGCGACACGGTGAGAGCAACCTCGCCGTCGGCAAGGGTTGCCCGCAGCGCCTGGCCCGCCCGCGTCTGGCGGACGCTGGTGACGGCCACGCCCATCTCATCGGTCAGCAGCGCATAGCCGCGTTGGAGCACGAGGCGCGGGTCGAGCAACTCGAGCCTGAGACGCGACCGCTCCAGCGCCTGTGCGGCGCGTTGGGAGCGGGCCTGCACCGCGCGCTTGAGCTGGCCCTCGAGCAGCGGCATGCGCGCGGACGCCCGTTCGAGCCGGCCCAGCACGGCGTAGCGCAGCCGATGCGCCGCGCGCCCCAGCCGCATGTGCTGGTCGCCCATTCGGGCGAGTGGCCGTCCCAGCCGCGAAGCCGCCACGTCCAGCCGCTGCGCGCCGACGTCCAGCCTGCGCCGCAACGCGCCCTGCAGGCGTTCCTCGCAGCGCTCGATGCCGTCCAGCCAGTTGCCCCGCGCCTGCGCGGCGAGCTCGGCGGCGGCGGTCGGGGTCGGGGCGCGCACGTCGGCGCAGAAGTCGGCGATGGTGAAATCGGTTTCGTGGCCGACACCGCAGATCAGCGGCACCGGGCTCTGCACGATGGTGCGCGCCAGTTGTTCGTCGTTGAAGGCCCAGAGGTCTTCGATGGACCCGCCGCCGCGCACCAGCAGGATCACGTCCAGCGTGCCGGCTCCGGCGAGCCGGTACAGCGCCGTCAATGCGCGCACGAGTTCGGCCGGCGCCTGGCCACCCTGCACCGCAGCCGGCGCGAAGACGACCGGAACATGCGGCGCGCGCCGGGCCAGCGCAGTGACGACGTCGTGCAGCGCAGCCGCGCCGGGCGAGGTCACCAGGCCGATGCCGCGCGGCAAGGCCGGCACCGGGCGCTTGCGGGCTGGATCGAACAGGCCTTCGGCCTCCAGCTTGGCCTTCAGGCGCAGGAACTGCTCGAACAGCGCGCCCTCACCGGCCCGCGTCATGCTTTCGACGATCAGTTGCAGGTCGCCGCGAGGCTCGTACACGCCCAGGCGTCCCGTCACCTCGACCATTTCGCCGTCGCGCGGCTGGAAATCCATCAGGCTGGCCGCGCGCCGGAACATGGCGCAGCGCAGCTGCCCTTGCGGGTCTTTCAGCGAGAAGTAGCAATGCCCGCTGGCAGCGCGCGAGAAGCCTGAAATCTCGCCGCGCACCGCGACGGGGTTGAATCTCGACTCCAGCGCTTCAGCGACCGCGCGGCACAGCGCGCCGACTTGCCAGATTCGCGGCGTCAAACCTGGGGGCGCTGCCTGAGCCATCAGGAAATTCGCGGCTCGCGGGCCGGCTGGGGGCGGGACTTAGTCCACAGACCGCCCCGATTGACGACTTGCGGAGGGACTGCCTCTCGGGACGCTGATTTTTCCGAGCAAGTGATTGATTTCAATGGAATTTTTCCTGCTCAATTTGTCATCGATTTGTCACGTGGAAGGCTTGGCGCGGCTTGGCGGGCAATGGGGGCCCCTTTCTGCACAAAGTTATCCACAACTTCTGTGAGTCGCCTCCTACGGCCCGCCGATGTTTTCCTACAGCCAGCCGAGTACACGATAATCGGCCGCTACCTTGCACTCGCAGTCGCGCGGAGACCGTCCCTTTGTTTTCGATCATACAAGCCGCAGGCTGGCCGATCTGGCCCTTGATAGCCTGCTCCATCCTCGCGCTCGCCCTCGTCATCGAGCGTTTCATCAGCCTCAAGACTGCCAAGGTGGCTCCGCCCCGCTTGCTGGACGAAGCGCTCGCAGTGTCGCGCACGTCCGTGCCCACGCCCGATGTGGTGACCCAGCTCGAGCAGAACTCGGCGCTGGGCGAAGTGCTGGCCAGCGGCTTTCGCGCCCTCAACGCCGACCCGCGCTGCACCGAGGTGGACTTGCGCGCGACCATGGAGAACAGCGGCCGCGCCGTGGCGCACCGGCTGGAACGCTACCTCAGCGCGCTGGCGACCATCGCATCGGCCGCGCCGCTGCTGGGCCTGCTGGGCACGGTGATCGGCATGATCGAGATCTTCGGCTCGCAGGCTCCCTCCGGGGGCGGTGCGCCCGGCGGCAACCCGGCGCAGCTGGCCCACGGGATTTCCGTCGCCCTCTACAACACCGCGTTCGGCCTGATCATCGCCATCCCCTCGCTGATCTTCTGGCGCTACTTCCGGGGGCGCGTGGACGAATACCTGCTGACCCTGGAGCTCTCGGCCGAACGGTTCGTGCGCCACCTCAACACCCTGCGCGGCAAATGACGGGGATGCGTCGATGAATTTCCGTCCACGCCAGAAGGAAGAGCCGGAGATCAACCTGATCCCGTTCATCGACGTGCTGCTGGTGATCCTGATCTTCCTGATGCTCACCACGACGTACAGCAAGTTCACGGAGCTCCAGCTCAAGCTGCCGGTAGCCGATGCGGATGCACAGCGCGACTATCCCAAGGAAGTGGTCGTGGCCGTCGGCAGCGACGGCCGGTACTCGATCAAGGGCACGCCCGTGGCCGGGCGCAGCGTCGACGCGATCGCCCAGGCGCTCGGCGCGGCAGCGACGGCGGGCAAGGACAGCGTCGTGATCATCAGCGCGGATGCCACCGCGCCGCACCAGTCGGTGATCAACGTGATGGAAGCGGCTCGCCGTACCGGCCTGGTGCACATCACCTTCGCCACCCAATCCTCGGCGCACGCCGGGTCCCGCTAGGATGGGCCGCGCCCTGCAGCGCGCGTGGCTGAGGCGCGGCGTTCTGGCCTGCGTGCTCTGGCCATTCTCGCTCGTCTTCGGCCTGCTGGCCGCCGCGCGGCGCACGGCCTATCGCCAGGGATGGTCGAAGACGGAACGCGTTCCCGTCCCCGTGGTGGTCGTGGGCAACGTGGTCGCGGGCGGCGCCGGCAAGACGCCGCTGGTGATGCGCCTGGTCGACCATTTGAGCGCACGCGGCCTCGCCCCCGGGGTCATTTCACGCGGTTACGGGCGCAGCACCTCGGATTGCCGCGAGGTGATGACCGGCAGCCGCGCCGCCGAGGTCGGCGACGAGCCCCTGCTGGTCGCGCGAAGCTGCGGCGTGCCGGTGTTCGTGGCCCCGCGCCGCATCGATGCCGCCAACGCGCTGCTGGCCGCTTATCCGGCCACGCGCGTGATCGTCTGCGACGACGGCCTGCAGCACCTCGGGCTTCATCGCGACATCGAGATCTGCGTGTTCGACGAGCGCGGCGTGGGCAACGGCTGGCTGCTGCCGGCCGGTCCGTTGCGCGAACACTGGCCCCGGCCCGTCGACCTGGTGCTGCGCACCGGGGCGCCCGAAGGGATCGATGGGTTCGACGCCGCCCGGCGCCTCGCGCCCTATGCGACACGGGCCGATGGCAAACGCGTGCCGCTCGCGGCCCTCAGGGGCCGCCCGCTCACCGCCCTTGCGGGGGTCGCGCGGCCCGAGGCTTTTTTCGGGATGCTGCGGGGAGAGGGCCTGCATCTCGCAAAGACCATCGCGCTGCCGGACCACCACAACTTCCGCGGCGACCCGATCGCCTCGGGCAGCGCCGAGCTGGTCTGCACCGAGAAGGACGCGGTCAAGCTCTGGGCATTGCGGCCGGGCGCCTGGGCCGTGCCCCTGGAGCTGGACGTCGATCCGGCGTTCTGGCCGGCGCTGGATCGCCTGCTCGATGCGAAGCTATCATGCGCGGATGGACCCCAAACTTCTTGAGCTGCTCGTCTGCCCCGTGACCAAGGGGCACCTGGACTACGACCGGGAGCGCCAGGAGCTGCTGTCGCGCTCGGCGCGCCTGGCGTATCCGATCCGGGACGGCATGCCCGTGCTCCTGGAAGAAGAGGCACGCACGCTGAGCGACGAAGAGCTGGAACGGCTGCCGGCGCGCACGCCGCTGGTGTAGCACGAAAGCGCCGGTGGGCTTCACCGTCCTGATCCCCGCGCGGCTGGCCTCCACGCGCCTGCCCGACAAGCCGCTGGCGGACATCGCAGGCCGGCCGATGGTCGTGCGGGTGGCCGAGCGGGCGCGCCGGTCGGCCGCGACCCGCGTGGTCGTGGCGGCCGACAGCGCCCGCATCATCGACGCCTGCGAGGCCCATGGTGTGCAAGCCGTGCTGACGCGCGCCGACCATGCGTCCGGCAGCGATCGCCTCGCCGAAGCCTGCGAATTGCTGGGCCTTGCCGACCAGGACATCGTGGTCAACGTCCAGGGCGACGAGCCGCTGATCGACCCGGCGCTCATCGACGCCGTCGCGGCGCTGCTCGAGGCGAGGCCCGGCGCGAGCATGAGCACGGCGGCCCACCCCATCGACGACATCGCCGGGTACACCAACCCGAACGTGGTGAAGGCCGTCCTCGACGCGCAGGGCTTTGCCCTCTACTTCAGCCGCGCGCCGATTCCCTGGTGGCGCGACGGCCTCGCGGCGGGCCATCGGGAGCTGCCCGAGCCGCGGCCGCTGCGCCACGTGGGCATCTACGGCTACCGGGCGGATTTCCTGCGGCTGTTCCCGCGGCTGGCCCCCGCCCCCCTGGAGCAAACCGAGGCGCTGGAACAGCTGCGGGCCCTGTGGCACGGCCACCGCATCGCAGTGCACGTGGCCGGGGCCGCGCCGGGCATCGGCGTCGACACGCCGCAGGACCTGGAACGCGTGCGTGCCCTCTGGAAATCAGACTTTACGTAAGCGACCGCCGGGGGCGCGCGTGCTATCCTTTGCTTCAATGAAGCGCGAAGGCCGGCAGCCTCATGCCCCGCCCGCAGCGCCCTGCGATTTCTAATATCCGAGGACATCCATGAGACTTATCCTGTTGGGCGCGCCCGGCGCAGGTAAAGGCACGCAGGCCACCTTCATCTGCCAGAAATACGGCATTCCGCAGATCTCCACCGGCGACATGCTGCGCGCGGCCGTCAAGGCCGGCACGCCACTGGGCCTGGCGGCCAGGAAAGTCATGGATTCGGGCGCTCTGGTGAGCGACGAGATCATCATCGGCCTGGTCAAGGAACGCATCGTCCAGCCCGATTGCGCCCGGGGCTTTCTCTTCGATGGCTTCCCCCGCACCATCCCGCAGGCCGACGCGATGAAGGCCGCGGGCGTCAAGCTGGACTACGTGCTGGAGATCGACGTCCCCCCCGAGGCCATCGTCGAGCGCATGAGCGGGCGCCGCTCGCACCCTGCGTCGGGCCGCACGTATCACGTCAAGTTCAACCCGCCCAAGATCGAGGGCAAGGACGACGTCACCGGCGACCCGCTGATCCAGCGCGAGGACGACAAGGAAGAAACCGTCAAGAAGCGCCTGGAGGTGTACGCGGCCCAGACACGCCCGCTGGTCGAGTACTACTCGAGCTGGGCCAAGGCGGACCCGGCCGGCGCGCCCAAGTACCGCGCCATCAACGGCACGGGCACGGTCGACGAGATCACCGCGCGGGCGCTGCAGGCGCTGGCCAGCTGACCACGGCTCAAGCGAGCAGCTCGAGCATGAGGGCGATCCGTGCCTTGACAGGCGGGAGCCCGCCTGAATCGGGCAGCCTGGCGCCCGCCAGCGACAACACCCTGCCCTGCGCACAGCGCGTGGATCGAACCACCTTCACGCCGCGCACCTGCGCGGCAAGCAACGCCGCCTCCAGGTCGTGGTGCAGCGTGCCATTGCCCGTCGCGGCGGCAACGATGCCATCGATACCCTGCGCCACGAGGGCCTCCACCACCGCCGCAGTCGCGCCCGCGTAATTCATGACGATTTCCACGCGGGGCCACCGCCTGGCGTCCGTCCATTTCCGCAACGCGGCCTGCGCGCCGGCCCCAGCCGTCGGCCAGGGCCGCACAAGCCGCAGCCGGCCCTCTTCCACGTAGCCGATCGGGCCCGCATCGCCGGACGTGAAGGCGTCGAGCCGGTAGGTGTGCTGCTTGGCAACGTCGCGCGCGCCGTGGATCGCGCCGGCGCAAACCGCCACGACGCCATGCGCACCCTCGGCAGCGGCTACCGCGAACGCATCCACGATGTTCTGGGGCCCATCGGGCGCCAGCGCGGTCGCGGGACGCATGGCGCAAGTCAGCACCACGGGTTTGGCCGGGACCAGCACCGAATGCAGGAAATACGCTGTCTCCTCCAGCGTATCGGTGCCGTGCGTGACCACCACGCCCGCCACGTCCTCTTGCGCGAGCTGATGTGCGCAGCGCAAGGCGAGCAGGCGCCATAGCTCGAAGCTCATGTCCTTGCTGTCGACCTGGGCCACCTGTTCCGTCACCAGCGGGGTCCCGCGCAGGGTGGGTATCGAGGCCAGCAACTCCTCCACGCCGAGTTGCGCCGCGGTGTAGCCGAGGGTGTCGACGGCGCTGGCGGCCTTGCCCGCCACGGTGCCGCCAGTTGCCAGAACTGCAATTTTTTTGCCGGTCACTTGCACTCTTTCAAAAACTGTTTAAAAATACAGATACTGGATATTAAGACAGTGGGTCATTTTGATGGAGAAGCCAGCATGCTCGATTCGCCCAAGCTCACAGCCCGCCAGCAACAGATTCTGGACCTGATCCAGAGCGCCATCGCGCGCACCGGCGCGCCGCCCACGCGCGCCGAGATCGCCGCGGAACTCGGGTTCAAGTCCGCCAACGCGGCCGAAGAACACCTGCAGGCGCTCGCACGCAAGGGCGTGATCGAACTGGTCAGCGGCACCTCGCGCGGCATCCGGCTGCAGAGCGAAGCGCTGCGCTCGATCAACGAATCGCGCAACAAGCAGTTTTCCCTCCCGCTGCAGACCCTGGCCCAGCTCGCCCTGCCCCTCATCGGCCGCGTCGCCGCCGGCTCGCCGATCCTCGCCCAGGAACACGTGGACCAGACCTATTACGTCGAGAGCAGCCTGTTCCAGCGCCGGCCCGACTACCTGCTGAAGGTGCGCGGCATGTCCATGCGCGACGCCGGCATCATGGACGGCGACCTGCTCGCCGTGCAGGCCACCAAGGACGCGAAGAACGGCCAGATCATCGTCGCGCGCCTGGGCGACGACGTCACCGTCAAACGCTTCCGGCGCAACAAGCACTTGATCGAACTGCACGCGGAGAACCCCGACTACCCCACCATCATCGTGGAGCCGGGGGAGCCGTTCGAGATCGAAGGCCTCGCCGTCGGCCTGATCCGCAACACCATGCTGATGTAGCAACGCATCCGGGCACTGCCGCAGGTGGCGGGCGTATGGCACCGATTGCCATCACCCTGCGGCGCGCCTTTCGTTCCGAATCCTGCCTGTGTTCAACCTCTGAAGTTCAAGGAGAGTCGCATGGGAATCGCTTTTTTCACCTTCAATGGCCTGTGCGGGCCGCTGCGCAGACTCATGGGCTGGTTCGGCCACCGGCCACACCTCGCCGAGGCCGCGCCCACATCGCGCCAGCCGATGAAGCATGCGTCCGTTGCCCGCACCCGCGCGGTACGGCCGGCCGCCCCGGCAAGGCCGTGCGAGAAGGCCCGGCGGCCCTTGCGCGTCGTGCGCCTGGTCGAAGGCAGCAGCGCGCCGGCAAGCGCGGGCCGCATGTTCATGTCCGGCCGCATGGCCGACGTCTGCGCCGAACTCGACCGCCTGGCCGCGCTCGAGGCGGCGGCCGGCCCGCCAGCCCGGCTTCAGCCCCTCGCGCCGGCGAGGTAATCGGATTTGCCCAACTCCACGCCGTTGTGGCGCAGGATGGCGTAGGCCATGGTGACGTGGAAGTGGAAGTTCGCCAGGACCCAGTGCTTCAGGTAGGCCTCGCCCTTCATGGTGCGGGTCTTGTCCGGGCCGACCGGGAAAGTGATGTCCTTGTCTTCCGTCCCGTCGAGGCGGTCACCCGGAACGCTCGCCAGGTAATCCAGCGTCTTCTGGATCCGCGCCTTGAGCTCGGGGAAGCTCGATTCGGTGTCGTCGAACTTCGGGGCTTCCACGCCGGAAAGGCGGGCAATCCCGTTCTTGGCGCCGTCGCAGGCGATCAGGACCTGCCGCGTCAAGGGGAGCATGTCGGGTGCCAACCGGTACGAAAGCAGCACGGCCGGGTCGAACTTGCGGGCCTGCGCGTGGGCCGCCCCCTTGTCGAGGATATGGCTCAGGTTGGCAAGCATGGTATTGAAGACCGGCAGGCTCGCGGAAGACATCGAAATCGTCATGGATGGGCACTCCTGGGTAACAGAACGAAAGCACGGATGCTAACGGGCCACGGCAATGTCTGCTGGCGGCACCGTCGGCGCGCCGAGGCACAATCCCGTGCATGAACATTGTGATCCTCGACGATTACCAGGACGCGGTGCGCAAGCTTCGCTGCGCGTCGAAGCTCGAAGCCTATCCCGCCAAGGTCTACACCAATACCGTCAAGGGCATCGGACAGCTCTCGGTGCGCCTGCGGGATGCGGATGTCATCGTTCTGATACGTGAACGCTCTCACATCTCGCGCCAACTGCTGGAAAAACTCCCCCGCCTGAGGCTCATCGCCCAGACCGGCCGCGTCGGCGCCCACATCGACGTCCAGGCCTGCACCGAGCGGGGGATCGCCGTCGCCGAGGGCGTCGGCTCGCCCGTCGCGCCAGCCGAACTGACCTGGGCGCTCGTCATGGCCGCCATGCGGCGGCTGCCTCAGTACATCGCCACGCTCAAGCACGGCGGCTGGCAGCAATCGGGCATGAAATCGGCATCGATGCCGCCCAATTTCGGGCTGGGCGTGGTGCTGCGCGGCCGCACCCTGGGCATCTGGGGCTACGGCAAGGTCGGCCAGCTGGTGGCCGGCTACGGCAAGGCCTTCGGCATGCAGGTGATGGTCTGGGGCAGCCAGCAGGCGCGCGAAAAGGCGGCGAGCGACGGCTACCAGGTGGCGGGCTCGCGCGAGGAACTGTTCGCCGTGAGCGACGTTCTGAGCCTGCACCTGCGCCTCGCCGACGAGACCGCCGGCGTCGTCACGCTGGAAGACCTGGGCCGGATGAAACCCACCTCGCTGCTGGTAAATACCTCACGCGCCGAACTCATCGAGCACGACGCGCTGATCGCCGCGCTCAACCGCGGCCGCCCCGGCATGGCGGCGGTCGACGTCTTCGAGAGCGAACCCATCCTGCAGGGCCATGCGCTGCTGCGGCTGGAGAACTGCATCTGCACGCCGCACATCGGCTACGTGGAACTGGACAGCTACGAGCTGTACTTCGGCGCGGCCTTCGACAACGTGGTGAACTTCATCGAGGGCACGCCAACCAACATCGTGAATCCCGGGGCCCTGCAGGTTCGCCGCTAGCGGCCGCGCCCGAGGACCCATAACCCCCGGCCGCCGCCGGGTATGACAAATGACCAGAATGTCCGGCCGCCTTGCCGACAGATCGGGGCGAACTGCCATGAGATCGTTCTGTCATTCGTCATTGACGCACAGCGAAGTCATTTGTCATCCACCACCACGATCACCCCCGCCGCGGCGCGCACGGCCATGCCGGCGGTGCTCTGGCCGCTGCTGTTCGGCAACTTCGTCATCGGCACGGGCGTCATGGTCGTGCCCGGCACGCTCAACGAAATCAGCAGCTCCCTCGACGTATCGGTCGCCACCGCCGGTCAATTGATCTCGGCCGGCGCGGTGCTGATGGCCCTGGGCGCCCCGCTGCTCGCGGCGCTCGTGGCGGGCTGGGACCGGCGGCGCCTCCTGGCCCTGGCGATGGTCTGGTACGGCGCGCTGCACGTGGCGTGCATTGCCGCCCCCAGCTTCGCCGCGCTGCTGCCGCTGCGCGTGCTGACCATGGTCTCCCCCGCGATCTTCACGCCGCAAGCGGCCGCGTGCGTCGGGCTGCTGGTGCCCACCGAGCAGCGCGGCCGCGCCATCACGTTCATTTTCCTGGGCTGGTCGCTGGCCTCGGTGCTGGGCATGCCGATCGGCGCGTTCGTCGGCGGCACGCTCGGCTGGCGCGCCGCGTTCGGGGCTGTGGGCCTGCTGAGCCTGGCCAGCGCCTTCTGGGTGTGGCGCACGATGCCGGACGGCGTGAAACCGCCTGCCCTGTCCGCCGCGGCCTGGCGCGAGACGTTGCGCTCGCGCGCGTTGATGCTGTGCGTGCTGGTCACGGTGCTGTATTCGGCCGGGCAGTTCGTGCTGTTTTCCTATTTCGCGCCCTACTACAAGTTCAAGATCGGCATCACGCCGGGCCAGCTCAGCCTGCTGTTCATGTGGTTCGGCGCCTTCGGTTTCCTGGGCAACATGCTCATGTCACGCCACGTGGACCGCATCGGCGCCCCGCGAGCCGTGCTGCTGGGCATCGCGTCCATGGCGGCGAGCCTGCTCATCTTCCCGCTGGGCACGAACCTGGTCCTCGCGGCGCTGGTGTCGATCCCGTGGGCGCTGGGCTGCTTCTCCTCCAACTCGGCGCAGCAGGCCCGGCTGGTCGCCATCGCACCGACGCTGGCGGCGGCTTCGATCGCGCTGAACTCGTCTGCGATGTACGCCGGGCAAGCCATCGGCGCCGCCAGCGGGGGCTGGCTGATCGCGCGCGGCGGCATGGACACGCTGCACTGGGCCGGTTTTGCGGGATTGCTGCTCGCCATGGCCGTCAGTGGGCTCGCGACGCGCTACCAGGGCACCCACCGCGCCTGAGGCGGGCGCGTCGCGCCGGTGTCCCGGCGCGGCCGCGCCCTACGGGATAATCGGCCGCATGACTTCTCTCTACGACACCGTGGGCGTGGTGGGCGCCGGCGCGATGGGCCGGGGCATCGCCCAGATCGCGGCGCAAGGCGGCAGCACCGTGAAGCTGTACGACACCCAGCCCGAAGCCGTGGCCAAGGCCCGCAACGAGATCGTTGCCCAATGGGACCGCCTGCTCGAAAAGGGCCGGATGGACGCGCCTTCGGTGCAGGCCTGCAAGGCGCGCCTGCAGCCTGCCGGGACGCTGCAGGAACTCGCGGATTGCGCGCTGGTGGTCGAGGCCATCGTCGAGCGGCTGGACGTGAAGGCTTCGCTCTTCGCGCAGCTGGAAGCCGTGGTCGGGCCGGATGCCGTGCTCGCGACCAACACCTCGTCGCTTTCCGTGACCGCGATCGCCGCCGGCCTGAAGCGGCCGCAGCGCTTCGCCGGGTACCACTTCTTCAACCCGGTGCCGCTGATGAAGGTGGTGGAGGTGGTCGCGGGTCTGAAGACCGACCCGGCGGTGTGCGAGGCGCTCGCCGCCTACGCGCGCCAGATGGGCCACACGCCGGTGCAGGCCCAGGACACGCCGGGCTTCATCGTCAACCACGCCGGCCGCGGCTACGGCACCGAGGCGCTGCGCATCGTCGGTGAAGGCGTCGCCGATTTCGCGACCGTGGACCGCATCCTGAAGGACCAGGTGGGCTTCAGGCTCGGCCCCTTCGAGCTGATGGACCTCACGGCGCTCGATGTCTCCCACCCGGTGATGGAATCCATCTACCGCCAGTACTACGACGAGCCACGCTACCGCCCCAGCGTCATCACGGCGCAGCGGCTGGCGGGCGGCGTCGTGGGCAAGAAGGTCGGCGAAGGCTTCTACCGGTACGTGGACGGCAAGGCCCAGGTCGCCGCGGAGGCGCCCGTGCCGCAGGTAGCCGACCTGCCGCCGGTGTGGGTCTCCACGCGCGCGGCCCGCCGCAGCGAGCTGTACCAGCTGCTGAAGGACCTGGGCGCCAAGATCGAGACCGGGCAATCGCCCTCGCCCACGGCGCTCTCGCTGGTGGCGCCGCTGGGCTTCGACGTGACCACGGTCGCGGTGGTGGAACGGCTCGACCCGGCACGCACGCTGGGCATCGACATGCTGGTGGAGGATGCCGCGACGAAGCGGCGCGTGCTCGCGACCAACCCCGCCACTCGCGCCGACATGCGGGATGCCGCCCACGCCCTCCTCGCGCGCGACGGCAAGGCCGTGAGCATCATCCGGGATTCGGGCGGTTTCGTGACGCAGCGCGTCGTCGCGACCATCGTGAACATCGCCTCCGACATCTGCCAGCAGCGCATCTGCAGCCCCATGGACCTGGAGACGGCCGTGACGCTGGGGCTGGGCTATCCGCTCGGCCCGCTCGCCATGGGCAACCGCTGGGGGCCCACCAACGTGCTGGAGGTCCTCTTCAACATGCAGACGGTCTATGGCGACCCGCGCTACCGCCCCAGCCCCTGGCTGCGCCGGCGCGGCGCGATCGGGCTTTCCCTGCTGCACGAGGAGGAATAGCCCGATGCCCGCCGAACTGAAGAGCACGAGCCGGGGCCGAACCATGGTCCTCACGCTGAGCAACCCCGAGCATCGCAACGCGCTCGGGCCGGAGATGTACGCCGCCGGCATCGAGGCCCTCGGCGTCGCCGAAAGCAGCCCCGACGTGCGCAGTGTGGTCGTCACCGGCGAAGGCAGCCTCTTTTCGGCCGGCGGCAACCTGCAGCGCCTGCAGGCCAACCGGCAGCAGCCGCCGGACGTGCAGGCGCAGAGCATTGAAGGCCTGCACGGCTGGATCGAGGCGGTGCGCACGTTTCCCAAGCCGGTGATCGCGGCCGTGGAAGGCGCGGCGGCCGGCGCCGGGTTCTCGCTGGCGCTGGTCTGCGACCTGATCGTCGCCGCGGAAGACGCCGTCTTCGTGATGGCCTACAGCAACATCGCGTTGTCGCCCGACGGCGGCGCGACGTGGAGCCTGTCGCGCGCGATGCCCCGCCAGCTGGCGGCCGAGCTGCTGATGACGGGTGAGCGCCTGGGCGCCCGCCGCCTGCATGAGCTGGGGCTGGTCAATCGCGTCACGGCCGCCGGCGGCGCGCTCGACGAGGCGCTGGCGCTGGCCGAGCGGCTCAACGACCGCGCGCCCAATGCCCTGGCCAGCATCAAGGAACTCCTGAACGACGTCGACGGCGCGACCTTGAGCCGGCAACTGGCGAACGAGCGGGATCACTTCGTGCGCAACCTGCACCACGCGAATGCCGGCATCGGCATTGCCGCGTTCCTGGCGAAGCAGCCGCCGCGCTACGAATAACGCGCTTCCCGCCAACCTCGGGGGACAACCCCGTTGTTGCCGGCGGTCCCGCACGCGACAATGATCGCGAGCCCCAGTCACGCAAAAGACAGCCCATGGACGACCCCATTCTTACCATTGAAGAACGCGAGGCGATCAATTCCGGTCGCTGGTTTTCCTCTCTTTCCCCGTCTCTCAGACACGACATCCTTCGATGCGCCTACGTCAAACGTTACAAGGACGGCGAGCTGATCTGCGCCCGCGGCGACCCGCCCGAACAATGGATCGCCTGTGCCAAGGGCGCCGTGCGTGTGAGTTCGACGGCAATCTCGGGCAAGCAGGTGACCTTGACGTATGTGGAGCCGGGAATCTGGTTCGGCGATGTCGCGATCTTCGACGGGGACCGGCGCACGCACGATGCCTATGCGCACGGCGACACCACGATCCTGTGCGTGGCGCGCGGCGACCTGCGCAAGATCCTCAGCCAGCACGTCGAGCTGTACGAGGCCCTGCTGCGGCTGCATGCGCGGCGCATCCGCCAGCTGTACGGCCTGGTCGAGGATCTCAACACCCTGCCGTTGCGCGCGCGGCTGGCCAAGCAGCTGGCACACCTGATCCGCAGCTATGGCGTTCCCTCGCTGTCGGACGGGCGCGAGGTCCGCATCGGCCTGCAGCTGGCCCAGGAAGAGCTGGCGCAGCTGCTGGGCGCATCGCGCCAGCGCGTGAACCAGGAGCTCAAGGCCATGGAGCGCGAGGACGTGATTCGCATCGAGCCGGGCGGCCTGGTCGTTCGCAACCGCGAGGCGCTGGCTCGCATCGTCGAAGCGGTCAACTGACGGCCGGGGCACCTCATCCCGGCGCAGGCCGCGATCCAGAGACCAATCCATGAGCGAATTCGACCATTTCATCGGCACCCGCCCCGTGTCCGACAAGCACGCGTTCGACACGGCCGCCCTCACGGCATGGCTGGAGAAACACCTGGAGGGCTTCGCCGGTCCCCTCACCGTGGAGATGTTCAAGGGCGGCCAGTCCAACCCCACGTACAAGCTCGTGACGCCAGGTCGAAGCTACGTCATGCGAGCCAAGCCCGGCCCGGTCGCCAGGCTCCTGCCTTCGGCGCATGCCATCGAGCGCGAATTCGCCGTGATGAGCGGCCTGCATGGCACGGATGTTCCGGTGCCGCGCATGTACTGCCTGTGCGAGGACGAGTCCGTGATGGGCCGCGCCTTCTACGTGATGGAGTTCATGCAGGGCCGCGTGCTGTGGGACCAGGCCCTGCCCGGAATGACACCCACGCAACGAGCCGAAATCTACGACGAGATGAACCGCGTGATCTCCGCGCTGCACAGCGTGAAGTTCGCGGACCGGGGCCTCGCCGGCTACGGCAAGCCCGGCAATTACTTCGACCGCCAGATCGGCCGCTGGAGCAAGCAGTACAAGGCATCCGCCGACGGCGCCGGGCCCATGTCGCAACCCATCCCCGAGATGGAACGGCTGGTCGAATGGCTGCCCGCCCACATCCCGGCCGCTGCGCGCGACGAGAGCAAGGTGTCCATCGTCCACGGCGACTATCGCCTCGACAACCTGATGTTCCATGCCACGGAGCCGCGCATCGTCGCCGTGCTCGACTGGGAGCTGTCCACGCTCGGCCACCCGCTGGCCGACTTCAGCTACCACTGCATGGCCTGGCACATCCCGCACGCCGCATCGCGCGGGATCGGCGGCCTCGACCACGCCGCGCTCGGCATCCCGACCGAAGACGACTACATGCGCCGCTACTGCGAGCGCACGGGACTGGCCACCGTCGCCGAACTGAAAGCCGACTGGAACTTCTACCTGGCCTACAACCTGTTCCGCATCGCGGCCATCCTGCAAGGCATCGCCAAGCGCGTCGAGGCCGGCACGGCGTCGAGCGCGCAGGCGGCGGCCTCCGGTGCCGGCGCCCGGCCGATGGCTGAACTGGCCTGGAAGTTCGCGCAGCAGGCCTGACCTCCCACACGCATCACCCCGAAGGAAGCACCATGGATTTCGAATACTCCCCCAAGACCAAGGAACTGCAGGCCAAGCTGCTGAAGTTCATGGACGACTACATCTATCCCGCCGAAAGGGAGTACGAGCAGGAGCTCGAAGCCAACACCAAGGCGGACAGACGCTGGAGCGCGCTCAAGACGATCGAGAACCTCAAGCCCAAGGCGCACGCCGCGGGCCTGTGGAACCTGTTCCTGCCGGTGGACAGCGCGTCGGCCTCGGGCTACGAAGGCGCGGGCCTCACCAACCAGGAGTACGCTCCGCTGGCCGAGATCATGGGCCGGGTGCCGTGGTCCAGCGAGGTCTTCAACTGCTCGGCGCCCGACACCGGCAACATGGAGACGATCGCCCGCTACGGCTCCGCCGACATCAAGGCGCGCTGGCTCAAGCCCCTGCTGGAGGGCCAGATCCGCTCGGCCTTCGCGATGACCGAGCCCGAAGTCGCCTCCTCCGACGCCACCAACATCTGCACCCGCATCGAGCGCAAGGGCAATGAATACGTGATCAACGGCCACAAGTGGTGGATCTCCGGCGCCGCGGACCCGCGCTGCGCCGTCTTCATCACCATGGGCAAGACCGACCCCGACGCGCCCCGGCATTCCCAGCAGAGCATGGTGATCGTGCCGGCCGATGCCAAGGGCATCCGCATCGCGCGCCCGCTGACCGTGTTCGGCTACGACGACGCGCCGCACGGGCACGTCGAGATGTACTTCGAGGACGTCCACGTGCCGGTCGACAACATCCTCCTGGGTGAGGGCCGCGGCTTCGAGATCGCCCAGGGGCGCCTGGGCCCGGGACGCATCCACCATTGCATGCGCCTTATCGGCCTGGCAGAGCGAGCACTGGAGCTGATGTGCAAGCGCGCGTCCTCGCGCGTGGCCTTCGGCAAGACCATCGCGCAGCAGACCGTGACGCAGGAGCGCATTGCCGAAGCCCGCTGCAAGATCGACATGGCGCGCCTGCTGACGCTCAAGGCCGCCTGGCTGATGGACGTGGCCGGCAACAAGGTCGCGAAGACCGAGATCGCGATGATCAAGGTGGTCGCGCCGAACATGGCCTGCCAGGTGATCGACTGGGCGATCCAGGCGCACGGCGGCGGCGGCATCAGCGGCGACTTCCCGCTGGCCGCGGCCTACGCCGGCGCCCGCACGTTGCGCTTCGCGGACGGCCCGGACGAAGTGCACCGCAATGCGATCGCCAAGTGGGAGCTGGGCAAGTACGGGAGCTACGGCAAGGACGCCCAGGCGCCCGTCACCCGCGGCGCCTGAACATGGCCCCCACGCTTGTCACGTCGTGTACTGCCGGCTCGCGCAGCGTCCGTGCGCGCAGCTGTGCAGCGCAGCGAGCCGACGACGGGCCTGCGCCATGCATGTCCCGAGGCATTGCGCTGCGGCCCGTCCCCCCCGAGGGGGCTTCAGTCGCCTTGGGGCGGCCCGGCGCCGACTGATCGCTACTTGCGGCCGAAGGCGCCCAGCGCCGACTCGCACGCGCTGGTGAAGATCAGCGCGGCGTGCTGGAGCGTGAGCAGGTCCGCCGGCGTGTACTCCATGCGCAGGTAGGCTTTGCCATTCAAGAGCAGCACCATGAAAGGCACTTCGGCGGTCGGCGCCGGCGACTGCCAATTCATCATCAGGTCCGCCAGGGGGGCGTCGAGCCAGGCCAGCGCATGCTCGCGCTTGTCGGTCAGCACGCCGTACCGGCTCCAGAATGCGGCAGGCAGGCTGTCCCAGCCGACCTCGTCGAACATGGCCAGCCAGCGCATTTCCTCGGGCAGTGTGCTGTCCACGGACGTTTGCAGCTCGTTCGTGTAGATCTGGTAAGCGCGCTTTTCCAGCGCTTCTTTCAGCGGCCGGTTCATCGCGAGCACGGCGATGTCCTCGGGGATGCCCAGTTCCGCGCGGGCCCGCACTTCCTGGCCCAGGATGTAGTTGCGCGTCGGCCGGCCCCGTTGCAGCCGCCAGGGCCTGCCGCCCACCTTGCCTTCCAGCGCAATGCCCTGTCCGGCGTCGTCGATGGAAAAGGCGAAGCCCTGCGTGCCGGCCCATTCCGAGACCGGCCCATGCGCCAGCTGCGAAGGCATGGCCTCCTGCGGCTCCTTGGCCCCCATTGAAAAGGCCTTCTTGATGCGGTCGAACATGGTCCGGGCGTTTCACCTAAAGTCGCATTATTAGTTGAAACCCGTGCACAAGGCCATCCATGATCGACGTTTACTCCTGGGCGACGCCCAATGGCCACAAGGTCCACATCATGCTGGAGGAGTGCGGCCTTCCCTACCGCGCCATTCCCGTGAACATCGGCGCCGGCGACCAGTTCAAGCCCGAGTTCCTGAAGATCAGCCCCAACAACCGGATCCCGGCCATCACCGACCCCCAGGGACCGGACGGCAAGCCGATTTCACTGTTCGAGTCCGGCGCGATCCTGGTGTACCTGGCCGCGAAGGCCGGCAAGTTCATGCCGGCTGCCGACAGGGCGAAGTACGCGGTGCTGGAGTGGCTGATGTTCCAGATGGGCGGGGTGGGGCCGATGCTGGGGCAGAACCATCACTTCCGCCTCTATGCGCCGGAGAAACTCCCATACGCCATCGACCGTTACACCAACGAGGCGAAGCGCCTCTACGGCGTCATCGATCGACGCCTGGCGCAAAGCGCATACCTTGGGGGCGAGGACTACTCGATTGCGGACATCGCTACTTTTCCCTGGCTACGCAACTGGGAGAGGCAAGGCATCGTCCTGGCGGAATACCCGCACCTGAAGGCATGGTTCGAGAAGATCGCCGATCGGCCGGCGGTGCAACGCGGCGTGAAGGTGCTTGCGGACTTGCGCAAGCCCATCACGGACAACGAGTCGTGGGAGGTCCTGTTCGGCAAGGCCCAGTACGGCCGGCACTGACGCGCGCGCTGCGTAGCCGTTCATCACCCTATAGTTTGCTGGCGGTACAGGAACATCTAGTAACACAAAGCTGAAAATAGCCGAGCACGGTTCTATATAGGATGGCTGCGCACATCAGAAAAACGCAGGTGGCAGATATGGTCGGCAAGGCATTGCAGCGAGGTGATCTGGTCGAGGTGCGAAGCCCGGTGGAAATACTGGGCACTCTGGACGCCGCGGGAGCCCTGGAGATGCTCCCGTTCATGCCCGAAATGGCGGCGTACTGCGGGCTTCGGTTCAAGGTGGATCGCCGCGCAGACCGGGTCTGCGACACCGTCAACGGCACGGGGACCCGTACCCTCAAGGATTCCGTCTACCTGGAAGACCTGCGTTGCAGTGGCGAGGCGCACGGCGGCTGCCAGGCAGAGTGCCGCTACTTCTGGAAAGAGGCCTGGTTGCGCCCGGTCACCGTGGACACGCCGCCCGCGCGCGCGTTTCCCGAAAGCGAACGCCACGCGCTGGTCGCGCGGGCGATGACCGGCGTGCAGCGACAGGTGCCCGTGCAGGGCGGCAGCGAAACGCGCTGGCGCTGCCAGGGCACCGACTTGCCGGGTGCGACCACCCATGTGAATCCCTGGAATCCGCTCAGCTACACCCGCGAGCTCACAGGCGGGAATGTGCCGCTCGAGGTTTTTGCCAGGGTCATGGGCCGTGCGGCCGTGCTGCAGCCGATGAGCAAGCTGGGCCTGCTCTCGCGAGTGCCCTTGAGGGGCACTCGCGACAAGCCCCTGACCGACACCCCTCTTGCCTTGCGGCCGGGCGAGCTGGTTCAAATCAAGTCCAAAGAGGAGATCGCCGAGACCCTCACCAAAGAGGGGCGCAACAAGGGACTTTGGTTCGACGGCGAGATGATGGTTTACTGCGGCCAGACCTTCAAGGTGCGCCGCCGCATCACCCGCTTCATCAACGATCAGGACGGCAAAATGATCGAGCTGAAAAACGACTGCGTCACACTCGACGGATGCGTTTGCTCGGGTGACCACAGCCTGTCCCGCTGGTTCTGCGGTCGGGCGATCTATTCGTACTGGCGCGAGATCTGGCTGCGCCGGGTCAATCCGCCGGCCGGGGATATCGGCCCGGCGCCACGTGAAATCACGTGATTTGGCGCGATCGTCATGTGGCCCTGAGAACGCGGCGAAGTTGCAACCCTGCGGCCAGGACGGCCCACGATTCGGCCGCCAGAAGGGCCCATCCGTAGTTCGCGGAATTGCTGGCATTGGAGAACAACAGCAACCCGAAGAAGATGGCCGCCGCAACCAACAGCACGAACACATAGGCACGTTCCTGTTCGAAGAGCGTCAGACATTGCAGGCCAAACAGGTTCCCCGCTACGCCCACCGGAATGCCAATGGCGAGAACACGCACCAGTACGCCCGCCGGTTCCGGAGCTGCCGGGAGCCCATAGGCGAGCGCCGCGATGAAGTCCGCATTGACGATGATCAGCAAGGCGATTGCCAGGCTGATAGCCATGAGCGCGTAGAACAGCCGGCGCCCGAAGGCCACGGCGGCCATGCGGTCGGATCCTACGAGGGTGCTCAGCCGAACGAAGCCCAGCTGAATCAGCGGCAGCAGGGGGGCTTGTCCGGCGGTCCTGATCCGCAGCGCCATGCTCGCCGCACCAGTCAGTACCGGGTCGGCCAACGCGCCGAGCACGACGATCCCGCCGGTTGTTATCGAGGCCGCGCTCAGACCGCCGACCACGATCGAGGCCCCGCTCTTGAAGAGCGAGTGCAGGTGCGGCAACTCGATCCGCGGCCTACCCAGCACGCGCGACTTGCGCATCAGGAGCCAGCCCAGGATGGCGTTCGCCCAGGCTACGAAGGTGTACGTCCACATCGCCGCGGCCATGTCCTCGTGCCCGGTGACCACACAGACCAGCAGGATGATGCCGGCCAGCCGGGACGCGGCAGCAAGGAACATGACCGACCTCATCAGCTCCAGCGAACGCAAGTACCAGCTGGTGTCGAGCGCAAATGCGATGAGGTAGACCAGCATCGCGTAAGCCATCGAGGCCTCCGCCGAGCTTCGGGTCGCCAGGAGCACCGGCACGGCCACGATGCACGTCAGCAGGCATACGAGCAATTTGGCCAGGGTCACGCTCCACATCACCTGCTCCGGCTCCACGCGCCGGCTCCTCGCATGGACTTCGCGCACTCCGATGGTGTCGAACCCGAACTCGATGAACATGCAAAGGAAGGGCGTCAGCGCCGTGTAGAAGGCAACGACACCGTAATTGGCCGGCCCCAGTTTCCGGGCGCACACCACGGCAAAGATGAGCGGAAAGGCGTAGATGGCAACCTGCGCGAGCGAAAGCTCTGCGAGCTTCATGCCAGTGCTGGAGAAACTGCGCACCGGTCGTGCCACTGACAACGGACTCGCGGCCATTGCGTCAGTGTTCGTTCATAACGACGCCTGCCAGCGCTGCGGGGCCTTTCTCGATGGAGGACAGCAGGCGCTGCAACTCCGCAATCCGCGTGACTTGCGGCCGCGCCACTGCCAGCGCCGCCCCGGCAGCGGCGGCGATCACCCGCGCGTCCGGACCATAGCTGGCCGCCGGTGTATCGACCACGACGAAGTCGAACCTGGCCAGCCATTCCCGGCACAGTTTGGAAAAAGTCGACCGCTGCAGCAGTTCGAGGGGATTGGGGGGCGGGGGGCCTGCCCCGAGCAGGAAAAGGCTGGGAACGGGGGCCTGCTGGACGACTTCGCGGACGCCGCCACACAGCAGCTTGCTCAGTCCCACCGAATCGTCGATCCCGAACAAAGCATGCAGCCGGGGCGTCCTCATGTTGGCATCGACCAGCAAGGTCCGGCCGCCCAACTGCGCGCAGGTCACTGCCAGGTTCGCCGCCACATAGCTGCGCCCGTCACCGATTTGCGGACTCAATACGGCGAGCGCGCGCGGCGCCGCTTTGTCCAGCACCCCCGTCAAAAGCTCGTCCCGAAGTTCGCGAAAGGATTGCGCATCTTCGCCAAAGGGGTCGCAAGCGCAGACCAGCTCAGCATCAATTCCGCTGTCGCCGAAGCGCACGTAGGGATATTCGAACTGCTTGGCCAGTGCCTCGAGAATGTCTTCTTCCGTCGCCAGGCCCAAGGCGATTGCCACCTCGCCGAACCTGCCGCCATGTTGCCGCTGATGCGCAAGGATCTGATCGACCTGGGAGGGCAGCAGGTTCTTGGCCTGGCAAAGGAGCTGGCCAATCGGGCGCTCGCGCGTGAGCGCCCCTGGCTGCGCGTCGCGGTTACCCTCATTCGCTGCTTTGACTGGAAGGGAGCTAATGTGCAGCATGGATTCCTTCGTTGGTGAGGGCGGGAAGGCGCTGAATCAGCAGCTGGCGCACTGGCGAAGGTGCTCCGCGGGGACGGCGCCGGTGCAGGACCGTGAGCAGGGGTTGCTTCAGTGTGAACTGCACGTCCTCGGCGTTGCGCACCCTTCGGTCGCGCAGCTCGATGGTCACGATCGCCACGAGGGCCAGCAGCAGCCCGGCCACTGCGGCGGCTGAGAACTTGGCAGCGGGAGAAGCAGACGTGGGCACCGAAGGAACTGTCGCCACTTTCAAAACCGACACGTTGGGCTGTGTGTCGCTTCTCTCCAGTGCGGTCTTGTTCAGGCGCGCGACCACCGCGTCAAGTGCGCGTTGGGCTCCGTCGACCTCGTTTTGCAGAAGCCTGGCCTGGTCACGAATACCCTTGCGCTCCAGAACCTTCTCGCGTTGTGCCTCCAATGCACGGGTGCGCTCGGCCAGCTGACTGGCCGACACGTTGCTCCCGCCTTCAAAGCCGACGGCCGCACGGCGCTTGGACGCCTCAAGACGTGCGCGCAGCCCAGCGGTGGTGGAAAGCGCCTCAAGCACTTGAGGATGGCGGTCGCCCATCCGTTCCGTGAGTCCGCTCAGTCGTTGTTCCTGGACCGAGAGTGCGGTTGCCAGAGCAACAACCACAGGGTCCTTGAGCACTTCCTCCATCCGGTCGGGGTTGGAGGCCGCCTCCGTTTGCCGTCTTTTCGCTTCCTCAGCCTTCGCCTGTAGCGCCACCACTTGCGCACTGAGTAGACCCAGCCGGGCTTCTTCCACGTCGGCCTTTTCGTCCGCGCTGGTGATGCCATTGACGCGATAGAACTCGGACGATCTTTGCTGGGCTTGCCGGAGCTGCTCGCGCAGCTGGCGTGCGCGCTCGTCGAAAAAGGCGCTGTACTGCCGCGCCGGCTCGACCCGCAAGTCAACAGCCGTCTCGATGTACGCCTTAGTCAAGGCGTTCACGAAGGTCGCGGCGAAACGGGCGTCGCGCGCCGTATGGGACACGACCAACACCCGCGAGTCGCGGGTGGGGCGGACTTCGGTCGTGCGTTGCAGCTCTTCCGCCAGCCACGCATTGAAGTCACCCTGCGCCCCAGTGCGGGACTGCCACCGCTCCCGCATTTGCTGCTGGTACGGCGTGTCCATCGCTTGCAGGGCCCGCAATACCACACGCTCGCTTCGCACGACGTCCGCTTCGGTCATGATGCGGCTGCCGCTCGAGCCCGGCAGTGCCACGCCGGCAATGGGATCGGAGTTCGCTTCCTCGATCAACAGTTCGGAAGTAGCGCGGTATCTGGTCGGCATGAGCAAGGACGCGAGCAGCGCGACGACCAGCAGGGTCGCGGCCCAGACCGCGAGGGCCGTGCGCCAGCGATACCGAAGGACAAGCAGGAACTGTTGGACGGTCATGTCAGCTATCCCGTGGTTAAGGGCTCGGCAAGGTGCCGCGCGCGTTCTTCGGTCGGTTCTTCGAGAGTCATGGCTCGTGCCGCATTCAACGCCTCGGCGCATCGGTGGCCTTGTTCAGACCTTCCCTGGACGCGGGGTTACTGACATATCGCGCCAGTGGCAACGCGAGCACCCGGGGCAGAACGATGACCAGCACCGCCCAGATCACAAGACTGGATTTGAAGAAGATCGAGAAGTCGGGCGAGTTCCTGATCGCGTACCAAAGAGGGGCGGCCTGTGCTTGGCCAATCGCCAGGCGCCTCACATACCGGGTTTCCCGAAGCGCCTCAACAACAAACTCTTGTTTCTGCGTACTGAATGACAGCAATCGTTCTGGCAGGTCGACACCCAGCCGTTGCTTGACATGCAACTTGAAGGTCGAAATCCTCGCTTCCAATCTCTCCCTTTCATTGCCTGCCTTGGCTGCGTTTCCAAAGACCAGCGACGCCTTCTCCTCATTGCGGGATCTGTGCAGACGATAGTGACCCAACACCGAATCCACGGCGACAACCATGCCATTCAGGCAACTCCCATAGACGGTAAAGAAGTCTGCACCGTGCTTGTCCTGAGTGACGGGAAGTGGGAAAAGGCCCGTCAGCGCTTCCCGTGCGTAGGCGTTGCCGGATCCGGGCGCGGACGAATACAGCAGACCTTTGGTCGCCAGCAGGTCCCCCACAGCGCCACACGACAATCCCCTGGGAGTATGTCCGTCCCGCACCTCCCCTTGTGGCCCGATGAAAGAGAGCCGAAAGTGGGCCTTTGCCGTACCCCCATTCATGGCCGCCACGACCACACGAACCGCTTCCGGCAGATAGATATCGTCAGCATCCAGAAACATCACAATGTCCCCGGATGAAGCAGCAAAGCCTGCGTTGTATGCGGAATACTGCCCCTCGTTATCCTGATAGATGGCTTTCACATCGCCCGTCGAGACGAATTCATCGATGGTCGCTCTTGATGAATCAGTGGAACCATCGTCGACAACAATAATCTCCGTGTTCTCGTAGGTTTGCGCCAATGCGGAACAGATAGCGGAACGAATGAATCGACCGTAGTTGTAGTTGCAGATGACTATGGAGACGAGGGGACCATTGCCCGATGGGAGGCTCGGCATAGGCCCGGGCGGCAAGTATTCAACTCGTTGGCCTGTCTCGCTGCGCCGACCGTAGCTCGTCATGTGCGTGCGCAGCCTTGCGGCCGTCCGATGGTCGAGCGACCTCGGCGCCGCGGCGATGAGCTTGCGAAAGTAGATCATGCGTGCCCACTTTCCAGTTCGACTGGCCTTCCTGCGAAAAATCAGTAGTCGGACTTATTGCGGATGACCTGGTGCCGGGCGACACTCAGGATGTACTTGCTCAGTTTGGATCTGAGCCGGCGAAATTCTCCATTGCGCACCATCCGGCCTGCGCGGCCGAGCTTGGTCCCCCAGTAATCCTGGAACAGCGGAAAAAAACCGCCTCCGTGTTCCTTGGTCATCTTTCGAGCCTGGATCCAGAAGTCGTGTGTGTAGAGATCCGAGCGCTGCCCCTGGCGGATGCGAAACGCGCTCCACCAGTCGTCTATGTAGAGAGTCGGAAACTGCTTGCTGATCCGCAGAAAGAGATCCCAGTCCTGTACCAGCGGATACCGTGTATCCACGAGCCCCACCCGCTCCAGCGCCTCGCGCCGGACGAACGCGCTCCCAGCGGGGATGTAGCCATGCGCCAGCATTTCTTGCCAACTCGCCTGCTTCGTACGTTCCCTGCCTATTTCGACGCCGCGCTCGTCGACCTGCAGGGAGTTGCAGTACACCACGGCGACCCCCGGATTGCGCGTCAACGCATCCACCGCCTTGCTGATGGCGCCGGGCAGGTACAAGTCATCGGCGTTCATCCAGGCAACGATCTCCCCGCGCGCTTTCGAGAAGCCCAGGTTCATCTTCTCGCTCACGCTTTGTGGCGCTGGCGTGACAAGCAGTACGGCAGGGTGGCGCGCAACGACGTCGAGCGTTCCGTCTGTTGAGCCAGAGTCCAGAACGATGTGTTCGATGCAAGGATAATCCTGCTGCTCGACACTTTGGATGGATGCCTCGATGAAGGCTCCGGTGTTGAAGGACGGCGTCACGATGGATACAAGGGGATTCAAAGTGCACCCTCCTATGCAATGCGTTCGCGATGATCTTATAGCACTCCGCAAGCCGTTGGATGGTATATCGGTCCTATGTCGATCGGGACAAAGCTCCCTTCTTGCGGCCTGCGAATATGCATCTAATGGCAATCGGGTGGCTTTACCCCAAGCGGCTGCCGGGCTGCGCGGGTAGCCATCCGTGCATCGCTGTTCAGCGAAGAAAATTGGAGCTGGGTTTGAGTGCAGGCATTGTCATCAACGGGCGGTTTCCGACCCAGAGGACGACGGGTGTCCAGCGCTTTGTGCGAGAGTATGGTCCATACGATTGACGAGCTCGACATTCCCGACGCCGCGCTCGAATTGATTCGCCCGCCGATGAAGTGCGATGGAAAAGCCTGATCGCTTCTACAGTAGCCCGCTCCTTTCGCGTGAGTTGCCGTGGTGGACGCGCCCTTCGGCCCTCAACGTATTGTTCGTCTTGCCCGTTCTGCTGGTGGTGATCTGGGCCGGAGGGGGCGACCTCCGCTCGCGCGACTACCTTTCGGCTCCGTACATTGCGCTCTACGTCTGGTTGGTCCTCGTCTCGGCCGTGGGCGCCTGGCTCGGCGAGAACGTTCGGCAGCGGACCCTGCTGCAAAGTCCCGTTGAGCACCTCGCGCGCGCCGCCGTCGGGGTGGGCGCGCTCGTTCTCGCGACGTATCTGTTCTGGTACCGCTCACTGATATTCGACCCGGCCTTGCTCATGAGCATCCTCATGGGCGGGGAGAAGCCCGAGCGGATAGACATCGGCACCGTGACCGGCATCACCTCGCTCGTCAACCTGGCGCC
>Ga0255338_1000962_pt1 | contig 65481 bp, 67 predicted proteins | sample MeOH1_35cm_T4_19_FD_203715 | JGI IMG/M metagenome (GOLD analysis project Ga0255338, IMG submission 203715) | Sandy soil microbial communities from University of British Columbia, Vancouver, Canada - MeOH1_35cm_T4_195 | ecosystem: Engineered > Artificial ecosystem > Sand microcosm > Unclassified ... | reverse complement strand
GAAGAATAGAATGAAGCTGGCCCGCAGTTCGACCGATGGGCTGCTGCCGGCAAGCATGTAGAGCACCGCCGGCGGGCCGCCGATGCCACAGAATCCGTTGAGTAAGCCGCTCAGTATACCGACCGCAACGGACTTCGGCGTGCTGGGAGAGCCGAGGCCGCGCAGGCCGACGACCATGGCAAGTGCGAGCGCGGTGACGACAAGGGCGACGATCGTCTTGATCATGGCCGGGTCGAGCCACGTCAAGAGAGCCACTCCTGCAGGCACGGAAAGCACCGCCGCAAGAACGAGCGGCCCGACCACAGCGAAGTCGACAAGCGTCATCGAGCGTCGCACGCCTTGGAAACTGGTCAACAGATGGATGACTGAGATCAGCGCCACCGAATCATGCGTTCCGACCAGACGAATGAAGATTGGAGCCATGACGAGGCCGCCGCCAAATCCACTGTAGCCGCGCAGGATGCCCGCCGCGGCCGTGGTCGCCGCTAATGCGGCAATCGTCAACGCGTCCTGCATGGGTGAACCGTCACGGTCTGCGATGTGCGGCCGAGGGGCCATGCACCCGCACGGCGCCGGAGCGCTCGACGGCGGCGAGGGCATTCGGCAGTTGCTCGTGCAGGAATGCGTCCTGATCGAAGCCGCTCGCGCGGCCGTCAACCAGCACCGGCCGGCCATCGATGATAACGGCGTCGATCTGGTCGCGGCCGTAGAGGCGGACCAGTTCCCATTCGAAGTCGAACGACGGCAGCACCTCGGGCCGGTCCATGTCGAGCACCAGAAAGTCTGCGCGATATCCTGGCGCCAAGCGGCCCGTCACCGCGCCAAGCCCGCAAGCGTTGGCGGCGCCGCGGGTCGCCGCGTCAATCCATGTCCAGCCGGCGCCACAAGAAGAATCGAGCTTGGGCATGCCGTAGGCAGCGCGCTGACACGCTTCGGCCGCATCGAGCAGCCGAAAGGCGTCGCTGCGCGTGCTGTCGGTGCCAAGGCCAAATCGTATGGAGCGGCTTGTGAATGCGAGCGCGGGCGCGACGCCGTCGCCTTTCCACAAGCTGGCGACGGGGTTGTAGCTGACGGCCGTTCCGCTCTCGGCCAGCAATGCAAGCTCGCGTTCGTCCAGCAGGGTGCAGTGATGCAGAAGGACATGTCGGCCAAGCGCGCCACATGCGGCAAGGACCTCGATCGGCCTCCTATTGTGACGCAGCATCGCGTAATGAACTTCGGGAAAGTGCTCGTTCGAATGAAACTGAAAAACGATGCCGTGCGCGGCGCAGAATGAGGCGAGGGCCGATATCATCTGCGGGGTCGCGCCCTGAATGCCGCTGCAGCAGAGCGAAGCGGTGATGCGCTCTCGGTTGGCGCAGAGCTCGAGATGCTGCTCGGCGGCGCGGACGGCATCCTCGATGGTCGTCAGTCGCGGTGTTTTGCCGAGAGGCAGCGGATAATCGGCAAGATCGGAGGCGCCTGTGCACGAGACAAGACGAATGCCGGTAAGCGTGGCCGCTTCGTGCACGGCGGCCGTGTGCTCCGCGCCGGCCATGGAGAAGTTCACAATCGTCGTGAAGCCGCCGCGCAGGGCCTCGAGCATCATCCATATAGCCGAGGTGCGCATGAGGTCCGGCGTCAGAGAGCCTTCTAAAGGCCCCCAAATGCGTTGCCAGATCTGAGACGGCTCGCCAAAGACGAAAGCTTTGCCAAACGCCTGCCCGAGATGCGTATGCGTGTCGATGAATCCCGGCACAATCGCTCGCTTGGTGAGGCGCAACGTATCGGCTGGAACATCCGGCGAGCCTGCATCGCAAATGGCTGCGATACGCCCGTTTTCGACGACGATAACCGCATCGCGGCGCGGTCCGGACTCGCACAGGATCACGTCCGGATGCAGCGCGTACCGCTTGCCAAGTCTCGGCAGGTCTCTCGTATGAGTCATGGCAAGCGCATGAGAGGCGAGGGACGTGTCATTGCGTTTCGGTATCAGTTCGGGACGGTGGCCTATTGCAGTTTGACGCTCGTCGGACTTGCTTTCTTGAGCGCCGAATCGAACACGTAGTTCCTGAAAGCCTCAACGGTCGGTTTTTCCGCCTTGACCATGCCGCGGTCGACGATCCACGAGGCCTCATCGGCCAGCAGCGTGAGCAGCGAGCCGTCCAACGTGGTGCCGAATTCGCACTCCTTCCACATTGCCTCGAGTTCGGGCAGCGGCATGACGCCCTTCATGTCGGCGTGCACGATCTTCTGGGCGGCGGTAGGATCGGCAGCGACCACAGCATCGGCCTTGACCAGGACGCCGACGAACTTGTCGACGACATCCGGGCGTTTTTCGAGGACCGTGCTAGACGCGGAAATGATCATGTGCAGCACGTACTGGTCGGAGACGAGCTCGACGTAGTCGGATGCCAATGTCTTCTTGGCGGCGCCGAAGAACGTCGGGAACATGACCGCGACATCGATGTCGCCGCGTGCGAGCGCCGGCACGAGGTCCGCCGGACCGGCATTGACAATGGTCGCCTTGACGCCGGCTTTCTTGAGCAGTCGATCGGTGAAGTACTCGACATTGGTGCCGAGGGTCGTGCCGATCTTCTTGCCTGCCAGATCCGCGGGCGAAGACAGCTTCATCGTCTTGGCCGATGCAATGATCCGCTGGCCGCGATAGCGCGACAGGTCGGCGATGATCTTCAGGTTCTGCTTGCGCAGCAAGGCGGTGGCAACGGGAAACTCGGCCATATAGGCGAAGTCGACCTGGCCGCCGAGCAGCGCTTCGAGGGCCTCGCGGCCCGTCGGAAACGACACGATTTTGACGTCGAGACCAGCGTCCTTGAACAAGCCATTCTTGATGGCGACGTCAACCTGCGGGGTTTGTGGGTTCGGGCTCCAGGCGAACGTGACGGTTTGCAGCGTCTGCGCATGGCCGGCGCCGAGGGCGGCGAAGGTAAGCGTAAAGCCCAGGATGGCGAACTTCAGTAGCTTCAACATTGGGTAATGCTCCGCATATAGAGGCCGTTGTTTCGATGAAACTGAGGGGATGATTTGCTAGGCGTCGTCCTCGATCGCTTCCGATGGCTTGAGCAACGCAAGTACGGTGTTGCGGATTCCGAGAAGGTCGGGGCCGAATGCTTCGATCTTGCGAGGGCGGGGCAGATCAATCGTGTAACTGCGCACGATGCGGCCCGGCGAAGCGGACATGACGAGGACAGTGTCGGCAAGCAGCAGCGCTTCATCGACGTCATGCGTGACGAATAGAATCGTCGGGCGATGCCTATTCCAGACCGCGAGCAGCAGTTCGTGCATGCTGAGCCGTGTTTGGGCATCAAGTGCGCCGAACGGCTCGTCCATCAGCAGCACTTTGGGTTCGAGCGCTAGCGTGCGGGCGATGGCAACCCGTTGTTTCATGCCGCCAGAAAGCTGGCCGGGAAACTTGCGCGCCTGCTTGGCAAGACCGACCTCGGCCAAGGCCTGCAAGGCGCGCTGTTCGAGTTCGGCGCCACGCAGGGCAAATCGCTTCAAGGCGAACTTGACATTACCGATGGCCGTGAACCACGGAAACAGGGCGTATTGCTGGAAAATGACGCCAACCTGTGGACTTGGTCCCTCGACCTGTTCGCCGTCGATGCGGATGGCGCCGGTTGACGGCACGACGAAGCCGGCGACGGCGTTCATAAGCGTGGACTTGCCGCATCCGGATGGGCCGATGAGCGCGGTGAAGGAGCTGGGTTGCAGCGTCTGCGTTGTCGGTTGCAGGGCGACTGAGCGGGTACCCCGGCGGCCGTCATAGACGATCGAGACGTCGTCTATTTCGACCCGCCCATGCGCGCGCGCCTGCGTCGACAGTTCGAGACTTCCACAAACCTGGCTCATGTGGACATGCGGTTCCTCGTTGGAGACGGGCTCCGTGTACCAGCGACCTGCCCTCCAGTCGCGACGGCACGGCTATAGCGAACCGTGCGGCACGCCGGGGCGCGCGGTCTGTCAATAAATTGCCGAAGAGGCCGTTTTCTCGCCGGCCGGGTCGAGCGGTCGTGTCGTTTTGCCCGTCCGGTGCAACAGGACGATCTTGCGGCCGTTCATTGCGATCTCGCCCTGTTTCTGTAACCGACCCAAGGTCATCGTTACCCATTGCCGAGTGGCCCCGACCATGGCGGCAAGCTCCTCATGACGGAAGTGCCGGTCGATAACATGGTCCACGCCGTTGGCGCGGCCGTACAGGGTGGCAAGATTCTGCAGCAACTGGCGCAATCGCTCTTCGACAGTTTGAGTTGCTAGCACTTGCAGGAGTTCGGAGTAGCAGCGGCCCTTATGCGTCAATCCCTCGACCAGGCGCACCGCGAGTGCGGGCATCTCGCTCATGAGGAGGCGCAATACGGCGCCGTCGAGATGGCGGGTGCGGGTCGGCCCCACCGCGACGCCCGACCAAACATGGGTGCCACCGCCGAAAATTTCCGGACCGCCGACGAAATGGCCCGGAGTCCAGTAGGCGAGCGTGATCTCGCGGCCGGAGGGACCGACGTAGTATGTACGGACGCGCCCTGACTCGATCAGGAAAATGCCATTGTGCGGCGCGCCCTGATGAAAGACGGATTCGCCATCGGTATGAACCCGCACCTGTCCGGCGGCGCAAACGCGCCGATGTTCTTCCGCATTGAGGCCCGCGAGCAAATCGAACCGTGCCGTGGAGCAGTCGGGATCCTCGGCGAGAAGAAGCGCGGGTTCACTGTCCCGCGCGACAAATCGGCATCCATCGGCCAGTTTTTTGATCGCGGGCATCATGCTTGTTGCCAATGGACGATTCGCCACCCGAGCTTGCCGATAATGAGGTCGATAACCGCCCCGAGGACGCCGAGCTCGATGAGCAGCGCGAACATCTGGTCCGTGCGGATGTATTGCCGGGCCTCCTGCAGGCGGTAGCCGATACCTGACGATGCGCCTGTCAGTTCGGCGGCGACGAGGCTGAGAAACGCCAGCGCCACGCCGAGCCGTATGCCGGCGACGATGTGCGGGGCTGCGGCGGGGATAACAACGCCAAAGAATTCGCGGACACGGGAAGCGCCCAGCGAGCGCGACGCCCGAATATAGAGATCTGGCACATACTCCATGCCATGGTGCGTGTTGAACCAGACCGTCAGAAACACCGTGTAGGAGATAACGAAATATTTCGAGCTCTCGCCGATGCCGAACCAAACGATCGCGACCGGCACGAGCGCGATGGCGGGAATCGATCGCAGAATCGTGAGGAACGGATTCAAAAAGACGCGAAAGATGTGGGTTCGGCCGGTCAGTAGACCGATGATCACGCCGAGACCCGCGCCGATGGCGAAGCCGACGCACGCGCGTCGCAAGGAGTCAGCGAGATCCGAGAACAGAAGGCCTTCTTGGTAGAGTTCGGCCGCCGCAACGACGACACTCCAGGGCGTTGGAAAGATCGTCTCCGGGAAGACATGCGCCAGGGACACCAGTGCCCAAATCGCGAGCACCGTGATCAAAGATGGTGCAACTTGGAATAGACGCATCTTCTTCCCCCGGTGGCGCTGCGAGCAGCGGCGGCAACACGAACAGCGCGCGCTCATTCACCGCCCGCCCCTTGTTGCCCTAAGCGTTGTAAGCACGCGGCATGCCAAATGACGATTGCCGCGGAGTGGGGAAGCTGTTGCCTTCATCCAAGGTACAACCAATCTCGTTCGATCGCTCGTTTGCAGAATAAGGATGCGCAGTCCAAGTTGCGTGGTTGTAAGATAATTCGTCTGGATGGCGGTCGCTTGACCTCGAAACGATTGCCGCTTGTAGGACATGAGTTGTGCACTGCCCGGTAGCGAGCCGAGCAGGAGGCGTTCTCCGGTGAGGGCGCGACTGTCGCGCTGCACCGCCTGATGTCCGGGCATGAGCCCAGGCCGAACAGCCATCCGCACGAGCAGATTGCTTTTATAACGTCTTGCCGTATCCGCTTTTACATCGGCGCTGGAGCGAGGTGATTGGTGACGAGCCGGTCATGAACTTGGATGATGCCCAGGCGTCCCAAATGTGCACCGTGAGGAAGTGGCCCTCTCGCCGACGTGAATAGCCAGCCTACTCGACGGCGCGGGGGCTCCTTGCTGGAATGCCTGTTACTGGCGGCGGTGAACCACCAGTACCGTGTGCAGACTCGCAAATGTTTTATGGGTTCGCCAGCTTATCCACCCCACGCAGCATATTATCGGTATAGTTGATTTAGTTGATCAGCCTCTTTCGTGTTTCGAAACCGTCTCACGCGCGCTAAATACAAGGCATGTGGGGCAGGTCAGATGACGAAACGCACGATCTATTTTTTGAACGGGCCGGGCACCAACCTCTACGGGCTGGATCCGAGCGGCGTTTACGGCACGGAGCGTTTCCCGCAGATCGAGGCGCGCTGCCGCCGCCATGGGCAAGACGTTGGAGTCGATCTCGACTTTCGGCAATCCAATCATGAGGGCATTTTGATCGATTGGATCCAGGAGGCGCGGCAGAAAGCTGACGGACTGATCATCAACGGTGCCGGGTTCACCTACACCTCGATTGCCATTCTCGACGCGTTGCTTGCGCTGGGCAAGCCGATCATCGAAGTGCATATGAGCAACATCTACAAGCGCGAACCGTTTCGGCATCACTCCTTCATCTCCAAGGCGGCAACCGGCATCATCGCCGGGCTAGGGCCGCTGGGTTACGAGCTTGCGATCACGGCGATGGTTCGCGTTCTATCGGAAGCGCGTGGCTCATGATGCGCGATGCGCTGGTCTTCTATAGCGCCTTCGACGATCCCGCGGCATGGCGCAATGCGCTGCGGACGGAATTGCCGGATCTGGATGTCCGCATCCACCCTGACGTCGGCAACGCCGACGAGGTGAAGTATGCCTTGGTATGGAAGCCGCCGGCGGGCTTCTTTGGCCAGTTCCGCAACCTCAAGCTCGTCACCAATCTCGGCGCCGGTGTCGATTCCCTGGTCGGCCGCGACGACCTGCCACCAATCCCGATTTCACGCCTGTCGGATCCCGGCATGGTGTCGCTGATGTCGAGCTACGTCTTGTTCGCAGCGATCCGCTATGCCCGCGATATTCCGATTTTCGAACAGGCGCAGCGGCAACGCGAGTGGCGTTATGTCCATCCACGCGCCCTTTCCACGATCAAGGTTGGCGTGCTGGGGCTCGGCGAGCTCGGCGCGCCGGCGGCGATGGCTTTGGCGCAGGCGGGCTTCAATGTGCGCGGTTGGGCGCGCTCGCCGAAGAGTGTGTCGGGCGTCAGCTGCTTTGCCGGCCCCGACGTACTGCCGCGCTTTCTCGCGGACAGCGAAATCTTGGTGGTGATGCTGCCGTTGACGTCGGAAACCCGTGGTCTTCTTGGTGCGCGTGAGATCGCGATGCTGCCCAAGAGCGCCAAGCTGGTCAATGTGTCGCGCGGCGCCGTCGTTGACGAGGCGGCGATGATCGGTGCGCTGCGGAGCGGGCAACTCGGTGGCGCGACGCTTGATGTCTTCACCGTCGAACCCTTACCCAAGGATCATGTCCTCTGGGGCATGGAGAACGTGCTGATCACGCCGCATCTCGCCAGCATCACGGTGCCGGAAGCGGCGGCGCGCGATGTCGCGGAGAGCATCCGGCGCGTGCGCGCGGGGCTAGAGCCGCTTCATCGCACCGATCCTGGGCGCGGTTATTGAGCCCGGAGCGAAGACGCCGTTAGGCGCAAAGGCTTCCTTGAGGAAGAGCGCAAAGGCCTCGACCGCCGGCCGCAGAGCATTCTGCTTGAGCTGCACGCTCATGATGCGCGTCGGCGGCAGCTCCTCCTCAATGCGCAGCACGGCGATTTCGCCGCCGTCATAGGCGGTCGTCGTCGCGGAGATGGCGTTCTGGATGCCGTAGCCGTGGCCGTGCGCGACCAGCCCGCGGATCAGTTCTTGCGAGCGTGTGCGGAACACGACACGCGGTTCGACGCCGGCCTGGTGAAACAGGCCGAAGAAGTAGTCGCGCGAATAGGGCAGGTCGAGCAGCACGAAAGGCTCCGGCGCGAGCTCGCGCAGACTGACGCTGCGGCGGCGCGCCAACGGGTGGGTGGCCGAGACCACCACGAAAGGCGGAAGTTCCGCGAGCGGCTGCGCCACGACCTCGTCGGTGAGCGCGAAGTTGTAGGCGAGCGCCAACTCGATCTTCCCCGCCAGCAGCATTGCCAGCAACTCCTGCTGGTCGCCTTCGTGCAGCGTCACATCGACGCGCGGATGGAGCTGCGCGAAGCGCGACAACAACGTCGGCATGAACCGCACGGCGAGCGTGAGGAACGAGCCGACCGCGATGTCGCCGGCCACCGTGCCGCCAAGCTCCTGCGCCGACTGCATGAAATCGTGCGCGCGCTTCAACAGCAGTCGCGCGTCGTTGATCACCGAAATGCCGGCGGGCGTCAGCCGGACGCCGCGCGCGTGCTGGCGGACGAACAACTGCACGCCGGTCAGCGTCTCGAGCTCGGCGATGGCGCTGGAAACAGAGGGCTGCGACACCCTGAGCCGCCGGGCCGCCTCGGTGACGTGCCCGCAGTCGGCGGCCGCGACCACGTAGCGGAGCATGCGCAGCGAGAGGTCCATCGGAAAATCCTATCCAAAATAGAAGAATTAAATATTTTCCCTATGCAGAAAGCTGCGTCAAGTTTGATCCCGGTCAATGACGGACGCAGTAACGATGATCCGAACCGGTGAACAATATCGGCAAGGCCTGCGCGACGGGCGTGAAATCTGGCTCGACGGCGAGCGTGTAAAAGACATCACCCGCCACCAGGCGACCCAGCCGATCGTGGATATCCGCGCACGCATGTACGACATGCAGCACGAGGCGGCCTTTGCGCCGGCGCTGACCTATTTCGAGGAGAACCGCCAGCATTCGGTCTTCAACCGCCTGCCGCGCGAGCAGCAGGACTGGGACGATAAACGCAATGCCGTCGATATCGTGCTCAACAACATCAAAGGCGTGGTCACCCGCGTCGGCGACGAGACCGTCGGCGAGATGTGGTCGCTCTATGACGGCCGCGACGTGCTCAACGAGATCGATCCGCGCTTCGGCGATAATATCGCCCGTCACATCCAGGCGGTGATCGAAGCCGACGTCTTCCACGTCTCCGCCAACACCGATCCGAAAGGCGATCGCTCCAAGGCGCCGCAGGATCAGGACCCCGACATGATGGTCCATGTGGTCAAGGAGACCGACAAGGGCCTGATCATTCGCGGCGCCAAATACGAAACCGCCTCCGCCTATGCCGACCAAGCCTTCCTCAAGCCGACGGTCGGCGCCTGGACCAACGAGAAGCTGTCCGATTATGCGGTCGGCTGCATCGTCAAGATGGGCGCGCCCGGCGTGAAGCATATCGGCCGCTCCGGCTTTGCCGGTCGGACCAACGTTGCCGACTATCCACTGTCGAACAAGTTCGACGAGGTGGATTTCCTGATGGTGCTCGACGACGTGCTGATCCCCTGGGAGGACGTGTTCTTCTATCGTCATACCAAGGCGGCGCAATACATCCGCAGCACGCTGCATCGCTATTCGGCCTACCCTTATGTGCTGCGCATCCTCTACGTCGCCGACATGATGATCGGCGCCGCCATGTGGAACGCGAAGCAGACCGGCCTCGACAAGCTGCAGGCGGTGCGTGAGAAGATCGCCGATCTCGTCTGCTACCGCGAAGGCATCCATGCCCACTTAACCGCTGCGGTGGCGCTGGCGCAGAAGAGCCCGGGTGGGCTCTTGATGCCGAACCAGTCGCTGCTCTACGCCGGCCGCATTCTTGCCTGCTCCAATTTGCCGCAGATGATGCATATCGCGCGCGAATTGTGCGGCGGCCAGATCTGTGTGACGCCGAACGAAGCGGCATTCCGCGCCGATGGTTCGCGGCAGTGGCTGGAGAAATTCTACAATCTCAACGACAACTGGCAGGCTGAGGACCGGCGCAAGCTGTTGGCCTTCGCGCGTGATCTATTGAACTCGGATTACGCCGGCCACCGCCTCACTTTCGTGCAGTTCGCGCAGGCGCCGCACTTCAATCACCTGAACGCGCTGTATCAGAGCTTCGATTTCTCCGGTCCGCTCGATTTCGTGCGTCGCGCCGCCGATCTGTCCGACCGTGTGAAGGGGTCGCTGTGATGGCAGATGAGACGCTGATAAGCCGCTTTCGCGACGCCATGCGGCGCACGGCGTCCGGCGTCACGGTGCTGACGACCGATGGGCCGCACGGCCGCGCCGGACTGACGGTCTCGACCTTCTGTTCTCTGTCGATGGAGCCGCCTTCGGTGATGGCGTGCGTGCATCGCGACAGCCGCGCATTGCCGACGCTTCTCGGCAACGGCGTGTTCGCCGCCAATTTGCTGGCACAGGATCAGCGCCGCGTCGCGGAGGCCTTCGCTGGCCTCATCCCCGAACTCCGCGACGACCGTTTCGCATCGGCGCGTTGGCTTGCGATGGCCACCGGCGCACCGGCGCTGCAGGAAGCGCTCGCCAATTTCGACTGCCGCGTCGCGCGCACCTTTGAGTTTGGATCGCATTACATCGTGATCGGCGAGGTGGTCGACGTGGTCGAGAGCATTAACATGCCGCTCGTTTACGCCGATCGTTCGTTTTGCCGCGTGATGGCCGTCTAAGGAGAGATTGAACGTGAGCCACGTACGTCTGCGCAAGTTCAATACGCGCGATGCCTATCCCGACCAGTCTCTCGACAACGACCTGTGCATGGTCGTGCGGGCGAACAATACGGTCTATGTGCGCGGCCAGACAGCGATGGATCTCGACGGCAAGATCGTCGGCGTAGGCGATGCCGCTGCGCAAACAGAGAACGCAATGAAATGCGCGAAGATCCTGCTGGAGGAAGCGGGCGCGCGTCTTGAGGACGTTGTCAAGGTGACGATCTATATCATCGATCGTGCCTATCGCGAGCCGGTCTACCGGGTCGTCGGCAAATGGCTCAAAGGCGTTTATCCGGTTTCGACCGGACTGATCGTGCAGGGCTTGGCGCGTCCGGAATATCTCATGGAAATCGACGTGATCGCCGAGGTGCCGGCCGATCGCGCCTGAACGAATACCGTTCGCGACGAAAGCCGGGGCTCGTCGCAGGCGGGAGGGTCTCCGAAGAGGGGCCACAAGAAGAGGGGAGGTCACGTTCACGGATGTGCCATCGCGGATCGTGTGGCGATCGATCCGGCCGTGCGACGGCGGCACCGTCGCAATGCATTGCGGCGCCATATGGCGCGCAAATTGCTTGCCCCCGGTATGGGCACAGAGCGGGAGTACTCAAGATGAAGCGCATCGTTGCGTCATTGGTCGCGCTGGCAGCGCTATGGGCGGCGCCCGTAACGGCTGCGGAGAAGCTGGTCATTTCGAGCTGGGGCGGAAGCTGGAAAGACTTGATCGCGGAGACTGTGGCCAAGAAGTTCACCGCCGAAACCGGTGCCACTGTCGAGTTCGTCACCGGCGGCACCATCGATCGTCTCAACAAGGCAAAGTTGAGCAAGGACGCTCCCGAAAGCGACATCACCTTCACGACGGCGCATGTCGGCTGGCTCTACGCCAATGACGGCCTGTTCGAAACACTCGACCTGTCCAAGATCCCCAACGCGGCGCATCTGGTCGCGCAAGCCAAGGTCAGCCCCTACCACGTCGGTTGCTGGGCCTATGTCTACACCATCGTCTATCGGCCCGATCTGGTACCGGCCGGCATGACTTTTTCGAGCTGGTCCGATCTGTGGAGCCCCGAACTGAAAGGCAAGCTTTCCGCGCCGGATTTCGACGCGAGCCATCTGGTGGCGGTCGCCGCCAAGCTCGAAGGCGCGGAGCCATCGCAATGGCAGAAGGGCGAGGCCAAGCTCAAGATGCTCAAGCCTAACTTCCGATCGTTCTATTCGAACGACGCGGCGTCGCAGCAGTTGATGCAGTCGGGCGAGGCGCCTGTGCAGGTCATGCTCTCGATGAACGCCTATTACATCCTGAGCCAGGGCATCAAGGTGAAGCTCGCCATTCCGAAGGAAGGCGCCGTGCTCGGCGTCGACACCGTCGGCATCATGAAGAACAGCAAGAATGCCGCGCTGGCTTACAAGTTCATCAACGTGCTGCTCGATCCGGAGGTCCAGGCGAAGATCGCGGACATGAAGAAGGGCAGCCCGGTCGTCGACAATGCCAAGCTCGACCCGGCGGTTGCGAAGTTGCCCGGCGTGTTCACCACGCCCGATCAGTGGAGCAAGGAAGCGCTGGTGATCGACAACAAGCTGCGCGCCGAAAAGACCGGCGAGTGGCGCAAGTGGTTCACTGAGAACGTCATCAATTGACGATGTTTGCTCCGGGCCGGCAGGCCGGCCCGGAGCTTTCCGGACGTCGTAAGAGCGGCAGGTTGTGTGAATGATGCAGCGCCGACCTTTCTTCGGCACATTCGTCACGCCCGGCGTTGTGGTGGCGGTATTGTTCGCCATCACGATGGGCATGGTGCTGCAGTTCAGCGTACGGACGCAGATTCCAGGTTCGCTCGATGTTGGCGGCCTGACCTTCGCCAATTTCACCGCCATGCTGCATCCGCTTTATGCGCGGGTGTTTCTGGACACGCTGTGGCTTTGCGTGCTGACCGCGGTGATCAGCCTCGTCCTCGGCTATCCGCTCGCTTATGCGCTCGTGCGCTCGCACAACGCTTTCGTGAAGTCGGCGATTCTGATCATCACGGTGACGCCGCTGTTTCTCGGCGAGGTGGTGCGCACCTATTCCTGGATCGTCGTGCTTGGCCGCAACGGCTTCGTCAATTCCCTGCTGCTTGACCTGCATCTGATCGCCAAGCCGCTGGAACTCTTGTTCACTATCACCGGCGTCACCATTGCGCTCGTCCACGTGACGCTGCCGGTGGTGACCGTGATGCTGGCGGCGGCGATCGCCCACATCGATGTTGCCTATGAGAAAGCCGCCGAAAGCCTGGGCGCCGGCCCGGTCCGCATCTTTCTCACGGTGACGTTGCCCGTGTCCGGCCCCGGCATCGTCGCCGGGCTGACCACCGCCTTCGCCTGGACCTTCAGCGCCTTCGCGACGCCTCAGCTCGTCGGCGGCGGCAAGGTCAATATGATCTCAAACCTCGTCTATCAACTGGGACTCGGCAACTTCAATTTTCCCTTCGCGGCGAGCTTATCGGTGGCCGGCCTGGCTCTCACCTTCGCCTCTATCGCGCTGCTGCGCATGGCGTTGCGCCCAATCGAAAAAGTCGAGCCTTGACGATGCGGCAGCGTCTTTCCGCTCACGCGCTGCGATGGTCTGGCCGCCTTGTCGTACTCGCCATCCTCGGCTTCATCGTTCTGCCGGCGGTGGTGGTCGGCATCGCGGCATTCAATGCCAAGGCGTTGCTGACATTCCCGCCGCAGCAATTGTCTCTGCGCTGGTTCGTCAACGCATTCACCTATGCCGACTTCCAGACCGGCTTTCGCAACGGGCTTATCGTCACGCTGGTTTCGTCGTCGATCGCGCTCGTCGTCGGCGCGGCCTTCGCATTCGTGCTCGACCGGTACGACTTCGCGACCAAACGCCTGTTGGAAACGCTGTTGCTGGCGCCGCTCGTGGTACCGCATTTCACGGTCGGTCTCGGCTTTCTCATTCTGGCCGCGCAGGTGAGTATGAGCCGCGGCTACACCGTGGTCGTCTTGTGTCACGTAGTTTTGGTGCTGCCGTTCGTGCTGCGCAGCGTCTACATCTCGCTGCGCAACCTCAATCCGAAGCTGGAGCTCGTGGCGTCGAGCCTGGGCGCGCGGCCCACCCGTGTTCTTTTCACGGTGACACTGCCACTTTTGGCGCCGGGCCTGTTCAGCGGTTGGCTTTTCGCGGCCATTCTGTCGTTCAACGAATTCACGGCGTCGCTGTTCGTCACCGGCCAGAAAACGCAGACGCTGCCGGTCGCCATGTACAACTACGTCCGCGAGTACGCCGATCCCACCATGGCGGCGCTGTCGGTGGTGTTCATCGTCGCCACGGCGACCCTGCTTGCGTTTGCCAACATGTTTCTCGGGCTCGGAAAGGTGCTGAATGTCGAGCATGCCCGCTAAGCTTATACCGGTGCCGGTGTCGGGCCCCGAGGTAGATGCGAAACCGCGGGACGTCGCCGTGCGGCTTGACGGCGTCACCAAGCGCTTCGGCGACGCGGCTGCCTTGAGCGAAGCCTGGCTGCAGGTCAGCCGTGGCGAGTTCATGACGCTGCTGGGGCCGTCCGGCTGCGGCAAAACCACTTTGCTCAATTTGATCGCCGGATTTCTCTTCCCTGATAACGGTGAAGTCTTCATCGACAACGCACTGGTCACCGACGTTCCTACGTTCCAGCGCGAAATCGGCATTGTGTTCCAGAACTACGCGCTGTTTCCGCATATGACCGTGGCCGACAACGTAGCTTACGGCCTGAAGGCGCGCGGCGTGGCGCGGGGGGAGATCGCCGGGCGGGTCGCCGACGTACTGGCGATGATGAAGCTGACCGGGCTGGAAGATCGCAAGCCGCGGCAGTTGTCGGGAGGCCAGCAGCAACGCGTGGCGCTGGCGCGCGCGCTGGTGATCAGACCCAAGGTGCTGCTGCTCGACGAGCCGTTCTCGGCGCTGGATAAGAACCTGCGCGGGTCTATGCAGGTCGAGGTGAAGGAGATTCAGCGCAAGCTGGGGGTGACCACGATTTTCGTCACCCACGATCAGAGCGAGGCGCTCAGCCTCTCCGACCGCATCGCCGTGATCTCGGAAGGCCGCATCCGGCAGATCGGCACGCCGCCGGAAATCTATCGCCGGCCCGCCGACCGCTTCGTTGCATCGTTCATCGGTGAGGGCAGCGTATTGCGGGCGCGGCTCGACCGGATCGACGAACATCTCGCCGTGGCGCGGGTCGGCACCACGCAGGTGACGGTGCCGGCCGCGCCGCTATCGGGGCTGTCGCCCGGCGTCCTGGTCGATCTGTTCGTGCGGCCGGAGAAGCTGCGTCTCGGCGCGGGCGATGCCGCGTTCGAGGGCGTGGTGAGCACCGCGATCTATCAGGGCGATCGTGTCGACCTGCATATCGATGCGCCGCATGCCGCGTCGACGCGGGTGCTGATGCGGATTCCTTGTCACGAGGCGGTGCCGCAGGCCGGATCGCGGATTGCCATTGCGATCGGCGATACGGACGCGACCGCTTTCCCCGTGGGTGAGTGACGTGGTGCGCTTAGAAGCTCGGCGCGGAAGCCGGTGCGCGGGCGCGCGACACGTAAGCCGCCTGCTGTGGGGCGTAGAGCGTCCACAGCTTGCGCAGTTCGGCGATCGGCGTGTCGTGCCAGTCCACGCGCAGGTCAACCACGGGCCAGTCGAAGCCTTCGGCCACATGCAAGCCGGCGGCATGCTCGTCGTCGATTTCGCCGCCGGCGGCGAGTCCCGCTTCCAACGCGCGCAGAAGACGCTCGGCGAGCGGCTCGGTCGCGGCGTCGCGATAGGCGGCGACCATCTTCGCCGGCACATCCGCGGCGGCGAGCAGGTTGCCGAGCGCAAAGCAGGCCTCGCCTTTGGCGACCGCGGCAACGGGAAGCGCCTGCGCTTCCGAATGAAGCGCGATCTGACCGTAGCGATCGATGACGCCGACTTGCCGCCATGCCGGATCGGGCGTGCCCGCGAGCAGGAGCTGCAAGGCTGCGCCGGCGCCGAGGCCCTGGCGCAGCAAAGCGAGGCCGGCCGGGCCGAGCGCGGGGTCGGTGACATTCTGCGTGGCGACGGTGCCGAGTGGGCTGACCCAAGCGCAACGGCTGGCGACACAGATCGACGAGGAGGTGATGGCGATGCCGAAGGCGCCTGTCTTGGCGCAGCGGGCGGCTATTGAATAGGTCATCGCACGATGCTTTTCGATTTTTGTCAATGAATATAAAGTATAGATAGCATGATTTCATTGAAAAGAACAGAAGAAATATTGAAGAGGCTGATCGAATATAAGTCGATTAGCTCAAACTCGAACTTGGATATTGTCGAATACATCGAGAGTTATTTGCACAAATTCAGCATTGGCTCTCGCCGCGTGCCGGATTCGACCGGCAAGAAAGCATCGCTCCTCGCCAGCATCGGCCCGCTGGATCGTCCCGGCGTCGTGCTGTCGGCGCACACCGACGTGGTGCCGGTCGAGGGGCAGGCGTGGTCGAGCCCGCCCTTTACGGCGACGTACCGTGACGGGCGCGTGGTCGGACGCGGCGCCACCGACATGAAGGGCTTCATCGCCTGCGTGCTGGCGCAAGTGCCGCGCTTTCAGGAAAGCGCGACACAGACCCCGGTGCACATCGCGTTGTCCTACGACGAGGAGGTCGGCTGCCGCGGCGCGCCCGATCTCGTCGCGGCGGTGGCGGCACTGCCCGTACGGCCTACGCTCTGTGTCGTCGGCGAACCGACCGGGCTCAAGGTCGTGCGCGCGCATAAAGGCAAGGTGGCGCGCCGCATCGAGGTGCGCGGGCGAGGCGGGCACTCAGCGCTGCCGCATCGCGCGGTCAACGCGGTTGTTGCCGCCGCGCGCATTGTGAGCGCACTCGCTGAGCGCGCCGAGCGGCTCATGCAAACGGGACCGCATGACGCTGCGTTCGATCCGCCGTGGACGACGCTGCATGTCGGCTCACTGCATGGCGGGTCGGCCCTCAACCTGGTGCCTGATCACGCCGAACTGGAGTTTGAGATTCGCGCCGTGCCCGGCACCGATGTGGCGGCGATCCTAGCGGATATCGACACCGTGCTTGGGACCGTGCGCTGCGATCTGCGGCGGCAGGCGCCGGAAGCCGACATTCTCGTAGAGGAGATCGCCGCCTATCCCGCGCTCGCGACCGCTACGAACGACGCAGCGGTCGTTACTGTCGCGCGGCTGGCCGGCGATAACAATCCGCCGACCACAGTGAGCTTCGGCACTGAGGCGGGTCTCTACGCCGCCGCCGGCATTCCGACCGTCGTGTGCGGCCCGGGCGATATCGCGCGCGCGCACAAGGCGGACGAATGGATTGGCCTCGATGAGCTCGCCGCTACCGACCGGATGATGCAACGGCTGGCGGCACGATTGGGACAGCCGGCAGAAGATTGGATCAGCGCATGAACAAGCCCGCCTCCGTGACGCGGCTAAGCGTGAAACTTACGCACCATGGTGCGCTGATAGCGCTACAGGCGGCAATCGCAAAAGCCGAGAGTCTCGGCGTGCCGCAAAACATCTCCATCGTCGATGACGGCGGCAACTTGCTGGCCTTTGTGCGCATGGACGGCGCTAAGCTTTTGTCTGGCGAGACCTCGCGCACCAAGGCGGTGAGTGCAGCCTCGCACCGCCAGCCGACCGCGCGGCTCGATCCCAATCTCGAGGTCAAGCTGGCGGTCGCCACCGGCGGCCGTCTGACCAATCTCGAAGGCGGCCTTCCCATTATCTTCGATGGCACCTGTGTTGGCGCGATCGGTGTCGGCTCGGGCACCGGTCAGCAGGATATCGAGGTGGCGCGCGCGGCGCTCGCGGCGCTTAACGCCGAGGATCAGACATGACGACACTTCCTACCATGATGCAGGCCGTGATCGCGGCCAAGCCGGGCGGCCCCGAAGTCCTCACGCTCGCCGAGCGTCCGGTGCCGGTCCCGCGGGCCGGTGAGGTTTTGATCGAAGTCGCCTGCGCCGGCGTGAGCAGACCCGACATCATGCAGCGACGCGGCATCTTCACGCCGCCGCCGGGCGCCTCGGACGTGTTGGGTCTGGAAGTCTCCGGCATCGTCGTCGCATGCGGTGCTGAGGTGCGCGATCTCCCGGTCGGCAGCCGCGTGGCCGCATTGTTGCTCGCTGGCGGCTATGCGCCTTACGCCACAGCAGATGCGCGCCATTGCTTCAAGCTGCCCGACGCGATGAGTTTCCGTGACGGCGCCGCGCTGCCGGAAGCGCTGTTCACTGTCTGGCACAACTTGTTTGAGCTCGGCCGGCTCGGCCCCGGCGAGACCGTTCTGGTGCATGGCGGCGCGAGCGGGATGGGCACGATGGCCGTCCAATTGGCGGCGGCGACCGGCGCGCGCGTGGTTGCCACCGTCGGTACGGCCGCGAAAGCCGAAACGCTTCGTGCGCTCGGCTGCGAACGGCCGATCGTCTATCGCGACGAGGATTTCGTCGCGGCTGTGAAGGAGAGCGTGGGCAGTGTCGACGTGGTGCTCGACATTATCGGTGGTTCTTACGTGCCGCGAAACCTGTCGATCCTGGCGCCAGGCGGCCGCCATGTCAGTCTTTCCTTCATGGAAGGTGCGGCTGTGTCGGTCGATCTCGGCGTGGTCATGAGCAAGAGTCTGACGCTCACATCATCAACGCTGCGTCCTAAGACGCCGGACGAAAAGGCGCGGTTGAAGCGAGCCATCGAACATCATGCATGGCCACTGGTTGCCGCCGGGCGCGTGTGCGCGGTTGTTCATAGCGAACTCCCGCTTGCCGCCGTCGCTGAAGCGCATCGGATATTGGAGGCGTCCGAACACGTGGGAAAAGTCGTATTATCCTGCCGCTGACGCGGCGTTCCTTATTGTCGTCGCTCCTTCCGATCCACAACGCCTCGTTTCCGGTACGACATTTCTGTTTGTCGTACTGAAGGGTCGTACTAGAGCGAGGAAAATGGTCGAAAACGGCTGGAAATGAGCGAAAATCCGCAGGTTGCTTAGCGAGGCGATTTTGGTATTAAGCTGATGGAAAATATGGATAAAGTCGTGAATTCGGTGAATCGTCGATTTTCCGTCGCTCCCATGATGGACTGGACCGACCGGCACTGCCGGTTCTTCCATCGCGTCCTGACGCGCCGGACTCTGCTTTATACGGAGATGCTGACCACGGGCGCCATCCTGCGCGGCGATCGCGCGCGGCTGCTTGCTTTTGACGCCGCCGAGCATCCGGTCGCGCTGCAGCTCGGCGGCTGCGAGCCGGCGGCGCTCACCGAGGCCGCGCGCATCGGTGAAGAGTTCGGCTACGACGAGGTCAATCTGAATGTCGGCTGTCCGTCCGACCGCGTGCAGGAGGGCCGCTTCGGCGCCTGTCTGATGGCCGAACCTGCGCTGGTCGCGGATTGCGTCGCTGCGATGAAGGTCGCCGTGAAGATCCCCGTCACGGTGAAATGCCGCATCGGCATCGACGATCAGGATCCGGAAGAAGCGCTGTTTTCCTTCACCGAGACGGTCAAGACCGCCGGCATCGACGCGCTTATCGTGCACGCGCGCAAGGCCTGGCTGAAAGGCTTGTCGCCGCGCGAGAACCGCGACGTGCCGCCGCTGGATTACGCTTTGGTGCGTCGACTGAAGGAGAAGCATGCCGACCTGCCGATCGTGCTCAACGGCGGCATCGCGAACCTGGAGCAGGCGCAAGCCGAGATCGGCAATCTCGACGGCGTGATGATGGGCCGTGCCGCCTATCAGGAGCCGTGGCGGCTGCTTGCGGTCGATCCAATGTTTTATGGCGAACCGCGTACATTTAACTCCGCGAAAGAAGCCGGGCTCGCGCTCATTCCTTATATCGAACGCGAGTTGACGAAAGGTGTGCGACTGAGCGCCATCACGCGTCACGTGCTCGGTCTTTTCCGCGCCGTGCCGGGCGCACGTGCCTTCCGCCGCCATTTGGCCACTGAAGCGGTGAAGCCCGGCGCCAACGCCGCCGTCATGGCTGACGCGCTCGCGTTGATAGTGGACACGCCGCGGGAGTTGTCGCACATCGCCGCCTGACGTCATCAGGCCCCGCCTGCTTAAGTGTCCGGGAATTATTAATAGTGCTGGGTCACCCCATCGGCGAGATCATTCTGCTTGCGCTCTGGATCGCAGGCGCCGGCATTGTGGTCGGCGTTCTCGCCGGCCTGTTCGGTATCGGCGGCGGCGCTGTCATCGTGCCGGTGCTGTACGAGGTCTTTCGAGCACTCGATGTGCCAGAGGATCTGCGCATGCAGATGTGCATCGGCACGTCGATCGCCATCATCGTGCCGACCACCGTGCGCTCTTATTACGCGCACAAGAAGAAGGGCGCGGTTATTCCGGAGGTCGTACGCATTTGGGCGGTCCCGGCGGTCGTCGGCGTCGCGATCGGCTCGGTCATTGCAACTTATGCACCAGCTTCTGTCTTCAAGATCGCCTTCGTCGTCTTCGCCATTTTCATTGCCGCACGCATGCTGCTCGGCGCCGACCGTCTGCGGCTGGGCACGGAACTGCCCGGGCGGGTGCTTTTGTCGGTCTTTGGCTTCATCACCGGGCTCGTCTCGTCGCTGGTCGGCGTCAGCGGCGGGGCGGTGTCAAATGCGGTGCTGACGCTCTACGGCCTGACCATGCAGCGCGCTGTCGCGACCTCCGCCGGCGTCGGCGTGCCGATCACCATCGCCGGCACCATCGGCTACATGCTGGCCGGTTGGCCGCACATGGCGCAGCTACCGCCTTTTTCGGTCGGCTTCGTGTCGCTCATGGGCTTTGTGCTGATGGCCCCGGTGTCGAGCTATACGGCGAGCTACGGCGTGCGGCTCGCGCACTGGCTGCCGCGGCGCAAGCTCGAGATCGCTTTCGACGTGTTCCTGCTGATCGCGTCGCTGCGCTTCGTAATCAGCTTGCTTTGAATTAGGGATAAGCCCGCATGCGCAACCTGTCGCCGCGGACTTCCCAGCTTTGCAGCCGGTTGAGGAAGCTCATGCCGAGCAGGTTGTTCTTGAGCTGGCCGTGCTGCACCACGAGTGCGGGCACCGACCGCTCGATCAAACTGCCGACGGCGAGGCGATCGAGCGTGACGGCGGCGGCTTTGGTGCGGCCGTTGGCAGTGTCGATATTGACCGAGTAGTTCAGCACTTCGATCGGCAGGCCGGCGGCGCGCGCGGCTTCTTGCGTCAGCACGACAGAGGTTGCGCCGGTGTCGAGCACCATCGGGATCTGGACACCGTTGACATGCGCGCCGATGGAGAAGTCGCCGGCGCGACCACGCACGATCTCGACATCGCGGCCGTGGCGGGCAACATGTCCGGGCATCAATTCGGCGATCACCCGGTCGGCGGCCTCGCGCAACTCGAAACGGTAGCTGTAGCCGACCATGAGCAGCAGGCCGACCACTGCCCAGAACATGGTCGCTTCCAGCGCTTGCGAAAGCTTCTCGCGAAAGACCGCGAAGAACAGCCCGGCGACGCAGACGACGAGCACGACCTTCACCGCGATCGCGCCCACGTCGTGGCGCAATATATTGGCGATTGCATCCTGGTCGCTGCTGGCAATGACCGCCGTCAGCGAAAGGGCGACCCCCAGCACAAGAATCCAGATCAGACGGCGGCTCACGGGTTCACCTTGTCACGGCCGCGGGTGCACGGCCCTGAGCGAGACGGGCCGGCAATTCGTCCATCACACGCTTGCGCTCGGCAGCAGCCATCGTGCCCCAGGCGGCGATCTCGTCAATCGTGCGGCCGCAACCCAGACAGAGCCGGGAACGGGCGTCGAGCGTACAGATTTTGATGCAGGGCGTTTCGATCATCGCGCTCTCGAACCGAATCGCAGCGAACATAAGTATCGCGCCGCAGAAGGCAATTGGAGCTTTTTGTCCGTAATCAGGTGCCGGCGCGGAACAGCGGGCGGCGGCTCAACCGCTTCTTCTCTTCCGGCGTCAGCACCGGCTCGCCGGGCGGCGTGATCGACGGCGCATGCTCGGTCATCGGCGCCATCGCCGCCACCACGCGTTCGGGTGGGAAGGTGACGACGACTTCCGTACCGATGCGCAGCTTCGATTTCAGGACGAAGGTGCCGCCGTGCAGATCGACCAAGCTCTTGGCGATGGGAAGCCCAAGGCCCGCGCCCTGTTCAGCCGACTTGATCGAATTCGAGCCCTGGCCGAAGGAGGCGAGCACGATCGGGATTTCTTCCTCCGGAATGCCCGGGCCGGTGTCCTTCACGCTCATGTACTGGCCGCCGGATGCGGTCCAGCCGACCTTGAGCCAGATCTCGCCGCCCTGCGGCGTGAACTTGATCGCGTTTGACAGCAGGTTCAGGCAGATCTGGCGGATTGCGCGCTCGTCCGCCCACAGCCGCGGCAGGTCATTCTCGAACATTTCGTGGATGGTGATACCGCGGTTGGTGGCGCGCAGTTTCAGGAGGTGATGGCAATCCTCGACGATGCCGGCGAGCGAAACGGATTCTTCGTTCAGCTCGTAGCGGCCAGCCTCAATGCGCGACAGATCGAGGATCTCGTTGATCAGCCCCAGGAGATGAACGCCGGAATTGTGGATGTCGGCGGAGTATTCCTTGTAGGCCGGCACGGCGTGTTCGCCGAACACCTCGGTCTTCATCACTTCGGAAAAGCCGAGAATGGCGTTCAGCGGCGTGCGTAGCTCGTGGCTCATCTGAGCGAGGAATCGTGATTTCGAGATGTTGGCGGCTTCCGCGCGCCGGCGCGCTTCGTCGGAGATGGCCTTGGCCTGTTCCAACTCGCCGATCAGTGCATCTTTCTCGGCACGCGCGTGCAATGTCGCGAGCGTCGTCGAGTAGAGCCGGTGTGCGAGCATGACGAAGTAGCCCTGCGCGGTCACGGCCATCGCCGCGAGGATGTAATTGCGCAAGCCGCCATGCAGCCCGAAGTCGAGCGCGATGGCCGCCGTCACCGGGAACGTCGCCGCGACGGCGGCGATCGGCAGGCTCGATGAGAGCATGCTGGACACGGCGACGACGAGCAGCATCACGAATAACATGAACGTGCCGGAGCTCTCGTCCACGCCCACCGGGTGGATGAGGATGAACATCCAGGCCAGGCCGTAGAACAGGTCGAGCACGACGAAACGGAGGCGCCAGGATTGAGCCGACACCTCGGACGGCGGCAGTTTCAGCAACTGCTTGCACTTGGTGATGATCACGGCGTGGATCACCAGGACTCCGGCCGTCCACGCGGCGGCGGTCAGCGCGCCGGTCCAGAGGCTCGACAAGAGGCCGATGGTGCCGACCAACAGCAAAATGACGAGCGAGGCCGAGAGCCGGTTCTGGGCGTACTGCCGCAGCAGTTCGACGTCGAAAGCCGGTCGGGTGCCGCTCGAGGAGGTGAGGCGGTCGCGCGCCTCGCGTACATATTGCGCAGCGAGCCGGCGCTTCACCGGAGAGCTTTCCGGCGGCAGGGCGGTCAGGTCGGGCTGTTCGCCGGGAATGGGCATGAAAAGAAACGCTTTGACGCCGAGAACCAGCCGCCAACCTCGCCCAAAATCCTTAAGGCCAAGCTTAAGACAGCCCTAAAAACACTGGTTAACGAATCTTAACCGCCCCTTTGACAGGGTCCCCGCACGCGTGGTCGTCTGCCGGCCGGGAACGTTACTCGGAGTCTGGAATGAAGCTCTACGACAGCAAGATGGCGCCAAATCCGCGCCGCGCCCGCATTTTTCTGGCGGAAAAGGGGATCTCGATACCGACCGAACAGGTCGACATGATGAAGATGGAGCACAGAACGCCGGAATACACCGCGCTCAACCCGCTGCAGCGGATGCCCGCTCTGGTGCTCGACGACGGCACGATCATCACCGAGTCGATCGCCATCTGCCGCTATTTCGAGGCCTTGCAGCCCGAGCCGCCGCTGTTCGGGGTCGGCGCCAAGGAGATTGCCCAGGTCGAGATGTGGAACAGGCGGGCAGAGCTCAATTTGCTGTTCTGCGTCGCCCAGGTCTTCCGCCACAGCCATCCTGCGATGAAGGAGCTGGAAGTGCCGCAAGTGCCGGACTGGGCCGAAGCCAACAGGCCGCGCATCGGCGAATACCTGCATATGCTCGATGCCGAATTGAAAGACCGGCCCTTCGTCGCCGGCGATCGCTATTCGGTGGCCGACATCACCACGCTCTGCGCCATCGACTTCATGAAACCGATCCGCACACCAGTGCCCGAAGAATGCGTGAACGTGAAGCGCTGGCACGCCGAGGTATCGGCAAGGCCGAGCGCGAAGGCTTAGGTATTCATGAAACTGACGATTGTCGGTTCGGGCGACGCCTTTGGTTCGGGTGGGCGCCTCAATACGTGCTTCTGGTTGGAGACGGCGAAGGGCACGTTGGTGGTCGATTTCGGTGCTTCGGCCCTGCCGGCCCTGAAAGGCCTCAAGCTCGATCCCAATCGCATCGATGCCGTCGTCCTCTCGCATCTGCACGGCGACCATTTCGGCGGGCTGCCATTCCTGCTGCTCGACGGTCAATTCCTGTCACGGCGCGAGAAGCCGCTGTTGATCGCCGGTCCGCCGGGCACGCGCGAACGGCTCGATGCCGCGCTGGAAGTCTTCTTCCCGAAATCGACCGGCTCGAAATGGCGCTTTCCTTGGCGCGTCGAGGAGATTCCGGTCGGCGTGCCATCCGATGTGCTCGGCCACGCGTTGCTCACCGCCGAGGTAATCCATAAATCCGGTGCACCTTCGACCGCGTTGCGATTGTCGGACGGCGAGAAGACCTTCGCTTACTCCGGCGATACGGAATGGACAGACGCGCTCTTACCGATTGCTAAGGGCGCCGATCTGTTCATCTGCGAATGCTATGCCTACGAAGGCACGAAGATCTCCGGCCACATGAGCTGGGAGATCATCAAGGCGCGGCTGTCCGATTTCGGCGCCAAGCGCGTCATGGCCACGCACATGAATCCGACGGTGCTCACGCGGCTCGACGAATTGCGCGCATCGGGCGTGCTGGTGGCCGAGGATGGGCTGAAGCTCGACGTCTAAAAAGATACGTCGCTTTTAATAGAAGCCGGACTGTCCCGCGCGCTTGAGCTGCCGCAGATCCTCCGGCTTCGGAGGCGGCTCTTTGGTCGCCAAGAAGGCCCTGGCAATCGCCCGCACCAGAAAAGCCATAAGTGCGATGAACGAGACGAAGAGGGCGAGTATCTCGGCGAAAGCTAGCGCGGAGTAGACGAGCGACATGCGGAGGAGGTGATCCCGGAAAGGTCCCTACTACCTACCGGCTGTGGCAGGTGAGAGCAACTCGACTTAAGCGCAATGCCCGCCTTCGCAACCGCATGGAACAAAACAGCATTGAGGGACGTGGCCAAATCTCGCCACGCCTCCTCACCACATACCGACAATGCTTCTTACTTGCGATCCAGCAGCGCGATGAGGCTTGAGGTATCCCAGCGCTTGCCGCCCATGGTCTGCACTTGCGCATAGAATTGATCGACCAGCGCCGTGACCGGCAGATGCGCACCGTTCTTGCGCGCTTCGCCGAGACAGATGCTCAGGTCCTTGCGCATCCAGTCGACCGCGAAGCCGAAGTCGAACTTGTCGGCCGCCATGGTCTTGTAGCGATTCTCCATCTGCCAGGACTGCGCCGCTCCCTTGGAGATGGTGGCGATCAGCTTCTCGATATCGAGGCCCGATTTCTTGGCGAAGTGGATGCCTTCGGCGAGGCCCTGCACAAGACCTGCGATGCAGATCTGGTTGACCATCTTGGCGAGCTGGCCGGAGCCAGGGGTGCCCATGAGATTGCACGCCCGCGCATAGGCCGCGATCACTTTCTCGGCGCGCTCGAAGGGGCCGGCATCGCCGCCGCACATCACTGTGAGCACGCCGTTCTCGGCGCCGGCTTGACCGCCGGACACCGGTGCGTCGACGAAGTCGAAGCCGCCTTTCTTGGCGGCCGCGTAAAGATCGCGCGCGATTTCCGCCGATGCCGTCGTGTGATCGACAAAGATCGTGCCTTTGCCCATACCGACGAAAGCGCCATCAGTACCCAGCGTCACCTCGCGCAGGTCATTGTCGTTGCCGACGCAAGCCATGACGAAATCCTGACCGGCCGCGGCCGCCTTCGGCGTCGGCGCAGACTTGCCGCCGAACTGCTTGACCCATTGCTCGGCCTTGGCCGCGGTGCGGTTATAGACCGTGACCTCGTGTCCGCCTTTGGTCTTGAGGTGTCCGGCCATGGGATAGCCCATCACGCCCAAGCCCAGAAAAGCCACTTTCGCCATCGTCTCTCTCCCTGTCTTACCGTTCTTGCGCTTCGCGCCGTTTCACGCGACGCACCAGATAGTCGAAATTGATCTTGAACTGTTCCGGCCGGCTGATGTCGTGCTTGAGCTTCTCGATATCGGCGCGCGGAAACTCAGGCGCCGGATCGCCGGCCGCTTCCGCCGTCAGCTGCACCATTGCCGCATTCTCTAGCATGATTGCGCCGATCACGGTCTCGGCCACGCTGGCGCCGACAACGACCACGCCATGATTCTTCAACAACACCGCGCGATGAGGACCGAGCGCCTTGGCGACGCCCGCACCCATCTCGGTGGTGCGGATGAGATTGATGGTGTCGGTGTAGGCGCCGACATCGTCGTAGAACAGCGCGCCGGGCTGGCTGTAAGCGCCCATCGGACGCCCGGTCGCAGACAGCGCGACGGCGTAGGGAGGATGCGTGTGCAGGATGCAGTTCACATCGGGGCGGACCTTGAAAATTTCCGAATGAATGTAGACCTCGCTGTGGCGGCGCGATGTGCCGGCGACAATGTTGCCGTCCATGCCGATAGTGAGGATGTTGTCCGGCGTGAGCTCGTCAAGGCCGAGGCTGTGCGGCTTCATTAAGAAGAGCGAGGGGTGGTCCGGCAGGCGAAACGAAATATGACCGCGCGTGAAATCGTCCTGCCCTTCCGCCACCAGCACTTTGCCGGCCCAGATCATCTCCTGCTTGATTTCGTCGTAAGTCATGTCGGCTGTTTTTCTTAGGCAATGTTGGGGGCAGGGCGAAGCGCGGCAAAATCGCACGCGCGGCGGGCTTGCTCAAGCCCGCATTGACGAAAGGGCGGCCTGGCCTATGGTGTCGGCGCGACCCGACGGACAGCAGGAATAACGATCATGGCGGTCACCAAAGAACAGGTCACGAAGGCTTTGGCGCGGGTGCCGGTGCCGGGAGGTTCGTACCTGACCGATGGGCGCGTGCTGTCCGACATCGTGGTCAGCGACGGCAAGGTGTTCTTCTCGATCACCGTTAATGCCGCCGATGTGAAGGCCTGGGAACCGGTGCGCGAGGCGGCTGAAAAGGCCGTGCGTGCCGTGCCGGGTGTCGTGTCCGCGCTGGTGGCGCTGACGGCGGAGCGTGCGCCGGGCGCAGGTGCGCGTGCGCCACAGCCGGCGCCCGCGGGGCCACGGCCGGCGCCGCACCAGCACGCGCATCCCGCCGACAAGGTGCAGCCCGGCATCCCCGGCGTCGATGCCATCATCGCGGTGGCGTCTGGCAAAGGCGGCGTGGGCAAGTCCACCACCGCGGTCAATCTGGCACTGGGCTTGCGCGATCTCGGCCTGAAAGTCGGTGTGCTGGACGCTGACATTTATGGTCCTTCGCTGCCGAAGCTGCTCGCCATCAAGGAGAAGCCGCAGACCGTCGGCGGCAACCGGCTCAAGCCGATCGAGCGCTATGGTCTCACGGTGATGTCGATCGGCTTTCTGATCGACGAAGAGACGCCGATGATCTGGCGCGGGCCGATGGTGATGTCGGCGATCACGCAGATGCTGCGCGAGGTGGATTGGGGCAAGCTCGACGTCATGGTGGTCGACATGCCGCCCGGCACCGGCGACGCGCAGCTCACCATGGCGCAGCAGGTGCCGCTCAAGGGCGCCGTTATCGTCTCGACGCCGCAGGATCTTGCGCTCATCGATGCGCGTCGCGGCGTGGCGATGTTCAAGCGCGTGAATGTGCCGGTGCTCGGTGTGGTCGAGAACATGAGCTACTTCCTCTGCCCGGAATGCGGCACGCGCTCGGACATCTTCGGCCACGGCGGCGCGCGCCATGAGGCCGAGCGGCAGGGCGTACCGTTCCTCGGCGAAGTGCCGCTGCACATGACGATCCGCGAGAAGTCCGACGCCGGTCTGCCGGTGGTCGCGACCGAGCCGGACGGTCCGCACGCCAAGATCTATCGCGATATCGCGAGCAAGGTGCTGGCGCAGATCAAGGGCGGACCGGCGGCCGGGCGTGCGGCGCCCAAGATCGTCATCGAGGCGTGAGGCCATGCGCCTGGGCATCCGTGTCGCGGCGGCGGTTACGGGCGCGCTCTTGCTTATCGGCGGCGACGCGCAGGCGCAAAATGGGTTGGCGCCCGATGTCGCTTTCGGTCGCCAAATCGCTTTCATCCGTGCCCACGTCGCAACCGGCGACGAACTTGTACAGAGGCGCGACTGGGGCTTGGCGCACCGCCATTTCATGTTTCCGATCGAGGAAGTTTACGGCGCCATCAAGCTCGATTTGCGCACCTATAAGACGCCGCTGTTCGACGGCGCGCTCAAGACGCTGGCCCGCACCGTCAAGGCGCGCAACGCCAAGCAGTATCCGCAGGCGCTGCAAAAGGTGCAGGCATCGCTCACCGCCGCCGACGCCGGACTGAAGGCGCGGCAGCCCGATTGGCCGTCTTTCGTGATCAAGGTTGCGGTGACCATGCTCGCGGCGATGCCGGATGAGTATGACGACGCCATCGTGGAGGAACGCATCGCGCGGCCGATCAGCTATCAGGTCGCGCGCAGTTATGTGCTCGAGGCTGAGCGTATGATCGACGGCGTGGCCGGCGAATTGGCGGCCAAGAACCCGGACGCCTTGCGCGAGCTCCGCGACAATCTGGCTCAGCTCAAGCAGACCTTCGCCGCGCTGAACGCGCCGAAACAACCGCTGCAGGACTTGGCGGCGGTGGCGGAGCATGTCGCCAAGATCGAAGCGGCGGCGGCGAAACTTTAGGGTCGCGGCGAGGCTGCGACCAAAGGCGAATATCGAGCAACAATTCCTTGCAGGTATTGCATTGCGCGCATGCGGCTACCGCATGCCCAAAAGCTGGTCACCGTGCTCACAAACTGCTTTTGGAAGCGCTGATCCCGCCAGTTCCGACGGGGAAAACCAAAAAAACTGGAGAATGGAAGTTATGAAACGCCGACAATTCCTGGGCGCTACCGGAGCCGGCCTTGCGGCCGCTGCTATCGCGAAGCCCGCACTCGCGCAGTCCGCGCCCGAAGTGAAGTGGCGTCTGACGTCGAGCTTCCCGAAGTCGCTCGACACGATCTATGGCGCCGCGGAGGTCTTCGCCAAGACGGTCGCGGAGGCGACCGACAACAAGTTCCAGATTCAATGCTTCGCAGCCGGCGAAATCGTGCCCGGCCTGCAGGCCGCCGACGCCGTCACCAACGGCACCGTCGAGATGGCGCATACCGCCTCTTATTACTATGTCGGCAAGGATCCGACGTTCGCACTGTTCACCGCGCAGCCATTCGGCCTGAACTCGCGTATGCAGACCTCGTGGATGCATTTCGGCGGTGCGCTCGACCTCGCCAATGCGTTCTACAAGAAGTACAACATTCTTGCCTTCCCGGCCGGCAACACCGGTACGCAGATGGGCGGCTGGTTCCGCAAGGAGATCAAGACCGTCGACGACGTCAAGGGTCTAAAATTCCGCATCGCGGGTTTTGCCGGACAGATCTTCAGCAAGATGGGCGCGGTGCCGCAACAGGTCGCCGGCGGCGATATCTATCCGGCGCTTGAAAAGGGCACCATCGACGCGGCCGAGTGGGTCGGTCCGTACGACGACGAGAAGCTCGGCTTCTACAAAGTCGCGAAGTTCTATTACTACCCGGGTTGGTGGGAAGGCGGCGCCATGCTGCACAACTTCATCAACCTCGATAAGTGGAATGCGCTGCCGAAGAGCTACCAGGCCATTGTGCGCGCCGCGTCCGAGCAGGCGCATACTTGGATGCAGGCGAAATACGACGCCGGCAATCCGCAAGCGATCAAGCGTCTCGTCAGCGCCGGCGCGCAGTTGCGCCCGTTCCCACAAGCCGTGATGGAAGCCTCCTACAAGGCGGCGACCGAGACCTACAACGAAGTCAGCGCCAAGAACGCCGACTTCAAGAAAGTCTATGACAGCATGATCGCTTTCCGCGGCGACGAGTATCTGTGGTGGCAGGTGGCCGAGCTCGGCTTCGATGCCTTCATGGTTCGTATGCGCTCGCACGGCTAAGCGCGCCCGCCCACCTTTTGTGGGCCGTTGTCAGCCCCCGTCCGGTTCATCCGGGCGGGGGCTTACTTTTAGGTGAACCTCCCTGGATTTCCCGCTGGCAACCGGTCATCCTTCCAGCAGGGCGTAAGCCCAGCCGGGGCGATAACCTCCAGGTCAAAAACAAAGATCTTAGGGAGCCACCCATGAAACGTCGTCAATTCCTCACGGCCTTGGGAGCGGGCACTGCCGCCGCTGCCATCGCCAAGCCGGCCATCGCACAATCGATGCCGGAACTGAAATGGCGGTTGACGGCCAGTTGGCCGAAGTCGCTCGATACGTTGTTCGGTGCGTGTGAGAGTTTCGCGAAATACGTTTCGGAAGCCACTGACGGCAAATTCCAGATTCAAGTCTTTGCCGCCGGCGAAATCGTGCCTGGTCTGCAAGTGCTCGATGCGGTGCAGAACGGCACGGTCGAGATGGGGCACAGCGCGCAGTACTATTACATCGGCAAGGATCCGACCTGGGCGCTGTTCTGCGCGACGCCCTTCGGCCTCAATGCCCGTCAACAGAACGCCTGGTTCTATGACGGCGACGGACAGAAGCTGATCGACGACTTCGGCGCCAAGTTCAATACGAAGTGCCTGCTGATGGGCAATACCGGCGCGCAGATGGGTGGCTGGTTCAAGAAGGAAATCAACACCGTCGACGATCTGAAGGGCCTCAAGATGCGCATCGGCGGCTGGGCCGGCAAGACGCTCGGCAAGCTTGGCGTCGTCGCGCAACAGATTGCCGGCGGCGACATCTATCCGGCGCTCGAGAAGGGCACCATCGACGCGACCGAATGGGTAGGCCCGTATGACGACGAAAAGCTGGGCTTCTACAAAGTCGCGAAGTTCTATTATTACCCGGGCTGGTGGGAAGGGGGCACGACCAACCACCTGATGGTCAATCTGGCCAAGTGGAACGAACTTCCCAAGTCCTACAAAGCCATCGTCAAGGCGGCCGCAGGTGCGGCCAATGTCGAAGAACAGGCGAGCTACGACGCGCGTAACCCGCAGGCCCTCAAACGCCTCGTCGCCAACGGCGTCCAACTGCGGCCGTTCTCCATGGCTATCATGGAGGCCTGCCTGAAAGCATCGAACGAGGTCAATGCGGAGACCTCGGCCGCCAACCCGACCTACAAGAAGGTCTGGGATTCGATCGCCGCCTTCCGCAACGACGAGTACCTCTGGTGGCAAGTGGCCGAGTACAGCTACGACAGCTTCCAGATCCGCAGCCGCACCAAAGGCTAAGCGGAAAGGTGCCAGGATACAGGGGCCGGTCGAAAGCCGGCCCCTGCGTATTTTTTGAGCGCTCCGGCGCCTACGACTTTCGTTGCATGTATTTAGCGCTGGATTTGGGAACTGCGGTCCGCCATGGTTCCAATACGCTCAGAAAGGGCGGGGAAATAAGAGGGCCGGTCAACGGCGCCCACCTAAGGAAACATCCAGATGGAGGAAGTTGGAATGAAGCGTCGTCAATTTTTGAAGACGGCCGGTCTTGGCGCGGCCGCGGCCGGCGCGATGGCGGCACCGGCCATCGCGCAATCGATGCCGGAGCTCAAGTGGCGGCTTACCTCGAGTTTCCCGAAATCGCTCGACACGATCTACGGCACGGCCGAAATCTTTGCGAAGGCAGTCGCCGAGGCAACCGATAACAAATTCCAGATTCAGGTCTTCGCGGCCGGCGAAATCGTGCCGGGCCTGCAGGCCGCCGATGCGGTCACGAACGGCACCGTCGAGATGTGCCATACCGCCTCGTATTACTATTTCGGCAAGGATCCGACCTTCGCTTTCGGGACAGCCGTTCCGTTCGGTCTCAACAGCCGCATGCAGAATGCCTGGCAGTTCTATGGCGGCGGCTTGGAGCTGATGAACGAGTTCTATAGCAAGTTCAATATCTACGGCATCCCCTGCGGCAACACCGGCTGTCAGATGGGCGGCTGGTTCCGCAAGGAGATCAAAACGCCGGCGGATATGAATGGCCTGAAAATGCGCATCGGCGGGTTCGCCGGCAAGGTGATCGCTAAGCTCGGCGCCGTGCCGCAGCAGATCGCCGGCGGTGACATCTATCCCGCGCTGGAAAAGGGCACGCTCGATGCCTGCGAGTGGGTCGGCCCCTACGACGACGAGAAGCTCGGCTTCTATAAGGTCGCCAAGTACTACTACTATCCGGGCTGGTGGGAAGGTGGGGCCATGCTCCACAACTTCGTCAACATCGCCAAGTGGAACGCGCTGCCGCCGGTCTACAAGTCGATCGTGCGCACGGCGAGCGAGATGGCGAATACTGCGATGCAGTCGAAGTACGACGCGGCCAATCCGGCGGCGCTCAAGCGCTTGGCGGGTGCCGGCGCTGTGCTGCGGCCGTTCACGCCCGAGGTGATGGACGCCTGCTACAAGGCAGCCGGTGAGGTCTACCAAGAGACCAATGCGAGCAACCCCACCTTTAAGAAGGTGTACGATCACCTGACGGCGTTCCGCGCCGATCAGTATCTCTGGTGGCAGGTCGCGGAATACAGCTTCGACACGTATCAGATCCGCGCTCGCGCGCGCGGCTGATCGATCGGCCGATATCAGCCCCGGAGCTTCGGCTCCGGGGTTTTTTTATTGCATTTTTGGCGGCCCGAGATCGAGCGCAGGCGGCAGGTCGATCTGCGGGATTTCGATCTTCACCTTGCTCGGATCGATCGTGGCGCCGGTGCCCTTGTAGTGCATGACCATCGCCGGGAAGGCGATGACCAAGAGCACCATGACGACCTGGATCACCACGAAGGGCACCGCGCCCCAGTAGATCTGGCCGGTGGTGACGCCGTCGGTGCGGATGCCGGTGACCCGATCGATGAACGGCTCCTTCGGCGCCACCGAGCGCAGATAGAACAGCGCGAAGCCGAACGGCGGGTGCATGAACGAGGTCTGCATGTTCACGCCCAGGATGACGCCGAACCAGATCAGGTCGATCCCGAGCTTCTCGGCCGCCGGGCCGAGCAAGGGGATGACGATGAAGGCGAGCTCGAAGAAGTCCAGGAAGAATGCCAGCACGAACACGAAGGCGTTGACGAAGATCAGGAAGCCGATCTGGCCGCCGGGAAGCGAGGTGAGCAGGTGTTCGACCCAGACGTGGCCGCTGACACCGTAGAAGGTCAGCGAGAACACGCGGGCGCCGATCAGGATGAAGACCACGAAGGCCGACAGTTTGGCGGTGGATTCGACCGCCTGGCGGATCAGATCCCAGGTCAGACGGCGTTTCATGGCGCCGAGGATCAGCGCGCCGGCCGCGCCCATGGCGCCGCCTTCGGTCGGAGTAGCGACACCGATGAAGATCGTGCCGAGCACCAGAAAGATGAGGAACAGCGGCGGCACCATCACGAAGGTGGTCTGCTGCGCCATGTGCGACAGGAAGCGGAAGCCGAAGCGCGCGGTGATGTAGTTCACCAAGGCGATCACGAACGCGAAGATGATGCCGAAGAACATCGTCAGCACGACGTAGTCGGCGCCGCGCGTGGCCGACTCGCGCATGACAAACCAGCCGAAGAGGGCGCTCGCGACGGCCAGCACACCGAGCGAGATCAGGCCGCGGCTGCCGTTCGGCTCACGGAAGCCGACCGCCTCCAAGGGTAGGCCCGGCGCTGCCTTGGGGTAGAACATCGTGACGAGAAAGACGTAGCCAGCGTACAGACCGGCCAGCACCATGCCGGGAATGAAGGCGCCTTCGTACATGTCGCCGACCGACTTGCCGAGCTGGTCGGCCATCACGATCAGAACCAGCGACGGCGGAATGATCTGCGCCAGCGTGCCGGAGGCGGCGATCACGCCGGAGGCGACGCGCCGGTCGTAACCATAGCGCAGCATGATCGGCAGCGAGATCAGACCCATCGAGATCACCGACGCGGCGACGACACCGGTCGTGGCCGCAAGCAGCGCGCCGACGAAAACCACCGCATAGGCGAGGCCGCCGCGGATGGTGCCGAACAGTTGGCCGATGGTGTCGAGCAGATCCTCGGCCATGCCGGAGCGCTCCAGCACCAGCCCCATGAAGGTGAAGAATGGAATCGCCAGCAGGGTGTCATTGTTCATCACCCCGTAGACGCGCTCGGGCAGAGCTTGGATGAAATCGGGGGAGAACTGGCCGAGCTCGATGCCGATCAGCGCGAAGAACAGGCCGACCGCGCCGAGCGAGAAAGCCGCCGGATAGCCGAGCAGCAGGAAGACCACCAAGGCTCCGAACATAATCGGTGCCATGTTCTGGATGAGAAAGGCTGACATGCGGCTCTCCGGCTACGCTCTGCTGACGCTTCAGCGTTTCTCGATGGCTTCGACGATATGCTCGACTTCGGCTTCGAGCATACTGGTCTGATTGACGTGAGGGTCCGGAATGAGATCGCGCATGATGGCAAGGCGCTTGATCAATTCCGAGATGCCCTGCACGAGCAGCAAAGCAAAGCCGATCATGACGAGAGACTTCGACGGCCACTGCGGCAGACCGCCGGCGTTCCCCGACTGCTCGTTGATTTCAAACGAGCGCCAGAAGAAGGGAATGCCGGTGATGATCATCACGACCGCCAGCGGCGTCAGGAAGAAGGCATGGCCTACGACGTCGATGCCGTCGCGCACGCGCTTCGGGAACAGGTTGTTCACGATGTCGATACGGATGTGCTCGTTGGAGAGCAGCGTCCAGGGCGAGCACAAAAGAAACACGACGCTGAACAGCACCCATTGCAACTCGAGCCACGAGTTTGAGGATGTGTCGAACGTCTTGCGGATGATGGCGTTTGCCGCCGAGACGATAACGGCGACCAGGATCAGCCAGGCCAGCCGTTTGCCCAGCCAGGTGTTCATTGCGTCGATCACGCGCGTGACCGGCAGCAATGCCTTAAGCAATGCGTCGACGGCGCCCACTCTGAGATCCCCTCGATTGGCCGAATTGCCGGCCGCCTTGTTATTCAAGCCCCCACGGCTTGGCCTTTCGGCCGCGCCGTCAACTAATCCGAACGCGACAGGGGCCGTCAATGGCGAAGTTGGGGCAAAAGTGCTTGGTCCCGCAACGCAATAGCGGTTGCACTTAGCCGAAAGTAGGGGGGGTGGTCGCTTAACGTATGCAGGAGCTTGGAAAAACGCAGCCGTGGTTCAGCCGCCGGTCACGCTCATATGGCGGCCCACCGCCGGGGCCTGCCGGCGGCGGTCGATGACGAAGTCGTGCCCCTTCGGCTTGCGGGTGATCGCCTCTTCGATGGCGGTGTGCAGAAGATCGTCGCTTTCGGACGCACGCAGCGGTGTGCGCAGATCGGCGGCGTCTTCCTGCCCCAGGCACATGAACAGAGTACCGGTGCATGTGATGCGCACGCGGTTGCAGGATTCACAGAAATTGTGCGTCATCGGTGTGATGAAACCGAGCCGCCCGCCGGTTTCCTTGACGCGCACGTAACGTGCCGGCCCGCCAGTACGATAATCGATGTCTTCGAGCGTGTAACGTTCCGATAGCCGCGCGCGCACCAGCGACAACGGCAGGTACTGATCGAGGCGCGACTCTTCGATGTCGCCGAGCGGCATCACCTCGATGATGGTGAGATCCATGCCACGGCCGTGCGCCCAGGCGACCAGATCGCCGATCTCGTCTTCATTGACGCCCTTGAGCGCGACGGCGTTGATCTTCACTTTCAGGCCGGCTGCTTGCGCGGCATCGATACCGGCAAGCACCTTGTTGAGGTCGCCCCAGCGCGTGATGGCGCGGAACGTGTCGGGATTGAGCGTGTCGATCGACACGTTGATCCGCTCGATTCCATGGCCCTTCAGCTCGGCGGCGTATTTTTCCAGTTGCGAGCCGTTGGTCGTCAGCGTGAGCTCGGACAGCGCGCCGGTCTTGAGATGGCGCGACAGCGACGACACCAACGTCATGATGCCGCGCCGCACCAAAGGCTCGCCGCCGGTGAGGCGCAGCTTGGTGACGCCCTTGGCGATGAAGGCGCTGCACAACCGGTCGAGTTCCTCAAGGCTGAGCAGATCGGCCTTGGGCAGGAAGGTCATGTGTTCCGACATGCAATAGACGCAGCGGAAATCACAGCGGTCGGTGACGGAGACGCGCAAATAGGTGATGGCGCGCTGGAACGGGTCGATCAGCGCCCGCGGCCGCCCGGCCGCACGATCAAGCTCGATGGTCGAAGTTCCGTTCAAAGCTGCCATGGCGTCACGTGTTGCTCCGCTTGCGCGGGGTACATAAGAACTCTGGCCGATAATGACCACAGGGTCCAGGGTGCGCGAAATGAAGCGGCCCGCGAACAGGTCCGCGGGCCGCTTCATTCGGGAAAGACAGGGATTAGCGTGCCGGTGTGGCTGGCCAAGGCGAGGTGCCTTGCTGACCGGCGGGGGCAGGGGCTGCCGCCGGGGCAGTGCCCGCGGCCGGCTTCGGAGCCGGCTTCTTGGCGGCCGCTGCGGGCCGCTTCCGGGCCGGCTTCTTGGCCGGAGGCGCCGGCGGGGCGACGGTCAGCTCGACGGCGACCGGGTTCGGCCGCAGGCTCGGCGGTGCGCCGGTATTGGTCACCACCTCGATGTTTTCGGTTGCCGTCTGATAGCCGGCGAGCGTGAACGTGACGGTCAAGGGTCCCGCGGTCGGCAACGCCAGCGCGCAGGGCGTTTTGCAGGACTGGCCATTGGAGGCCTTGGCCTCGGCGCCCGGCGGCTCGGATTCAAAGCGCACCGTGTCCATTGTCGGCGCCGACTTAAACAAGTCGCCCAAATCGGAGCCGCCCGACGCGCACGCCGCCAAAGCAAGCGAGGCGCCGATGATCGCAATCACTCGGTACATGTTTTCAAACCCGTCCACTCGAGCGACATGATCGCTCGCCCGCCACAAGGATACGGTCGAGGTCATGATGGTGCAACACAGCAACCGCCGTTAACCTTAACCGCGTTAACCATACGCCCAAACGCACGCTCAATTCGCCGAAATGATGGCAGCCACCGTATCCGGTAGTTGCGAATAGTGGCTGATCACATGATCCGGCTCGTATTCGACGACGGGCCTTTCGCTATAGCCGAAGTCGACCGCGATGACGGGGATGCCGGCCGCGCGTGCCGTCCGAATGTCGGTCACTGAATCGCCGATCATGATGGCCCGGCGCGGATCGCCGCCGGCCGTGGCGATGGTGCGGCGCAGAACTTCCGGATCGGGCTTTTGGATGCCGAAGGTGTCCTGTCCGCAGATCGCCGCGAAACGCTCGTCCAGCTTGAGCGCGCGCAGCAACAATAACGACAAGCGCTCGAGCTTGTTGGTGCACACCGCCATGCGGCAGCCGCGCGCGCTCAGCTTGTCGAGCGCGTCGATCAGGCCGGGGAAGGGGCGCGAACGATCGGCAATATGGTCGGTGTAATGCGCGATGAAGTCGATGAACAAGGTCTCGAGCTTTGCCGGGTCCATCACGCGGCCGTCCGCTTCGAGACCGCGCGCGATCATCCCGCGCGCGCCGCCGCCGATCATGTTGCGCGCGGATTCATATGGGACCGGCGGCAGCCCCTCGCGTGCGAACACGACGTTGAGCGTATCGACGAGATCGGGCGCGGTATCGATGAGGGTGCCGTCGAGATCGAAGACGATGGTGGGCAGTGTCATGGCCGGATCGCTAGCGGCCGGACGGACCTCTTGCAAGGGTTAAGGAGGGCCGGAATGATGCGATTTTCGCTATCCTGGCAGGACGATCGAGGCTAGATAAACGGTAACTCACATCCACCCAGAGCCCTCCGCCGGTCCGATGAACGCCGATGCCCAGAAACGCGCCGCCGCCGCGCGCGCCGTCGAATTTGTTCGCCCCGGCATGCGGCTCGGCCTCGGTACCGGATCGACCGCCAAGCATTTCGTCGACCTCGTCGGCGAACGCGTGCGCGCCGGTCTGGACGTCATCGCCGTGCCGACCTCGGAGGCCACCCGGGCCCAGGCCGCCCAATGCGGAATTCCGCTGACCACGTTGGACGAAACGCCCGCGCTCGATCTCACCGTCGACGGCGCAGATGAAATCGGTCCCGATCTCGTGCTGATCAAAGGGGGTGGCGGAGCGCTGTTGCGCGAGAAGATTGTCGCTGCCGCCTCGGCTCGCATGATCGTGATCGCCGATGACAGCAAGATGGTGGAAGTCCTCGGCCGTTTCCCGCTACCGATCGAAGTGGCACCCTTTGGCTACGGCGCGACGGAAAAGGCCGTCCACAATGCGATTGCCGCGCTTCAAAAACCCGGTCCGATGACGCTGCGCCGGGGCAAGGACGGCCATCCTTTCGTCACGGACGGAGGCCACTGGATCATCGACGCCGCCCTCGGCCGGATTGACGATCCCGCCGCTATGGCGCATGCGCTGGCGGCAGTTCCGGGGGTCATGGAGCACGGTCTTTTTGTCGGTCTCGCGCAAATGGCCATTCTGGCCGGGCCGGACGGCGTCCGGACGGTCGAGCGCTGAGATTTTGAGCGATATGGGAGCGATAACGATGCGTTTCTTGCAGGCCACTCACCGCGGCGCCCGTCTGGCGGCTGTCGCTCTGTCGCTGATGTATGCCAGCCCGGCCGCCTTTGCGCAGGCGCAGCCGACGCCGGCCGCGACAGCGACCGCCAAGGAGCTGATCACGGTCACCGGCGCCAATACCATCTTCAACCCGCTGATCGCCGGCGTGGTCGAGCAGGCGAAGCTTTTGTACCTGCAGCAGAACCCGGGACTGGCGAAAGATCTCAACGAGATCGCCGCCAAACTGCGCACCGATCTGACGCCGCGCTTCACTGAGCTTTCCGACGAAGTGGCGCGTCTTTACACCGCCGACTTCACCGAGCAGGAGCTCAAGGACATTCTCGCCTTCTACAAATCGCCCGCGGGACAAAAGCTGCTCAAGCAACAGCCGAAGGTGATCGATAACAGCATGAAGTTTGCGCAGACCTGGGCGAATAAGCTGTCCGATGAAGTTGTCGCCAAGATGCGCGACGAGTTGAAGAAGCGCGGGCACGCGCTCTAATCCCACGCGCGCCGGCCAACATTCGGAGCAGGCGTAGCGCCATGGCGGATAAAGAGGTCGACCTTTTCGTCATCGGTGCGGGCTCGGGCGGCGTGCGCGCCGCGCGCATCGCGTCGAGCTACGGCGCGCGCGTGATGATCGCCGAGGAATATCGCGTCGGCGGCACCTGCGTGATCCGCGGCTGCGTGCCGAAGAAGCTGTTGGTCTATGCCTCGCGTTTTTCCGATGAGTTCGAGGACGCCGCCGGCTACGGCTGGACAGTGGGCGAGCCGACCTTCAGTTGGCCGACGCTGATCGCCAACAAGGACCGCGAGATCGCGCGGCTGGAGGCGGCTTACACGACGACGCTCGAGCGCTTCAAGGTCGAGATCGTCAAGAGCCGCGCGGTGCTGGAAGATGCGCATACGGTGCGCCTGCTGGCGAACGATACGCGCGTGCGCGCCGAGACGATCCTGATCGCGACCGGCGGCTGGCCGCACATGGGGCCGCATATCCCTGGCCTCGAGCACGTGATCTCGTCCAACGAGGCGTTCCACCTTCCCGAGTTGCCCAAGCGCATCGTCATCCAGGGAGGCGGCTACATCGCGGTTGAGTTCGCCTGCATCTTCGCCGGCCTCGGCAGCGAGGTGACGCTCGTCTATCGCGGCGAGAATATCCTGCGCGGTTTCGACGACGACCTGCGCGAGCATCTGCGCAACGAGATGCGTGGGCGCGGCATCACGGTGACCTGCGGTCACACGGTGACGGCGGTCGACAAGGCCGGCGACGAGTTCGTAGTTCATCTTTCCGACAAGACAACGATCGCCGCCGATAAGGTGATGTTCGCGATCGGACGGCGCCCCAACATCATGAACCTCGGTTGCGAGGGGCTCGGCCTCAAATGTCATGAGCATGGCGGGATCGACGTCGACGCGTATTCGCGCACGTCGGTGCCGAATATCTATGCCGTCGGCGATGTGACGAACCGGGTCAATCTCACGCCGGTGGCGATCCGCGAGGGCCACGCCTTCGCCGATACGGTCTATGGCGGCAAGCCGACGCGCGTCGATCATGCCAATGTGCCGACGGCGGTGTTCTCCGAGCCGGAGCTGGGCGTGATCGGGCTCACGGAGGCGCAGGCGCGCGAACAGCTCGATAAGGTCGACGTCTACAAGACCAGCTTCCGGCCGATGAAGGCGACGTTGTCGGGCCGGCAGACGCGCTCGTTCATGAAGCTCCTGGTCGACGGCACCACCGACCGGGTGGTCGGCTGCCATATCGCCGGACCGGACGCCGGCGAACTGATCCAGATCATCGGCGTGGCGGTGCAGATGAAGGCGACCAAGGCCGACTTCGACGCCACCATGGCGGTGCATCCGACCGCGGCCGAGGAACTGGTTACCTTGCGCGAAAAAGCCGTCAGCTACGCCCGCCAGGCGGCCGAGTAGGGCGGTAGCCGCGCAACCCGAGATTTGCTGGCCCCGGCGGCGGCCTTTCGTGTATAAGCCGGCCTAATCGCTGGAGTATTTCGTGATGCCTGAGCGTTGGACGCCCGATAGCTGGCGCAAGAAGCCGATCCTGCAGGTCCCGGACTATCCGGACCGGCAGGCGCTCGACGACGTGGAAAAGCAGTTGGCGACCTTCCCGCCGCTGGTTTTCGCGGGCGAGGCGCGCAACCTGAAGAAGCAGCTGGCGCGGGTAGCGCAGGGCCAGGCTTTCCTGCTCCAGGGCGGCGACTGCGCCGAGAGCTTCGCCGAGCACGGCGCCAACAACATCCGCGACTTCTTCCGCGTCTTCCTGCAGATGGCGATCGTCTTGACCTATGCCGGCGCTTCGCCGGTGGTGAAGGTCGGCCGTATCGCCGGCCAGTTCGCGAAGCCCCGCTCGTCGTCGACTGAGAAGCGCGGCGATGTGGAGCTGCCGAGCTATCGCGGTGACATTATCAATGACATCGCGTTCACGCCCGAGGCGCGCATCCCCGATCCGCGCCGGCAGATGGACGCCTATCGCCAGTCGGCGGCGACGCTCAACCTGCTGCGCGCCTTTGCCAAGGGCGGCTACGCCAGCGTCGAGAACGTGCACCAGTGGATGCTGCAGTCGGTGTCCGGCTCGCCGCAGTCGAAGCTCTATGCCGATCTCGCCGACCGCGTTTCCGGTGCGCTCGACTTCATGCGCGCCTGCGGCCTGAACTTCGCGGTGGATTCCACCCTCGGCACCACCGACTTCTACACCAGTCACGAGGCGCTGCTGCTCGGCTACGAGCAGGCCTTCACCCGCATCGATTCCACGACCGGTGACTGGTACGCGACCTCCGGCCACATGCTGTGGATCGGCGACCGCACGCGCCAGCACGATCACGCGCACATCGAATACGCGCGCGGCATCAAGAATCCGCTCGGCCTCAAGTGCGGTCCGTCGAGTAAGCCGGACGACCTTTTGCGCCTGATCGACATGCTCAATCCGGACAACGAGCCCGGCCGCCTGACGCTCATCGGCCGCTTCGGCGCTGACAAGGTCGGCGATCATCTGCCGACGCTTATCCGAGCGGTGAAGCGCGAAGGCCGCAGCGTGATCTGGTCCTGCGACCCGATGCATGGCAACACCATCACCGCAGCGTCCGGCTACAAGACGCGGCCGTTCGACTTGATCCTCAAAGAGGTGCGCAACTTCTTCCAGGTGCATCAGGCCGAAGGCACCTATGCCGGCGGCGTGCATCTGGAGATGACGGGCCAGAACGTCACCGAGTGCACGGGCGGAGCGCGCGCCATCAGCGATGCCGACCTCAACGACCGCTATCACACGGTCTGCGATCCGCGGCTCAACGCCGATCAGGCGATCGATCTCGCATTCCTTCTGGCAGAATTGCTCAGGAAGGAGCGTTCGGGCCAGGTCCAGCCGATGTCGGCGGCGGCAGGTCTGTAAGGGCGGAAGATTTACCGCGCTATCGGTGTTAATCTGTCCGGGGCCGTCCGCGGTGCTCGGCGCGGTGCGTTGCCTCGCACAAACAACACCGAGCCGGGGAAACGTCCATGAATCGCCATCACGCGCGGCGGTCGGCGCTTGCGTGCGTTCTTCTGCCGATGCTCTCGACTTTGGCTGCAGCGCAGATCGCCGTGTCTGCCAACGACAATAAAGCGGTGCTGATCAACGGCGTCACGTCGGTCGCGGAGAACCCGCCGCCTGACAGCATCGACATCATCGATCTAAGCGTCTCGCCGCCGAAGCTCATCGGCTCGCTGAAAGCACCTGCAAGCGTCGTCGGTCCGCCGCAAAGCGTCGCGGTGGCGAAGGATGAAAGCCTAGCGCTCGTTACCGGTGCATTCAAAGTCGATCCTGCCGATCCGAAGAAGGTCGTTCCGAATGATGCGCTGTCCGTGATCGACCTCAAAGCGAATCCGCCCGCCGTGATCGCCACGCTGCAAGCGGGCAAAGGCGCGGCCGGCGTTTCCATCAATCGCGCCGGCACGCTGGCGCTTGTCGCCAACCGCAGCGAGGGCACCGTGTCGGTGTTCACGATCGCCGGCAAAACGGTGACCCCGGCTGGCAAGGTCGATCTCGGCGACGCGAAATCCGGTCCCAGCCACGTCGCCTTCATGCCCGACGGCAAGTCGGCGCTGCTGACTCGTGACGGCGACCACCGAATCTCAATTCTATCCGTGAGCGACAACACCGTCACCGACAGCAAGAAATTCATGGTCGGAGGCGTTCGCCCCTACAGTCTCGAAATCAGTTCGAAAGGCGATGTCGCGGTTGCCAGCAACCAGGGCGGCGGTCAAGGCGACATCGACACCATCACCGTCATCGACTTGAAGGCCAATCCGCCGCGTGTCGTCGAGACCATTAGTGTCGGCCAGACACCCGAAGGCGTCGGCATGTCGGGTGACGGCGCTTATGTAGCGGTGACCGTGATGAACGGCTCGAACCGGGCAAAGACGCACCCGGCTTTCAGCGATTCCGGGTTGCTGAAAATCTTCGCCATCGCTGGGACAAAACTGACGCCGGTCGCCGAAGCCAAAGTGGGCCATTGGTGCCAGGGGGCGGTCTGGAGCAAGGACAACAAGACCGTCGCCATTCAGTGCATGGTCGAAAAGAACCTGCAGGTCTTTGCCTTTGACGGGCAAAGCCTCAAGCCCGTCGGCACGGTGCCCTTAAGCGGCGGTGGCGCGGGCCTGCGCACGGCGGAGCGCTGAGCAGGGGAGGCATGTCCAGGGGCCTCATTGCGGGACGGAAGGGCAGGCGGTAAATCACCCCTATGAATGCGCGCCCTTCCGATACGCTTGCGATCGCGATCGCCCAGCTCAACCCGACTGTCGGCGACATCGCCGGCAATGCCGAGAAGGTGAGGCGCGCGCGCGCGGAAGCGGCCAAACAGGGCGCCGACCTCGTCGTCTTTCCTGAGCTGTTCATCGCCGGTTATCCGCCGGAGGATCTCGTGCTCAAGCCGGCGTTCCAGGCGGCGTGCCGTTCGGCCGTCGAAGCACTCGCGCGCGAAACGGCAGAGCCCGGTCCGGCGCTTCTGGTCGGCACGCCCTGGGCCGAGGACGGCAAGCTCTATAACGCGGTCACCCTGCTCGAGGGCGGTGCGATCACGGCCGTGCGTTACAAGGTCAATCTGCCGAATTACGGCGTGTTCGACGAGAAGCGTGTGTTCGCGGCTGGCCCGATGCCGGGTCCGATCAGCTTCCGCGGCGTGCGGCTCGGTCTGCCGGTGTGCGAAGACATCTGGATGGAGGAGTCGAGCGCCTACGAGGACGTGGTCGAGTGCCTTGTCGAGACCGGCGCCGAGCTGCTGATCGTGCCGAACGGGTCGCCTTATGCGCGTTCCAAGGACGAACTGCGATTGAACGTGGCGGTGGCGCGCGTCGTCGAATCCGGTCTGCCGCTCATCTACGTGAACCAGATCGGCGGGCAGGACGAACTCGTTTTCGATGGTGCCTCGTTCGCCCTGCACGGCGACAAGACATTGGCCTTTCAGCTTGCCGGCTTCACCGAAGCGGTCGTGACGACGCAATGGTCGCGTAACGGCGGCACGTGGCGTTGCGAGAAGGGACCTCGCGTTACGGCGCCCGACGACGACCATGCCGATTACACCGCGTGCGTCCTCGGTCTGCGCGATTACGTCAACAAAAACGGCTTTCCCGGCGTGGTGCTCGGACTGTCCGGCGGAATCGACTCCGCTCTTGTTGCCGCGATGGCCGTCGACGCGCTTGGGTCCGAACGCGTGCGTTGCGTGATGCTGCCGTACAAGTTCACGTCGCAGGAATCGCTCGACGACGCGGCCGCCTGCGCCAAGGCCTTGGGCGTGCGCTACGATATTCTGCCGATCGCGCCGGCGGTGGAGGGCTTCGAAGCCGCCTTGGCGCCGGCCTTCGCGGGCCTGCCACGCGACGTCACCGAGGAGAACCTGCAGGCGCGCGCGCGCGGCACGATCCTGATGGCGATCTCCAACAAGTTCAATCTCATGGTCGTCACCACCGGCAACAAGTCGGAGATGTCGGTCGGTTATGCGACGCTCTATGGAGACATGAACGGCGGCTTCAATCCGGTGAAGGATCTCTACAAGACACAGGTCTTCCGTCTCGCTCGTCTGCGCAACGACTGGAAGCCGGACGATGCATTCGGGCCTTCCGGGCGCGTGATCCCGGAGAACATCATCACCCGGCCGCCGACCGCCGAACTGCGCGAAAACCAGAAGGACGAGGATTCGCTGCCGCCTTATTCGGTGCTGGACCCGATCCTGGAGCGGCTGGTCGAGCGTGAAGAGCCGATTTCGACGATTGTTGCCGCCGGTTTTGATCAGGCGCTTGTCACCCGCATCGAGCGGCTGCTCAACATAGCCGAATACAAGCGGCGGCAGGCGGCGCCCGGCGTAAAGGTGACGCTGAAGAATTTCGGCCGCGACCGGCGCTATCCGATCACCAACCGCTTCCGCGATCCCGGCACGCCGTTGCCGAAGCCGGATGTGTCGTTGATCAGTGGCAAGCCGGCCAAAAGCGAAGCCTTCGATTTCTGAAGGCTTACGCCTTACTTGGCACGAACCAGCGATAGGTGCTCCGCCCGCCGGCTTTGGCGGCGCAGAGAGCGGCGTCGGCGCGCCGCGACGCCTCATGGGGCGAACAGCCGTCGATCGCGGCAATGCCGATCGAGGCGCCGAGCTTGAACACCTGGTCGCGGCATTCGATCGGGTGTCGCATCGCTTGCACAATGCCGGCGGCCATTACATTAACGCGCGTGACCGAGCGCTCCGGATAGAGGAGCACGCCGAACACGTCGCCGCTGAGTCGCGCGACGAGGGATGCGTCGCCGCACACCTCGGCAATGCGCCGCGCCGCTTCCCTCAGGCACATGTCGCCGGCTGCAAGCCCGAGCGCGTCGTTGACTTGATTGAATTCGTCGAGATCGATCAGCAGCAGAAAGCCGTCACGGCGTTCTCCATTCGTGGTGCAAGTCTCGGCAAGGCGCGCCTGGAAGTGGTCTTGATTGGCGAGGCCGGTGAGTTCGTCGACGGCAGCAAGATAGCGCCTGCGCTCTGACTGGGCGCGCTCTTCGGTGACGTCCTGCTTGACGCCGAAGAGGCGGATCGCACGGTCGCCGGCACATTCGACGCCAGCTGCAATGCGAATCCACCGGCGCTTGCCTTTCGGCGTAACGATCTCGGCGTCGAGATTGAAACCTTGCCGCCGCTTGATCGCCGGCGTTCTGATCGCTTCAAGCGTCTTGAGGGACCGGGCCGGGTAGCAAATCAGCGCCTGCTTGCGCACGAGTGGGAATGTGCGCGGCATGTCGAATATGTCGTAGGTCCCGGACGACCAGCTCAAGGTCTCGGTGGACAGGTCGCATTCCCAGACGCCGAGACGGCCAGCCGCTGAGGCACGCTCGAAAATGTCGCGGCTGCGCGCTGCGGCTTCGTGGTCGCCTACGGTACGGGCTTGTGCTTCGACGAGCGATACCAGGCGGGCGAGCGCGGCGGCGCTGGACTCATGTGAGTACGGATCGATGTCTGCAATCGGTGCGGGAATGTCCGTCCCCCGTCGGATCGAGTCGGCCTTCGACATGTCCCCGCGATAGCCGTCCCGTCCAGAGCCAGACTCGATGTGGTGTTCAACACTTTACTGTCGGGAGATCCGACAACGCAATGTGCCGCGAGTGCTTACCGATCGAGTTCGGCCAGCAGATCGTGCAGGTCGAGCGGGTGCGTGTACATCTTCAGCGAGCCGTCCGGCATCTGCGGCCACTGGTCCTTGGGACGGTCCCAATAAAGTTCGACGCCGTTGTCGTCCGGATCGCGCAGATAGAGCGCCTCGGAGACGCCGTGGTCGCTGGCGCCCTCCAGCGGGATCTTGGCCAGGATCAGGCGGCGCAGGCCGTCCGCCAGCAGCTTGCGGCTCGGGTAGAGAATGGCCGTGTGGTAGAGGCCGGTGGTGCCGGGAGGGGGTGGGGAGCCGCCTTTGCTCTCCCAGGTGTTCAAGCCGATGTGATGGTGGTAGCCGCCGGCCGAGATGAAGGCGGCGCCCGGACGCTGGAATGTGAGCTGAAAACCCAGCACGCCACAGTAAAAGTCGAGCGCCCGCTGCAGGTCGGCGACCTTCAAGTGCACGTGGCCGATCTTCACGCCTGGGTCGATCACCGGCAGGCGGAGGGCATTTTCGGGCATTTCGGTCGTGGACATGGGAGCTATCCTCTGGGAGCTATCCCTGGCTGGCCGGACACGGCTTTGATACCCACATGTAAGCCGCCCCCGCGATCGGATAAAGTGTCATCGAGGTGCCTCAGGAATGTCTCTTACACCCCTCCCCACGAGCATTGACGCCACCATCGATCTGCTGGCGAAGACCGACTACATCGCCGACCGGTCGCTTGGGACGGTGCTCTATCTTTCGCTCAGGATGGGGCGGCCGCTGTTTCTGGAAGGCGAGGCCGGGACCGGCAAGACAGAGATCGCCAAGGTGCTGGCCAAGGCCCTGGGCCGCAAGCTGATCCGGTTGCAGTGCTACGAGGGGCTCGACGTCTCGGCTGCGGTCTATGAGTGGAATTACGGCGCGCAGATGATCGCCATCCGGCTGGCGGAAGCCGAAGGCGAGGGCGACCGCGCGCGTATCGAGCACGACGTGTTCTCCGAGCGCTTCCTGATCAAGCGGCCTTTGCTACAGGCGCTTGAGCCCGATCCGGACGGGCCGCCGGTGCTGCTGATCGACGAGATCGATCGCACCGACGAGGCCTTCGAGGCGTTTCTCCTGGAGGTGCTCGCCGACTTCCAGGTGACGGTGCCGGAGCTCGGCACCGTGAAGGCGCCGCATCCGCCGATCGTGATCGTCACCTCCAACCGCACGCGCGAGGTGCACGACGCGCTCAAGCGCCGCTGTCTCTATCACTGGGTCGGCTATCCCGACGCCGCCCGCGAATTGAAGATCCTGCGCACCAAGGTGCCAGGCATCGGCAAGAAGCTGTCGGAGCAGGTGGTCGCCTTCGTGCAGGCGCTGCGCAAGGAAGACCTGTTCAAGGTGCCGGGCGTGGCGGAGACGCTGGACTGGGCCGGCGCGCTGACAGAGTTGGATGTGGTCGCGCTCGATCCGTCGACGGTGTCGGATACGCTCGGTGTGCTCTTGAAGTATCAGGATGACATCGCGCGGCTCGACGGCAGCAAGGTGAAGGCGCTGCTCGACGAGGTGAAGGCGGATTTGCGGGCGGCGGAGTGACGCTCATGGCCGAAGCCGAAGGCCGTCTGTCGGAGAACATTCTCTACTTCGCGCGCGCGCTGCGCGCTGCGGGGATGCCTGTCGGTCCCGGTGCGGTGCTCGACGCCTTGCAGGCGCTGGAAGTGGCCCGCGTCGGCAACCGCGACGACTTCTACTGGACGCTGCATGCCGTCTTCGTGAAGCGGCACGAGCATTCGGTGCTATTCGACCAGGCTTTCCGCATCTTCTTCCGCCGGCGCGGACTGATCGACAAGATGATCGCCTCCATGCTGCCGGAGACGCTGCCGACGGCGCCGAAACCGCCGGAAGCGGGCGCCCAGCGCATCCAGGATGCTCTCTTTGCAAGTGACAAGGAGCGCCCGCAGGAGCGCGAGGTCGAGATCGATGCGCGGCTCACGGTCTCCGACCGCGAGGTGCTGCAGAAGAAGGACTTCGCGCAGATGACGGCGGCCGAGATCGCGGCAGCCAAGGACGCGATCGCCAAGCTTACGCTGCCGCTCGATCTCAGAAAGACGCGAAGGCTTACGCCGCACCGGCTCGGCCACATGATCGACGTACGCCGTACCTTGCGCGCCTCGATGAAGGCGGGCGGGGCGGTGATCGACCTGAAATATCTCGGCCCGCGCGAGAAAGAGCCGCCGATCGTGGCGCTGCTCGATATCTCCGGCTCGATGAGCCAATACACGCGGCTGTTCCTGCATTTCGTGCACGCCATCACCGATGCGAGGAAGTGCGTCACCACCTTCCTGTTCGGCACGCGGCTGACCAACGTCACGCGCGCGATCCGCCAGCGCGACCCGGACGAGGCGCTCGCCGCCTGCGGCGCCAATGTGCAGGACTGGTCCGGCGGCACCCGCATCGCCACGTCGCTGCACAACTTCAACAAGCATTGGGCGCGTCGCGTGCTCGGGCAGGGGGCGGTGGTCCTCTTGATCACCGACGGGCTTGAGCGAGACGCTGATGACACGCTATCCTTCGAGATGGACCGGCTGCACCGCTCGTGCCGCCGGCTCATCTGGCTCAATCCGCTTTTGCGCTTCGAAGGCTTCGAGGCGCGCGCCAAGGGCGTGCGGACCATGCTGCCGCATGTTGATGAACTGCGGCCGATTCACAATCTGGATTCCATGACCGACTTGGTGCGGGCGCTCTCGGGCGCGCCGGCCAAAGGCTACGATCCGAAACAGATGCTCAGACACGTTGCTTGATGGAGGCTCATATGCTCGCACGCGACGAAGATATCCTGAAAGCGGCCGAGGACTGGCGCAAAGCCGGGCGCGGCGTGGCGCTCGCGACCGTGGTCGAGACCTGGGGCTCGGCGCCGCGGCCGGTCGGCTCCAACCTCGTCATCGACAATGAAGGCAACTTCTTGGGCTCCGTCTCCGGCGGCTGCGTCGAGGGCGCGGTGGTGACGGAAGCGATCGACGTGATCGACTCGGGTAAGCCGAAGATGCTGGAGTTCGGTGTCGCCGACGAGACCGCCTGGCAGGTGGGTCTCTCCTGCGGCGGCACGATCCGCGTCTATGTCGAGAAGGTGGCCTAAGTGAACCTCGACATTCTCCACGCCTTGAACGAAGACCGCGCCGCACGGCGCGCGGTCGTGGTCGTCACCGATGTCGAGAGCGGCGCCCAGCGGCTGGTGCGCGCCGGCGACATCGCCAAGGACCCGCTGCGCGACATCATCGAGAAGCGCGTGCGCATGGCCAAGAGCGGCATGGAGGAGACGCCACAGGGCCGCGTCTTCCTCACCGTGCACGTGCCGTCGCCGCGCCTAGTCATCACCGGCGCCGTCCACATCAGCCAGGCATTGGCGCCGATGGGGCAACTGCTCGGCTATGACGTGACCATCGTCGATCCGCGCACCGCCTTTGCCTCCATCGAGCGTTTTCCCGACGTGAAGGTGATCGCCGAGTGGCCGGACGTTGCGCTGCCGCCGCTCAACATCGACCGTTACACCGCCTTCGTCGCGCTTACCCACGATCCGAAGATCGACGATCCGGCGCTCAAGCACGCGCTGGCGCGTGACTGCTTCTACATCGGCGCGCTCGGCTCGCGGAAGACGCATGCCAAGCGCGTCGCCCGTCTGAAGGAAGCTGGGCTGACCGACGTCGATATCACCCGCATCCACGCGCCGATCGGCATCGATATCGGCGCCATCTCGCCGCCGGAGATCGCGGTCTCGATCATGGCCGAGATCACGTTGCGCCTGCGCGTGAAGGCGGAACAGGCGGAGGCGGCATGAAGTTCGGCGCCGTTCCTGTTCGCGACGCGCTTGGCGCCACGGCGGTGCATTCCATCCGCGAAGGCGCGCTCGTGCTCAAGAAGGGTACGCTGATTGGCGATGCCGAGGTGATCGCGCTCGAGGCCGCCGGCATCAAGGAGATCGTGGTCGCGCGGCTGGAGCCCGGCGATGTCTCGGAAGACGCCGCCGCCGCCGACATCGCCGCCGCCGTTGCCGGCGAGGGCGTGCGCACGGATCGCGCCTTTACCGGCCGCTGCAATCTTTTCGCCGAGAGTGCGGGCGTGCTAGTCGTCGACAAGGACGTGATCGATGCGCTCAACCGCATCGACGAGGCCGTGACGCTCGCCACCCTGCCGGCCTTCAAACCGGTGGTGGAAGGCGAGATGATCGCTACGGTGAAGATCATTCCCTTCGCGGTCGCTGGCAGCGCACGGGACAAGGCGGTGGCCGCGGCGCGCAAGCCGCAGTCGGTGATCCGTGTGGCGCCTTACAAGGTGCGCAAGGTCGGCATCGTCTCGACGCTGCTGCCGGGTCTTTCGCCCAAAGTCGTCGACAAGACGCTCAAGATCACAGCCACGCGCCTCGCGCCCGCCGGTGCAACGATCATTGCCGAAAAGCGCGTGCCGCATGAACAGGTCGCGCTTGCCGCAGCCATCGACGAACTCCTCAAGGCGGGGGCCGAATTGGTCATCGTCTTCGGCGCGTCCGCTATCGCCGACCGGCGCGACGTTATCCCCGCCGCGCTCGAAGCAGTCGGCGGCGAGATCGAGCATTTCGGCATGCCGGTCGATCCCGGCAATTTGATGCTGATCGGGAGTGCGCGTGGGGCATCGGTGCTGGGCGCGCCCGGCTGCGCGCGCTCGCCGAAAGAAAACGGTTTCGACTGGGTGCTGATGCGTCTGCTCGCGGGCTTGCCTGTCTCGCGCACGGATGTCACCGGCATGGGCGTCGGCGGCCTCCTGATGGAGATCGTCACGCGGCCGCAGCCGCGCACCGAGCCGCAGCCCGAGAAGGGCAAGCGCATTGCCGCGGTGGTGCTGGCGGCCGGACGCTCTACCCGCATGGGCGCGATCAACAAGCTCATCGCCGAGATCGGCGGCAAACCGCTGGTGCGCATCGCCGCCGAGCAGGCGCTCGCCTCGCATGCGTCGCCGGTGATCGTCGTGACCGGCCACGAGCGCGAGAAGGTCGAAGCTGCATTGGCCGGCCTGACCGTCCGCTTCGTGCACAACCCCGACTACGCCGATGGCCTCGGCACGTCATTGAAGGCTGGCATCGCCGCCGTGCCGAAGGAGGCCGACGGGGCGATCGTCTGTCTCGGCGACATGCCGCAGGTCGATGCAACGCTGATCGACAAGCTTCTCGCGGCCTTCGATCCCGAGCGCGGCGCGCTGGTTGTGGTGCCGTCGATCGACGGCCGCCGCGGCAATCCGGTGGTGTGGTCGCGCCGCTTCTTCAATGACTTGATGGCGGTGCAAGGCGACGTCGGCGCCCGCCATCTGATCGCCAGCTATGTCGAGGCGGTGGTGGAGGTGCCGGTCAAAGGCGAGGCGGCGCTCACCGACGTCGACACCCCTGAGTCTCTTTCAGCCGTCAAGGCCGAAATCGAACGCGCCTGAGACTCGAATCGTTGATCGCTCCAGGCGACTCACCGCTAGTTCCCGCCTGATGCTCGGGTAAGGGAAGATGGCTGAAACCTATACGCCGGTCATGCGGGCGCTGGTGGCAGCGGCGCTGCTGCTTGCCAGCATGACGGTGATGATCGTTACGATGAATACCGCGCGCGCGGCCGGCGCCTTGGCGATTGGCGCGTGTGGCGCTTTTGGCGAGGCCTACGATTTCCGTTCCTCCGAGGACGCGCGCAAGAGCGCCTTGTCGAAATGCCGGGGTGAAACCTGTCGTCTGGTGACGACGGTGAAGCGCGGCTGCGCAGCTTTCGCCGTCGACTTTACCAATCCCTGCGGCGGCAACGGTTGGGGTAAGGGGCCGCGCCTCGGCCGCAGCCAAAATGAGGCACTGAAGGCCTGTTACGCCGACGGCGGCAAGGAATGCGTGATCCGCACCTTCTTCTGCGACGTTAAGGGCTGAGGCGGCGGGCTTGGTGTAGGATGCGCGCTCTGTCCACGCAGGGCCATCATGACAGCGCGCATCAATCGGCAAGTTCTCCTCAAGGCTCGCCCCAACGGCATTCCGCAGGCCGAGCATTTCGAGATCGCCGAAGCGCCGGTGCCGGAGATTGCCGCCGTCAGTTTCTGATCCGCAATGATTATCTCTCCGTCGAGCCGGCCATGCGCGGCTGGGTCTCGGCGGTTGCCAACTATTCAACGCCGGTCGGCATCGGCGAGGTGATGCGTTCCTTCGCTGCCGGCACGGTCGTCGCGTCGCGCCATCCCGGCTACGCGGAAGGCGAGGCCGTCATGGGCATGTTCGGCTGGCAGGACTATGCCGCGTCCGACGGCAGCAATGTCACGCGCAAGGTGAGGGAAACCGATCTGCCTTTGTCCTTGTCGCTCGGTGTCCTCGGTCTCAATGGCGTGACGGCTTATTTCGGTTTGCTCGATCTCGGGCAGCCGCGGCCCGGCGATACGGTGGTGGTCTCGACCGCTGCGGGCGCGGTCGGTTCGGCCGTCGGTCAGATCGCCAAGCTCTCGGGTTGCCGCACCGTCGGCATCACCGGCGGACCAGTGAAGACCGCCTTGTGTCGTGACGTCTTCGGATACGACGAAGCCATCGACTACAAGGTCGGCAATGTTGCCGCTGCCTTGGCCGCCGCCTGTCCTCGCGGTGTCGATGTTTATTTTGACAACACCGCCGGGGCGATCAGCGATGCAGTACTGGCGCAACTTGCCGTCGGCGCCCGTATCGTCATTTGCGGTACGGCATCCGTTGCCAGTTGGGATCCGCCGCCGCTGGGGCCACGTGTCGAGCGATACATCCTGGTGAAGCGCGCGCGTATGTCGGGGCTGCTCGTGTTCGATTACGCGCATCGCTACGAGGAGGCCGTCGCTCGCCTTGCCGACTGGGTGCGAGATGGGCGCCTGCGCTACCGCGAGGACATCGTTGACGGCATCGAGCATTGTCCTGGCGCCATCGCGGAGCTCTATCGCGGCGAGAACCTCGGCAAGCGGCTGATCCGCCTTTCGCACGCCTGAGCCTCGCCGGTATCCGCCGGCCGTCATCGCAGAAACCGGCCAATTTTCTCCATCTTGCGCGCAAGCCCGATCCGGTCTAGATAATGACTGACCAGTCAGTCAGTGAGGCCGCGATGGAACGGCGCAAGACGGCGGGACGGGCAGGGACCAGGCGCAAGAAACCGGCGCGGGCGGGAACGGCAGCGCCAAGCGTCGGCGGCAGGGAAGCCCGCAGTGCAGCTCGGCGCGAGGAAATCCTCGCCGCCGCGCTCGACGAGTTTTCCGCGCGCGGCTTCGAAGCGACGCGGCTCGACGACGTTGCCAAACGCGCCGGCATCGCCAAGGGCACCATCTATCTCTATTTCCGCGACAAAGAGAGCCTGTTCCAGGAGCTCATCCGCGAGATGCTGACGCCGCTCGTCGGAACCATCGAAGCGCTCGGCGCGGCCGATATGCCGCTGGCGCAGATCGCGAGTCACATCGCCGATATTTTCATGCGCGAGGTCTACGAGACGCGGCGCAAGGACGTCATCCGGCTGATGATCGCCGAAGGCCGGCGTTTTCCGAAGCTCGCGGAGTTTTACTACCGCGAAGTGTTGTCGCGCATCATCGCCGCCGTGCGCGCGCTGCTCGCGCGCGCCGCCGCGCGCGGCGAGGTGGCGCCGGGGCTGGTCGATTTTCCGCAACTCATTGCCGCGCCCGGCCTGATCGCGATCGTCTGGAACGGTCTCTTCGAGAAATACGATCCGCTCGACGTGCGCGCGATGATGCAGACCCATGTCGAATTGCTGTTCGGCGCCGGGAGAAAAACATGAGCGTGAAACGCGCCATCGTTGCCGTATTCATCGCGTTGGCGCTTGCCGGTTGCGACAACGGCAAGGAACGCAAACTGCAAGGCTGGGTCGAGGCCGACATGGTATTCGTCAGCCCCGACGAGCAGGGCCGCGTCGAGGTCTTGAAAGTGAACGAGGGTGACCACGTCCGCAAAGGCGAGTTGCTGTTCACCGTCGACGACGATCTGCAGAAGGCCGAACTTGAAGTGCGCAGAACGGCCGTGCTCAACGCGCAGCAGGCCTTCGACCGCGCCAAGGAACTATTGAAGACCGCCGCCGGCACGCAGAAGACCTATGAAGACGCAGAGGCGGCGCTGCGCCAGGCGAAGGCTAATCTGGAATGGGCGCAGACGCGGCTTGCCCGCCGCACCGCGCTGAGCCCGGCCGATGGCACCATTCAACAGATCTATTACCGGCCCGGCGAGACGGTGCAGCCTGGGCGGCCGGTGATATCGCTCTTGCCGCCGGGCAATCTCAAGATCCGTTTCTTCGCGCCGGAAGCGCAACTGCCGACGATCAAGTTCGGCGACAACGTTGCCGTGTCGTGCGACGGCTGCGAATCGGGATTGACCGCCAAGGTCACCTTCATCGCCCGCAGTTCCGAATACACGCCGCCGGTGATCTACAGCCTCGAGGAGCGTTCGAAGCTCGTCTACATGATCGAGGCGCGTCCGGCGCAGCCGGACAAGTTCCGCGTCGGCCAGCCGGTTACGGTCGCTTTGCCGGAGGCGCCGAAGGAGGCCGCAAAATGAACGGCCAAACCAACGTGCAAGCCAACGCGCAAGACATCGTCATTGATGTGCAAGGCCTGACCAAGCGGTTCGACGGGCGTACGGTGGTGCGCAACCTGTCCATGCAGGTCAAACGCGGCAGCATCTACGGCTTCCTGGGGCCGAACGGCTCCGGCAAGACCACGACGATCCGCATGTTGTGCGGATTGCTGACACCGGACGAGGGCACCGGCACGTGCCTCGGCTACGACATCCGCACCGAAACCGACAAGATCAAGAACCGTGTCGGCTACATGACGCAGCGCTTCAGCCTCTATCAGGATCTGTCGGTGCGGGAGAACCTCGAATTCATCGCGCGCATTTACGGGATCGCCAAACCGGCGGCCGCGGCGCGTGCAGCGATCGCGCGGCTCGGCCTTTCGGGCCGCGAGGAGCAGATTGCTGGCGAGTTGTCCGGCGGATGGAAGCAACGCCTCGCTTTGGGCGCCTGCACGCTGCCGAGCCCGCAGTTGTTGTTGCTCGACGAGCCGACCGCCGGGGTCGATCCCAAGGCACGGCGCGAGTTCTGGAACGAGATCCATGCGCTCGCCAATGAGGGCCTGACGGTGCTGGTTTCGACCCATTACATGGACGAGGCTGAGCGTTGCCACGAGATCGCTTACATCGCCTACGGTGAGTTGCTGACACACGGCACCGTCGAGCAGGTGATCGCAGGCGCGCATTTGACGACCTATGTCGTAAGCGCCTCGGAAGGCGAGAGCCTTGCCGGATTGTCGGACGAGCTAGGGCGCACAGCCGGTGTGGACATGGTCGCGCCCTTCGGCACCAGTCTGCATGTGTCGGGCCGCGACGCGGATGCGCTCGAGGCCGGCATCGCGCCATACCGCGCGCGCAGCGGTCTGGACTGGAGGCGCTCCGAGCCGTCGCTGGAAGACGTGTTCATCGATCTGATGAGCAAGGCGCGGGATAACTTTCAATGAGCCAGGCGCACACAACCCACGTGATGGCGGACCAGGATCAGCCGCGCGCCCGGGGCAACGGCTTCTGGCGCAAGACCTGGGCGATGCTGGTCAAGGAGTTCATCCAGCTCCGGCGCGACCGCGTATCCTTCGCCATGATCATCATGGTCCCGCTCGTGCAGCTCATGCTGTTCGGCTATGCGATCAACACCACGCCGCGCGATCTGCCGACGGCGGTGCTGCTGCAAGAGAACAGCGATCTCTCGCGCTCGATCCTGGCTGCGTTGCAGAATACCAAGTACTTCAAGGTTACCGAACTGCCGCGTAACGAAGCCGAGTTCGACCACCTGCTGGCCTCGGGCAAGGTGTTGTTCGCGATCGAGATCCCGGCGAATTTCGAGCGCGCGGTACGGCGCGGCGACAAGCCGGCGATGTTGATCGCGGCAGATGCCACTGACCCGGTGGCATCCGGTTCGGCGCTGTCGGCGCTCGGGCAGGTAGTGCAGAGCGCGCTCAGCCACGACCGCGCCATTCCGGTGACGACAACGTTGCCGTTCGAGATACGAACACACGCACGCTACAACCCGGCGGCGCAGACCCAACTCAACATCGTGCCGGGACTGGTCGGCACCATCCTCACCATGACCATGTTGATTTTCACAGCCTTATCGGTGACGCGCGAGATCGAGCGCGGCACCATGGAGAGCCTGCTATCAATGCCGATCACGCCGGTGGAGATCATGCTGGGCAAGATCATCCCCTACATTATGGTCGGTTTCGTGCAGGCGGCGATGATCATCGGCATCGGCGTGTTGCTGTTCGGTGTGCCGATCCTCGGCAATCTTGGCGTGCTGGCCGCGCTCAGCACGCTGTTCATCGCCACCAACCTTTCCATCGGCTACACGTTTTCGACCGTGGCGCAGAACCAGCTGCAGGCCATGCAGATGTCGATTATGTTTTTCCTGCCCAACATCCTGTTGTCGGGTTTCATGTTTCCCTTTGCCGGCATGCCGGTATGGGCGCAATGGATCGGCGAGGCGCTGCCGCTCACGCACTACCTGCGCATCGTGCGCTCGATCATGCTGAAGGGTTCGTCGATTACCGATCTGCATTACGACGCTATCGCAATGTTTGCACTGATGCTCGTGGCGATGACCATTGCGGTGACGCGTTTCCGCCGTACGCTGGACTAACACAGGTCATTGCCGCGTGATGAAGCCAAGCCGCAGATAGGGACTTGATCGGTTTTCCGAGTCCTGCGCCAGTCCACCCGCCGCGGACCACTCGTACCCTTCCGTCTTCAGTCCTGTGATATGCGCGCCGAGCCGCCAATGACGGTAGCCGTCCGACGCAAAGTATTGCAACTCGGGCCCGACGTAGAATCCGCCGATAAGTTCTTCCAACACGCGCCAGCCGTAAGCGATGCGCGCGGAGTTGTTGGTGGCGATGGTCGAGAGCGACAGTTCGCCGACCATCATCGTCGCGGGCGTCGGCTCATACCAGAGCTCGAGCGCGAAGCGGGCGCCGATGTCGCTGCCGCGCAAGCGATTGCCGGGATCGTCCGGCCATAGTTTGTGACGTTCCAGATCCAGACCGAAGAACATCTTCGCCTCGACACCGGCGCGCTTGATGCGCCAGCCCGGCAAGACCTGCACCAGCCATTCGGCGCCGATAACATCCTCGCCGAGGCCCTGCGATGTGTAGCGGTAGGCGCCGGCGGAGAGCAGCACCTTGAGCATCAGGCCATCCTGCTCAAAGCCGCCGGGTGCTGTCAGGAAGCCGCCATAAGCGAAGGCGCCGTTGCGCCAGATGTCGCGACCAGAAAAGAGAATGACGGTCGGATCGTCGGGATCGTCGCCGGCGAGGGCGCTGCCCGAGGTTCCGCACACGCAACATACGATGAAGGCCGCGGCGACGGACGACATCGCCGCGCAAACGCGCCCCCAGATACGCATTGAGGCCCCTTACACGCCCCTACAACCAGGGTGCAACTAAAGCGCGAAATCGGAGCGCTGTCCAATTCGGCGGCAAAACCGCGTCGGGTTAATCACGTGGGTGCCATGTACTATTTCGTCAGTCGGCGTGGCGGTTCGCCCAGCGTGCGGTGGATCATGGCTGAGAACGCGCTCGGGCTTGCGTAGCCGACCGAACGTGCGGTCTCCGCGACCGAGGCTCCTTCGGACAACCGTGCCAATCCGTCGATGGCCCGCAGCCGCGCGCGCCACTCGGCAAAGCCCAGGCCGGTCTCACTGCGGAAGAGGCGCGCCAAGGTGCGCCGACTGGCGCCGGCCGCGTCGGCCCATGCGTCCAAGTCCAGATCGATGCTGGAATCGTCGAGCAGGGCACGGGCAACGCGCAGCGCGCGCGGGTCGCGCGGCATCGGCACCGCCAAGCGGCCCTCGTGCAGGCGACCGAGCTCGGTGAGGATGAGACGGGCGAGAATGCCGCCGCGGCCGTTCTCATCGTAGTCGGGCGGCTCGTCCAGCAGCGCCAGGATAAGCTCACGCAGCAGGCCTGAGATTTCCGCGAGCGATGGCTTCTGCGGCAGCGCGGCGCAATGCGGCTCGTCGATGTAGACGGTGCGCATCTCGACTTGGCTGCGCATGACGACCGTATGAGGCCACTGCGGTGGCAGCCACAGGGCGCGGGCCGGGGGGAGGATCCAGGCGGCTTCGGGCGTTTCCACCCGCATGATGCCGCGGACCGCGAAAGTGAGCTGGCCGCGCCGATGATGGTGCAGCGGAATGCGGTCGCCGGCCGCCCGGGAACTGGGGAGGACAGCGACCGCGCGCGGTGCGTCGTCCAGGTTGGGGCGGTATGGTGAGGTGGCGGTCATGGCCCGTTCGCGATGAAAATCGACCGAACATCGCCAAAAGGCAAGCCTATATTGCGAGTGGTTCTCACAAACGGACGAGACCATGAACCCCAGCGCCGCGCCTGCTTCTGACGATGCTGCCCGCCGCCGTCTGATCGCCTTCCTGAATTGGGCGCACGGCGTCGACCATTTCGTGCTGCTGATCTACCCGACGGTGGTGATCGGGCTCGTTGCCGTCTACGGCCGCGCCTACAGCGAACTCATCGCGCTCTCGAGCGCCGCCTTCATCGCGTTCGGCGTGTTCTCGCTGCCGGCCGGCTGGCTGGCCGACCGCTGGAGCCGCCGCAACATGATGGGGGTGTTCTACCTCGGCTGCGGCGCGTCGCTGATCGTGGTGGCGCTGGCGCCGAATCTCATCGTGCTCGCGCTCGGCATGTTCGCACTCGGCATGTTTGCCGCCATCTATCATCCGGTCGGCATGGCCATGTTGATCGAGGTTTCGCAGGCGCGGGGCCGCACGCTCGCTTTCAACGGCGTTTGCGGCAATCTCGGCGTCTCCCTTGCCGCCGGCATCAGCGCCTTGCTGGCGACCTGGTTCGGCTGGCGCGCGGCGTTTCTGGTGCCGGGCGTGTTCGTTGCGGCAAGCGGTTTTCTCTATCTCTGGACGACGCCGGACGACCGTCACGAGGCCAAGAAGCGCAAATCGGTGCCGGCGGTGTCCTTGTCGCCGCGCGGCGCGGCCGTCCTGTTCGGCTTGTTCACCGTGATCGCGATGACCGCCGGCATCACATTCCACATCCTGACCATCGCTCTGCCCAAGGTCGTCGACGAACGGCTCGCCAGCCATGTGCCCTTGCTGCTTGCCGGCGGCGTCGCAACGGGTGTGCTCATTTGCGGTGCGATCGCACAGCTCTGTGTCGGACGCCTGGTCGAACGCTTTGCACCGCACATCCTGTTCGCGTTCATCACCGGCTTCGGCTTTCTCAGCAATCTTTGGGCGGCCTATGCAGATGGTGTGGCGCTGATGTTGGCGCTCGCCGTTGCCGTGGCGGCGATCTACGGGCAGGTGACCGTCAACGACATCGTGCTCGCACGCTACACCGCCGACGCTTGGCGCGGCCGGGTTTACGCCGTGCGTTATTTCCTGCTGTTCATCAGCGCGGCGGCGGCGATCGGCATGATCGCGATCCTGCATGACCGCGGCGGATTTGAGCTGGTGCTGGCGGCGAATGCCGTGGTCGCGCTAGTGGTTTTCCTGGCCACCATAGGCTTGACCCTGATGATCAATCAGGTGGAAGCGCGGCAATCCGCGCCGCAGCCTGCGGAATAGAAAGGGTTCGGGCGATACGGGACGTTACCTCCGCTCTTTCGGCTCGTCGGCGTCCCTTGCATCGCCGCCTTGTGGAGAGTGAAGAGCCTACCGCGTCACCGCGGCAATCGCCCGAAACTCAAAAACTCGAACAGCTTAATTGGTCACGGCCGGCGCGCACGCAAGGGCCGCGCACCTGCCTGTAATTCATTTGGCCGGTGTGGGTTCCTTGTCCCACGCCAGCTTGGGCGCGTCGGTGCCGGCCACGGAATAGAGCGCGCCCGGTGCGTTGCGCGTCTTCTGGAACGCCTCCAGCGTCTCGCCTCGCATCGCCGCGTAAATATGCAGGTTGGACACGCCGACGACCGCACCCAGTTTTTCCAGCATGAAGAAGCTGACGCCGTATTGGATCATCGCCCGCCAGTCGCGGGTGCGGATCATGGCGCGCTCTTCCGTCGTGAGGCCGGCTTTCTCGAACGCTGTCTCCTGGTCGGCGAGGAAGGCCGCCCGATGGGTCGGGTCGGTCAGATCGTGCAGGAAGGAGTTGATGCGGAAGCCTTTCACGCTGCGCGCGAGGGTGAACGGATAAGTGCCGGTGAGCGCCTCGGCGCCGGCAAGCTGGTGGCCGATGTGGCGGCGATGTTCGCTCTGGATGTCGGCCGGCGGCTCGATCGCCTCGTTCTCGTAGATGGCGGTGGCGATACCGGTCATCGACGGCAGATAATAGCTGCGGTGCCGGCACTTGATGGTGGCCGAAAGCGCGCCACGCATGATCAGCCACATGATGACCTCGGCGCCTTCCATGCCGCCCAGACGCGCATAGTCGGCGAGCGTCATGCGGGTCAGCGCCACCGGGTCTTTCTCGATCATGTCGAGGAAGCGCTCGTCCCACGCGGTATTGTTGAAGCCGGCGCGTTCGCCGTGCACCTGGTGCGACAGGCCACCGGTCGCGACCAGCGCCACCTTCAGATCTTCCGGATAGCTCTCGATGGCCTTACGCAGCGACTGGCCGAGTTTGTAGCAGCGCGCCGCCGACGGAATCGGGAACTGCAGTACGCCGACCTGTAACGGCACGATCGCGCCGGGCCAGGCCGGCTCATGCGGCCACATCATCGACAGTGGCGAGAAACAGCCGTGGTCGAGCGACTTTCCCTGAAAGAAAGACATGTCGAATTCGTCGGCGACAAGCGAAGCACCGATGTGATGCGACAGGCCGGCATGACCTTTGACCGGCGGCAGATCGCGCGCGCCGCCGCCCTCGTCGGCGACCGCATAGCTTTCGCCAATGCCGAGCGCGAAGGCCGAATAGTGATCGAAGAAAAACGAGGTGACATGGTCGTTGTAAATGACGAACAGCACATCCGGCTTCTTGTCGGTGAGCCATTGCTGCACCGGCTTGAAGGCCTCGAATATCGGCTTCCACACCGGATCGTTCTGCTTGTTGCGGTCGTAGGCGAAGCCGATGGTCGGGGTATGCGAGGCCGCAACCGCGCCGATGATCTGTGCCATGCGTGCTCCTTTAGAGCTTGATGCAGACGTTCTTGAGCTCGGTGTAGAATTCGAGCGAATGCACGCCGCCCTCGCGACCGATGCCGGACTGCTTCATGCCGCCGAACGGTGTGCGCAGGTCGCGCAAGAACCAACTGTTGACCCAGACGATGCCGGCTTCGATGCGGCCCGATACACGATGCGCGCGGGCGAGGTTGGTGGTCCAGATCGACGCCGCAAGGCCGTAATCGAGCGCATTGGCGCGCTTGATGACTTCCTCTTCCGTGTCGAACGGCGCGATGTGGCAGCAGGGGCCGAATATCTCTTCGGTGACGGTGGCGGCGGTGTCGGGCAGGCCGATCCAGATGGTCGGCTCGACCCAGGCGCCGTTCGCCAGCGCTTCCGGCATTTTCGGCGTGCCGCCGCCGGTGACGACGGTCGCGCCTTCCACCACGGCCTTGCCGTAGTAGGACAGAACTTTATTGCGATGCTCGAGGCTGATGAGCGGACCCATCGTGGTCGCCTTGTCCTCAGGCACGCCGAGCTTCAGCTTTTCGGTTTTGTCCTTCATCGCCGCGACGAACTTGTCGAAGATCGGCCGCTCGACATAGACGCGTTCGGTGCCGAGGCACACCTGGCCGCAATTGGCGAAGCAGGAACGCATGGTGCCTTCGACCGCGGCGTCGAAATCGCAGTCGGCGAAGACGATGGCTGGATTCTTGCCGCCCATTTCGAGCGACACCGGCCGCGCGCCGTCGGCGGCGGCCTTCATGATAACCGCGCCGGTGCGCGTTTCACCGGTGAAGGTCAGCGCGTTGACGCCGGGATGGCGGGTGAGGAATTCACCGGCCGAGTTGGGGCCGAAACCGTGCACCACGTTGTAGACGCCCTTCGGAATGCCGACGGCGTTCATCACGTCGCCGAGCAAGGTCGCGGTCTGCGGCGTCTCTTCCGACGGTTTCACGACGACCGTATTGCCGCAGGCCATCGCCGGCGCGACCTTCCAGGTCATCAGCAGGAGTGGCAGATTCCACGGACAGATGACGCCGACCACGCCGATGGGGCGACGCACTGCGTAATTGATGGCGCCGGCGCCGTCCGGCGTCGCCATCTCGAAGAATTCGGTCGAGACGTTCTTCACCGTGTCGGCGAAGACCTTGAAGTTGGCCGCGCCGCGCGGAATGTCGACATGGCTGGCGAGGCTGACCGGCTTGCCGGTGTCGGCGACCTCGGCTTCGAGAAATTGGTTGAACCGCTTGTTGATCTCGTTGGCCAGCGCATAAAGCAGGTCGCCGCGCTCGGCCGATGTGATCTTGCCCCAGGGGCCTTCAAGCGCCGCCCGGGCGGCCTTCACAGCCGCATCGACATCGGCCTCGGAGGCTTCCGCCACTCGGGCAATCAGCGCGCCGGTGACCGGCGAGCGTTTGTCGAACGAACGGCCGCCACGCGCCGGCACGTATTCGCCATTGATGAAATTCAGGACGTCCTTCATCGCCGGCGGCGATCCGGGTTGCTTGGGCTTACCGGTGACGTCCAGCATTCATGTTCTCCGACGGATTTTGTGCGATTTATCCGTCGGAAAGTGGTTCTTCGCGCAACTTTTTGCTTTGACGTAGATCAAGAATTACCGCTGTGGGCGCATCCCATGACACCACTAGAACAGCGGTGGAATAAGGTCCTCGACCTTCACGCGAACCCGACCTTTCAGATTGGCGACAATGCGGCTGCGATGACAGGTCTTGGGATCGCGGCAATAGCAGAGCAGGGCTATGCGTTTGTGCGATCCGATGAGCCCGGCGAGTTCGTCGAGCTGGGCCTGCGGTTCGGGTTTCTTGATGTGCTTGTCGTAGATGCGCTCCAGCGTCGCGCGGTCGCCGGCACGTGCCGCTTGGCGGCCCTCCGCGGGCGTGCCGAGCTTTTGCAGGTGGACATAGGTGATGCCCGCCTCGTCGAGCGCGGCCGCAAGTTGCCGCTTGGAAAATCCGGGCCGGCGCGAAGCGGCGACGGCGCGGACATCGACGAGGGTGTCGATCTTGGCGCGCTCGAGCTCGTTGAGCACAGCGTGTGGCTTGGCCTGTTCGTAACCGATGGTGAACAGCGGCAGGGTCTTGCCCGTCGCCGGCTTCTTCGCGGCGGCCTTTTTGGCGGAGGTCTTCTTCTTCGCGGTCTTAGCCATCAGGACACCCGCTCGATCAGCGCCATGGCCGCGGCCGGCGCGCGCACCTTGGCTTCGTGAATGAAGTAAATAAACGTATCGCGTGGCTCCTTCTTGGGCGCCTTGTCGATCAGCAGCAGATCCTTGGGCGCGCCGCCCGAGGCCCAGGTCTTGGCGCGCTCCGCCCAGGCGTCGAGCGCCTTGGGCGGATAACCGGCCTTCAGCTTTTCATCGCCCTTCTGCAGGCGCGCGTAGACGAAGTCGCCGGTGATGTCGGCAATCTCCGTGTAGGTGTCGTGTTCTGCGTAACAGATCGCGACATTGGCCTTGCGGCACAAGGCAATAAAAGCCGGCGTCTTGAAGCTGTCGTTGCGGACTTCGACAACATGGCGCAGCGTGTGGCCGTCGAACGTCTTCGGCAGCAGTTCGAGGAAACCGCCGAAGTCAGCTTCGTCGAATTTCTTGCTCGGTGCGAACTGCCAGAGCAGGGGGCCGAGCTTGGGACCCAGCTCGGTGACGCCGGACTCCAGGAAGCGCTTGATCGAGTCGCCGGCCTCGCTGAGCACGCGCCGGTTCACGGCAAAGCGCGGCCCCTTGAGCGAGAATACGAAGCCGTCCGGTGTTTCCGACGCCCATTTGCGGAAGCTTGCCGGCTTCATCGTGCCGTAGAAAGTGCCGTTGACTTCGATGGAGGTCAGCCGCTCGGCCGCGTAGGTGAGTTCCTTCGCGTGCGGCAGACCCTTCGGATAGAACTCGCCGCGCCACGGCTCGTAAGTCCAGCCGCCGATGCCGACGTAGATATTGCCCTGCTTTGTCATGGTGTTGTCACTTCGACGCACTAAGATGATTTGCAAGTGGCGGCGATCCTAACAGATCGTTGCCCGACGGCCACGACGGAACAGCGACGCCGGATGAACGCGCGCCTTTCCGAGTGGTCGTTTCCTTTTTGGGCGCCACTTTGCGGCGATGTCCCAAAGCATCGGCCGAGCGACGCGAGGCGCGCTCGGCCAACATCCATCTGGCGGCGTGCTACTTGACGCGCGGACCGGTAGAAGCCGGGGCGCCGACGCGACTGGGCGGAGGATCGGCGCGCGGCGGTCGCACTGGATTTTGCGGCGGGCTGACACGGCCAGGGCCGGGATCGGTGCGCACATGCGGCGGGCGCGAGTACGGCGCAGGATCGCGAGCGCCCGAAAGATTGGACGGATTCGGCGAACAGATTTGATAGCCATCGATCTTCTTGCAGCATGTCTGCTTGCCCGAGTCGGTGCATTTAACGGTGCCGCCGACGCCGGTGCAGGAGATGATGAAGGCGTCCGTCACGATGGTGCGGATTTCCTGGTTCGAGCAGGTGTGGATCAGCGCTGAGGCGGAGGTGTGGCTGGCCATGAAGCCGGCCGTGACAAACGCAACAGCCATAACGGTGCGAGTAACGATCGAGCGCATGGGTCCCTCCTGAAGGGCCGTGCGAGTTTCGGCCCGACAGGAATTGGTCGCCGCGCGCGATCGTTCGGTTCAAAGCTCACCATTGAAAGCAAAAGGCCCGGGGTTTCCCCCGGGCCTTCGCATGTCATATCGACGCTGAGCTTGTGGACTTAGAAGTCCATGCCGCCCATGCCGCCGCCGGGCATGGCAGGCGCCGCGCCCTTCTTCTGCGGGATTTCGGCCACCATCGCTTCGGTGGTGATCAGCAGGCCCGCGACCGAAGCCGCGTTCTGGATCGCCGCACGCACGACCTTCGTCGGGTCGATGATGCCCTTGGACATCATGTTCCCGTACTCGGCGTTCTGCGCGTCGAAGCCGTAGCTGTACTGATCCTTTTCGAGGATCTTGCCGACGATGACGGAGCCGTCTTCGCCCGCGTTGAAGGCGATCTGACGCGCCGGAGCCTGGATCGCCTTGCGGACGATGTCGACGCCGTGCTTCTGGTCTTCGTTCGCGACCTTGATCTTCTTCAGCGCTTCGGTGGCGCGCAGCAGGGCGACGCCGCCACCCGGCAGAATGCCTTCCTCGACCGCGGCGCGGGTGGCGTGCATCGCGTCGTCGACGCGATCCTTGCGCTCCTTCACCTCGATCTCGGTGGCGCCGCCGACACGGATCACCGCAACACCGCCGGCGAGCTTGGCCAGACGCTCCTGCAGCTTCTCACGGTCGTAGTCCGAGGTGGTCTCCTCGATCTGCGCCTTGATCTGCGCCACGCGCGCCTCGATGTCGGCCTTCTTGCCGGCGCCGTTGACGATCGTGGTGTTCTCCTTGTCGATCGACA
>Ga0255338_1000961_pt1 | contig 65519 bp, 58 predicted proteins | sample MeOH1_35cm_T4_19_FD_203715 | JGI IMG/M metagenome (GOLD analysis project Ga0255338, IMG submission 203715) | Sandy soil microbial communities from University of British Columbia, Vancouver, Canada - MeOH1_35cm_T4_195 | ecosystem: Engineered > Artificial ecosystem > Sand microcosm > Unclassified ... | reverse complement strand
CATCAACGCTTTCTAACTCATTACGCTCTGCAATTGCCTGAAGCGTAGAAATAACGTTTTCTTTTCCTTTAAATCCAATTTCTTCCTTGTCGCTGGCGTCGCGTACTCCGCGAACAATACCGTTTAACGTAATAATACCTTTAACACGTTTTTCTGAATCAACAACCGGCAGGCGACCTATTTTTTTGGTGCGCATTAATTTTAAAGCCTCTGTTGCATCACTTTCTGCGCTAATTGTTTCTACACTGGAAGTCATAACATCACTTACTTTCAAATCATTTATAGATTTATCATTCTTGCCAATTGACAGTGCAATGTCGCGATCGGTAATCATTCCTACGATCTTACTGTTTTCGTCTACTACAGGCATTGATCCTACATTTGATGATGCCATTTGCTTTGCAACAGTTTGTACACCGTCAGTTTTTTTGCAGGTTTTTGGTGAACTGGTCATGATGTCTTTGATTGTTTTCATTTTTTCCTTCTGTTTTTTTTAATGAGTAAATAAATTTGATTTAGGTTACTTTAAAATCCTCAATTAGGAAGGAAACTTTGTGCCAATTACTTTTTACAGTAAAAAACTCGTTTTAAGATAAAAAAGATGGAATTTAATCCTCTATTGATGATTCTCTTCCACAGATAAATTAAAAAAGTTTATATGTTCGATCGTTTTTAATACAGTATTTCAAATACTTACCTGTTTTTTTAACAACTGAATTAAACCATCATAAGGTTTTATCAGTCTATATCTCAAATCAAATTTTATGAGAACAAAAATTACATTATTAATTGCTATTGTACTTTTATCTTTATTTGCGCGGACTCAAACTTTTAATCCGGTAATGGCTTCTAAACTGCAAAACGTAATAGACAGTTTGCGAATTGCCTACAATATCAAAGGAATTTCGGCCAGCGTTATTTATCCCGGTGAAGGCATGTGGCAGGGTGTAACAGGCCAATCTTATTCTGGTGTGCCAATTACTACAGATATGGTATTTGGAATTGGCAGCAACACAAAATTGTTTACAGCAGTTATTCTTCTCAAGCTTTCAGAAAGTAATATCATTAAAATAGATGACTCATTGTACAAGTGGCTTCCGCCAATTGCAAATGTTGATTCAAACATTACAATTCGGCAATTGTTAAACCATACAAGTGGCATTGCTGATGTTACTACTGTTGTGGGGTACATGGACTCTATAACCCTGAACCCGAATAAAATTTATACCCCATATGATGTTACTACGTGGATTGGGACACCAGATTTTTCTCCGGGAACAGGCTGGGCTTACAGTAATACCAACTATTTACTTGCCGGAATGATTGCAGAAAGTGCAAGTGGTTTGTCTTATGGGCAGTTATTGCATAACCTGATTCTTACGCCCCTTCAGCTTGACAGTACTTTCCTAGGTTTATATGACAATATAACCGGAACTGTGCCTCATCCATGGAAAAGCGGGGTTGATAATAATTCTATTTCGCGAAACGCGGTTAACAGCGTTGCAAGGTCCGCAGGGGCTATGTATTCTACTTCAGGAGAAATGGCGCAATGGTATAATAAGTTAATGAACGGTCAGGTACTTAATACGAGCAGTTTTAACGAGATGACAACTTTTGTATCGTCTTCAAAGTATGGTTTTGGTATTTCAGAGTTAACACTTCCAGGTGCAACGGTATGGCAGCATGGAGGCGCTATTTGGGGAGGATACAGTTCTCAAATGTTTTATGATACCACGTCGGGCGCTATAGTATGTGTGCTTATTAATGAAAACCCCGCCAACGCTTTTTTAGTTGGCAAACAATTGCTAACAACTGTATTGGGTTATTCTATAACGGGCATTTCATCAATAAATCCGGATTCAAATTCATTTTCTGTTTTCCCAAATCCTGCTAGCAGCACTATACATATAAAGTGTGGAAGTAAACAAATACAAAGCGTCAGGGTTTACAATATCACAGGAGAACTTATGCAGGAGTCATTTGTTCCGGATTTCTCTGTTTCAGCTTTGCCAGAAGGCGTATATTTCATCCAGGTGCAAACTGAAGACGCTTTTTTAGTTACACGTAAATTCGTTAAAAATTAAACAATACAACTATTTATGAAAAATAGATTCTCAACATTAATAATTGGTTTAACCTGCTCCATTTATTTAGGTGCGCAGGAAAATCAAAAATGTGGAACTGAAGTCCCTTCACAACAATGGGAGGACGAGTTCCAAAAACTGATAACTGATTTTAAACAAAAACAGCAATTGAATAAACCGGTTCAAACTACCGCGTATACAATACCTGTAATTTTTCACGTTATTCATGGTGGTGAACCCGCAGGAACGTTTCCAAATATTTCGCAAGGACAAATCAACTCTCAAATTACTGTTTTAAATCAGGACTGCAGCGGAACGGGATACAATGTTGGTAATTATCCAACTAATGCATTTGCAAATTGGGCGATAGCTCAGGGATTACCCTCTGCAAATATTGATGCTAATGGTCGTGTTAAAATTGCGGATTTTGGAATTCAATTTTGTCTGGCAGAGAAAGATACGCTTGGAAACATTTTGCAGGAACCAGGTATTGACAGAATTAATTTTAATACAAAGGGTTGGAGCAATCCAAACACATATACAGCAACAACTACTCTGAGAACTTTCATGAACGGAACTGTTAAGCCTCAAAGCATTTGGAACCCGGCTAAATATTTGAACATTTGGGTAAGCGACAGGAACAGTGCAATAATGGTTACAGGATTTGCTTCAATGCCCCCTCTTAGCACTCTAACCGGTATTGCTGATGTAGGAACCGATACAACCGACGGCATTTGGTGTTATGGAAAAGCATTGGGCTCATATATCCTGTGCCCCTCAGGTACTTACGCAGCGCCTCAGGTAACGGGAAGAACCATAACACATGAAGTCGGACATTGGCTTGGATTGCGTCATATATGGGGTGATGGAAGCTGCGCCTCTGATTATTGTAACGATACCCCGCCAGCAACAACTCAAAATGTTGGATCTCCAACATATCCATTAAATGCAGGCTCGTGCTCATCTCCAAATAATTCACCGGATGGAGAAATGTTTATGAATTTTATGGATTATTCTTCTGATCCGAATAAATACATGTTTACAGTGGATCAGATGACAAGGGCTTTAACCGCAATGGCAAATAGTCCGTATAGAAATCAATTGGGAACTCATGGTTTATGTTCTGTGATTACAGCGGTTGACAAAAATAGTATCGTAGACAATTCATTAACGCTTTATCCTAACCCGACTTCCGGCACAATTCATGTCAGTTATGAAAACAATCAAGTTGAAAGTATTAAGGTTTACAGTTCATCAGGAAGTTTACTGTTTGAATCACTGCAGCCCGATCTGTCAGTTGAAACATTGCCAGCTGGCATTTATTTCCTTGTAGTAAGAGCACAGGGATCGGTAGTTACAACTAAAGTAATAAAGCAATAGTATTTATAAAGCTATAGTTTGTCAAACCTTGAGGTGCATTTCTTTTTTTAAATAGATTTTGATCGCGGAATTTATTTATGGCTCTTTTTATGCATCATTTTCATCATGGAAGTATCCACAGGTTGCATGCAACAGTTTTTCCGGCAATTATACTTTTCTTCCATTTCAGCACAGTCACGATGATGCATTTGCATCATGCACCCTTCTTTACCGCATTTGCCGCCGTAGCTGCCGGGCATATTATGATGATCCATTTTATCTCCCTTCATAAAGTGTTTATACATTTTTTTATCCATCTTATGATGATACATCATCATTTCATCATGAGACTGTTTACTGTATAATTTCATCATGGAATTTAGTCCTGCGCATCCCAGATTAATAATGCTTGATATTATTATGAACCAGGCGGCGATTTTATAAATTAAACCAAGATTATCTTTGCTTGTTTTTGCAAGAAGAAACATTCCTGAGGCTAATGCAAGAAGCGTTATACCTACTATAACTAATGTTATTGACGCCATAATTTACTTTTATTTTAATGATAATTTTATCTATTCTTATTGAAAAATGTTTTAACCTTTGAAAAACTAATTATTCAAGCCCTTTGTACAATCCAACAATCTCGCCTGTTCCAAGGATGTGACCTTCCATGGCGGTTATAAGTTTCTGTTTATCCGAATCAAGAGGTAAATCAAGTTCTGTATCCAATGCGTAAATTCTAAAGTGATAATTATGAATTACCGATGGAGGGCACGGGCCGGAGTATTTATTTCGTCCTTTTTGATTTTTTCCTTCAATACCTGGTGCGCTATCCTCTTCAATTTTATTTTTCGGTGGTATGTTCCACATTATCCAATGAACATAAGACCCCATGGGAGCATCCGGATCGTCCACAATAAGTGCCAAACTCTTTGTTTCATTGGGTAGATTGTCAATGGATAGTTCGGGATTTACATTGGCGCCGTCGCAAGTATATTTTAATGGTATAAAGCCTTTATCTTTAAAAGCCGGACTTTTGATTGTTAATATTGAATTTACTACTATAGGCATAATGGTAAAAATTAATTGTTTTTAAAATGGTTTACTCTTGTCTTAAAATAGCTCTTTAAAAAACATTAAGAACTTAGCAGATATATTGTTAAGGAATGAAAATTCATGCCAATAGTTTATTGGCTGATTGAATAATAAAACAGTTGGATGCAGAAGAAAAGTTTACCCGCTTTGCACATAACATTACTCAGAATTTTTACAAAGGCATTCTGTAATTTGAATACGATGACTGTATCCAAACTATGCAGAATTACTAATATTATATTTGCGCTATAATAATTTATGACATCTATCACAGTAATAAACTTATTTTACCTGTAACATTGTGTTTATGTGGTTCAAAGCACAATAAGACTGAATAAGTATATTCGTAAAAGATTGATAAATTTGACCACGGAAGTAATAGTGGGGCAGATGCGATTTTTCAATCTAAACGTGTCTGTGTTGCATTAACAAAACAAGTATGAAAGTAAAATTTATTGGGGCAACTGAAAGTGTAACAGGAAGCAAACATCTTTTAATAACTGAAAAGGGAAGCCAGATATTGCTCGACTGTGGTTTATTTCAGGGAATGGGAAAGGAAACAGATGAAATGAACAGGAAACTGGACATTAATCCTTCAAGCATCGAAGCGGTAATCCTTTCGCATGCGCATGTAGATCATTCAGGTAATTTACCCACTCTCGTAAAACAGGGTTTTGGTGGGAAGATATACTGCACGCCTGCTACGCTTGATGTTTGCCGGATATTGTTACTGGATAGCGCGCATATTCATCAGGGTGATATTGCCTTTATAAATAAACGCAGACGAAAAAAAGGAATGCCACTTATAAAACCTCTTTATACCATTGAAGATGTTGAAAAATGTTTGACGCTTTTTAAAATAGTTCCTTTCAATCAGGAATTTAAAATTAATGAGGAAATATCATTTCATTTTTCTGAAAATGGTCATATCATTGGCAGTGCAACTGTAAACATTACAGCGCATGAAAATAATAAGAAAACAAGGCTGGCTTTTTCCGGAGATGTTGGACGTTACAAAGATCAGATACTAAGAGCCCCATCCGCTTTCAAGCAATGTGATTACATAATATGTGAGGCAACATACGGCAATCGTTTGCATGAAACCTTAATAGACGCGGGAAATAAACTGTTGGATATTGTGAAGAAAACCTGTGTGGAAAAAAAGGGTAGATTAATAATTCCGGCATTCAGCCTGGGAAGAACTCAGGAGATCCTGTATTCGCTTGATAAACTAAAAGGGAAAGGCCTGCTGCCGGATATAAAAATATTTGTCGACAGTCCGCTCTCCTCAGCAGCAACCGGTGTTGTTAGAAAACATCCTGAAGCGTTTAACGAAGCGCTTAGGGAATATATGACAAAAGATCCCGATCCTTTTGGCTTTGATCATACAAAATTTATTACTGATGTAAACGAATCAAAGGCACTGAACCTTATTGAAGAGCCCTGTATTATTATTTCAGCATCAGGCATGTGCGATGCGGGTCGTGTGAAGCACCATTTACGGCACAATATTTCCGACAAAAAGAATACGGTACTGATTATTGGTTATTGTGCGCCAGGAACTTTAGGCGCCAAATTACTGGGAGGCGAAAAACAGGTTAGCATTTTTGGTGATTTGTTTGAGGTGAATGCCGAAATCGATTCACTTCTTTCATATAGCGCTCATGCGGATTATAAGGAACTTCTGAAATTTCTTTCCTGCCAGGATAAGAAACAGGTAAAAACGATTTTTCTTGTTCACGGAGAGGATGAAGCCAAGCAGGAGTTTCGGGAAAAGCTTCTTTTGGAAGGCTTTTCGCACGTTGTGATTCCAAACAAAGGCGATGTTTTTCCTCTTGACTAATTTATAAGTTGTATTCAAGGATTAATGTCCATTCGGATGCCTTGAGGATTTTTTGTATTTATTTTTGTGTGCTGCAACAGCTTCTTCGATAGAATGTGAGGCAGAAAGGTCTTTTTCTTTCTTTGCCATTTCTGCCAGTTTTTTGTAGTAAGCGCTTAAAATATTTAGTTCATCTTCGGTAAGCCTTTCCGCATCAATAAGCCTGTTACTTGGACCATTTAGGGCAGCTACAAGTTCATTCAGCTTTAAGTGAACAGCTTTTGAATCTTTGTTCTGCATTCTTTGAATCAGAAATACCATTAAAAATGTAACTATTGTTGTGCCGGTGTTAATTACAAGCTGCCAGGTGTCTGAGAAATTAAAATATGGTCCGCAAAGCAACCAGCCCGTAATAACAGATAAGGCCAGAATAAAAGCGGTTGTGGATCCGCTAAAAACCGTTGATGAATGCGCAAGAGATTCAAATAAATTCTTTTTGTGTTTCATATTTTCTTTGGTTAATCACACAAAATTACACCAAACGTGCGACATAGATGGTATTCTAATTAAGGTTGTTTCTTTTGCTTCTTTTGTTTTTTAAAATATTTTTTAAAAGGCCATGAATGTTTTAGCGCTTCCATGTTTTCATTAAAGCCTTCTGATCCGCTTTTTATGCTTTCCATGCTTTTATTAAGATTATTAACAAGAGAAGTGTCATTGATAAGTACTCCCATGGTTCCTTTTCCCTGTTTAACTTCTTTCACAACTTTAGAAATATCGCCGGTAATAATAGCGGCTGTATCGCTAAGTTTTTTAATATTAACTACTGCCTGCTTGATTTGTGCTGAAATTGTAGTATCGGTAATCAGAGCCCCAACACTTCCTTTTCCCTCTTTAATACTTTGGGTGATGCTCTTTAAATTTCCGGTTACCATAAGGCTTTGATTACTTATAAGCTTTACGTTTACAATCGACGATTTTACATTTTCCGCAACAATGGTATCCATGAGTAAACTCCAGAGACTGTTTTTGCTGTTTATTTTATCAGTAATATGACGAAGATTGGTGCTGATTACCTTAATATTTTCATTGGTAACGTTTAGCGTACGAACCACTTCCGCCATTTCAACAGGGCGTTCTGTAACTAATATGTCACCTTCTTCTATTCCCGGAGAGTTTTTCTCGCCGTAGTTAATATTAACCAGTTTATTACCCATTAGTCCATCTGTACCAACGCTTGCTATCGCATTTTTTTTGATAAAAGGTTGTACTTTTTTCTCTATTACCATCACTACATTTACGGCGGAATCACTTACTATTTCTACTGATTCTACAGTACCTACATCAATGCCAGCAAACCGAACGTTGTTTCCTTTCATTAAACCATTTACATTATAAAAGCTTGCGCTTACTCTGAAGGTAGACCCAAACAGGTTTTGTTGGTTACCAATAAGGTAAAGCGCGCTTATTAGCAACACCGTTCCCAGCGTTACAAAAATTCCTAACCTTATATGTCCTGAAGTTTCTTTACTCATATTATTCAAAAAAGGATTTTATTTTTTCATCATTAGATTTTTTCAATTCATCAAAAGTTCCGGTTGCGTAACACTTTCCTTCCATCAGTACAATAATTCGGTCGGCAACTATTTTTACGCAATTCATATCATGAGAAATGATGATGGATGAAGTATTATATTTTTCCGCAAGTTCACACATGAGATTGCTGATTTCTTTACCTGTAATAGGATCAAGTCCGGTTGTTGGTTCGTCGTAAAGAATAATCTCAGGTTTAAGAATAAGCGTGCGTGCAAGGGCTATACGTTTTCTCATGCCTCCGGAAAGTTCGGCTGGCCGCATATCAATGGTTTTTTCAAGTCCAACGTTTTTTAACGCTTCTTTTACAAGTGCATCCACTTCATCTTTTGAAACGTTTATCCAGTGACGTCTTAATGGAAATTCAAGATTTTCCCTTACAGTCATTGAATCATATAATGCATTGCTCTGAAAAAGAAATCCAACTTTTGCTCTTACTTTATCGAGCTCATGACTATCCAGATCAAGAACATTTTCTCCCAGAACATTAATTGTGCCTTGTTCAGGCTTAAGAAGTCCAATTATACATTTTATAAGTACAGATTTTCCGGAGCCGGATTTTCCGAGAACAACCAGGTTTTCTCCTCTTTTTAATTCAAGGCTGAAATCGTTCAAAACATGATTCTGCCCAAAGGATTTATAAAGATGCTGTACAGTTATTACAGAACCTTCACTTGAAGAAGGGCTAATTGCATTTATTTCCGAACCTGCTGTCATGTAAGACTTAAAATATCGGTAATTTGTACAGCTATCAAATCTAATACAAAAACAAGTAATGAAGAGATAACTACCGCCGAATTTGCCGAGCGGCCAACACCTTCAGTTCCCTTGTTGGAATAGTAACCTTTAAAGCATCCGACAACACCAATTGCAAAACCAAAAAAGAATGTTTTTACAATTGCCGGAAGCAAATCGCCGAATGTAAGCGAATCAAATACCTGGTTCCAGTATAAATCCCAGCTTACTACTCCACGAATATTCGCGCCTAAAAATGCGCCATATAATGAAATCGCGTCAGCCATAACGGCGAGCAGTGGTATCATAAGAGTAGTAGCCATAATTCGGGTGGCCACAAGAAATTTAAAGGGATTGGTTCCCGAAACTTCCATAGCATCAATTTGCTCAGTAACCTTCATCGATCCAAGTTCCGCCCCAATACCAGATCCTATTTTACCAGCACAGATAAGCGCAGTAATTACCGGGGCTATTTCTCTTACAAGTGAAACCGAAACCATTTTTGGCAGCCAGGCTTCTGCTCCAAATTCAACAAGAGTAGGACGCGACTGAATGGTTAGCACTAATCCCATAATAAACGCTGTAATTCCAACAAGAGGTAAGGATTTATATCCAATGTAGAAACACTGTCGTAATAATTCTCCAAACTCATATCTTGGAGTAAATGCAACCCTGAAAAACCGGCCTGTGAATGCCGAAATATTTCCGGCCTCCGTTAAAAATGTTTTTAATGCTGTTAGTTTCATTGAATAAAAATTATTCGTGAATAGCCATTACCGGAACTTTTACTGCAAAAGCAATCTTCTTTGTATTTGTTTCAGAAAAGAGGGTGTAAAAAACAGAATGGTCCTTGCTCAATATAGCAACCATATCAATTTTGTTTGACCTTGTGTATTTTTGAATTCCCTCCTGGATATTACGCGCTTCGATTGTTTTTATTGTCTTTTTTTCGCCATTAACAACAAGGTTTTGCTGCATGGGCTTAAATAGTTCATCTTCCGTACGCACATATAAAGGTTTAACAACTGCTTTTGACGCGCCTGCAAACTCTTCCAACTTATTTAAGGAAGATTTGTACAGTTTCTCATTATTGTCTACCGCTATAAGGATTCTTGACAATTTATGTTCTTTAAACGATTCAGGTACAATAATAACAGGCGTGTTAATTTTTCTCACCAGGCTTACACCGTGAGACCCCTGTATAAAACGCGAGAAAGCGCTCTTGGCTTTTAAACCAAGTACAGCAGCTTCAACATTATGCTGTGTTGTAAAATCCTGAAGCGCATTGTCAAAAGACCCGCCGGTTATAAAATAATTAATGCTTATTCCCGGAAACTCTTCCTGAAGCTTATCAATGAGTTTTATAGTTTTTTCCTGGCTAATGGTTTTTTGTGCAGCAAACGATATACCATAGAGACCTGTGTTGGAATGTACAACAGGCGCTTCAAACAAGTTAAATACGGTAAGTTTGCATTTTAACTTACCGGCAAGCAATGCCGCATACCTGCAGGCATTAACAGATGACGGTGTGAAATCGGTACAGGCTATTATTGTTTTCATTTTTTTAGTTTAAAAGGCAAACTCTGTCAACCGACAGAGTTTGAATGATTAATCCATTTTATTTTTTCGGCCTGTTTTTGCCTCTATAATATTAATGTTTTTGGTTGCTTTTACCCGCGTCATAACTTTTGATTTTTACATTATTTTATGTATTGTCAAAATTATTTGGCAACCATTAGTTTATTAATGATGGTTATCAGAGCTTATTCTGATACAAATCAGTTAAGTGTTTTCTGGGTACTTAGTGCTTCGCCCTGCTTATTTTGTTCTTCAAGAGTCCATTTATCCGTTACTGTTGTTTCCAGCCATAACTTTCCTGATTTACGGAAGACTTGCAATGATAAACCATAAGTGTCGGCAAAACGCTGCTCCAGTTCAGCAACTGTAAGTTGCGGAGTAATGGTAATTACACCTTTATTGTGTATGGTTCTGCATTCACCCAGGGTTTTACCGTTGTTTTTCATAAGTCTTCTGGGCGATGGCCCGCCTGGCTTATGTGGTTTGGAAAAGAATTCGAGCTTTAAAAAGGGGAACTGCGCGTTAAACTCTTCCTGAATAGCAGATATTTTTCGGTTGTCATTAATTATAATTTTCATATTCGATTGTTTTTTATTGTTTATCAGTAGTTATTCGTGTAAAGTCATTAAGGGAATATTAGTATGAAACGCCATTTGTTTGGTGTTTGGTTCGCTGAAAATATTTTTTAATACTGAATGTTTTCTTGGAATCATAACTACTAAATCCATATTTTGTTTGCTTACAAAATCATTGATTCCATCCACTACATCTTCATTCTCAATTGTACAGAAAGAGTGATTAATTTCTTTAAGGGCATGCTCAAGCCTCACTCCGGCAACCGCTTCGTCTACTCCAGGTATTGTTGTGAGAGATGGCAGCACATTAAGAATATAAATGTGAGCTTTGAACAGATGTGTCAGGTTTTTAAGAGGTTCAAGAATTTTATCATCCTTAATTTTTTTGTAGTCACATGCAAAAGCTATTTTTTTGATGTTTCTGAAATTAACCTTAGGAGCTACAGTAAGAACAGGACATTTGGATTTGGAAATCAATAGGGTGGTAACGCTGCCAATTAATTTTTCTTCAAGAAATCCAGCTCCCTGCATTCCCACAACTATTAAATCTGCTTTCTTTTCGTCGGCGAATTTTTCAATTTCATCAGCCGCAAAACCACATTTCGCAACACACTCTACCTGAAATGAATTATTAAACTTTTCCCGGATACTTATTTCCATTTTTCTTAATGTGTCCAAAGAGGCTTTTTCAATTTCATCCAGGGATGGTATCACAACCGGCACCTCAGTATTAACTAATGGGGGATGAAAGGCGTGCAATAATACAAGCCGGGCTTTTGTAAGATTTGACAGTTCCGCCGCGTAATTTACCGAGCTTTGAGCTGCCTCTGAAAAGTCGGTCGGTGCAATGATTGTTTTCATGTTTTTTACTCTGTTAAATATTACTGCGAATTAATTTGGTTTTGCTTGATTTTATGTACAAAATTAGTTGGCTGATATCTATTGTTTCATGAGTGCTATCAGAGAGGTACGTGATATAAATCATGCGGGCTAGAATTGTTGTTTTGCCATCAGGTTTTTCTGTGTTTTTCGCTTTTTTTCGCGGGATCCACAATTCAGTTAAGGCTCATGACTAAAACACTGTTAGGGAGTAGCCCTGCGACGAAGATTATTGGTTTGTTTTTAAAAAGTACCTGATAAGGTCGGCTGTGGTTACAATACCATTTAGTAAATTTTCATCGCTTACAATTACAGCGTGAATGTTGCCTTCAGCCAGAATTTCAGCGGCTTGCTTTAAGGAGGAGTTTTTAGATACTGTTATCACATGTTCTCTCATAATATCCTTAACCAGGAGGTTATGATAGATGTTTTCGTTATCGTCCAGGGAAGCATTCTTAATTGCGAATAAAAAATCAACCAGGCTGATCATCCCCTTCAATTCTCCCTTTTCTGTAACCGGTATGTGGTGGTGAAAATCTTTTTTCTCGAAAATATGTTTTACTTCAATTAATTTTTGTGAAGGAGAAACCGAAACCACATTTCGGGTCATCACATCAGTTATCGGAATTTTTGAAAGATCCATTGTTTGTTTTTTTCAAAATTACCGGACTGTAGCTATTTCATGGGTGAGTAAAGTCAGAATTCTGCATGATCATCATCATCCTGGAAAAATCGAGTCTTCTGTTAATTTGTAAAAAAAATACCATATGAAAGCAAAAAATTTAATACAACTGCTCAGTCTTTCCACCAGTTTATATATGCTGTCTAAAGACGAAGAACTGATGAATAAAGTTTCAGATCTGGCAAAGAAAGGAACACAAAAACTAAACGACTTTTACGATCATGTTAAAGAAGGCGATGATGATGAACAACTATCCGAAAAGGTTTTAAGAACATTAAAGGAGGCAAAGGAAGAGCTGGATAGAAAAATTGAAGAAGCAGTTATCAGGATTTATGAAAAAATGAATATTGCGCACACTAATTCAATCGCGGCGTTACAGGAAGAATTAAATAATTTAAAAAAAGAACTTGCTCTTGCTGAGGCAAGAATTATCCATCTCGAAAGTCAAAAATAATGGGTTTCTTATCCAATATATCCCGTCGTTATAAGCATGTAAAGCGTTATAATCAGGTTATCAGTATTTTTTTAAAGTACGGTTTTGAAGATTTTGTTTCTTATCTGAATGAAAAGAAACGATTTGTTTTCATTAAAAAACTGATTCCATCCTCTACCTATAATCACGCGCTTCATCTCAGCAAATGGGAAAAGATGCGCTTGGTGTGTGAGGAACTGGGGCCAACCTTCGTAAAGTTTGGGCAGATTCTGAGCAATCGTCCTGATCTGATGCCGGCAGACCTGATCAAAGAACTTGAAAAACTGCAGGATGGCGTTCCTCCGATAGCAGGCGTTCTTGCGAAAGAAGTTCTGGAGAACGAGTTGGGTAAAAAAACCGGGGAGGTATTCAGTTATTTTGAGCCCGAAGCGTTTGCCTCGGCATCAATGGCTCAGGTTCATCGGGGAACACTATTAAACGGTGAGAAAATTGTTGTTAAAATTCAACGCCCCGGTATTCGGGAAATTATTGAGTCGGACATTAAAGTAATGTATTACCTGGCGGAAGTTTTTAGCCGCAGAATTCCTTCTTTACGCAGTTTTGATCCGGTAGGACTGGTTAAAAGTTTTGAAGACAGCATCCTTAAGGAACTTGATTTTATACATGAGTCGGTGAACATTCAGCGGTTTCATAATAATTTTTATAAGGATGAAACTGACGAGGGATATATCCATTCACCAAAAATCTATGCGGAGCTTACTACTTCAAAAGTATTAACAATGGAATACATTGAAGGAATTAAGATATCCGACGCTGCTAAATTAAAAGCAAGCGGATGCGATTCAAAAATAATTGCCGAGCGGCTTGCCTTATCTTATTTTAAACAAATTTTTAATTATGGCTATTTTCACGCCGACCCACACCCTGGAAATTTACTGGTGTTGCCAGGAAATGTAATTTGTTATCTGGATTATGGAATGATGGGAAGCATTATACGTAAGGACCTTGAAGCCCTTGGAAGTCTTTTTCTTTCTGTGAAATCAAAAGATGTGAAAAGGATCATCCGTGCCATGCAGCAACTTTCAGATAATACTGTTATCCGTAATTACCGGGAGCTGGAGAATGATGTGAATGAATTTGTTCAGAACTACAGTTACAGAACTTTGCATCAAAATGAAATGAGCACAATAATGCTGCAGCTAAAAGATCTGATTATAAAGCACGGATTAAAAGTTCCAACACATTTCTTTTTATTAATTCGTTCAATGGTTACAATTGAGGGGGTAATAAGGCAATTGAATCCGGAACTTGATCTTACCGTATTAATAAAACCTTTCCTCATTAAGCTTGTTGCAAAGCGTTATAACCCAATACAGTTTGCAAAGCGGGCATTCAATTCAATTTATGAGCTTGGTATGTACATGGAGGAGTTTCCGCGTGATCTGAAGAACGCTATGCGAAAAATAAACACCGGTGAAATTAAGGTGGACCTTCGGCATAAAGGAATAGACCCCCTTGTGCACACAATAAACAGAATTAGTAAGCAACTTATATCTGCAGTTGTAATTGCCGGGCTGGTGATTGGTTCCGCACAATTGGTAATTCATAATGTAAAGCCTTTGTGGGGTGAGTCTTCTGCTTTTGGTATATGCGGTTTTATCCTTGCGGGTTTAATAAGTATAAATCTTCTGAGAGATGTTCGAAGGGGTGATCATGATGAATGGGCGGGATGGAGAGACACTAATTGAAGTGAATATAAAAGTGCAGAGTACCACATTAAATATTCACAACTCCTTCTGAGCAAGTGAAGATTCTATAATAACAATTAACTAAATAAGCTTAATACAGTTCTAAGAGAATAAAACACTTTTAAGAGGAAATTATAAATCAAACTGATGATTAATTTTCTCTTTTCCAGGTTCTGTTTTCTTTTCCTTATCCGGATCTACTTCCGGTGGATTTTTTTCGGGTGCAGTTTCAGGTGATGGATTTATCTCGGGTATAGTTGTAGGAACAGCAGGTTGAATAGGTACCGGATTAATTTCCGGTTCTTTTTTTTTAGGCCCTTGATTTTTCATTTTTATTAATTTTTTGGGTGGTACTCTTTCATAAGGGCTATTCAAATTTCATACCACCGCTTTTAAACTGGGGTAGAGCATTCTTCCCTTCCCATACTTTTGCCTACAAATTCTGTTACTCCATAATTTTTTATCCCATCACTAAATCACCCTTTTCAGGGGAACGATGCAATACTGAAGCATTCTAATTTTGTAGGAAGAAAATCTGTACAAAAATGATCAGGACTATATTATCAATATTAATTTATATTAACATATTCAGTGCTTTTACTCAGAACCCAGTGAAAGTAAGTCTGCATAACATAAACGGTATCCTCCTTGACGAACAAAAGGCGCCAGTGGGGGATGGAATTATTCAATTGTTTAGCGCATTGGATTCTTCTTTGATAAAGACAGAATTTTCGGATAACAGTGGAAATTTTTCTTTTTCAGATGTAAAACCCGGAAGGTATTTTATTCACGTAACTGTTCAGGGCTTCCAAAAGCATTTAAGTCAATTGTTTGAGGTTGCCGGTAATTATGAGCTTGAAAAAATTTTTCTTATAAAGTCCGCGGCTGAATTAAAAGAGATTACAGTAACTACCCGAAAGCCTTTTATTGAACGTGAGAACGGCAAGATAATTCTTAATGTGGAAAGTAGTATATCTTCAGCGGGTTCTTCAGTATTTGAAGTAATTGAAAAAGCTCCGGGTGTAATGATAACCAGTAACGACAATATTATTTTTAAAGGTAAAGGCGGTGTTCAGGTGCAGATTGATGGGAAACCCACGCCAATGACGGGCAGCGATCTTGCGAATTATTTGAAAGGGATGCCGGCTTCGTCAATTGAAAAAATAGAGTTCATAGGCAACCCTTCATCCAAATACGATGCAGCCGGTACAGCTATAATTAATATTAAATTAAAAAAGGATAAACGACTTGGCACAAGTGGCAGCATTACAGGCATGTTTGGACACGGTGTGTATCCAAAAGCGAATGGTGGAATAGTACTAAATCACAGAAATAAAAAAATAAGTGTGTTTGGAAATTATAATTACGGGTATCGTAAAGGGTTTAATGACCTTCGCCTGAACCGTAGGTTTTACCGCAACGACTCTTTGATTGGTGCATATGATCAGAAAAATTATCTGGTTTTTCCTTTTACCAATCAAATAGGAAGAATTGGAGCTGACTATTTCATAAATAAAAAAAATACTGTTGGTGTGGTAATTAGCGGTGTTATCAATAATTTCAAACCTAACGGAGAAAATACTTCCGATGTAATAGATCAAAACGGAAATATTGTTTCGCGTTTTGGAACATTAAATCAATCTTTCGAAAACTGGAATAATTATTCAGCCAATGTCAATTTTAAACATGTGTTTGACTCGCTTGGCGGAGAAATGTCTACAGACCTTGATTATGCACATTATGGAAACTCCTCACTTCAAAATTTTACTACCAGATATTACGATCTCAATGGAAGCGAATATGTAAATCCTTACCTGTTGCATGGCGACCTGAATGGAAGCCTTGATATCTATGCTTTTAAATCTGATTATTCAAAAGCTGCGGGCAAAGATGCGAAGTTAGAAACAGGAATAAAAACCAGTTATGTAGTTGCTGATAATGATTTGAAGTTTTATAACCGAAGCAACAATCAAAATTTATTTGACACAACAAAAAGCAACCATTTCATCTATAAGGAAAATATTAACGCGGCTTATTTTAATTACTCGAAAGAGTATAAAAAATGGAATTTCCAGGTGGGACTTCGTGCTGAGCATACCCGGGTATCTGGTGCCCAACTCATTTATAATGTTACCAATGATACAAATTATATACAATTGTTTCCAAGTTCGGTTGTGGGATATAAAACAAACGAAAAAAATTCTTTTGAATTAACGTATAGCAGAAGAATTAACCGTCCAAGTTACGAACAGTTGAATCCTTTTAAATTTTATCTCGATCCAACCACATATAAGGCTGGCAATCCTTATCTTAAGCCACAAACAACACATTCGTGGGAATTCAGTCATGTGTACAGGCAAAAGATTTTTACAACTTTAAGTTTCGGCAGAACAACAAATAACATTACAGAAGTTATTGCGCCAAGCGATAAACAACAAACACTTACGATTCAAACTATTAAGAATCTCACCACAGTAGATGTATACGCCCTTAACTTTTCTGTTCCTGTAGAGGTGTTTAAATGGTGGTTTACCCAAAATGATATGGGAATATATTATGGATTGTACAGTGGTAATATTGCAAATACTACTATAAAGCAACATGGAAATCTTACATTTAATATTAATAGTACAAACACATTTAACTTTGCTAACAACTTTTCTGCTGAAATTACGGGGAATTATCGCGCAAAAGAGATTTACGCTTACGAAACTGTTAATCCAATCTGGTTTGTAACTGCAGGTGTTCAAATGAAGTTTCCGAATAATAAAGGATCAATAAAATTGAACGCTACGGACATATTTTTCTCCAATAAAGTATCAGCCCTTGCAGAGTTTAGTGGTTATAAAGAGAATTTTATAGTATCGCGGGAGTCGAGAGTGGTTAGCATCACTTGTACTTATAAGTTCGGAAACTCAAACGTAAATGTGCGCAGGAAAAATGGCGCGGCAGAAGATATCAAGCAGAGGGCGGGAGGTTAGTAATCATACTTTTATTTTAATGCCTGCAACGCACACGTCGTCTATTTGCTCCAGGCTTCCTTTCCATTTTTCAAAAGCCTGAAGTAAATTTTGTTTCTGTTCTTCTGTGCTCATGCTTGAGTGCTCTGTCAATAAGGTGTCAAGTTGCTTGTATTTAAATTTTTTACCTTTTGGGCCACCAAACTGATCAGCATAACCATCCGTATATAAATATACTGTTGTATCTGATTTAATTTCCAGTGTGTGAGATTTGAAGTTCTCCATTTTCTCATATTTGCCAATTGGTTGCTTATCGGCCTTTAATTCAGTAAGCGTATTTCCTGAATACAGTTGAGCTGAATTATTAGCGCCGGAAAACTGCAATTCTTTTGTTTCTTCATTGAACCGTATCAGGGAAATATCCATTCCGTCCTTCTGATTGCTTGTGTTTTGGTCCAGTGCATGAATTACAAGACGCCTCAGTTCATCTAATATTTCATTAGTGTTAAGAATGTTTTTTGTTAATATAATTTCTTTCAGAAGTGAAGTACCGAGCATACTCATAAGGGCTCCGGGAACTCCATGTCCGGTACAGTCAGCTACTGCAAAAAACTTGTATTTTCCGGATTTGGCTGACCAATAAAAATCGCCACTGATAATGTCTTTGGGTTTATAGAAAATAAAATAATCGTGGAATATTTCCTTTATATTTTGATCGGAAGGAAGAATTGCATCCTGTATTTTTCTTGAATAATGAATGCTGTCTGTAATATCTTTATTTTTTTGGGAAATGATTTCGTTTTGAAGTTTTAATTTTTTCTCCGATACAGCTTTGATTTTAAAACGGCTGTACATCATAATTCCTGAAATGACGAGAAGGATGGAAATTAAAATAAGCGCAATATTAAATATTCGATTCTTCGTCTGTTCGGTTTTTAACTTACTTAATTCCGCTTCTTTTTTTTCGCGTTCGAATTTGTTTTGGATATCAGCGGCCTGGGCGAAATTTTCCGCATTAAGTACTGAGTCTTTCAAAAAATGAAACTTTTGAAAATAAGTGAGCGCTTTATCGTATTTTTTTTGAGCAATATACATGTCGGACAAGGAAATATAACCCTGATAAATCCATTCAGGGTTATTCAGTTTTTTGGCTTCTTCAATTGATTGAAAATAGTAATGCTCGGCCTTATCAAATTCTTTTATGTCGGTATAAACACGACCCATATAACTGAAATACGTTATCAGGTCATCAGGTACCGGATTAGCACCCATTGCTGTTTTTGTTTTTTCAAGATAATATAGTGCGGAATCGGTTTTACCAAGATCGCAATATAACAAGGCAAGATTGGAATATTTACTTGTTAATTCACCGGGGTTATTCAATTTCTCGACAATTTTTGTTGATTTAAGGAAATAACTTAGCGCTTCCTGCAATTCTGGTTTTCGGAATTCACTTGCTGTATAAATTAATCCGCCAATATTATTATAAATGGTTGCTTTGTTTAGTTCATCGCCGGTTTCGTCGCAAAGAGCCAAAGCTTTTTTATACATTTCCAGAGCTTTTTCTGGCTGATCGTTATAAGAATACAAATTTCCAATACTAAGTATTGCCCGTAACTGTATTGGTTTATTGGCCGTTTCCTCGCTCAGTTTCAAGGCGTCTGTAAGAAATGTGGAAGCGTTGGGGTAGTCGGCAAGAAGTGTATAAATACTTCCAATATATAAGGAAACCTTTGCAATAAAAGCTTTATCGTTAATTGACTTTGCTTTTTGCAGAGCTGTTTTTTGAGCTGCCAGTGCAACATTCAGGTCAATCTTCTTTTGCGAGTTGCCATAGCGAATGATTGTTCCTATGCTTTGCGTATCATTTGGAAGTTTTTCAAAAACATTGGTAAGCGAATCAATATCGATCTGGCAAAAAAGATCAAACGCAATTAAACTAAACAGTATTATAAGTATTCGCCTCAATAACAAAAGTTATTTTATCACTCCAAGCTCTTTGCCTACTTTTTCAAAAGCGGCAATGGCTTTATCAAGATGTTCTTTTGTATGTGCAGCGCTTAACTGAACACGAATGCGGGCCTTATCTTTTGGAACAACCGGGTAAAAGAAACCAATCACATAGATTCCTTCTGTGAGTAATTTATCCGCGAATTGCTGAGATAGTTTCGCGTCGTAAAGCATAACAGGAACAATTGCCGACTCTCCTTCTTTAAATTCCAAACCAATTTTCTTCATTCCTGTTTTGAAGTAATTTACATTCCATTCCAGTTTATCCCGCAATTCAGTGGTCTCGCTCAGCATGTCAAACACTGCTATAGAAGCACCAACTATTGCGGGCGCAAGTGAGTTGGAAAATAAATAAGGACGAGAACGTTGCCTTAAAATTTCTATAACTTCTTTTGGGCCGGTTGTGAATCCACCCATTGCGCCGCCCAAAGCTTTGCCTAAGGTTCCGGTAATAATATCAACGCGCTTCATGGCATTTCGCAACTCGATACTTCCTCTTCCGGTTTTACCAATAAAGCCGGTAGCATGGCTTTCATCCACCATTACCAGGGCATTGTATTTATCGGCGAGATCACATATTTTATCAAGTGGCGCCACAAATCCATCCATACTGAAAACTCCATCCGTTACAATAATACGATGACGTTGTGCCTGTGCTTTTTTTAATTGCTCTTCAAGATCAGCCATATCGCAGTTTTTGTAACGATAACGCTGCGCCTTACACAAACGAACCCCATCAATGATGCTGGCGTGATTTAATTCATCGCTGATAATTGCGTCCTGCTCGTCGAACAAAGGCTCAAATACGCCGCCGTTCGCGTCAAAAGCAGCTGCGTAAAGAATCGTGTCTTCTGTTCCTAAAAAATCGGCGATCTTTTTTTCAAGTGTTTTATGAATGTCCTGTGTTCCGCAAATAAAGCGAACGCTACTCATACCGTAACCGTGGCTGTCTAATGTTTTTTTTGCTCCTTCAATTACTTTCGGATGGGATGAAAGGCCAAGGTAATTATTAGAGCAGAAAATTATTACATCTTTTCCGTTTACTTTTACCACAGCACCCTGAGGCGTGGTGATAATGCGTTCGCGTTTAAACAGGCCGTTACTCTCAATTTCAGCTAAAGTGTTTTGTAATTGTTGTTTTAAGGAGCCGTACATAATTTTAGTATTTTTACAGCGCTAAATGTACCAAATTTTTTTACTATGAGCTATATAATTTCAGGGATACAACAGGTGGGAATAGGCGTTCCCAGCGTGCACGAGGGGTTTAAATGGTATAACAAACACTTCGGTATGGATGTGCCTATTTTTGAAGAAGCCGCCGAAGCAAACCTTATGTTACCGTATACGGGCGGAAAACCACACAAACGTCATGCTATTCTGGCAATTAACCTGAAAGGAGGAGGAGGTTTTGAAATATGGCAGTATACCAGCCGAACTCCTCAGCCCCCAGCCTTCCAGCCGCACATGGGTGATTTAGGATTATTCTGCGCGAAAATTAAAACAGATGATGTGCAGGCTACTTATGATTTTTTGAAAGCTTCAAATGTTAAAGTTTTTGGAAATGTGAGTACGTCCCCAACAGGTAAAAAACATTTTTTTCTTGAAGATCCTTTCGGAAACCTGTTTGAAATTATTGAAGACGATGTTTGGTTTGGCAAAGGGTTAAAGCACACTGGTGGACCTATCGGGATGATGATTGGTGTGAGTAATGTAGAGCAATCAATTAGTTTTTATTCTAAAGTGCTTGGTTACGATAAAGTGCTGTTTAAAGGTGAAAAGAGTTTTGAGGATCTGGCTGTGTTGCCAGGAGGAAGCGCGGAATGCAAACGCGCGATTTTAACGCACAGTAAAGAACGTCAGGGACCATTTTCAAAATTATTTGGTAACAGCTACATTGAACTAATAGAGGTTAAGAATTATTCTCCAAGGAAAATATTTGAGAACCGCCTTTGGGGCGATCTTGGTTTTATACATTTATGTTTCGATATTAAAAACATGCAGGCTCTGAAAGCCGCGTGTGAAGCGGCTGGTCATCCTTTTACCGTGGATGGTGGTGCAGGGTTTGAAATGGGCGAGGCGGCAGGACATTTTACATATATTGAAGATCCGGATGGCAGCCTTATAGAATTTGTTGAGACCAAAAAAATTCCGATCCTCAAAAAATTTGGATGGTATCTTGATTTGAGAAAACGTGCACCGGAAAAACGTTTACCGGACTGGATGCTAAAAGCCCTGAAATTTAACAGGAAGAAAGTTTAACATGCATGTAGGATTATTCTTCGGATCATTTAATCCCGTTCATATCGGGCATTTAGCTTTGGCCAACTACATGCAAAGCTTTACAGATATGGACCAGGTGTGGTTTGTGGTTAGTCCGCACAACCCTTTAAAAACCAAGGCAGGACTATTGAATCAGAATGATCGGCTGTATCTTGTAAACCTGGCGCTTGATATTCATCCGAAAATGAAGGCAAGCAATATTGAGTTTGATCTTCCACAACCATCCTATACTATTAATACCTTAGTTCACTTAAAGGAAAAATATCCTGAGCATCGTTTCAGTTTAATAATGGGGCAGGACAACTTAAAAACCTTTGATAAGTGGAAAAATTACGAAGAGATTTTAAGGCTTTGTCATATTTACGTTTATCCGCGTGCAAATGCTGGTTCCAGTGTTTTTGACAATCATGTACATGTTCATTTCACACAAGCGCCAATTATGGAAATTTCTTCCACTTTCATCAGAAACGCTATCAAAGAAAAAAAGGATGTGCAGTATTTTATGCATCCAAAGGTTTGGGAATATATTGATGAGATGAATTTTTACAGAAAGTGAAATTTACAGTCTGTTCACAAATTCAATAAGAAGGTTGCAAATATCAACGTAATCTGTGAGAGGAAGAGTTTTTTCTACATCGTAAATGTCGTGATATGCTTTTATACCACCGAGTGTATAAATAAAAAAGCACGGAACGCCGGCTTCGGTGAACCAGTAATGATCACTATTTTTTGCTTTACCACGTTTTTTAATTTCCTTAACAAGATTCTTTTCTTTATTTATCTGACTCATTAATTCAAATTCCTTCTGATGAACGGATCCATTAACAACCATGATACCCTCATCTCCTGTGCCTAAAAGATCGAGGTTAACAAGGAATTTTATTTTGGCCAGATCAACAGTTTTATTTTCTACAAAATAATTTGATCCCAGGAGTCCAGCTTCTTCTCCTGCAAAAAACACAAACAAGATTTTGTACTTAGGTGGATTTTTTGTGTAATACTTCACAAAGTTAAGTAGCGCGCTTACACCGCTTGCGTTATCGTTTGCCCCTGGAAAATAAATTTTCTTGCCCATGCCTCCAAGATGATCGTAGTGGGCTGAATAAACAATCATGGTGTCATTTTCTTTTTTTCCCGGAATAAACGCGCAAATATTTTTGTTGATGTATTTTGTAAGGACTTTGCTATGAATATTTACTTCCGCAGTTTTAATATCGGCAAACTCTTTTTTATTAAGCACTTCAATAACGCAATAATCGCCGGCCCGTTTGGCAACGCTGTAATTGAGTTTTCTTTTCAAAGAAATTATTAATGGGATTGGACTGTTGTCAGAAATAAAAGTTACCGAATCCTTTCTCTTCATGGTAAATTTTCCTTTCAGAGTGCCGCTTTCCGGACTGATTATGTAATCTTCCCCGGGCTTTAACAGCCTGTTGTTTATTTTAACCGTTATTTTATCAGGAAAAGTATTAACATCAAAATCAAACCACTGATAATATCCGGTAGAAAAGAGTGGTTTAGCTTTAAGTCTCTTAAGTTCAGAAGAAATATATTTAGCGGCAACATCAAGACCGTTATTCAGGTATCCCCTTCCGAAACACTCCTTTGAAGAAAGTTTTTTAATAACTGATCTTGCGTAAACCGTGTCCTGTGATTTTAGGTTAGTAATGACAAGAAAAAAAAGTGAAACAAGAATAAATCGCATCAGGAAAAGCGCTTTTTTACAATGGAATAAAAATATTTCACAACCTCGGCATCGTCTTTCCAGCCGTATAAAGTTTTCAGACTGCCAAGATAAACATCGGCCTCTGACCATGATCGTACAGCACCCAGCTGCTCAATGGCAATATTATATTCAGAAGCGTTTTGTTTAAATAATTCATTAATGAATCTGAACTTGTCATTAATTCCAATTATAAGTGGCTGTGTATTTTTGTTCTCAGTTTCCTCCTTAGGTTTCATAAAAACAATAGGATCAATAACTTCTGCTTTTTCTTTTTCAGAAATTTTTGATTCGATCTTAACATCTTCCTTTTTTTCAACGGATGCTTCGCTCACTTTAGCGTGAATGTTAAAGCTTGGCGAAAGTTCTTTTTCCTGTTTATGATATTTATAAACAGCAAGATCTTCCTGAATTTTTACCAGTTGCTTTTGGAGTTTTTCGCAATCCTGTACGGAAGGCTGCACGCTTTCATCAATAAATAACTCTAGGGTGGGGGCGAGTTCTTTTATTTGTATTTGAATATTATTTAATATTTTATCTATGCCTATAGCCATGCCTGTGAATAATTATACTATTAAATTTAGTTTGATTTTGCCATACCATAGCTTACATTTAAGTTTTATTTTTAACGGCTTTTAAACAATGTTTTTGGAAAATAATAACGCGCAGAGAAAGCGGGGATGGGTTGAAGTGATTTGTGGGAGCATGTTTTCCGGAAAGACTGAAGAATTGATCAGGCGTTTAAAACGAGCGCAATTTGCAAAACAAAAAGTTGAAATATTTAAACCAAAAATTGATACCCGTTACGATGAGATAAAAGTTGTAAGCCATCAGGGATCCGAAATTCATAGTACACCTGTTCCTTCAAGCGCTAATATTTTATTGCTTGCCACAGATGCAGATGTGATTGGTATTGATGAGGCTCAATTCTTTGATGAGGAGTTACCTTACGTTTGTGGAGAGCTTGCGAAAAGAGGAATCAGGGTAATAGCCGCAGGACTTGATCTGGATTATACAGGAAAGCCTTTTGGTCCGATGCCGGTACTAATGGCCAGTGCCGAATATGTTACCAAGGTTCATGCTATTTGCATGCAATGTGGAGAGCTTGCTTATGTGAGTCACCGGAAAACAAAACATGAAAGTCTTGTAATGTTGGGTGAAACGGATAGCTACGAACCTTTATGTCGCAATTGTTTCAATAAAAACTTTGTCAGGTAATGTACAGCCTGAAACAAATAGCCGAAATAACAGGCTCCGCATTTGAAGGAAAGATAAATCATTCCGTTAATTTTTTTCTTACCGATAGCCGCAATCTTGTTAATCCGGATGATGTTGTATTTGTTGCAATAAAATCTGGTAAAAATGATGGTCATAAATATATTGAAGAGCTGATAGAACAAGGAGTAAAAAGTTTCTGGATTCAGAAAAATTCATTTGATGCGCAAAAGGTAAATAAGGATGTAAGCTTTGTTATAAGTGAAGATCCGCTTAAGGCATTACAGAATCTTGCTATATATCATAGAAAACAATTTAAAATTCCTGTTATCGGTATAACGGGAAGTAATGGTAAAACCAGCGTAAAAGAATGGTTGTATCAGCTTTTAAAGGCTGATTATTCAATATGTAGGAGTCCAAAAAGTTTTAATTCTCAACTAGGCGTGCCTTTGAGTATTTTGAATTTAAATGAAACACACACGCTTGGAATTTTTGAAGCGGGGATTTCGATGCCCGGAGAAATGGATATACTGCAGGAAATTATTCAACCAACAATTGGAATAATTACTTCAATTGGATCGGCGCATGACGAAGGCTTTGAATCGCGCGAACAAAAAATCAGGGAAAAATTAAAGTTGGTGAGGGATTGTAAAAGAGTTATCGTTAATGGTTTAACTTCTGAATTTATTCCGGAACTCATCAGGGCTAAAACAATTTTACTTTCTAAATATGATGAGGCTGATTACAAAATTATTTCAGAAGGCGAAACTTTAATCTTAAAAAGTTCGAACAAAGAAGAAACTTATAAAATTCCTTTTAATGATGAAATTTCTATATTAAATATTTCTACCTGCATTGCTTTACTGAAAGAACTTGGAAAAGATGCGGTAATACAGGAACGCCTCCCATTGCTGCAACCTGTGGCACTTAGGTTGGAAATCAGAAACGGAATTCATAATTCTCTTCTTATTAACGATTATTACAATTCAGATCTCGACTCGTTAAAACTTGCGTTTAATTTTTTACAGCAGCAAAACAGAAGGCTGCACAAGGCCATAATTATTTCAGATATTGAGCAATCAGGTGTTCCTGACAATAAATTGTATAAAGAAATAGCTTCACTGGTATCACATAATAAGATTGATGTTGTTGTAGGAATTGGAAAGAAAATTTCATTGTACAGAACATTCTTTAAAGCCGACTCTGCTTTTTTTGAAAGTACAAACGATTTTGTGAGGCAGTTCAATAACATTAGTTACCGTTTTTCAAACTCAACCGTTTTACTGAAAGGGGCACGCAGCTTTGGATTCGAAAGTATCGCCAATCTGCTTCAATTGAAAAGTCATGATACGGTATTTGAGATTAATCTTAACAAACTCACAGATAATGTAAATTATTACAGGTCCATATTAAAGCCTGAGGTTAAACTTATGTGCATGGTTAAAGCAATGGGTTATGGCGGTGGTGGAAGTGAGCTTGCAAAAACGTTGCAACATATTGGAGTAAATTACCTTGCCGTAGCGTACGCGGATGAAGGAGTTGAATTAAGGCAGTCGCAGATTAGTCTTCCTATAATGGTGATGAGTCCGGAGACAGAAGCCTTTGAAGATATAATTAATTACAGGTTAGAGCCTGAGATATACAGCGTTAAGTCTCTTACGGATTTTATCCGCAAACTCGATCAGCTTGGAGTTTCCGAAGCTTATCCGGTACACATAAAAATTGATACCGGGATGCATCGTTTGGGATTTGAAAAGAAAGATATTGTGGAATTGCTGAAAGTATTAAAAGCCAATCCTCATGTACGGGTGCAGAGTGTTTTTTCTCATCTGGCAGGTTCTGATAATCCGTCACTGGATGAGTTTTCTAAACAGCAAATAACTATTTTCTATGAGGTTGCTGAAATGCTTAATAGAGAGCTTGACTATAAATTCATTAAACATATTTGTAATTCAGGCGCGATAAGCCGTTTCAAAAACGCGCATTTTGATATGGTACGGCTTGGAATTGGAATGCATGGCATTGGCGTTAACGCCGAAGAACAAAAAAAATTACAGAACGTTAGTATACTAAAAACAAAAATCTCTCAAATTAAAAATGTGAACAAAGGCGAAACCGTTGGTTATAACAGAATGGGTAAGGCCGATGAGAACATTAAGATTGCCACTATTCCTATTGGTTACGCGGATGGCTTTAGCCGCTTACTCGGCAACGGTAATTTCGGAGTTTTTATCAATGGTAAATATTGCAAAACTATAGGTAATATTTGCATGGATATGTGTATGATTGATGTTACCAGTGTTAACTGCAGAGAAGGGGATGAAGTTATAATATTTGAAACAACGCCGCAGTTGCAGGACATGGCAAGTGCAATGAAGACAATTACTTATGAAGTTCTTACAAGCGTTTCGGGCCGTGTAAAGCGCGTTTATGTGCAGGAATAAATTTAGAATTTAAGGCCTAACAATAAGCTTAGGTGAGCGCTGCTCATAAATAACGAAGAAGCAGAATAAGAAGTTTCGAAGTAATAGGGAGAAAATCCGTACCGAAAATTAGTCTCAACAAAAAAACTGCTGCTGGAACGGTTAACGCTGTTTTTTTGCCATCCCAGGCTTAAGCTTACAAAAGAGTTTATTTTATTATAAATGAGAGGATTTTTAAATTTAAGATCCAGTGCATCTTTTTTAACTGTGTTACCATTTTGAGTAATATTTAATGAGCCAGGAAGCAGGTATCGGAAATGATAGCCCAGCATAATGTAAGGACTGAACACACTGTTGTTTTCACGGGTAAAAGAAAATTTCATCTGCAATGGCAGATTTATTTCCTGAATTGTTAGTTGATAATCATAAGCAAATGTTTTATCATATAGTTGAAGGCTATCCGGTTTAAAGTAGTAGGATTTAAAGTTTACACCATGAAAAAAATAATCTACTCCAAATAAAAAATAAGTTTTGAATTCACGATCAAGACGGATTTCTTTTCTGAAGCCAACGAGCGCGCTCATTCTGGCCGTTGGATTTTTAGCGTGATTGGGATTAATGTTGTAAAAGCCGTAGGCAGGACCAAACGTAAAGCGAACACCGGCGCCGGGTGTTCTTCCTGGTGGCAGACAAACTCCCTGAAGGCATATAAAAAATAAAATTAATAAAACGATATGTTTCGTTTTTATCATGCACCGGTTTTTCGGATAACATTGGTTGCAGAGGCCTGCACAGTAGGCATAATGACAAGGTCGTTAATGTTTACATGAGCCGGTCTGTTGGCAACCCAATAAATTGTTTCTGCAATGTCTTCGGGTGTGAGTGGCTGCATGCCCGTATAAACCTGTTTAGCACGGTCAGTATCCCCATCAAAACGCACAATACTAAATTCAGTCTCAACCATTCCTGGATTTATAGCGGTAACTTTTATATTGTGAGGTAACAGGTCAATTCTCATCCCCTTATTTAATGCGTCAACCGCGTGCTTTGTTGCACAATATACATTTCCATTTGCATACACTTCTTTTCCTGCAATAGATCCGATGTTAATGATGTGTCCTTTTTTGTTTTTGATCATAAGGTTGGCAACAATTTTTGTGATGTATAACAAACCTTTGATGTTGGTATTAATCATTCTTTCCCAGTGATCAAGATTGCCATCCTGAATAGCCGATAGACCAGCGGCAAGGCCGGCGTTGTTAACAAGGATGTCAATGTTTTTATTTTCGTCTGTTAAAGAAGAAATTGCTTTTTCAACCTCCTGATGATTTCTTATGTCAAATGAGAGAGTTGTTACTTCAACGGAATATTTTTTTTCAAGATCTTTCTTTAGGTCGTTTAATCTTTCGTCCCTGCGTCCGGTAATTATTAAATTATAACCGTTTTTTGCAAATATTTCTGCGGTGCTTTTTCCAATTCCGGAACTTGCACCGGTTACAAGTACTAACATGAGCTTATTGTTTTTTTGTGGCTAATTTACTGTGCTGGCGACCGTATAAAAAATAAATAATTAAACCTATTATTAACCACACCAGAAAATAAAGCCAGTTTTTATAACCGAGTTGCGAAAGCATATAAAAACAGCACAATAGCCCAAGCGAAGGGATCAAAGAGAAACTGTATTTGAACGCGTATGCTGAAAATATGCCGAAGCCGAGGAAAAAGCAATAAACAGGAACTTTAGTTAAAAAGGCTGAGAACGATTCAAATTTTAAATAATAATCCATTGTTTCGCGTTGATAAACAAACATCAATATTATCGAAAGAATGAACAATCCTGGAATGATATATTTAGAATTAACGTAAGGAGTTTTAAATTTTGACGGAGGCGCATTCGGATCCATCCTGAGTCTTAATACTCCTCCACACACCAGTACAAAAGCAAACAGTGTTCCAGCTGAGCAAATATCTGTAACCATGCTCATGTCAACAAAAAAGATTGGAAGAGCAACAAGCAGACCGGTAATGATAGTTGAGAACGAAGGTGTTTTGTACTTTGGGTGGATGCGTGAAAACGCTTTTGGTAATAAACCATCACGGCTCATGCTCATCCAGATTCGGGGTTGTCCTAACTGGAAAACAAGCATTACACTTGCCATTGCCACAACCGCGCTGATAGCTATAACACCGCTTAACCAGCTGATGCTCTTAATTTTTTCGAATACATAGGCAAGCGGATCGCCAACAGCAAGTTCGGAATAATGTACCATGCCAGTTATAACAAGGGCAATTGCGACATATAAAACCGTACAGATAATAATGGAATATAAAATACCACGTGGCAAATCACGTTGCGGGTTTTTGCATTCTTCGGCAGTTGTAGAAATTGCGTCGAAACCAATGTAGGCAAAAAATACAGCGCTAATGCCTTTTAACAAACCTCCTATTCCGTTCGGAAAGAAATCGCTCCAGTTTTTTGTATCAACAAAAAAAGCGCCTACGAAAATTACAAGCAACACAATGATCAGTTTAACAAATACCATGGCATTGCTGGCATTGCGACTTTCCTTAATTCCGCGATAAACAAGAATTGTAATCAATACATTAATGACAAGTGCCGGCAAATCAAAAATTAAACGCATTCCAAACAGTTGGGGTGCGTGCCCGTAAGCTACAAATCCTTCAATTAAACCTGAGGTTTCAGGATTTTTTTGAATCTCCTCCAAAGGAATACCTGCCAGGAGCAAACCAAATACCTGCTCGTAATTATGTTTGGCTGTAAAATAATCAAGGCACAGCCATTCATGTACCTGGTAGGATGTTGTATTGCTGATGAGTGATGTAAAATAATCGCTCCAGGAAATAGCCACTGTAACGTTACCTATTGCGTATTCCATAATGAGCGCCCAGCCAATTATCCATGCAAATAATTCTCCGAAAGCAACGTAGCTGTATGTGTATGCGCTTCCGCTTACCGGAATAAGAGAAGCAAATTCAGCATAGGCAAAAGCGGCGAAACTGCATGCCAAAGCCGTGAAAATAAAAAGGAAAATAACTCCGGGACCTCCGTCTGCGGAAGCTTTTCCAATGGTAGAGAAAATACCCGCTCCAATAATTGCAGCGATACCAAATGCCGTTAGGTCGCGTACCCCTAAGTGCTTGGCAAGGGTGCCGTGATGACTTTCATCTGAAGTGGTTTTTAAGATGTCTTCAATCTTTTTTTTCCTGAATAAACTCATACTGTTTTGGAACTTTTTAAAGATACAATTTTTTATAAGGCCATGGGGCTTAAAGTTGGGAGTTTAAAGTTTAAGATATTATTGGCCAGCATGTTTCTTCAGGAAACCAGCTGATAATTTTTTTAAAGGAATAAAATACAAAGCCGAAATGATTATAAAAACTGCTGCTGGGCTGCGATAGCGCATGATTGCTCCGCTGTTAGGGGTGCTAATCCCAATCATAATAAAGAGGCTGATTCCAAAAAGTATAAAAGCAATAGCCGGTAATTTTTCGCTTTTAGAAATTAGCAAACCGATGAATGAAATAATAACACATACTATTAAAAAAAGATTTTCAAATGAGGCGAATAATTGCATGGCACTTTTTGCATTGTAAAAGAAAGGATGGAGCATAGTATAATAAAAGCTTCGCGCGATTATAACAGGAAAATTGCTTGAACCCTGTATTACGTTAATGGTGGAGCCTGCTTTGGGTAAAATATAAACAAGAGAATAGGTGCTTGCGGAATTGGTATTATAGGCACAGTATAAGGTGTCCTGTTGATGGGTATGTTCCCAATATGTGTAGTGTACGCCTTTTTTTATGCGGTAAGAGTCGGGCTTATTAAAAACACGTTCAACAAGATTGGTATCGTAAGGGACGCGAACAAATTTAACGCTGTCAAGTAGAAAAATGCCGCCGGTTGAAAGATCCATAAACTCTTTTTCGCGTTGGTAGGCGGCCTGAAGTAGTGATTTCTTTTTTATAGCTATTGCCGCAAAGTTTACCAATATAACTGTGGAAATTAAACTGCCTATAAATATCAGCGATTTGAATTTAAGAGACGTTCGTGAAATAAGCTGGAATAAACCAAAGAATAGCAATGCATAAAAAAGAATATATGGTTTTAACAGAAGAGAAATAAAAAGCAATGGAATAAAAAGAAGAATGTTTTTGATCTGTATTCTTTCCTGTAATAGTTTTTTCAGAGAAAACAAAATAAGTCCGAGAAATAAAATAGTAAGCCCTTCTTTTAACAAACCTCCTGTATACAGCCACAGAGTGGGAAAAAGACAGAGTATCAGAAAGAAAACTTTTTCTTTTCCCTGAAAATATTCCCTGAAAGCCCGGTAAATAAAAAATAAACCAATAAAACTGAAAAAGCAGCTAAACAGCGCGTGAACAAAATAAGATCCGAATGCAATAAAATGAAGCAACGAATGAATACGGATAACAATTCTGTTGTCGTTATATAAAAAATCTTTAACCGGTCCGTTATCCCAATTGTAAGTTGTATCAATACAGGTTTTAAAAAAGAAAGAACCCTGCGAATCGTCCTGCAGCCCCACAAGCATTTTTAGATATTCCGGAAAATTAATGTAGGCGAGGTTATTCATTACCCGCGCGTCAGAATAAAATTTACCTGCATCCAGTTTTTCAATTCCCCCATAAGCGATTTTAAAGAACAGATAAAACGCAATAACTGCGGGGATTTTGAGGAGGAATACAAATGCGAGAAATTTTCTGGAAAGATATTCGTCTTTAAAAATGCCGAAGAACGCTGTTTGATATATCAGCCAGAGAATAAGAAGCGCGTATGTGCTGTATGCAATCAGGTGTTTATTATCGTATTGTTAAAACATAGAGAGGTTATGGAACAATCTTAAATATTATTTACGATCACAATTTTTTTAGTTTGCGAATCAAAAACAAACCTGGTAATTTTTTTAATTCCGTAAGATGAAAAATCAAGCAGCATGTTCCATTTTTGCTGCTTTTCATCGTACTGCAAAATGGTGGCGCCTTCTGATTTAAGCAGACCCATATCTTTATGCCAGATGATATCTTCGCTTAAGGAATTATAATCGCAATATTTAAAAGCTTTGTGCAAAATGCAATCATATTTATAATAAGCAACCTTTGAAGAATCTTTAATGCCGTAAATAAACTGGTTGCGGTTTATAGCTTTAAATCCACGAACCGGACTCTCTGCAATAAAAACATCTGTACCTTTTTTTAAACTTCTTGCCCTTAAGGAATGCGGTTGGGTTAATTTGTAATACAATATTGTATCGGCATTTAAGAAAGTAAAGTACCCAACAGAATCAAAACTGTTTAATTGCCGGTCTTCAAATTTTCTGTCGGGATAATAAGAAAGGCTGGCGTCTTTTTTATTTAGGGCATGAATAACCTGTGAACTGTCTTCGAGAACAGTTACGCAAGCGATTAATAAACCGCCAGAAATGAGAGTAGGAGAGTATTCACTCTCTTTCGATTTTGTAAAAGGAATACTTTTTTTATTGCTTATTAAATAAGTATAAATATCACTTTGCTTGTCTTCGCGAATAGAGACATAATAAATTGATTTATCGTCGTTGCTGAAGGCCGGCTGATTATCGTATCCAGGCCTGTTAGTAATGTTTTCTCCCTTTAATAGGGATAATTTTTCTTTTTCATTTTTAATTGAAAAAAGCCAGAGGTCGGTATCGGGTAGCTGACCTGAACAGACATTAACTATGAATAAAAATAAAAAAAGAAGTTTACTCATTAATAGGTTCGTTAACTAATGGCGATTTGAAAAAATACTTCCTGAAAATTAAAAACACAATGTAACCAAATATCAGGCCGTCTATTGTTCCAATCAAAACATCGCTTGGATAATGCGCGCCAAGATACATGCGGCTGTATATTATTAAAAAAGGGAACAGAAAAAATAATAACCTGTAGCGGCGGTAAACCCAGCTTGCCGCAAGAAACAGAAAGGTTGTAACACCCACAGTATTTGCCGCGTGGCTGCTAAAAAAACCGTATTTACCGCCTCTATAATCTTTTACGATATGAAGCTTATCCTTAATTTGTAAATTATGTGTGGGGCGGTAACGTTTTACCATGTGTTTCACTGAATTGCTGCTGAGGTCGGTGCAGGCAATAACAATCCCAACACATAACAGCAGGGCTACGGTGTTTCTCAGCTGATAACGTTTGTGATAAAAAAAGAGCAATAAAAGCGCGAAGGGGGTTAGAATATAAATTTCACTGAACTGCCACATCAGGGTATCCAACAACTCGTTATGCAGGGAATTTATTTTTAGCAGTAACGCCCTGTCATACTCTTCAAGAAAATTATCCATACTTTAAAAATAGAAAATATACCGCTTTAAAAAAATAACTTCAATAAGCGCAGCGTAATGCTATATTGTAAGCTGTTGTTACTTTACTAGACTTGCAGCGTGAAGCATTTTGGCCTCTTCAAAATAACCGGCCATAATTTGCATACCCATTGGCAATCCGTTGCTGTGTGTGCCACAAGGTACTGATATTGCAGGAACTCCAGCAATATTAGCCTGTACAGTAAAAATATCTTCAAGGTACATTTTTATTGGATCTGCGCTGTTCTTTCCGAATTCAAACGCAGTTCCGGGTGTTGATGGGGTTATGATAAGATCATACTCCGCCAGAATTTGTTTTGTTTTGTTTTGAATCAAACGTCTTACTTTTTGCCCCTTGTTATAATAAGCATCGTAATAACCAGCGCTTAAAACAAATGTTCCAAGCATGATACGACGCTGAACTTCTTTGCCAAAACCTTCGCTGCGCGATTTTTTATAGGTGCTTTCAAGGTCGGTGGCGTTAGGACTTCTGTAACCATAGTGAATACCATCAAAGCGTGAAAGATTGGATGAGGCTTCAGCTGTTGTAAGAACGTAATAAGTTGGCACAAGATATTCCAGGTAAGGAAAACTTACAGGTTCTACCGTATGCCCTTGCTTTTTAAAGTTTTCGATCTGACTTAAAACAGCTTGTTTTACTTCAGGATCCAAACCCTCAGCTTCAACACATTCTTTTAAATAAGCTATTTTATATTTTTTATCTGAAGACAAAGCCCTGCTATAATTTTCAACTGGCTTTGAGGATGAAGTATTATCGTGCTTATCCTGTCCACTTATTATTTCAAGTATCAGAGCAGCGTCTTCAACATTTTTTGAAATTGGCCCAATCTGGTCGAATGAAGAAGCGTAGGCAATTAAACCGTAACGCGAAACCCTTCCGTAAGTTGGTTTTACACCAACTGTTCCGGTAAATGAAGCGGGTTGTCTGATAGAACCTCCGGTGTCGGAGCCCAGGCTAACGTGACAAAGGTTGGCTGCAACAGCCGCGGCAGCGCCTCCGGAAGAACCGCCCGGAACGCATTTTTCATTTAATGGATTCAGAACTTTTCCAAATGCTGAATTTTCATTACTGCTGCCCATTGCAAATTCATCGCAATTTAATCTTCCAATTATGATTGCATCCTCAGCAAGGAGTTTTTCGACTACTGTGGCACTGTAAAGGGACTCAAAATTTTCAATAATTTTTGATGACGCAGAAACTTTGTGTCCTTTGAAACAAATATTATCCTTTAAGCCAATAATAACGCCGGCCAGTTTACCTGTGTTTCCTGATTTTAATTTCTGATCAACAAGCTTAGCCTGATTTAGAGCTGATTCTTCAAAAATTTCAAGAAAAGCATTCAGGTGTTTTTTCGCTTTGATCTCAGTAATAATTTCTTCTGTAAGCTTTGTACAGCTTGTTTTGCCGTTTTTAAGATCGCTATGCAGTTGTTTTATGGAAGTAAATGAATACACGGAAATTGATTTAATAATAAAAGCGTTATCCTACGCAGAATAACGCTTTAAAATTATGAATTATCCCAAAGATATAGGGATTATTTTTTCTCTACTTCGGTGCTTTCAACGTTTTCGCCTTTGCTGGCGTCTTTAAATTCTTTTACACCACGCCCTAAACCTTTCATTAATTCAGGAATTTTCTTACCTCCGAATAATAAAAGAATAATTACCAGAATAATAATAATTTCCGGCGCACCCAAACCACCTAAAAGACCTAAAACAAATAATGAAGTCATGTTTAATAAATTGAGCAACAAAGGTATAAATTCTTAATGAGTATACAAAAATAATTGGGATGAGCGGTGTTAAAGGTTCACGGTGGTTATCTATCTTTAACGTTTTAATACACAAATGAAGAAAATTGCCTTAATTATTGCTTTTGCAGTATCAGCGTTAACATCTAATGCTCAAAAATGGACTGAGATGATGCAGGATCCAAACGCTAATTTCTACGAAATTGTTAAAGAGTTTGATCAATACTGGAAAGATCGTCCGTACGAACGCGGAAAGGGTTATAAAGCATTTAAAAGATGGCAATGGTTTATGGAGCCCCGGGTGTATCCAACAGGAAATATGAAGTATGGTTCAAGGGGCTATGCTTTGGAAAAATATAACGAGTTTTTAAAAGAAACCAATTCGGCTAATAAGTTTTCTACTGCTGTAGTAAGCTCTACAACTGCCAACTGGGTTCCATTGGGTCCTTTTGGTTCTCCAACGGGTGGAGATGCAGGCCGTGTTCAGGTGATAAGAATGCATCCAACCAATGCCACTACGTTTTATGTTGGAACTGCCGCAGGTGGTTTGTGGGTAACCACTGATGGTGGTGTAAGCTATACCACAACTACTGATCAGATAGCATCTTTGGGTGTGTCTGATATTGCAATTGACCCGTTTGCACCTGCCCGCATATATATTGCAACTGGAGACAAAGATGCAGGAGACACACATTCTACCGGAGTCCTTAAATCAACAGATGGAGGCCAAACCTGGAGTAATACCGGATTAACATGGCTTACTTCTCAACAAAGAAGAATTTACCGTTTATTAATCAATCCTTTAAATCCAAGTTCATTAATAGCTGCAACCAGCCAGGGAATGTATAAATCGGTGGATGCCGCAAATACCTGGACTTTGATGCAGGGTGGAAACTATGTGGATGCCGAGTATAAACCTGGTGATACAAGTGTAGTTTATGCCGTATCAAGTGGGTCTTTTATCAAATCAACCAACGGAGGATTAAATTATACAGGTGTTGCCATCAGCGGACTTACTGCTAACCGTTTATCATTAGCGGTAACACCGGCCAACAGCAGCTACGTGTATGTACTTGCCAGTGCAAATAACAATGGCTTTGGCGGCTTGTACCGTTCGGTTAATTCCGCGACTTCTTTCAGCCTGATGAGCAGTTCTCCGAACATATTCGACTGGAGTACAAACGGTTCAGGAAGCGGCGGGCAGGGATGGTATGATATAGCCATTGACGCTTCTCCTACAAACGCAAATGAGATAATTGCCGGTGGTGTTAATACTTGGAAATCAACAAATGGAGGTTCAAGCTGGGTGCTGAACACTCACTGGTATGGTGGCGGCGGAAGACCATATGTTCATGCTGATCTTCATTATGTATTATACACTTCAGGTACAACTATTTATTTAGGAACTGATGGAGGCGTTGCCAGATCTACAAACGGTGGCTCTGGCTGGACCACAATTAACGGAAATATGAATATTGCCCAGATTTATAAAATGGGACAATCAGCGAACAACGCCGGAAGAGTTGTAACAGGTCATCAGGACAATGGAACAAATTTATCAAACGGCACAAGCTGGAGCGAGATATATGGAGGTGACGGCGCGGATTGCTTCATTGACTGGAATAATAATAATGTTATTATTGCATCGTACATCTATGGCGACTTTCAACGTTCTACCAATGGAGGAGGCGGATGGACCAGTATCAGTAATGGATTAACCGGAACCGCGGCGTGGATCGCGCCAATAGTACAGAGTCCGTCCAGTCCAAATACATATTTTTGCGGTTATCAGCAGGTTTATAAATCAACCAACCAGGGTACTTCCTGGACTCAAATGGGAACAATAGGAGCGGTGCTTGACGAAATAAAAATAGCACCTTCTAATACCAATATCATGTACGCGTCTTCGCCAGGTTCTATTTTTAAAACAACTAATGGAGGTACAACATGGTCGAATATCAATGGTTCTCTGCCATTAGGTTCGGCACAGATTACCGATATCGCGATAGATAATTTAAATCCAAATAATATTTACGTTTCCTTGTCAGGATATTCATCAGGTAATAAAGTGTACGCTTCAAATAACGGAGGCGCTATCTGGACTAATTATTCAGCGGGACTTCCTAATATTCCGGCTAACTGTATCGTTTATTCTAACAATACTCCTCAGGCTCTTTACGTAGGAACGGATGTTGGAGTTTATTACCGAGAGGCAAGCATGTCGGCCTGGGTTCCCTATTTCACAGGTTTGCCAAACGTGATAGTAAATGACATGGAGATATATTATCCTACCAACAAATTACGTGCTGCCACATATGGCAGGGGTGTTTGGGAAACTGATCTGTATAGTGATCCATTATCGGCGCCTTTCGCGGCTTTTAATACTCAATTTAGTCCGGGCTGTATCAATACACCTCTTCAGTTTAATGATGTATCGGCCAACACACCAACAGCCTGGGTTTGGAATTTCCCGGGAGGAAGCACGGCAACATCAACTTTGCAAAACCCTTCAATTACATTTACGGCTACAGGTATTTATACAATAAGCTTAACTTCAACAAATGGAAATGGCTCAAGTGCGCCTTATTCAGGTACAATTTCTATTGTTAATGCTCCCACCGTTTCCCCGGTTTCAGCGTCGGTTTGTACGGGGCAGCAGGGTAATATTGGGGTAACAACCAATGGTAATTTGGTTTATTGGTCAACTGGCCAGCAGGGTTTCAACGTTAATGTAAGTAATTCAGTAACTTCGGTTTATTCCTTTACATCAAACCTTGGGGCATGCAGTACAACAGGGTCTTCCACACTTTTTGTAAATGCCGCGCCGGTTACACCTACCGTAATAATAATGGGTAACTATTTAACAACAACTGTTTCTGCAACCTCATATCAATGGTATTTTAATGGCTCGCCGATAGCGGGAGAAACAACCCAAACCCTTGTGCCTTTGCAAGACGGCTGGTACAGTGTATGGGTTGCTAACGGAAATTGTTTAAAATCTTCTGCTTCAGTTAATATAATTGTTTCAGGTTTAAAGGAGATGCTTGCGCTAAATGGCGTTAGGGTTGGCCCTAATCCGGTAAAGGATCAGCTGCTTGTTAATTTTTCAGCAGTTCCCGATCAGGATATTATATGTGAAATACAAAATAATTTAGGCCAGATAGTGAGCAGCAATTTAATAAAAGCTAACAGTGAAAATACTGCCAGAATCAATGTCCAGTCTTTATCGCAGGGCATTTATTACATCACACTTAAAAAAGGTGAAACGCAAACTGTTTATAAGTTTATCAAGCAGTAAATCCGCTAAAAATTCCGTAATTTTGCCTGTAATTTTTTTGACGATTTGCTAAAAATAGTTAACCTTACAGTCTTAAAATAAGGAATTTTAAATGAACACATCTTCTGCCCCTATTGACTATTTGCCTATAGTTTTAATATTTTTGGTTGCAATGGGTTTTGTGGTAACTACACTTGTAGCTACCCATTTATTAGGCCCAAAACGTAAAACAAAAATTAAACTCGACTCATTTGAATGCGGTATTGAAGCGCAGGGAAATGCGCGCATGCCTTTTTCAATCAAGTATTTTCTTGTTGCAATTCTTTTTGTTTTGTTTGATGTGGAAGTAATCTTCATGTATCCATGGGCGGTAAACTATAAAGAACTTGGTATGGTGGGAGTAATTGAAGTGTTTAGTTTTATAGCGCTGTTATTGGTAGGTTTTTACTACATGTTGTCGAAAAAAGCACTTAAGTGGGAAGAGTAAACAAGGAATGTTAAATGATGAATGTTAAATTATAAATTACATTCAACATTTAAAATTCAACATTTAAAATTTCAAAAATGGGAAAAGAAATAATAAAACGCACTAAACTTGAAATGGCTAAAAGTCCGCAAGGAATTGAGGGGCCCGGGTTTTTTGCTGCGAAGTTGGAAGATGTGATAGGATTGGCAAGAGCTAACTCTCTTTGGCCTTTACCTTTTGCTACATCGTGTTGCGGAATTGAATTTATGGCTACAATGGCCTCGCATTACGATTTGGGTCGTTTTGGTGCTGAGCGTTTGAGCTTCTCGCCCCGTCAGGCCGATCTACTAATGGTAATGGGAACCATAGCAAAAAAAATGGGGCCAACCTTACGCCAGATATACGAGCAAATGGCTGAACCAAAATGGGTATTATCAGTTGGCGCGTGTGCATGCAGCGGTGGCGTTTTTGATAGTTACAGCGTGTTGCAGGGAATTGACAGGATTATTCCTGTTGATGTTTATGTTCCGGGTTGTCCTCCGCGCCCCGAACAAATTATCGAAGGAATTTTAAAAATTCAGGAACTGGCGAAGAATGAATCGCTGAGAAGAAGAAACTCTCCGGAATACAAAAGATTACTGGAGAGCTATGGAATGGAATAATCAAGCGGTAATGGCAGTGATTATTCATTAATCGCTAAACATTATCACTAAACATTAATATGATGAGTCAGGAACTTTTAAATAAAATAAACGTTAGGCTTAACGCTCAGTTTCCGGGCGCTGTTGAGGTTGCTGAATTACCTTATGATTTCCCAAGCTTAACTATTAAAAAAGAAAACGCGCATGATGTTTTATCTTTTTTAAAAAATGACCCGGAATTTAACTTTCACTTCCTTACAGATCTTACAGGAATTCAAACAGCGGATGAAAAACATTTAGGTGTTATTTATCATTTACACAACATGGTTAAAAATCATCGTGTACGCATTAAATCTTTCTTTCCAATTGAAAAACCAGAAATACCAACTGTAACAGATCTTTGGCTTGGAGCAAACTGGATGGAGAGAGAAACGTATGATTTTTATGGAATCCGCTTTAAAGGGCATCCGAATTTGAAACGTATTTTAAACGTAGATGAAATGGATATTTTCCCAATGCGAAAAGAATTTCCTCTTGAAGATCAGACAAGGGACGATAAGAGTGACAGAATGTTTGGCCGTTAATTAATTGTGATTTAGAATGTCGAAAAAAGAAAATATTAATACTGAAGCCGAAGAAAAAGAATACTCCATTCTTAATCTTGGTCCCACTCATCCCGCTACACACGGGATTTTTCAGAATGTACTGAAGATGGATGGTGAGATCATTCATGAAGCTACACCAACTGTTGGATACATTCACCGTGCATTTGAAAAGTTTGCTGAACGCCGTCCATATAATCAGATAACTCCTTTTACCGATCGTTTAAATTATTGTTCCTCTCCAATCAATAATATGGGCTGGCAGATGACGGTTGAAAAACTTATTAGCTGCAAATTACCTAAGCGCGTGGAATACATGCGTGTAATTATTATGGAGCTGGCAAGGATTGCTGACCACTTAATCTGTAATTCTGTGATTGGGGTTGATACAGGAGCCATGACAGGCTTCCTATATATTTTCCAGTGGCGCGAAAAGATTTATGATATTTATGAAAGCATTTGTGGAGCGCGTTTAACAACCAACATCAGCCGCATTGGTGGTTTTGAAAGAGAGTGGAGTGATACTACCTGGCGATTGATTAATGAATTTGTTGATCAATATCCAAAAGCTTTACAGGAGTTTTCAAATTTATTAGAGCGCAATAAAATATTTATGGATCGCACCATCAACTGTGGCCCTATCTCTGCCGACAAAGCATTGAGTTATAGTTTTACCGGTCCAAACCTTCGCGCAGCCGGTGTTGATTATGATGTTCGTGTTGCAACGCCTTACAGTTCTTATCAGGATTTTAAATTTGACATTCCTGTTGGCATCAGCGGCGATACATATGATCGCTTTATGGTTCGTCAGCACGAAATGTGGCAATCATTGGAAATCATCAGGCAGGCATTAAAAGGTATGCCTAAGGATGAGCCTTTCCATGCCAATGTTCCGGATTTTTACCTTCCTCCAAAAGAAGAAGTGTACAACAACATGGAAGCATTAATCTATCATTTTAAAATTGTGATGGGGGAAACTGATGTGCCTGTTGGTGAAGTATATCACAGTGTTGAAGGTGGTAATGGAGAGTTAGGATTCTATCTTGTAAGTGATGGGGGAAGAGCTCCTTTCCGTTTGCATTTCAGAAGGCCTTGTTTTATTTATTATCAGGCATATCCTGAAATGGTAAAAGGAAGCATGCTTAGTGATGCAATTCTAACCATGAGTAGTATGAATGTGATTGCCGGAGAGCTTGACGCGTAATTATTACTCTTAAATATAAATCTTGAAAAGAATTTCAACTGGCCGCAAATATTAAAAAGAAAAAGTAAAATGGGAGCGCAAGTACACGGTACTCAACCGTTCGATAAAAATAAACGAACTGAGATAAAATTTAATGATGCCGCAATGGCAACTGTTCAAACAATTATTTCACGTTATCCTGAAGGAAAACAGAAGTCGGCTTTATTGCCTGTATTACATGTAGCGCAAGCCGAATTTGGCGGATGGCTTAGTCCTGAGGTGATGGATTATGTAGCATCAATTCTTAAAATAAAACCAATTGAAGTGTTTGAGGTTGCTTCCTTTTATACAATGTTTAATCTTAAGCCGGTTGGAAAGTGTGTAATAGAAGTTTGTCAAACTTCATCGTGCTGGCTTTGTGGAGCAGAAGATATTGTGAAGCACATCGAGAAAAAATTAAATATTAAAGTTGGTGAAACAACAAAGGACGGAATGTTTACTTTAAAAACAGCTGAATGTCTTGGTTCTTGTGGAACCGCGCCAATGATGCAGGTAGGAGCAAGCTATCATGAAAATCTGACTTACGAAAAAGTTGACAATGTTCTCGATAAGTATAAATCGGAAGGACGTCAGAGAAATTATACCGATTTGGATTATAACAACACATTATAAAAATAATGGGAAGAAAACTTTTAATACACAACGATAAGGTACCTAATATTCATACGCTGGAAGTGTATCGTGCGCATGGAGGTTATGCCTCGGTTGAGAAAGCACTGAAAACAATGACTCCCGACCAGGTAACCGAAGAGGTAAAAAAATCAGGATTACGCGGACGTGGAGGTGCAGGATTTCCAACAGGAATGAAATGGAGCTTTTTAGCAAAACCAGAAGGAGTTCCCCGTTATCTTGTTTGTAATGCCGATGAATCGGAACCGGGAACGTTTAAAGACCGCTACCTGATGGAGAAGATTCCGCACGCGTTAGTTGAAGGAATGATTACCTCTTCTTATGCATTAGGCGCAAATCAATCTTACATTTATATACGCGGTGAATATTTTTACGTTTCACGCATTCTTGAACAAGCTATTAGCGAAGCATATGCTGCCGGCTTGTTAGGAAAAAACATTTTAGGAACTAATTACTCTCTGGATCTTTCGGTTCAGGTTGGAGGCGGAGCCTATATTTGCGGAGAAGAAACAGCGTTACTGGAATCGCTGGAAGGTAAGCGTGGTAATCCACGTATCAAGCCTCCATTCCCAGCTGTTGCTGGTTTATGGGGTTGCCCTACTGTGGTAAACAATGTTGAAACAATTGCGGCAGTTTGCCCGATTGTGATGATGGGTGGAGAAGAATACGCGAAAATTGGAATTGGCAAATCAACCGGAACAAAATTAATTTCGGCATCGGGTCACATTAATAAACCGGGTGTTTATGAAATTGAACTTGGTGTTCCCGTTGAAGAATTTATATACAGCGAAGAGTATTGCGGAGGAATTCGCAATGGTAAAAAACTAAAAGCAGTTGTTGCGGGTGGTTCTTCAGTTCCGATTCTTCCAACAGAATTAATTTTAAAAACTGCGAAAGGCGAACCACGTTTAATGACCTATGAAAGTTTGTCTGATGGTGGTTTCCAAACAGGTACGATGTTAGGTTCTGGCGGATTTATTGTGATGGATGAAGACACAAGTATTGTAAAAAATCTTTTTACTTTCTCTCGTTTTTATCATCATGAGTCATGCGGACAATGTTCACCATGTCGTGAAGGAACAGGTTGGATGGAGAAAATATTAAAGAAGTTTTTGAATGGAACGGCAACTGAAGCAGACGTTGATTTGTTGTGGGACATTCAAAGCAAGATAGAAGGAAAAACAATTTGTCCTTTAGGTGAGGCAGCAGCATGGCCTGTGGCTGCCGCGATCAGACACTTTAAAAATGAGTTTATTGAGATCGCGAAAAACAAAAAGTTTGTAGATATTAGCCACTACAATCGGTTAAATAAAGTAACAGCTTAAGTGAAGTGTTTTGCGTACATATTTTTCTGTTTCGCTTTTGTGTTTGGAAAAACACAGGATAATGTTCTGACCATTGCCGATTCAATGCCTAAATTTCCTGGCGGCACGCTGGCAATGGCAAAATTCATGCAAATGAAAATGGTAATTCCTGGAGAAGTACGTGAAGCAACTACAAGTGCAAAGACCTTTGTGAAATTTGTGGTTGATTCTACAGGGAACGTTAAGAATCCTGAAGTTGTAAAGCCATCGGCTTATGAATCATTTGATGCGGAAGCGGTTCGCATAATATCCAATATGCCGGCTTGGGAGCCTGGAATTAATAAGGGCAAGAAGGTTAATGTTTATATGACAATTCCTGTTTCTTACAAAACCTTAGGTGCGGTTGCCGCAGAACCTGTTACAGTAGAGCATGAAGCAGCAATGAAGTACTGGAATGAAGGGCATAAACTAGAGCAGTTAAACAAATTTGATAAAGCTCTTGAGAAATATGAAAAAACTCTTAGTATAGAACCTAAGAACAAGTTTGCCTTGTTCGATAAAGCCAAAATGCTGATGGCTTTAGGCAATAAAAAAAAGGCATGCGAACTTTGGAACAATATGATTCAGATGGATATCAGGAAAGACGAAGCAGAGGCTTATTTGCAGAAGTATTGTAGTGATAACGTTGGTGTTTCGCAACTTTCAAATGATTTAAAAGGCGCTAACTTTTTCAACTATGGTATGGAGGATGTAAGAATTGGCAGATACGAAGCCGCTTTAAGGAAATTCGATTCCTGCTTAAAATACTTGCCTGACAATAAAGATGCATTATTTAATAAAGCAATTATGCACGAAAAGCTTGATCAGAAAAAGCCTGCTTGCGCTACTTGGAAAAGAATTTTAGAATTGTCGCCGGAGGATAAAGAGGCGCAATACTTATTTAAAAAAAATTGTAATTAGAAGATGAAAGTAACAATAGACGGAATAGAAATTGATGTGCCTAAGGGTACAACAATTTTACAGGCCGCGAGAATGATAGGCCCTGGAGTAGCTCCTCCAACAATGTGCTACTATTCCAAATTAAAATCGAGTGGAGGGTATTGCCGTACGTGTATTGTAAAGGTGACGAAGGGAAGCGCGCAAAACCCTAATCCTATGCCTAAACCGGTTGCGTCATGCCGTACAGAGGTTATGGACGGAATGGAAGTTCAGAACATCACTTCTCCTGAAATACTTGAAGCACGTAAAGGCGTTGTTGAATTTTTACTGATTAATCATCCGCTTGATTGCCCGATTTGTGACCAGGCAGGAGAATGCAAACTGCAAGACCTTGGCTATGAACATGGTTCAGCAAAAACACGTTATGAGTTTAAGCGTCGCGAATATGAAATGATCGACATCGGGGATAAGATCAAGTTGCACATGACACGCTGTATCCTTTGCTACCGCTGTGTTAAAACAGCAGAGCAGTTAACAGACGGTCGCCTGCATGGTGTTGTTCACCGTGGCGACGCATCGGAAATTTCTACCTATATCGAAAAATTTATTGATAATGATTTCAGTGGAAATGTTATTGACGTTTGTCCTGTAGGCGCTTTAACCGACAAAACTTTCCGTTTCAAGCAGCGCGTATGGTTTACCAAACCGGTAGAGGCGCGCCGTAACTGTGACAAGTGCTGCGGTAAAACACGCTTGTGGTTGAAGGGAGAAGATGTGCTTCGTGTTACAGCAAGAAAAGACGAGTGGGATGAGGTGGAAGATTTTATTTGTAACAGCTGCCGTTTCGAACATAAGAAAAAAAGCGATTGGGTAATTGAAGGTCCATCACCAATCAACAGGCATTCTGTTATTTCGCAAAATCATTATCAGCATTTAAATGAATTAAAAACCCAGGTGCTTAAACAGCAAAAAGCATTGGGCTTTATTCCAATAGATAAACGTCCGTAAAACTTATGATAGCATTTGTAGTATATAAATTTGTTGTTTGTGTAATAGTATTTGGTTTGTCACTTGCTGTTGCAGCTTACTCAACATGGTGGGAGCGTAAATTATCCGCGCTTTTGCAGGATCGTATTGGTCCTAACCGCGCTGGCCCATTCGGATTGTTACAACCGTTGGCAGATGGTGGAAAAATGTTCTTTAAAGAAGAGATCATCCCGAATGTAAGTAACAAGTTTCTGTTTATTCTTGGTCCGGGTTTATTTATGCTTACGGCATTAATGACAGGCAGCGTGATTCCATGGAGTAAGGCATGGGTAACAGAAACGGGAAAGGTATATTCGTTCCAGATCACCGACATTAATATAGGTATTCTTTATTTGTTTGGTGTTGTTTCAATTGGCGTTTATGGAATTATGATAGGAGGCTGGGCTTCAAATAATAAATACGCTTTACTTGGAGCAATCCGCGCTTCTTCTCAAATGATCAGTTATGAAATTGCAATGGGAATTTCGGTAATTGCTCTGATCATCACTTCTGGCGGTACTTTATCACTTTCAGAGATTGTAGAGAAACAGGACGCGGGAGTGGCAAATATTGTATGGCAACCGTTAGGGTTTTTAATTTTCTTTATCTGCGCGTTAGCGGAAACCAATCGTGCGCCGTTTGACTTACCAGAGTGTGAAAGCGAATTGGTAGGTGGATACCACACTGAATATTCTTCAATGAAATTAGGTTTATTTCTTTTTGCAGAGTATATCAATATGTTTGTTTCTTCGGCTGTAATGGCAGCATTTTATTTCGGAGGATATAATTTCCCATGGGCAAAGGAATTATACGATGCCATGGGTTTACATGAAGGCAGCGGCTGGATAACTCTTATTGGCTTTGGGGCCTTCTTTATAAAGATCTGTATTTTCATTTCTGTGTTCATGTGGATTCGCTGGACTTTGCCACGCTTCCGTTACGATCAGTTAATGAATTTAGGTTGGAAAATTTTACTGCCATTATCCCTTTTAAATTTAGGTATTACGGTAGTGGTTGAATATTTCAGAGGAAACATACAATTTTAATAATGATAAGGGCATTTAATACAATTTGTAAAATAGTTGAAGGAGCGGAAATTTATATTTTGTTGGTAATAGCCCTTGTATCTGTTATAAAATAATAAGTAGAATCATGCAGTTAACAAATAGAAGTAAAGTAGTTTCAAATAAAGAGCAATCAGTCGCGGAGAAAATTTACCTCCCTGGAATTGTGAAGGGATTGATGATTACTGCAAGTCATATCTTTAAAAGGAGACCGACAATACAGTATCCTGAACAAAAGCGTCCTTTTGCACCTGTATATCGCGGGCAGCATGTTTTAAAGCGTGATGAGAATGGCGCTGAACGATGCACTGCTTGTGGATTATGCGCAGTAGCTTGTCCTGCTGAAGCGATTACAATGGAAAGCTCTGAAAGAAGAAAAGGTGAAGAGCATTTATACAGGGAAGAAAAATACGCGAGGACTTATGAAATAAATATGCTGCGTTGTATTTTCTGTGGATTGTGTGAAGAGGCTTGCCCTAAAGAAGCAATATTTCTTACTGACAGAATGGTTAACATTGAATACGAACGTGAAGATTTTATTTACGGAAAAGATAAGCTGGTTGAGAAGGTTGATAAGAGAATTGATGTTAGTAAACGCCAGACTTTAGAGGTGGCGACTTTTAAAAAAATACCCGGCTTAAAGCATAACCAGCTTTGGGAAGGTAAACAATTAAATAAAGGGAAACATTAGGCAGTTGATAGTTTGAGTAATCAGCATCAGCTATAAACTGTAAAATAAGAATTTGAATAAAAATTTATGTTAGGATACACAATTACACAATGGCTTTTCGGAATTCTTTCTTTTCTGGCCATCATGTTTGCTTTAATGGTGGTGTTTAGCCGCAACCCTGTTAACAGCGTTTTATATCTGGTATTAACCTTCTTCTGCATTGCAGGGCATTATCTTGTAATGAATGCTCAGTTTTTGGCAATCGTTCACATTGTAGTATATGCCGGGGCTATTATGGTTTTATTTCTTTTCGTAATCATGCTCATGAATCTTAACCAGGATACCGAGCCTCAAAAAACCTGGGTTTCAAAAATAATTGCAGGGATTGCCGGAGGTATGATGTTGTTTGTGCTTGTAGGTTCTTTAAAAGGAACAGAACAATTAAATCTTAGTTCATACGGAGCCTCACAAATTGGTACTGTAAAAAATTTAGGTAAAGTTTTATTCAGCGATTTTTTATTTCCTTTCGAAGTTGCGTCGATATTGTTGCTTGCTGCAATGGTAGGAGCGATAATGATTGGTAAAAAAGAAATTAAATAGATTGGGGTTTAGAGTTCGTAGTTTTTCTTCGAACTCCGAAAACCAAACAAAAAACTAAATATATGATAAACGGGATTTCAATCAACTACTACCTACTGCTAAGCGCGGTATTATTCATCATTGGTGCTGTTGGCGTAATGGCGCGCCGTAACTCTATTATTATTTTTATGTGTATTGAGTTAATGCTTAACGCTGTTAACTTATTGCTGGTTGCTTTCAGTACTTTGCATGGAGATGCCAGCGGTCAGGTTTTTGTATTCTTTGTAATGGCTGTAGCCGCCGCTGAGGTAGCCGTTGGCCTCGCTATTTTAAGTATGATTTACCGAAACGTAAAAAGCATTGATACCGACTTATTAAGTAATTTGAAAAATTAATATTAAAAGATTTTTATGATAAAACTAATAGCCCTTGTTCCCCTGTTTCCGTTAATTGGTTTTTTAATTAACGGTTTTTTTGGAAAAAAGCTGAGTAAAGGATTAAGCGGAACAATTGCCGCGGGGATGATTCTTGCTTCATTCGCTGTTTCTTTGGGTGTGTTTATTGAATTGCAGGGTTCAGCGCAAAAGTCACACATTGTAAATTTGTTTTCATGGATCAACTCAGGGGCTTTGCAAATTCCATTTGATTTTTTGGTGGACCCGCTTTCTTCTTTATTTCTTCTTATCATCACCGGCATTGGATTTCTGATTCATGTTTACTCTATAGGGTATATGCACGATGACGAAGGATTTTCCCGTTTCTTTACTTATCTGAACCTTTTCGTTTTCTTCATGTTATTGTTGGTTCTCGGAAACAATTACCTGATCATGTTTGTTGGTTGGGAAGGAGTAGGACTTTGTTCTTATTTGCTCATTGGTTTCTGGTTCAAGAATACTGCATACAACAATGCAGCAAGAAAAGCATTTGTCATGAACAGAATTGGCGACCTTGGTTTTTTACTGGGCATCATTTTAATTTTTGTGACTTTTGGAAGCATATCTTATGATAATGTTTTTGTAAAGGCCGGGTCAGCAGGAACCTCGGTGGTTACAGCTATCGCATTATTACTGTTTATCGGTGCAATGGGTAAATCAGCGCAAATTCCGTTATACACCTGGTTGCCGGATGCAATGGCGGGTCCAACTCCAGTGTCTGCACTCATTCACGCCGCAACAATGGTAACCGCGGGTATTTATATGGTTGTGCGCTCAAATGTTTTTTATTCTATAAGTGATGTAGCAAGCGAAGTTGTAGCTATTGTAGGTGTTGCAACTGCATTGTTTGCAGCAACAATAGGTTTATTGCAAAACGACATCAAAAAGATTCTGGCTTACTCTACAGTGTCACAATTAGGTTTAATGTTTCTGGGCTTGGGTGTAGGCGCATATAGTTCGGCAGTATTTCATGTTACTACTCACGCGTTCTTTAAGGCGTTATTATTCCTGGGTGCCGGTTCTGTAATCCATGCGATGGGAGGGGAGCAGGACATTAGAAGAATGGGTGGTTTAAAAGATAAAATAAAAGTGACTTTTATTACAATGTTATTAGGAACAATTGCCATCAGTGGTATTCCTCCTTTCAGTGGTTTCTTCAGTAAGGATGAGATCCTGGCTCACACCTATGAACACAGTAAAACATTGTGGGTTTTAGGAATGGTTACCTCAATGCTTACTGCCTTTTATATGTTCCGTATGCTGTTTATTACTTTCTTTGGAAAATTCAGAGGAACTCACGAACAGGAACATCATCTGCACGAGTCGCCGTCATCTATGACAATCCCATTAATGGTTCTTGCTGCATTATCAGTAGTTGGAGGCGCATTAGGGTTACCTGAATTCTGGCATGTGCCAAACTGGATGCACCACAATCTTGAATCTGTTATTCTGCGTCCTGATCCAAGTATTCTAACTCACGAAACCGAATGGATGTTAATGGGGTTAGCAGTAGCATCGGCTGTTGCAGTAATTATTTTCGCGCATATGATGTATCGCAAATACAATGTTCTTCCGGCAGAGAAAGAAGAGCAGTTAAAGCCATGGCAAAAAGTTGTTTACAACAAATATTATATAGATGAATTTTATGACGCGGCAATCCGCAAACCGTTGGATCTGATTTCTGAAGTGTTCCATAAGTTTATTGATCTAGCCATGATTGACGGAATTGTAAATGGAGTTGGCAGAACAGTAAAAGGAATTGGTTCCGGTGTACGGTTATTACAACATGGAAATATTGGATTTTATGTAGTGAGTATGGTTATTGGAGTAGTGTTTATTATTTTATTAACCTTTATAATTTAAGTTTAAAACGAATTTATGTTAACAGTTTTATTAATCGGATTTCCTTTAATCGCAGCCCTCCTTGTTTTTTTAGTTAAAGGAAATGTTTCCCGCAATATCGCTCTTGGCTTGTCGGTACTGGAATTTATTCTTTCCATTATAGCGTTTGTTCAATACAAGCATAATCCTGATGCGCCTAATTTATGTTTTAACCATTCGTGGGTTCAATCGTTAGGAATTAATTTTTCAGTAGGCCTTGATGGAATAAGTTTATTGCTGGTTCTGCTTACAACTTTTTTGGTGCCTGTAATTATTTTGAGCTCGTTTAAAAACGAATATGAGAATCCAGGTTCTTTTTATGGCCTGATTCTTTTCATGCAGGCGGCACTGGTTGGCGTATTTGTTGCTAACGACGGATTTTTGTTTTATGTTTTCTGGGAACTGGCGTTAATTCCAATTTATTTTATTTGCTTACTATGGGGCGGAACAGATCGGGGAAGAATTACTTTCAAGTTTTTTGTTTACACGCTTACAGGGTCCCTCTTCATGCTGTTGGGCTTAATTTACTTATATAATCACACAAATGTTGAAGGCTTGAAATCATGGGCGGTTCAGGATCTTTATGACGCAGGCAGAAGTCTTAGTGCTGCTCAGCAAGGTGTAGTTTTCTGGTTGACCTTTATCGCGTTCGCTGTTAAAATGCCAATCTTTCCTTTCCACACATGGCAACCTGATACATACGTTAACGCGCCAACTCAAGGTACCATGCTTCTTTCAGGGATTATGCTGAAGATGGGAACTTTTGGAGTGATAAAATGGTTGTTGCCTGTAGTTCCATTAGGAATTGAAAGATGGGGAAATACAGCAATTGTATTATCTGTTATAGGAATTGTTTATGCCTCCTGCATTGCTATTGTTCAAAAGGATTACAAACGTTTAATTGCGTATTCATCTATCGCCCACGTTGGACTAATTTCCGCCGGTATTTTATCTGCAACTCAACAGGGTGTGCAAGGCGCGGTAATGCAAATGCTTGCTCACGGTGTAAATGTTGTTGGTTTATTTTTAATCGCTGATATTTTATTACGTCATACCGGTACCCGCGAAATAGATAAATTAGGAGGTATTCGCGGAATGAATGGAAACTTCGCAGTGCTGTTTTTGATTGTGTTGCTTGGTGCTGTAGCACTGCCTTTAACTAACGGATTTGTTGGAGAGTTTCTTTTATTAAATGGTTTATATCAATACAGCGCTGTACTTGCCGCCTTTGCCGGTTTAAGCGTTATCCTCGGAGCGGTTTATATGCTTCGCAGCTATCAGGCAATTATGCTTGGTGAAAGAAAAGATAATCACATTGCTTTCGGGCCGCTCGCTTCAACCGATAAAGCTGTTTTAATAATTATCTGCGTTGTTATCATTGCGTTTGGTGTTTATCCAAAACCATTGAATGACCTTGCTGAAGAAGGTGTTAAACTATTACTGACCAATTTAAAATAATTTACTAAAGCCTAATAAAGGATATGAAAGGACTATTGATCATAAGCGGACTTGGAATTTTAGCGATGCTCGCTGAAATTTTCAAGTTTAAAAAATTATTGTTACCGATTGTTTTGCTGGGAATTGTGGCGGCGTATGCTTTCAATTTCATGGAGTGGAATAACGGATTTGCTATTTCTTATTTCAATAATATGATTGCCTTTGATAAAATGGGGATCGCGTTCTCAGGCATTATTATTGCTACTGCTTTTTTCTGGTTCATTTTGGCCAATGATTATTTCGAAGAGGATACGAACGTTGTAGACCATTTCGCTTTGGTTTTATTTGCCCTGGTGGGCGCACTTATGCTTACTTCCTTTAAAAACATGACTACTTTATTTTTGGGAATTGAGATTATGAGTATTCCACTTTATGTTTTAGCAGCAAGCCAGAAAAAAAACATCAAAAGTAATGAAGCTGGTTTTAAATATCTGATCATGGGATCTTTTGCCAGCGGATTTTTGTTGTTTGGTATTGCCCTTATTTACGGAGCTTCAGGAAGTTTTGATCTGATGCAGATAAGAGAATATATCAGTTTACATTCTGGCAATATACCAATGTTTTTTTATGTCGGTGTAATAATGATTCTTATTGCCATGAGTTTTAAAGTTTCTGCCGCTCCGTTTCATTTCTGGGCTCCGGATGTTTATGAAGGATCTCCAACACTTATTACCGCTTTAATGAGCACTGTTGTTAAGACCGCAGCATTTGCAGCTTTCATGCGTTTATTCATGATTGGTTTTGCCGGTGTTAGTGAAGTCTGGACAGGTATTTTAGTTGGTATAGTAGCTCTTACATTAATTATCTCAAACTTTACAGCCGCAATGCAAACCAACGTAAAGCGCATGCTGGCATATTCAAGTATCAGCCATGCCGGCTTTATGCTCATGGTTATTCTTGCAAACGTGAGAAGCAATTTGTCAGTTGATGCTATTCTGTATTATTCCCTTGCATATTCTATCGGCAGTATAGCGGCGTTTGGTGTGGTTTACAATGTTACGCGTAATGGCAACGAAAAAATTGAGGCTTTTAATGGTCTTGGTAAACGTAATCCAAGTCTTGCATTATGTATGACTGTTGCAATGCTTTCATTGGCGGGAATTCCTGTCACTTCGGGTTTCTTTGCTAAATATTTTGTTTTCACAACAATGATTGGGACGGGTTATAAGTGGCTGCTAATCCTGGCAGTAATAACATCTGCTGTTGGCGCTTATTATTATTTGAAGGTGGTGATTGCAATGTATTTTAAAAAGCAGGAAACAACAGAGCCAATCGCGATCGAAAAATCAAATGTGCTGGTTATTACTTTAACATCCGCTATTGTAATAGCACTGGGCGTTGTTCCAGGCATTGTGGCGGAAATGTTCCGGTTTTAATTATTCGTGGTCGTAGGCCTCGCCTACCATCCATTCCATTCCTTTCTTTAATAGGTTTATTTTACCAAACGTGACGAATATAAATACCGGATTTTTGAGGTGGTAGGGTCGCTCGTCTATCTTAAAATCTTTTGGTGAAAAGGACATACTGAAGTTAACTCTGTAAATATCGTATGCTGACCCACCTCTGGCCGGGTCTAAAAGAGTATTTTCAGAAGTAAAAATTGTCATATCAATAGTTTGGTTGTGCCACACCCGGTTTAGTAGCATTTGACCATTAACGCGGTATGTTTTGGAATTATAGTTGCTTGGTGATGGAAAGTCGTTATTTTCAAAATGTGCTTTAAAATAAAAACTGGTGTCCCATAAGTCCGTTAGCCAGTCTTCTGTCGGGCTGGTTGTAGTGGGCCTGAAAAAGTCGATTTTTAAATAAAATTCATTTTTCGATTCGTCAAAAAAAAGGTAACCGTAGTTGTTGATACTTGAACATTGGGTTTCATCAATACAGGTTCTTATTTCGGTACTGGATGAAACAATATCCTGCGAGAACATCGAATGTGTAAAAAGGAATAAAAAAAGCAGACAGATTTTTCTCATAATTATTTTACGGCACACCGGTATCATAAAACTTACTCAAAGTTTATACCATCGCTTCTTATGCTCTGAAAGTGTTAAATTTGGAGTTAAGTATAAGCAGAAACTGGAAAACAACTATTACATATCAATTTCTTCTGAGGGAAAGGTAAAAAAACTAAATCTCGCATTGTCGCCTTCATTATCGATTCAAAAGGGAAAGCAGCAATTGTGTATTTTGAAATACCAGAACCCTATAATTGAAAAACCAGAACCTCAATTTTTTGAAGCAACAGATGAACGGATAATTGATCCCAGTCTTATTGTTAAGCGCCCTTATGCCCCAATAATTTTAAAATCTTCTACATCTCGGAAATCCTATATTGAAAAAGTTAATGCTCTTAAAAACCACATCAAACTTGGTGATATTTATGAAATTAATTTCTGTATCGAATTTTTTGCAGAGAAGGTAAATATTGATCCTATTACTGTTTTCCTTAATCTTTATCAGCTTACCAAAGCCCCTTACAGTAGGTTAGTTAAAATCCATAATGATTATATTATTTCTGCAAGTCCTGAATTATTTCTCGAAAAAAAAGAAAATGTACTTATTACTAAACCTATTAAAGGCACGATAAAACGTGGAAGGGATATAAAGGAAGACGAGATGCTTATGTCTCAATTATATTACAGTGTAAAAGAACGTACTGAAAATGTTATGGCAGTGGATGTAGCCAGGAATGATTTGTCTATTGTAGCAGAACGTGGATCTGTGAAAGTGAATAAACTATATAACATAGAAAGTTTTGAAACGGTTCATCAGATGGTTAGTACTGTAAGTTGTGAATTGAAACCTAACATTGGTTTTAATGAAATAATAAATGCTACATTTCCAATGGCCAGTATGACTGGCGCTCCAAAAATTAAGGCAATGGAACTTATCGATTCGTTCGAAGATTTTAAAAGAGAGTTTTATTCCGGCTCACTGGGACTTGTTGATGAATCCGGGAATTTTCAATTATCTGTTTTGATAAGAAGCATATTTTATAACAGCGAAACAAAGCGATTGTCTTTAGCCGTAGGCAGCGCTATAACCCATTTGTGTGATCCTGAAACAGAGTATGAAGAATGCCTTCTTAAGGCGAAAGCTCTTCTCGCAGCTTTAGATGCCACAATAGAACCTTAAAGTTCAGTTATTTTTATTTTGTATTCGTAAACGCGAAGTTTTTTATTTACTGAAACATTTTCAATACGTACTATCAGCTCTTCGCCAACATAGCCTTTTTCTTTTAATTTGTTTTCAGAATATTTTTCTTCTTCAGCGGTAAACATTCCCTGAACTTTCCAGGTAATGGTTCTTTCAGGAGAAGTTTTATCTTCTTTCATAAGTTGAAGCGGAAGTAAAATTCCTTTTTTATTTTTTATACTCACTTTTACTTTTGAGAAATCCACTTCATTTGTTTCAGGAATTGAAAACGACCATTTGCTGAAGATAAGATTATATGGTACGTATCCGCTCCAGGGATACGCGATAAAATCATTTTGCAGGGTGTCGTTACTCAGGTTATAAGTGCAGTATAAGGCGAGGGCGTTATTGGTAGCGCCCAGGCTAAATTCGGTTGCTTTTGAATACAATAGCCAGCGCCTGTGTCCAACAAAATAGTTTGCATCGCCGGGATCTGCAATAAATCCTGTAATAAAAGCGGTATGCGGAAGCCTTCTAAAGTTAGGCATCCCAAGACACGAGTTTTTTGCACCATCTGCTCCCTGTTTTGAATAACATTTCCAGGATGCTGGCGGATCATGACTAAGCGCTTTATTTTTATCCATCATAAAAGCCGCAGCCTGCGCTTCTTTTTGTTTTGTGCCGGTGATTTTAATTGACGGCAATCTGTTCATCAAACGAAAAAAATTAATTCGCTTTTCTGCTTTTTCATATACGTCTGAAGGAATAATCCCAGGATCGCAGCCCCCTTTATTGGTCCAGTTAATGCTATCAACCTGAGATGCCAGATAATAATTTTTATAAAGAGTTTTTAATTCGGATAATGTAATTTCCTTTGGAGGGAAAGAATTAAAAGAGCTGAATAAAGAAACAATAATTAGCGATATGAGAATAGTTCTAGCCATTAATTGCTAAGGTTATCTCCGCGCAATTGTCTGAATCGTTTCCGCGCTTCCACTACGTAAATACTGCCCGGATATTTTACCAGCAAATCCTGATAAGATTGTTTGGCTTTTTCCCTGTCAGAAAGATTTCTTTCGTAAAGCTCGGCGAGTTTAAATTGCGCATCGTCTCCGTACAGGTCATTGGGATAAAATTCAATAATATTCTTGTACATGGTTTCAGTTTCGGCATATTTTCCCAATGTGTAGTATACCTGTGCCTTCTTGAAATAAATATCATCGCCAAGCGTATTTGAACTGAAAAGTGTATTCACGCTATCCATACGAGCCATTGCTTCAGTATATTTATGTTGCAGTATCATCAGCTCAGCGCTGGCAAAAAGTTTTAGCGGTAAATCATTGGTATCAACACCAATCGCGTCAGTTATAATAAGGCTAAGATCGAGAGCGTCGTTAGCTATTAATTTTGTTGTAGCGCCCTTTAAAACATCGGCCTGTGTTTTTGCCCATTTAAAATCTCCGGCATAAAAACTAAGTTTAGCGTTTTTAAATTTTGCTTCATGGCCAATAGGTTCATACTTAAAATCTTTTTCAACTTGTGAGTAAAGCAATGACGCATCCCAAATGCTTCCTCTTAATAGATATATATCCGCAAGAATAATTTTGTATTCAGCTTTAGCGGTTGGTTCAATCCCTCCCTGTTCAATCAAATCATTCAGTAATGCAATAGCCTCATCCGCTTTATTTAAATAATAAGCCTGAAGCATTGAAAGGTTTTTTACAATCAAAGGTTTTAGGCTGCTGTTACCATACTTTTCTTTTGCCTTATTTAAACGTTGTTCAAGCTGCATTAATTCTTCAGGGTTTGGTTGCGGCTTATGCGTAACAGCGAGATATTCTACATTTAAGATGTCAACAGACGCTGCATCATAATAAAGATTGTTTGGTCCCTTTTCAATAATATATTCATAGCAGCGTCTTGCAGTTTCCCATTCCTGGTTGCTTATACAAATTTTTGCAAGATCAAAAATGCGCTGGCCTTCTTCCTTTAATCTCTTATCAAGCGCACGGCTTTGAACAAAGGCGCCGTCAAAATCTTTTTGTTGTTTTTGAATAAAGATTAGAAATTCGCTGAGCACTATCTTATCCGGACTTTTTTGAATACGTTTTTGAAGTTCCTGTTTTAATAAGGGATTTTTAATTCCGCCTTCATCATCATCGTATCCTAAAGAGTTTTGTAGATTGGTTTGCACCATCGCAATATCCGACTCCCTGAATTCAAGGGCATCAAGATACTCGTTGATCATTGATTTAGGATCATTCTTAAGTTTAAAAACATCGGCACGTTCGTAGAAGTATGGATAATCTTTCGTTTTTGCTTTGTCATAGGCTTGCAGAGCATAATCATATAAGCCATCTTCTATAAATGTATTTGCTAATACCTGAACGTAAGATTGAATTGGCAGCACTTCTTTAATAGCTTTTTGATACGCTTCCTTCTCCTTCTTCTCATCGTTCTGCAGTTTGTAAATACGTCCCAGATAAACATATAAATGGGCGCTTTGTTTGTTCTGCTTTAAATTTTTCTTAGTTATTTTTTCGGCCTTGTTATAATCTTTTACTGCCAGAAGTCCTTTGTAATAGTAATTAAACCAGTTATCTGGATTTTTATCAAAAAGATCTTCTAAATAAACATTTGCCTTTTCATATTCTTTTTGTTCAAAATACTGAATAGCCAGCCTTTCGTTGTTTTGCGTCCTTTGCGAAAAAGTAAAAGCCCATGAAAACATGAGCGCTATTGTCAGAAGATATTTTGATGTTAACTTCAATGAAAAAATAATAATAAAGTTAAATGGATTTTAAGGATAGGGAATAATTTAAGGAATTTTAGTACTGCCCTAATTGGAATTAAATGCCAGGGAGACTTCAGTTCCATTGTGGCGAAACTCAATCTTATCGGCAAGGTGCTTCATTAAAAATACACCCCGGCCATTTATCTTATCAAGGTTTTCAGGATCGGTTGGATCGGGAAGATTTTGATAGTCAAATCCAGGACCTTCATCCTTAATATTAAAGATTAGTTGCTTATTGTCGGTTTCAAACCCTATTTGTACAAATTTATTGGGATTATTCTGATTACCATGATTAATGGCGTTATTTACAGCCTCGGTAACCGCTATTAAGATATTGCCATAACAATCGTCGCTAACTTTATAGATCTGGCATACATCGTCAACCAAACGCTCCACCAATCGTAAATTATCTGCTTTTGAGTTTATTTTCAAGCTTTCGCCCTTCGTCGGCACCATCACTTGTTTACAGTATTAAAATAATTATTCACTTTTTCCTTATAGTATGGGGTTAAACTTGGGGGAACCGTATTTAACAACTCCATTTCTTTCTCTTTTAACCTCTTATACTCTAAAAACCGGCCAGGGTTGCTTAAATTTTGATCTTTAGCTTCGTTACTTTTCCTTTGTTCGTCCTGTTCCCTTTCCCGCTCGGCCTTTTCACTTTCAAGCAATCGTGTTAAAATTTCCTGCTGACGCTTCATGGTTTCATTGCTAATTTGCTTATTTACAATATCTTTCTCGGTTTGTTCCATCATATCGGCTATGTCTCCACCGGGGTTCTTGCCCTTATTTTTCAGTTTATCCATCATAGCCTGCATTTGTCTTCTAAGGGCTTCCTGCTGGGCTGCAAGTTTAGCCAATTGTTCACTGTTACCAGGCATCATGGAACCCGTGCTGCCATTTTGCCCCATTCCGCCTCCGGGTTTTTGTCCTTTTTTATCACCAGGCTTGTCTCCCGGTTTCTGCCCTTTTTCCATGGCATCTTTTAACTGTTGAAGCTGTTGGTTGAGTTGTTCCTGCAATTGCCTCATGTTTGGAATACCTGACTGTTGGGAAGGTTTTTGTCCTGATCCGCTACCTGGTTTTTTACATTTCCCTTTACCCGGTTGCGAGTTTTTTTGCTGCTGCATCTGCTGCTGCATTTGCTCAAGAGATTCATTCAGTAAAAGGGCCAGGTTGTTTACCGAGGTCATTGTACTTTGCATACGCATAGAACTTTCACCGGTATTTCTATCAGCCAGGGCCTTAACGGTCTTTTCCATGTTCATATTAATGGAGCTGATTTCACGGTTAACAAGTGCGCTTATTTTTGGAGCACGTTTACTTAAGGCAAGAAGACTGTCTTCTATAATTTTACTGTCTTCTTTTAATTTATTTTGTTGTTGTGGTATCTTAACGTACTGCGGATTATCAATTCGTGTTTTTGGAAGTTGTTTAATCAGTTCTTCCTGAGCGAAAGAAAGGTTTAACAGGTTTTCAAGAATCTGACGAAGGGCCTGGGCATTTTCTTCTTCCTGTTGTTGCTCCATCTGCTCCATGGCCTGTTCCATTCCGTCTTTCATTTCCTGCATTTTCTGACTGGCATTTTTTTGAGATTTGGAAGCATTCTTTTTATTATCCTGATTCAGTTGCTGTGAACTGTTCTGCATTTCCTTGCTGATCTCGTTTTGTTTATCTTCTGTTTTAGGAAGGTTATTTGGTTGTTCGAGTTCGCTGTTCTTTTTCTCCAGCTCTTTTAAATCTTCCTTCAGTTTGTCAAACTCTTTTTTAATATCGTCCTGTTTCTTTTCAAGCTCTTTATTTTTTTCTTCCTTGCTCTTATTGTCTTTGTTATTCTTATCGTCTTTACTTTCTGTTTCTTTGTTCAGATCATCTTCTTTCTTTTTCAGTTCGTCTAGTTTTTCAATTGCCTGCTGCATCTTTTGTTCTACTTCAAGATGCTTAAACGCTTCGAGGTTACGATCAAGTTCTTTTTCAAGATCTTTATTGGTAAGCTTCATTTCTTCCAGTTTTTGCTGAACTTCGTTTTTATCAAGCTTTTCCATCATTTTGTTCAGTTCATCAAAAAGCTTTTTCATTTCAGGTGTCATGATGTTTTCAAACAACTGCTCAAGCTGCTTCTGTTTTTCAAGAATGCTTTCATCTACCTGGTTAAATTCGTTTTGTTGCTGGTTATTGAGTTTGTTTTCTTCTTTTAGCTCTTCAATTTTATTTTTGAGGTCATTCTGCTTTTTGAGCATATCTTCCAATTTTTTTTTCTCTTCGTAACCAAGTTGTTTTTTATCGTTTATTTTTTTCGAAAGCTCATTCACGTCTTTCTGAAGCTGCTGAGCTTTCTTAATGCTTTCTTCAAGATCTTTCTTTATTTCAGAATTATTTTTCTGTGTATTTTCATTGATCTCGTCTTTAGTTGGGGCTTTAAAAGTCATTAGTTGCGTTTTGGCAGATTTGGCACCATTTACCCCATCGTTATCACGGACTTCAAAATAATATTCGATTTTATCGCCGGGCTGAAGATTATATTGTGATGCATCCAGGTAATAGAAATAAGGCTGAGAAATTTGTGCACGGTTCAGGCCTACTGGAAAGTTTCCTGATGTTTCTGACGATTTGCCGGAACTGTCGGTACCAAACTTTTTATAATGGAATAGAAGTGAGGTGAAACCATAATCATCTTTAATTTGTCCGCTGAAATAAATATTTTTTGGATTCAATGAATCTGTTTTTTCGCTTACGTCAATTACAGGGTATTGATCGGGTACAACATTGATGCTGTAATTAACCGAATCGGGCGCAAATTGAACAAACTGGTTGGACGCTTTTATTGTGTAGGAATTACTTTGTAAAAACCTGCGCGAAAAATTAAACTGGTTTTCAGTATTCCTTGTTGGAGTAGCAAGACTGTCATTGAAACGAAGCTGAAGGTTATCGGTATTTTTTGTATTGAACACCCAGTTAACCTTTGTGCCTTGCGGAATTTGAAGATCTCCGCTGTTACGTACGGTTTCGTTACTTTTATTAAGATAAGCCGGATAAATAAGCTGCAGGTTAAATTGAAGCAATGATGGTTTTGGCAATACCTCAAGCGTGTAATCTTTTGAATTAAATCCGGCGGCGTTTAACTGAAAGTCGGTATTGGACTGAACATTTTTGAATGTATAGTTAAACGTAATGTTATTTTCTTTTTCGAGTTTATATTCAATACCGTTGATGTTAATGAACACTTCGTTTGGAAGCTGTTCGCCGTTAACCTTTACTTCCAGCTTATAATCCTGCGTTTGTAAAGCCTGTAGGTTTTTATTCTGAATTTCAAGTTTAAAAGGCATTTCCTTTTCATAATAGGTTTGATAATTCATCAGGCGCTCGGTACTTTTATGAATGATCTGAGGCCAGATAAGATAAATACTGGTGAATAAAAAGATTACCGGTAGTGTGTACTTCAAATACTTTTTATTTTCGCTCAGGTCAATTGCTGATACAAAAGGAACAGGCTTTAACTCATCAATTTTTTGATTGATACTTGCAACAAGAAGATCTCCCGAACCGGTTAATCCTTTGTTGTTTTGAAGTTGTAAAACATTAAGAAGTTTATCCTGCACGTTAGAAAAGTGATTTCCGATGATGGAAGCCGCCTGATCGTAAGAAATTATTTTACCAATTTTATTGAGTTTTAGTAAAGGGACTGCAATATAAATCCACAGAACTGTTAATGTTGCAGCAAGAAACGCGAAGAAAAGAATGGTTCGCAGGGTAGTATCAAACTCTCCGAAGTATTCGATTAAAACAACGGATAAAAAGGCCGATAGTAGAATTCCGCTTGAATAAATAAGGCCTTTAATCAGTTGGTTTTTGTAATACTTTCTGATGAACTCATCCAGCTTGTTGATCAATATATTCTCCGTTCCCTGCATTTAAATATTCAGATGCTTTTAAACACCAAATTCCATAACTTTTTCTTAATAAAACAATTGTAAAAAAGTGTTATACAAATATAATCAATCAGTAAGGGATTGCCGGTTAGTAAATGTTAAATTGTGTGAGTATAAAATAAAATACTCCTATGAAAATCAATGTTGTATGATAAGCTTATGAGTAGTAAGCAGACTTTCATTTTTTATGCAGATAACATAAACACCAGAAGGCAAAAACGTTGTAGAAATTGCCTCAGTAGGTGAAATTTGTGAACTCAGGACCTCGTCACCCATAACATTAAATATTTTGAGTTCCGAAAGTTTGTCAACATTCACTTTAATGAAATTGTTGGCGGGATTTGGAAAAATGGTAACTATACCCCATTGTAAATTATTTTCTTCCAGTCCTACATTTATCGGTTGCCCAAAATACACGGTTCCTCCTTTTACAGCGCTGTTAATGTAATAATCGGAACCTGATTCAAATACAAAGTGGTTTTCATTAACTCGTCCGAGGCCAACTCCAAAACACAGTTTAAAAAATGGTGGAGAGTTGCCATTTGTCAGATTGCCAAACAATGTATCCAGTGAATTATACGCATTGGTATTCGGCATGGTTTGAAATGAATATGAAGGACATGATGTGCCCAAGTATTTATAAAACGTACCGATATTATCAATTCCAAATTTTACAAGTTGAAATGTGTTTTTTAAAACCATGCCACCAACAATACTGTCTGATTGAACCGGAGTTTTAACCACCATGCCCGGATACATTTTATTTTCTAAATAAGCGGGATTGTTGAGGTTAGAATAAAAAGTATTTGTATTCACCGTTGTTATTGTTCCGGAAATAGGGAAGAAAAAATTACAGCTCACATTAAAGAAATATGAATTTCCTGTATAATTAAAAACCTTTGATGTATTCTCTGAAAGATATGAATAGCCTGTGCCAAGTGTGGTCTTATTTTTAATCACACTTTTATTAAGATTGTAATAGGTGTTGAAAGTTGAGCCTCCAACTTTCCCAAATGAAGTTGTTTGTGTAACAAAAGTATCTCCAACATTATAATTATAAAAATCCCAGGCGTTAGGAACTTTTTCTCCATAAAGGGCGGTTTGATTATAAGAAGTTTTACTTTCAATTCCGGATAACCTGTAATATTTATTTTTTGCATAGAGCTGAGGAAAAACTATCAAACCATAATTTTTACTGAGTTTAACTGTATCTACGCCATTGACTAAGATCGTCCTAATGCTGTCTGCAGAACCAAAAATTGTTTGCAGTGTAATATTTGTACATACGGCGGATTTGTTGTAAATACTGTCAAACAACCAGGTTTGGTTTAAAGTACATGTAGGTATTATTACAATTTTAGTAGTATCATACAGAGTTACCATGCCGGTGGAGTATTTACGGATATTTCGCTGTAGAAATTGCGGCATATTCGACCAAACAGTAACAGTTCGCTGGCCAGATGAAGTGCTGTAGCTTGGGCAGCCGGAAGTACACTCGACGCCTATTTTATTCATTGCGTAAATGGTATCACTGCCGGATTGCGTTATCGTGTCGGTAAATAATACATTAGTCACAATCGTTGAATTGTCGAACTTATAATTATAACGATAATTTTTATTAAACACATTCCAATTCTGCGCGCTTGCAAGCGAAGCGGCTAACAAAATAACCAGGGAAAATTTAAAATGTAAATTCATACCTGAATTTACAAAAGAAATTATAAAACTACCAGCGAATCTCTAAATCCGCAATAGATTTTCTTTTCAAAGTAATCGATTATGTTTGGACTGAGTGTGTCCACCCTTAAACACGCCTCTTCAAACTGTTTATGGTTGTAACTACAAAGCTTATTGTCTTTCTGATAATAAATAATACTTTCATTTATTCTGAAGTGGGTGAGGTTTTTAAGCGAGATAGTTTTACTAAAGGCTCCGAAAATGTCAAAAACAAAAATGCCATTATCTGGTGAGTTTAAAAACAGGTAGTTGTTGTACTCTGTCATAAAATTAGGATTTAAATCAGACTGTAGTATCTGTTTTAAATTTCCTGTGGATACAATCTTTTTTGAGTTCTCATCAAAACGGATTAGTTCATTGTTTTGTTTATTGTATATCCAGAAGCCATTGTTCGCACTTGCACACACAAGATCGGTTTGTTCATAGCCCAAATTTTCCAGTGATACAGGATCACTGTTTACAGAAAGCTGATTATCGAGAAAAACAATTTGCTGGAAATCTCTGTAATACAATAATATTTTTAATGGATTTGTGGCATCGGCTGTAGTAATATTTCCAAGTTTTAAATTACTGTAACGCGCAAACAATTTTCCGGTTGGAAGAAATTTTATAATCTCATCTTCTCTTATCGTATAAATATTACCAATATTATCAACAGTAAAATAATCAAGCTTTGTTTTAATTACAAGGCGCGGTTTATCCTGCTGCATAAAGGAAAACAATAAGAAAGAAAAAAGAATCAGCAGATATGTTCTGGGGTTAAACACGATAAACTAAATTACAAAATTATTTTCAGGATACTGTTAGCTGTTCAATGAAAGGATTTCTTCAAGGATCTTTCGGTCGTTGCTTAGGCGCGGTACTTTGTATTGGCCACCAAGTTTATTGTTTGCCTTTAGCCATTTGTAAAAAGAATCCTGTGGCAATTTTTTTATTTCAGGGAAGTTAAGGATGAAATTATTATAACGTTTGGCTTCGTAATCGCTATTTTGTTTTTTTAATTCTTCGTCAAGGGTAGCGCTAAAGTTTTTAAAATCATTGGGTTCTTTTTCAAATTCAATCAGCCATTCGTGCGCCCCTGAATGTCCATCCATAAATACCGGTGCAACAGTATAATCTCTTACAAGCGCTCCGGTTTTTTCGCAGGCATAGCTAAGGGCATTGTCAGCATTATGCACCATCAGCTCTTCTCCAAAAACATTAATGTGTTGTTTTGTTCGGCCCGAAATTTTAAAACGATAAGGATTTGTACTTGTAAAATGTATTACGTCTCCAATCTGGTATCTCCACAATCCCGCATTGGTTGTAATAATCATCGCGTAGTCAACACCAACTTTTACATCTTCGAGATGAATAGTTTTACTAAAATCTTTATTCGTCCAGTGCTCCAGTTCAAGAAACTCGTAAAAAATGCCATAATCCAGCATTAATAGCATTTCATCGCTGTTGTTCTGATCCTGAATACCAAAGAAACCTTCAGAGGCATTATATAATTGAAGGAAATTAACTTTATCATTGTTGAATAAAGTTTTAAACTGTTCCTTGTACGGTGCAAAACTAACGCCTCCATGAAAATAAACTTCAAGGTTAGGCCATACTTCGGTAATGAATTTAGCCTGCTTTTTTTGAAGGATGCGTTTTAAAAGTACAAGCATCCAGCTTGGAACTCCGGCAATGCTGGTTACGTTTTCATTCATCATGCTTTCTGCCATTTGTTCGAGCTTGCTTTCCCATTCGTCCATAAGGGCAATGCTAACATCAGGAGCTCTGAAAAACTCCGCCCACATTGGCAAATTTTGAATGATAATGGCACTAACATCTCCGTGAAAGGAGTTGTAATTACCAAAATGGTCTTCTTTATAACTTCCACCCAGGGCCAAACTCTTACCGGTGAATAATTGCGTTTCGGGATTATTGTAACAATACAACGTTATCATATCCCTTCCTGCGTTATAGTGGCAACCATTCAGGCTTTCAGTACTTACAGGAATAAATTTACTTTTATCGGTTGTACCGCTGCTTTTGGCAAACCATTTTATTTCGCTGTGCCAGAGCAGCCCCTGTTCGCCTTTACGTGTACGTTCTATAAGTGGCTTGAGAGATTCGTAATCGTTTACCGGAACAATTTCTTTAAAACGCGCGTAACTTCTTATGGATTGAAAATCGTATTGGCGGCCGTATTCAGTGTCCTGAGCGTCATTTAGTAAACCATAAAGCCATTCCTGCTGCACATCAATTGGGTATTTAATAAACAGCTCAATCTGGTGCATTCGCTTTTTCATCAACCAGCTTGCTATTGAATTTATTATGGCCATATTAGTTTGTCAGGACTTA
>Ga0255338_1000960_pt1 | contig 65544 bp, 60 predicted proteins | sample MeOH1_35cm_T4_19_FD_203715 | JGI IMG/M metagenome (GOLD analysis project Ga0255338, IMG submission 203715) | Sandy soil microbial communities from University of British Columbia, Vancouver, Canada - MeOH1_35cm_T4_195 | ecosystem: Engineered > Artificial ecosystem > Sand microcosm > Unclassified ... | reverse complement strand
GGGCGGATCGCGTTCGGGTTCCGCAATCCGGAGAATCAACGACGCCGGGTACGGTGGGCCTGCACCCGCCGCTCCCGGCGGAGCACACCCAGTCGGCATCAATGCCACTGCTAACTGCGAAGAGCCATGAAAGTCCACCTCTCCGACCAGGGACCGATCGGTCCAGGTGCGCCCGCCGTCGTCGCTACGGCGCAGTCCCAGCGGGTTCGGACCGGGGTTCGACGGCCCCGGGTGGCCCGAGGCGACCAGGACGTCGCTGCCGGGCACCCCGGCCAGCCCCATCAAGTCGTCGTCGGAGGTGCCGACCTCGGTGGTGGTGCCGGACGGCGCGAGAGCGACCAGTCCGCTGTGGGTGCCGGCCAGGATAGTGCCGGCGGAATCGACGGTCAGCCCGTGCACGTGATCGAGCGTCGGGGACAACGCAACGTGCGGTGCGACGACAGCGCCGGGAGGTGCGGTCGCCGCGCTCCGGGTGTCGGGGGACGAGCACCCTGCCACGAGCAAGGCGGCTGCGGCAATTGCCGACACGGCGCCCGGCAGGCGGGACACAGACATACGGGGATTCCTCTCTTCGGGCCGGACGAAAGGGTGCCGGCGGGGGCATCATGCCGAGGCCGAGACCTGCTCGTCGGTCGGCGTCGGGGGTGGCGCGGTGAGCCGGCCGGTGCGGTGGAGCAGAAACAGCGCTGCCGCGCACCCGATCCCGATCGCGGTGAGCAGCACCCAGATCAGCCATTCCAGGCCGGCGTCGGCGGCCCACCCGAACACCGCCCCGGTGCCGAGGTTGCCCAGCAGGATGCCGACCCCGACGACGGTGTTGTAGAACCCGTAGTGGGTGGCCACAAGCCGGTTCCCGGAGAGTGCGACGACGGTGTCCATCTCGAACGGGAACACCGCCGCCGTACCGACGGAGAGGATCACCGCCGACAGCACCAACGCCCCCGCGGCCATCGCCCAGCCGGTCCCAGTGGGGGAAGAGAACACCGCTACGGGTACGAACGCGGTCGCCATGACCACCATCCCGACGGCCAGGCTGCGTCCGGGTCCCCACCGGTTGCCGCACCAAGAAGTGATACGTAGCTGCCCGGCGATCGCCACCAGCCCGGAGACCGCGAACAGCGAGGTCACGAGCACCGTGGCCGATACCTGGTCCGGGGCGACGACCTCGGCCTGCAGCGGCAGGGCCAGATACACCTGGAACGAGAGAACGTACGAGCCGATCATCGCCGCCGCGAACAGCACGAACGACCTGTTGGTCACCACCGTGCGCCAGTCGTCGAGTATCGAGGGGCGGGGTCCGGCAGGGGTAGTGGCCTCGACGGTCTGCGCCGGCAGCGCTCGGATCTGCGTCAGCGTCAGCGCCGCGAATACCGCCGCTGCCACCAGCGCGGTGATCCGGAAGTCCACCGCGGTCAACGCCAGACCGACCAGCGGACCGAGCAGGATCCCGGCCTGGTAGAAGACGTTGAACACCGCGAAGGCCTCGACGCGGCGGGGCCCGGCGTCTGCGGCCAGGTATGCCCGCACCGCGGGGTTGAACAACGCGCCGGCGAATCCGGTGGCTGCTGCGGCCACCAGCACCGCCGGCAGCGAGTCGACGGCGGCGAGCAGCACGAACCCTGCGGTCCGTAGCAGGCAACCGGCGACGATGAGCGGCTTGTAACCCAGCCGGTCGGCCAGGGTGCCGCCCACCAGGAACATGCCCTGCTGGGAGAAGTTGCGCACCCCCAGCACCAACCCGACGGCCCAGGCTGCCAATCCGAGCGGTCCGGCCAGGTAGCTCGCCAGGTACGGCATGAGCATGTAGAAGCCGACGTTGATGGAGAACTGGTTGACCATCAGCACCTGGCTGGGGCGGTCGAAACTGCGGAATCGGGTGATCAGCGCCTTCACGACCGCAACTCCGCGGGGTCGACGACGGTGGCGCACCGCGTCCACGAGCGTACGACGCGGTCGGTGGGATGGTCGATGGTCATCGGTTCGGTCGGCGCCGGTCCGTCCAGCAGGCCGTGCTCGGCGCAGAAGTCGTCGTTGTAGACGGTGTCGAAGTACCGCTGGGGGCCGTCGGGGAAGATCGCGGCGATCCGAAGGTCGGGGGCGTGGGTGCGGGCGAGCCAGCCGGCGGCCAGGGCGACCGCCCCCACACTCCAGCCCCCGCTGGCGTGGTGAGTGGCGGCCAGGGTGCGGCACGACCACACCGCTTCCCGCGGAGCGACCCAGTGCACCTCGTCGAACGCGCCGTAGTCGATATTGCCCGGATGGATGCTCGAGCCCAACCCGCGCATCAGGCGGGAGGTGACCGGCTGGCCGAACAGGGCCGAGCCGACGGTGTCGACGCCCACCAGTTTCAACTGGGGGCAGAACTGGCGCAGCACCCGGGCGATGCCGGCCGAATGCCCACCGGTACCGACCGAGCAGACGAGTATGTCCACGCGACCGAGCTGGCCGAGCAGTTCCAGGGCCAGTGACTGGTAGGCCTCGACGTTGTCGGGGTTGTTGTACTGATCCGGGCACCAGGAGCCGGGGTGGGCCTCGAGCAGCTGACGCACCCGGTCCCGCCGGGCTTGTTGCCATCCGCCGGTCGGGTGCGGTTCGGTGACGAGCTCCACGTCGGCACCATAGGCGGCGAGCATGCGACGGATGATCGGTTCGAGACCGGGGTCGGTGACCACGGTCACCGGGTGACCGTGGACGATGCCGGCCAGCGCCAGGCCGAGTCCGAGAGTGCCGCTGCTCGACTCGATGATGCGGGCCCCGGGGGCCAGCTCGCCCCGGCTGCGGGCGCGTTCGACCATGTGCAGGGCGGGGCGGTCCTTCATGCCGCCCGGGTTGTTCCCTTCGAGCTTGGCCCAGAACCCGGCGCCGGCATCGGCGAAGGGTTCACCGATCCACAGCACCGGCGTGTTGCCGACCATGGTGGTCGGCTCCGGGCAGCACGGGGCAGAGGTCAACAGCCGAGCCGACGATTGCGGCGGAGTGGAAACGGGGAAGACAGCACTGTTCATGACGAGTCATCTCTGTGGTGGCGCGCAATGAGCGCACGATGCGATGGGCAGCACGAGACGGGCCGACAGGGGGTCCCTGCGGCCGGTCCGCTGCCGATCAGCACCTGCTGATACAGAGTTCGTCGAGGATCGCCCGGCCGCTGCGGGCCGGGGCGGGCGCCGGTGGCGGGGCCCGCGACAGGGTCGGGGCGTGCCGCCGGGCGATCGCGGCCGTAACCACCACCGCGACCACCGTGACCACCGCGATCGGACGCCCGGCGTTGTCCGCACGAGGGCCGAGGAACAGTTGATCGTGGTGAGGATCGAGGCCGGACGAGTCGTGATCGACATGGGCATGCCCGGGCGCCGTTTCCGCACCGGGTTGCGCGGTCGCACTCACGTGCACATCGTCGTGATGATGGCCGTCCGCCACGGTGAGACCGCACTGCACCAGGGTGTAGCCGAGAAGGTAGAGGACGACCAATGCGACCGCGGTCCGCAGGGGCGGAGAAGTCGATCGGGCCGTCACAACTTCCCGACTGTAGCAGTGCAGCACCGGCGACCCGGCCGACCGTACATCCCGTCGCCCCGTTTCGGCACCCGCTCCGACACTGCTGGGTCAGTGGGTGAGGATGCGATTACAGAGACACAAGTGATGAAAGTGCACTAGCGTTACGGTGTGTCGCCTTGACAAACCCCCATATACCTCTCCAATCGGACATTTCTCGTGAGGCGGCGGGAGGAAGTGCCATGCACCGCACGCACAGCGGCCGGTGGGCCGCGTTGATCCTGGGAGCGTCGACGGCGGGACTGACGGTCCCGTTGCTCACGGCCCCGACGGCCGGAGCGACGCATCTGTCACCGGAGCCGGTGGCGGCGTCCGTGGCCGATGCGCTGACCATCACCGGAGCCGACCCGGCCGGGCAGGTGGTCGATCCCGCTCGATGGCAGACGGTGGCGAACATCGCCGCCGCCGGCGTGCGCGCCGCCCGGGACAACGGCGCACTCGACGACACGGTCGCCACCCTGCAGTCCCTGGCCGGCTGCGCGGCCCGATGGAGCGCCCAGGGCACCGGGGCAAGCCTGTTGTCGGTGTGCCGCACCGAACTGGCCGGACTGGATTACAGCATCGCTCCGCGTCTGCTGGCAGCGTTGGCCGCCGACCCCGGTACACCTACGGCACCGGGTCGTCACGGCCCCCCGGCACCGGAGCCCGGGACGCCACCCGAGGAAGACGATGCGCCGGCTGCGGGCGCACCCGATACGGCCCCCGGGAACGAGGGCGCCACCCGGCTGGAAGACCCCGGCGCCGCACCGGCAAGCCCTACCCCGCCGCGCCCGGCCGAGGGCGGGCGTTGGGGTGGGACCGGCCGGCCCGTCGCCCCGACCGCCGGGGTGATCACCTCCACCTTCGGTGACGGGCGCGGACACGGAGGCATCGACATCGCCAACACCATGGTCGCACCGATCGTCGCCGTCGCCGACGGAGAGGTCGTCAGCGCCGGACCGGCACAGGGTTACGGGTTGTGGGTACGCATCCGGCACGACGACGGCACGGTGACCACTTACGGCCACAACAACGCCAACCTGGTGAAGGTCGGGCAACGAGTCGAAGCCGGGCAGAAGATCGCCACCATCGGAGATCGCGGCAACTCCACCGGACCCCACTTGCACTTCGAGGTCGAAGACCCCTCCGGCGCCAAGACCGACCCGGCGCAGTGGCTGGCCGACCGCGGCACCCCCCTCATCGCTGCGGACTGACCTCCGAGCGGGCAACCGCACCTCCTCCTGCCGTGCCGGGACCCCGATGGTCGAGATCCCGTGAAGATCTGTTGAAGATCCCGGATCTCGCACTCGAGGCGGCACATCGGGATCGTCGGCGGGCGATAGTGGGACGATCCCTCCCCGAGGACTACTCGGCTCCAGGAAAGGTCACGGCCGTGAACATGATGGGCATGATGGACCAAGCGCACACCCTGCTGCACCAGCTGATGATGTGGCTCCACGAGATGGGTGGGATGCCCATGATGAACATGCCGATGTAGCGCCACCGCTCGTCGCATCTCGCCGACTGTCCGGGGCCCGCCCCAGCCGGCAGTTCCGGCCGTCTACAGTGGAAGATCCCAGGCGGGAACACCCCCACGGTCGCCTGCGCGGCGCGCCGCAACAGGGACCGCGTGTGCGGCGCCGGTTCACACATCCAGCGTCACCGAACACGACCATCCTCCCGGTCCGCGCTCGAGGCGCAGCCCGTGCAGCGACACGGCCTTCGGGACCGCACCCACCTGTGTGACCGAGGCGACGTCGGCCATCGAGAACCGCACTTCCGCCGTGCCGGCACCGGAGTCGACGGCCACATCGACCGGGACCTCCCCGGCCGCGTCGAGCAGGTAGACGATCTCGTCGAGTACCGCGACGAGCAGGTCCTCGTCGCCGTCGGCTGTCAGCCGGCGGGTGCGCACCCGGACCGGCCCGGCGGAGGAGGTTTCCGCGAAGCTCGCGACGGCGCCGTGCACCGCCTGCGCGATGCACTCGTCACGGGTGGGTGCCCACGCCTCGATGCGCAGGTCCGCCGTGTGCGGCACCGACCGGTATCCGCTTTCGTTCATGACGCGCTCCTGTGCAGCGGGCATTGCAGATTCTATGGTGGAACGAAGCCGCCGACGCCGCGTTCTCCGCCCCGGATCGGACAGTGATGAGGATCGTCGAGGAGACCCAGTACCGGTTCCGGATCGACCGGACCGGCGCGATGCGCGTACCCGGGATCGTCTTCGCGGCCCGGTCCCTGCTTCCCGCCGCGGAAGGAGACGAGGCGCTGACCCAGGTCGCGAACGTCGCGACCCTGCCGGGAATCGTCACCGCGTCGTTCGCCATGCCGGACGTGCACTGGGGTTACGGCTTTCCCATCGGTGGAGTTGCGGCGACGGACATCGACGACGGCGGCGTCGTCTCTCCCGGTGGGGTGGGCTTCGACATCTCGTGCGGCGTGCGGCTGCTGATCGCGCGTGACGCCGACCGGTCCGCGCTCGCGCCGCGCCTCGGGCTGCTGATGGACCGGCTCGGTCACGTCGTGCCCCGTGGCATGCAGACCCGGGGCGTGTGGGAGCTGCCGAACCGCAGCGTGCTGCATAGGGTGCTCGAGGGCGGCGCCCGGTTCGCGGTGGACCAGGGGCACGGTGTCGTCCGCGATCTCGAGCGGTGTGAGGACCGGGGCGTGTTGGCCGGCGCCGACTCGGCCGCGGTGAGCGACCGGGCCGTCGAGCGGGGCCTCGGTCAGCTCGGCAGCCTGGGGTCGGGCAACCACTTCCTCGAGGTGCAGGCCGTCGAGCAGGTCTTCGACCCGGCCGTTGCCCGGCCGATGGGTCTCGACGTGGGCACGGTGTGCGTGATGATCCACTGCGGGTCCCGCGGTCTCGGCCACCAGATCTGCACCGACCACGTACGTGAGATGGAGAAGGCGATGGGCCGCTACGAGATTCACGTTCCCGACCGACAGCTGGCGTGCGTGCCGGTCCGGTCACCGGAGGGGGAGGCGTATCTCGGGGCGATGGTGGCGGCGGCCAACTACGGCCGGGCCAACCGGCAGTTGCTCACCGAGGCGACCCGCCGGGTCTTCGAGGACACGGCCGGTACCACTCTCGACCTCCTCTACGACGTCTCGCACAACCTGGCGAAGATCGAGCGGCACGAGGTGGACGGGCAGGTCCGCACCCTGTGCGTGCACCGCAAAGGCGCGACGCGATCACTGCCGCCCCGCCATCCCGACGTCCCCGAGGACCTGGCGGACGTCGGTCAGCCCGTGCTCATTCCCGGCACGATGGGCACCGCCTCGTACGTGCTCGCCGGTGTCGCCGGGAACCCGGCGTTCTTCTCCACCGCGCACGGGGCCGGCCGGGTGCAGAGCCGGCACCGCGCCGCTCGACACACCGACGGCCGGGCGGTACGCGACGCGCTCGAGTCCCACGGCGTGCTCGTGCGGGGGAGTTCGTGGCGGGGACTGGCCGAGGAGAAGCCGCAGGCGTACAAGGACATCGACGCGGTCACGGAGGTGAGCGAGCGGGCCGGTCTGGCCCGTCGGGTCGCACGGCTCGTGCCGCTCGGCGTCGTCAAGGGGTAAGCACCCCCGCCCTGGGCCGAATGTCACATTCGGTCGACTACATCGATGCGATGTGACATTCGGTCGCCCCGCCGGGCGGTGTCGTGAGGGTCGACGTCGAAACCCGGGCGCGGCAACAGCTCTCAAGCGATACCGCGAATGGGCCACTGCGGGTCCACATCCGACACGTCGCGCCCGAGACCCGCGAGATACTCGGCGAACGTGCGTTGCCGCTCCGCGTGCCAGGCCGCCTGGTCCGTCATGATGTCCAGGTCGGCGAGCTGCGGGAAGCGGGTGCACAGCGCCCGCGCCAGTTGCCCCGCCGCGAGGGCGTCCGCCTCGGCCTGATGCGCGGCGGTCAGCGCGATGCCGTACGCATCGCAGACCGCCTGCAGGGTGCGGCTGCCCTCGCGGTCGCGGTCCATCTCGCGGTCGACGACGTACGGGTCGAACACCAGGCCCGTCTCGAGTCCCGGCAGGCCCAGCCGGCGGCCCTCGGCGTCGACCACCGTGAGGTCGTAACTGGCGTTGAACGCCACGACGATGTGATCGCGGACCCACGCCTCGCACAGCGCCTCGCGGATCTGGGTGTAGCCGGCCGTGTACTCGAGGCCCTCGGCGCGCGCCCGCTCCGTGGTCACGCCGTGGATCGCCGCCGTCTCCTCCGAGATCTCGATGCCCGGATCGAGCAGCCACGTCCGCGACGAGACGGTGTCGCCGTCGAGGACGACGACGGACGCAGTCACGATGCGCGCGACCCGCGGATCGCGGTCGGTGGTCTCGAGGTCGAACGCGCAGATCGGTCGATCGGGCCAGTGCGTCATCGGGGGGTCCTGTCGTCGGTCGGTCGGGTCGGTCACGGCGATTGTGGCCGCAGCCACCGACACCGCGCGCGGCGCGACGCCGTGCACGGGACCGGCTGGCTCCGCACGGCACGAAGGCGTACGCTGCTGGGGGTTCGTCAGGCCCCCGGCACGGTTCCGGGTGATGTGGAGGAGGTGGGACTCGCGATGCGCAGTCGACCTCCGAGTACCAGCTGACGGCAGCCCGTACGCGCCCTGTCGGTGCGCGACGGTTGCCGTCGCGTGTGCGTCCCACGGCGACCACCCTCGCCGTCGCCCTCCGTGCCTCCGAAAGGCCGTGCCGACATGCTGCCCAACCGTTCCGTCCGTGCCCTGCTGCCGCGTCGCTCCGCCCCGGCGACCGCCGACCCGTCCGCCGGTTTCGGCGCGTCCCTGAATCCTGCCGCCGCGCAGAGCCCCGGCCGGGACGGTGCGGCGCGGGCGGAGAACAGCATCGTCGACAGCGCGGTCTACCGGGACGGCCGCCGCGTCGCGTCGCCGGCGACACTCGCGCAGGCCCTCGATTGCCTGCCCGAGCCCGGTTCGATGGCCTGGATCGGGATGTACCGGCCCACCGACGCGCAACTCCATGCCGCCGCAGAGCAATTCGGACTGCACGAACTGGCCGTCGAGGATGCCATCGCCGCCCACCAGCGCCCGAAGCTCGAGCGCTACGGCGACACCCTGTTCGTCGTGCTGCGCGCTGCCCGCTACGTCGACGAATCCGAGCGGGTCGACTTCGGTGAGGTGCACGTCTTCGTCGGACCGACGTTCGTGCTGACGGTCCGGCACAGCGAATCGCCCGACCTGTCGGCGGTGCGGGACCGGATGGAGAGCGAGCCCGATCTGCTGCGGCTCGGTCCCGAGGCGGTTCTCTACGCGATCCTCGACGCCGTCGTCGACGGGTACGCTCCGGTGGTCGCGGGCCTGCAGAACGACATCGACGAGATCGAGACGGAGGTCTTCAGCGGGGATCCCGGGGTCTCGCGCCGCATCTACGAACTCTCCCGCGAGGTCATCCAGTTCCAGCGCGCGGCCAAACCGCTGCTCACCGTGCTGTCGGGTCTGTCGTCGGGCTTCGCCAAGTACCGCACCGACGACGAACTGCAACGCTACCTGCGGGACGTCACCGACCACGCGACGACGGTCGTCGAGCAGGTCGACAGCTTCCGGCAGTTGCTCGGCAACATCCTCACGGTCAACGCGACGATGGTGTCGCAGATGCAGAACGAGGAGATGCGCAATCTCAGCCGGGCGAGCATCGAGCAGAACGAGGAGATCAAGCGTATCTCGGCGTGGGCGGCAATTCTGTTCGCGCCCACGCTGATCGGCACGGTCTACGGGATGAACTTCGACACCATGCCGGAATTGCATTGGGCCGCAGGCTATCCCATGGCCCTGTTGATGATGGTCATGACGTGCGCGGGTCTCTACGCGATCTTCCGCCGCCGCGGCTGGCTGTAGCCGGCCGCGGCGGACGGCGGCCTCAGAGCGTGTCGGTGCAGACCACGAAACGACGCTCGCTGTAGACGAATCCACCCTCGGAGACGGAGCAGTCGTTCACGTTGTCGGTGTTCTGCAGGATCTCGGTGACCTTCTCCGTTTCGGGGCCGGGTGCGGCGCAGTCGATGCGCTGCGGGTCCTCGCCGGAGATGTCCATGCAGCTGTCGACCACCCAGTCGACGTCGAGGCACAGGGCACCCACCTCGACCCCGGCGGAGGACTCGTAGTAGGTCTGGTCGGCGTCCGAGACGCACTGATCGCTCGTCTCGACGATGTCGATCACCTTGTAGTTCGAGTCCATGCTGCCGCAGGTCGCATTCTCGATGGTCGCGTCGTCGACGGTGCCACCGAGGCGCACGCAGTCACCGATCTCGACGTCGATGTCCAGACCGGAGGAGCCGGGGGACGTCGGTGCCGTGGTGGTGGTCGGACGGCCGGTGGTCGTCCGGGTATCCGATGCGCTCGCCGACGTGGTCTCGGACCCGGGCTCGGGCACCGCCCGGGGCTCGACGTCCGATCCGCACGCGCCGAGCACCAGAGCCGCCGCAGCCACCGCGACGACGGTGCCGCTCACCCGTCGAATGAAGTTCATGGGGGGAGAGTACGGAATGTCCGCCTCGGGCGGGAACCGTAGGGCGATTTCTCACAGATCCGGCGGGCACGTGTCGGCCCCGGGTGCGACCATGAGCCGGTGCAGCTGCCAGTCGAACCGCCGATCGCACCGATGCTCGCCAAGGCCGTGCCCGAGGTTCCGGCCCAGCCTGCCGACGGCGACCCCGAGTGGTCGTACGAGCCGAAGTGGGACGGCTTCCGGGCTGTCGTGTTCCGCGACGGCGACGAGGTGGTGCTGAGCTCGCGGGGCGGGAAGGACCTGGTGCGCTACTTCCCGGAACTGACCGCCGCGGTGCGGGCGGAGCTGCCCGCCCGGTGCGTGGTCGACGGGGAGATCGTGGTGCCGCGCCCGCACGACGGCCGCAGTCGGCTCGACTGGCAGGCCCTGTCGGAGCGTATCCACCCGGCGGCGAGCCGCATCGCGCTGCTCGCCGAACAGACCCCCGCGCAGTTCGTCGGCTTCGATCTGCTCGCCCTCGGCGACGAGAACCTGATGGAGACGCCGTTCGCGCGGCGCCGGGAGCGGCTGCGGGCGGCGGTCGGGGGCGGCCCGAGCTGCCATGTCACCGCCGCGACCCTCGACGCGCAGATCGCCGGCCGATGGTTCGCCGAGTTCGAGGGCGCCGGCCTCGACGGGGTCGTCGCCAAGCGTCTCGACGGACCCTACGTGCCGGACAAGCGGGAGATGCGCAAGGTCAAGCATGCCCGCACCGCCGACTGTGTGCTCATCGGCTACCGCCCGCACAAGAGCATCGACGGGGTCGGGTCCCTGCTGCTGGGGCTGTACGACGGCGGGGACGAACCGGTGATGGTCGGGGGCGCGTCGGCGTTCACCGTCGAGCAGCGCCAGGAGTTGCTCGCCGACCTCGCGCCGCTGCGGGTCGGTGCCGACGTCGTCGCCGAGGGCGAGCCGAGCCGGTGGCGGACGGCCGCGGACCGCCGTTGGATACCGCTGCGGCCCGAGCGGGTCCTGGAGGTGGCCTACGACCAGATGGAGGGCAACGCGGAGGCCGGCCTGCGGTTCCGGCACGCGGCCCGGTTCCTGCGGTGGCGGCCCGACCGCGATCCGCGCAGCTGCACCTTCGAGCAGTTGGACGTGCCGGTGCGGTACGACCTCGCCGACGTCCTCGACCGGACAGGAGTGTGACCTGCGGTGCCCGACGCGAAGCGCTCTCCCGCGATGGAACTGGACGTCGGCGGTGTGCCCGTCCGCCTGTCCAACCCCGACAAGGTCTACTTCCCCCGCCTCGGTGAGGCCGGCAGCAAGCGCCGCCTCGTCGAGTACTACCGGACCGTCGCGACGGCCGGCTCGGCGCCGCTGCTGCAGGCGCTGCGGGAACGGCCCACGCACCTGCAGCGGTTCCCGGACGGGATCGAGGGCGAGGAGATCTACCAGAAGCGGGTACCTGCCCGCCGGCCCGACCACATCGCGACATGCGAGGTCACGTTCCCGTCCGGCCGCACCGCCGACGTGCTGCGGGTGCGCGCCGCCGCGGACGTCGTGTGGGCGGCGAACCTGGGCACCGTGACGTTCCATCCGTGGGCGGTGCGCTGCGGGGACGTCGACCGCCCCGACGAGTTGCGCATCGATCTGGACCCGCAGCCGGGGACCGCCTTCGACGACGCCCGAGCGGTCGCCCTCGAGGTGCTGCGGCCGCTGCTCGACGAACTGGGTCTGGTCGGGTTCCCGAAGACGTCGGGGGGCCGCGGCCTGCACGTGTACGTGCGCATCGTCCCGGAATGGGACTTCGTCGGTGTGCGCCGCGCCGGGATCGCCCTGATGCGGGAGGTGGAACGTCGCAGCGGCGGACGGGCCACCACCGCGTGGTGGAAGGAGGAGCGTGGGCAGCGCATCTTCCTCGACTTCAACCAGAACGCCCGGGACAAGACGATCGCATCGGCCTACTCGGTGCGGCGCACCCCGATCGCGACGGTGTCGACACCCCTGACGTGGGACGAACTCGCCGACGCCGACCCGGACGATTTCACGATCGCGACCGTGCCGGGGCTGCTCGAACGCCGCGGTGACCCGATGGCCGCGATGGACGAGACCGCGCAGACGCTCGACGTGCTGCTCGAGATGGCCGAGCGGGACGCCGCCGCAGGCCTCGGCGACCTGCCCTACCCGCCCACCCACCCGAAGATGCCGGGCGAGCCGAAACGGGTGCAGCCGTCGCGCGACACGGATCGCAAGCGGCCCGGTTAGGCATTCCGCTGGGCGTAGTCACCGGAGCGGTGACGTCCCGTGACCGCATCGATGCCCGCCCACCCGGTGAACCGGTGCGCGTCTCCGTAGACTCCCCTGAGGGGATTCGGTTTGCGGGGGACGAGGCCGGAGGAGGCAGTCACCGTGTCGGTGGTAGCGGATGCACGGAAGTCGGTTCGGGTGCTCGGCGGTGGTGCGGTGGTGGTCGCGGGTGTCGCGGCCGCACTCGTCGCGGCACCGCCCGCCCAGGCGGTGACGTGCGCGGCGCCCCCGGGTTCGGCGACCTCGGTCACCCAGCTCGACGGGCGGACCGCGTGCGGTGCGGTCGCGGATGCGCCGAGCGGCGCGTGGGGCTACGGCGACGGCGGAGTCGGCTTCGCCGACGCCCGCACCGGGGCGCGCGTGCTCGCGGCCGGACTGGCTGGGGGTGTCGGGGCGGGCGAAGCTGCGGGAGGTCCTCTCGCCGCCGTCGGCTACGGCGAGAACGCCCTGGCACTGGGGATCGTCGAGGAGCCCGCGGCCGCGCTCGTCGTGGCCGGCCCGCAGTCCCAGGCGTTCATCGGTGACCTGCGCGATCCGGTGCTGTGTGAAGGGTCCGCCGCGACCGCGGTCAACCTCACCACGGGACGGGGCTGCGTCGTGCTGGGGACGTTCCGGTACGTCGCCCCCTGACGGGACCCTTCGGCAAAACCCGTTCGGGAACGGACGCTGCGACGTAGCCTGGCGGCACGAAGTCGACTGGGAGGTATCACGGATGACAGCCCGACCGGTGCGGGGCGCGGCGGCGGTCCAGGACCCGCCGCCGACCGAGATGCACGTCGACCGGCGATTCCTGCCGCTCGCGGATCGCTTCTTCGACCTGTACCGGCTGCCCCGGCACGGCGGCGGTGCCCTCGCCGCCTACCTGGACGGCGAGAAGGTACTCGACATCTGGGCGGGCTGGGCCACCCGCGACCGGCGGTGGAACCGCGACACGGTGTCGCTGTCCTTCTCCACCGGCAAGGGCGTGGCGTCGACCGTGGTGCACCGCCTCGCAGACCGCGGCCTGATCGACTACTTCGCGCCGGTCGCCCGGTACTGGCCGGAATTCGCGGCGGCCGGTAAGGAGCACGTCACCGTCGCGGACGTCCTCACCCACCGGGCCGGACTGCACCGGGTGCGCAACCTGCGGCCCGGCCGGATGGGCATCGTCGACTACGACGCGACGGTTCGTGCGCTGGCGGCGGCGCCGCCCGATTCTCGGCGGCTGAGCGGACCGGGGTACCACGCGGTGACCTACGGCTGGCTCGTCGCGGAGATCGTGCAGCGGGTGACCGGGCTGCCGTTCGTCGACGTCGTCCGGCAGGAGATCGCCGAACCCCTGGGCACCCCCGAATTCTGGTTCCGGGTTCCGGAGGACCAGCGGCACCGCATCGCCAAGCTGTTCCCGCGGATCAATCCCGCCGGACTGCACTGGGGGATGACCGCTTCGGTGCTGTCGCGGGTGAGCCTCACCCGCGGTCTCGCGGAGGCTGCGATGCCGGAGGAGTTCGACGAGCTGGTGCGTGATCCGTCGGTGCACGACGCGGTGATGCCCGGGTGGAACGGAGTGTTCTCGGCGCGGGCGCTGGCACGGATGTACGGGGCGATCGCCGCGGGCGGCACGATCGACGGAGTGCAGTTCCTGAAGCCGGAGACCGTCGAGGCCATGAACGAGGTCCGGGTACGCGGGCGCGACTACGTGCTCGGCGTCCCGATGGCGTGGCGCCTCGGCTACCACCAGCCGGTGTTCGTCAGCCGGGAACGGCCGCGCGGGGCGCTCGGCCACTACGGGGTCGGCGGTTCGGGCGCCTTCGCCGACCTCGACACCGGCCTGTCGCTCGCGTTCACGACGAACCGACTGGGCAGCGGCCCGATCGCGCTGGGCGATCTGCGGCTCGCGCGACTGGGTGCGGTGGCGCGTGAACTCGCCCGTCGCGCGTGAGAGGACGGCCACGAGTGTTCGAAGCAGTTCGATACGGAGGGAGCGAAGCTGTGAGCCACGTGTACCGGGTGATCGAGGTGGTGGGGTCGTCGACGGACAGCGTCGACGACGCGATCAAGCAGGCCGTCGCGCGGGCGGCGGAGACCACGCGCCATCTCGAGTGGTTCGAGGTGATGAACGTCAGGGGCCACATCGACGACGGGGCCGTCGCGCACCTCCAGGTGACCGTGAAGATCGGCTTCCGTATCGAGCCGAGCGACGGCTGACCCCCGGCGCGGGGGACACGCCGGGAGAGCAGGTGCAGCGAACCGGATCTCGACCGGAATTGGAACACGTTATAGTCTGGGGGGGTCGTCGAACCCCCGGCACTTCAGGCAGGTATCCACCGTGGTTTACGTGATCACCCAGGCGTGTTGCAACGATGCCTCGTGCGTCGAGGTCTGCCCCGTCAACTGCATTCACCCCACGCCCGACGAGGCGCCGTTCGCCACCACCGAGATGCTCTACATCGACCCGGACACCTGCATCGACTGCGGCGCGTGCGTGGACGAATGCCCGGTGGACGCGATCTACGCCGACAACGAGCTTCCCGCCGAGCACGAGCCGTACCTGAAGATCGCCGAGGACTACTACCGGCGCTACCCGATCGGACCGGACTGGCCCGAGGAGCGCGACCGCACCAAGATCCCCGCCGAACTCGGCTCCCTGCGGGTCGCGATCGTCGGTTCGGGCCCGGCCGCCTGCTACGCCGCGCTGGAGCTGACCAGCCGGTCCCGCGTCGAGGTCGACATCTTCGACCGTCTGCCCACCCCGTACGGACTCGTCCGCGCCGGTGTCGCCCCGGACCACCAGAGCACCAAGTCCGTCGGTGAGCTGTTCCGCAGCGCCCTCGGCCACAAGAAGAGCCAGTGCTGGTTCAACGTCGAGGTGGGCACCCACATCAGCCACGAGGAACTGCTCGCGCACCACCACGCCGTGATCTACGCCGTCGGTGCCGCCGCCGACCGGCACCTGGACGTGCCCGGCGAGGACCTGCCCGGCTCGCACGCCGCCACCGAGTTCGTCGCCTGGTACAACGGGCACCCCGACTACGCCGACCGCACCTTCGACCTGTCCGGCGAACGCGCGGTGATCATCGGCAACGGCAACGTCGCCCTCGACGTCGCGCGGGCACTGGTCGCCGACCCGGACGAGCTGGCGAAGACCGACATGGCCGATCACGCCGTCGCCGCCCTGCGCGCGTCGAACATCCGCGAGGTCGTCGTCGTGGGACGGCGCGGACCCGCCCAGGCCGCCTACACCAATCCGGAACTGCTGGCCCTCGGTCAGCTCCGGGGCGTCGACATCGTCGTCGACCCGGCCGACGCCGAACTCGACCCGGCCAGCCGGGCCCTCGTCGACGACCCCGCCGTCGAACCACGGATCGCACTGAAGGTCGAACAGGTCCAGGGCTTCGCCCGCCGGACCCCGACCGAGGACAACAAGCGGATCGTGCTGCGCTTCCTCGCCGCACCCGTCGCGCTGAACGGGGACGGCCGGGTCGACTCGATCACCCTCGAACGCACCGAACTGGCCGAGACCAACGGCCGCCTCGAGGCGCACCGCACCGGGCAGACCGAGACCCTGCCCACGGGCCTGGTCCTGCGGTCGGTCGGCTACCGGGGGCGTCCCGTCGCCGATCTGCCGTTCGACGAGACGCGCGGCATCCTCCCCAACGAGGAAGGCCGGGTCGTGGACCCGGAAACGAACGAGCCCCTGCCCGGGGTGTACACCGCAGGCTGGATCAAGCGCGGGCCCACCGGCGTCATCGGCACCAACAAGCAGTGCTCCGCGCAGACCGTCGAGCACCTGGTCCAGGACTTCGTGGCCGGCCGCCTCGTCGCCCCCGTCGCCGACCGGGAGAAGCTCGCGGCGCTGATCTCCGAGCGCCGGCCGGACTACGTGGACTACCGGGGCTGGCAGCAGATCGACAAGCAGGAACGCGCCCGGGGCGGTGCTGCGGGCCGCTCCCGCGTGAAGTTCGTCGCTGTCGACGATCTCCTCGCTGCCTCCCGAATCGAGTCCTGACCTGGCGTCGAGCTCCCGACGGGCCACCGGACGGGCGCGGTCGAATTGCCCGCCCGCAGGTGTGCTGTGTCTAATGGGTGCGCCAAGTCGTCGCTGTCGGGGCGGACGTGGGTGCGACGGCACGAACGAACGATGGGTTGTCGAATGTTCGAGAAGAAGGGTCGGCCGAACAGTCGCGGCCGCGCCGGACGCTGGTCCGGCCGTGTCGTCACCGCGCTGGTGGGCGTCGGCGCCGCCACGCTCACCATGACCGGACCCGCCGCCGCGGTACCCCTGTGGCCCGGCGGACCCGAACTGCCGAGCGTGCAGGAACTCGTCGAACGGCTGCCCGGCCAGGCGCCGGAACCCGCCCCGTTCTCCGCCCCGTCGATCAACCCGTCGAACGGTGAGACGGTGGGCGTCGCGCAGCCGATCATCATCCGCTTCGACGAGCCGATCACCGACCGCGCCGCCGCCGAGCGGCACATCGAGGTCCAGGCCGACCCGCCCGTCGACGGGCACTTCTACTGGGCGTCGGACCGGCAGGTGCGCTGGCGGCCCTACGAGTTCTGGCCCGCCCACACCCAGGTCACCGTGAACGCCGGGGGCACGCAGTCGTCGTACACCGTCGGCGACGCGCTGGTCACCGTCGCGGACGACGCCACCAAGACCATCACCGTCACCCGCAACGGTGAGGTCGTCAAGACCATGCCGACGTCGTTCGGCAAGCCGGGCTACGAGACGCCCAACGGCACCTACATCGTCGGCGAGAAGTTCCGTGACATGTACATGGACTCGTCCACGTACGGCGTGCCGGTGGACTCGCCCGAGGGGTACCGCACCTACGTCGAGTACGCGACCCGCATCTCCAACAGCGGCATCTTCGTGCACGCGGCGCCGTGGTCCGAGTGGGCGCAGGGCAACACGAACGTCAGCCACGGTTGCCTGAACGTGAGCACCGAGGACGGCCGCTGGTTCTTCGAGAACGCCCGGAAGGGTGACCCGGTGATCGTGCAGAACACCGGGGGCGGCATCCTCAACGGCTGGGACGGCCTCGGCGACTGGAACCTCTAGCCGGACAACGGCCGGCGCCGGCGAGCACTTCGTACCTCGACGGTGACGAGAGTACTCGTCGGCGCCAGACCGGCGTAACCTCCGGTTCGTCCGCGGCAGACACACTGCCGCAGTGCGCTCGAGTCCGGAAAGAGTACTGCCCCGAACCGACCGGGGTCCGTGGGGACGCCCGTGGGGCGACTACGCGCTGTTCGCCGCGCTGATCGGGCCGAATCTCGCGCTGCTGGTCCTGTTCACGTACCGGCCGCTCGTCGACAACATCCGACTGTCGTTCTTCGAGTGGAACATCTCGAGCCCCACCGCGACGTTCGTCGGACTGGGCAACTACCGCGAGTGGTTCGGCCGTGCCGACACGTGGCAGATCGTCGGCAACACCGTCGTCTTCACCGTCGCGACCGTCGCGGGCTCCATGCTGCTCGGACTGGCGCTGGCGCTGCTGCTGGATCGGAAACTGCTGGGCCGCAACCTCGTCCGGTCCGCACTCTTCGCGCCGTTCGTCATCTCCGGTGCCGCGGTGGGGGTGGCGTTCCAGTTCGTGTTCGATCCCAACTTCGGCCTCGTCCAGGATCTGCTGGGCAGGCTGGGGCTCAACACCCCGGACTTCTACCAGGATCCGGCCTGGGCGCTGGTGATGGTCACCCTCACCTACCTGTGGAAGAACCTCGGCTACACGTTCGTCATCTATCTGGCGGCCCTGCAGGGCCTGCGTCCCGAACTGTCCGAGGCCGCCGCGATCGACGGCGCCTCGTCGTGGACGGCCTTTCGGCGCGTCCTGCTGCCGCAGCTCCGTCCCACCACGTACTTCCTGTCGATCACCGTGCTGCTCAACTCCTTCCAGGTCTTCGACATCATCAACGTGATGACCCGGGGCGGGCCGCTCGGTACCGGCACCACCACGATGGTCTACCAGGTCTACAACGAGTCCTTCCGGAACTTCCGGGCCGGCTACGGTGCCACCGTCGCGACGATCATGTTCCTCGTGCTGCTGGCCGTCACGGTCTACCAGGTGCGCCTGATGGACCGCGACGACACTGCGCGCCCCGCCCGCCGTCCCCGGCGCGCGCGTGGGGGTGGGCACGGGCGTGGGCGTGCGACCGAATGTGACACGCGTTCGATCACATCGAAGCCATGTGACATTCGGTCGGTCCAGCGGACGGGGGGTGCGGAATGACGACGCTCCTGGAGCGCCCGGTCACGACCACGGAACCGGCAGCGGCGCAGCCGTATCGGCGTCGCGAGCGCACGATCCGGGTACTCGCCTACGCCGCGATGGTCGTGGCACTGCTCGTCGTGGCGCTGCCGCTGTACTGGATCGTGGTGACCTCGTTCAAGCAGCGACCCGACATCTACACGCTGCCGGTCACCTGGTGGCCCTCCGTGTTCCATCCCCGGAACTACACGGAGGCAGTCACCTCGGTGCCGTTCGGCACGTTCCTGCGGAACTCGTTGATCATCACCACGGTGCTGTCGAGCGTGAAGTTCGTCCTCGGCATCCTGAGCGCCTACGGTCTGGTGTTCCTGCGCTTCCCCGGCAAGAACCTCGTGTTCCTCGGTATCGTCGCCGCGCTGATGGTGCCGAACCAGATCACTGTCATCTCCAACTACGCGCTGGTGGCGGAATGGGGGTGGCGCAACACCTTCCAGGGGATCATCGTGCCGCTGGCAGGTGTGGCATTCGGAACGTTTCTGCTGCGCAACCATTTTCTGTCCATTCCCGCCGAGATCATCGAGGCGGCGCGGATGGACGGGGCCGGGCACGTCCGCCTGCTGTGGCGGGTCGTGCTACCCGTGTCCGGACCGACCCTGGTCGCGTTCGCGCTCATCACCGTGGTCAACGAGTGGAACGAATACCTGTGGCCGTTTCTCATGGCCGACGACGCGTCCGTGGCGCCGCTGCCGATCGGGCTGACCCAGCTGCAGAACAACGACGGCGTCACCAACTGGGGGCCGGTGATGGCCGGCACGGTGCTGGCCATGCTGCCGATCCTCGTGATCTTCCTCGCGCTGCAACGTCACATGATCAAGGGCCTCACCTCCGGTGCGGTCAAGGGCTGAACTCTCCAGGAGCAATTTCGTGAACATCGACAGGCGTGGATTTCTGGGACTGACCGGGCTCGTCGCCGCGAGCGCCGCGCTGGCGGCGTGCGCCGGCACCGGGTCGTCCGGGTCCTCGGAATCCGCATCCGCGGCGAACACCATCAAGTTCTGGTCCAACCACCCGGGCAAGTCCCAGGACGTGGAGCGCGAGCTCATCGCCCGGTTCGAGGCGAAGTACCCGGACCTGACGGTCGACCTGATCGACGGCGGCAAGAACTACGAAGAGGTGTCGCAGAAGTTCAACGCGGCCCTGTCCGGAGGCGACCTGCCCGACGTCGTCGTCCTGTCGGACGTGTGGTGGTTCAACTACGCGCTGACCGGCGCGATCACCCCGCTCGACGACCTCTTCGCCGAGGTCGGCGTGGACACCGGGGACTACGTCGATTCCCTGCTGGCCGACTACCTCTTCGAGGGCCGTCACTTCGCGCTGCCCTACGCCCGCTCGACGCCGCTGTTCTACTACAACCGGGACGTCTGGCGGCAGGCCGGTCTTCCCGACCGCGGACCCGCCACCTGGCAGGAGTTCGCCGAGTGGGGTCCCGAACTGCAGCGGGTGGTCGGGTCCGGCAAGCTGGCACACGGCTGGGGTAACGCCAAGGACTACCTCGGCTGGACGTTCGAAGGACCGATCTGGACGTTCGGCGGAGCCTACTCCGACGGCTGGCGGCTGCGTTTCGGCGACGCGGAGACGATCGCCGCGGGTCAGTTCCTGAAGGACATGATCCACACCGGGAGGTACGCGGGCGTGTCCACGGACATCGCCAACGACTTCTCCGCCGGGATCATCGCGTCCACCATCGCCTCGACCGGCGATCTGTCCGGCATCACCGCGAACGCCGCGTTCGACTTCGGCACCGCGTTCCTGCCCGCCCCCGACGGGACGCCGGGATGCCCCACCGGCGGTGCGGGACTGGCGATTCCGGCGAACATCTCCGACGAGCGGAAGCGCAACGCGCTGAAGTTCGTCGACTTCGTCACCAACGGGGAGAACACCGCCTACTTCTCGCAGAAGATCGGCTACATGCCGGTGCGCAAGTCCGCCACCGAGGATCCCGGGATGAGAGCATTCCTCGAGCAGAACCCCAACGCCCGCACCGCTGTCGATCAGCTCGCGCGCACCCGGTCGCAGGACTACGCGCGCGTCTTCGTGCCCGGCGGCGACCAGATCATCGGCACCGGCCTCGAACAGATCGCGCTGCAGGGGGCCGACGTGCCGACGGCGTTCGGCGACGTCGCGCGGCAGCTGCAGCAGATCATCGACCGTCAGATCACCCCGAATCTGTAGGGAAAGCCTTGGCAAGCATACGTTTCCGGTCCGTCACCCACCGCTACCCCGGTGCCGATCGGCCGTCGGTGGACCGCCTCGACCTCGATGTCGCGGACGGGGAGTTCCTGGTCCTGGTCGGGCCGTCGGGCTGCGGGAAGACCACGAGCCTGCGCATGCTCGCGGGCCTCGAGGCGGTCGACGACGGTCGCATCGACATCGGCGGCGCCGACGTGACGGGACTGCCGCCCAAGGCCCGCGACGTGGCGATGGTGTTCCAGAACTACGCGCTGTACCCGAACATGACCGTGGCCGAGAACATGGGTTTCGCGTTGCGCAACGCCGGCGTCGGCAGGGTGGAACGGACGACGCGGGTGCTCGACGTCGCGCGGATGCTCGAACTCGAGCCGCTGCTCGACCGCAAACCGGGCAAGCTCTCGGGTGGGCAGCGACAGCGCGTGGCCATGGGCCGGGCGATCGTGCGACGGCCCGCGGTGTTCTGCATGGACGAACCGCTGAGCAACCTCGACGCGAAGCTGCGCGTCAGCACGCGTTCGCAGATCGCCGGACTGCAGCGGCGACTCGGCACGACGACCGTGTACGTCACCCACGACCAGGTGGAGGCCATGACGATGGGGGACCGGGTGGCCGTCCTCGACGGCGGTCGCCTGCAGCAGGTCGCCGCACCCCGCGTCCTGTACGACAACCCCGTCAACACCTTCGTCGCCGGGTTCGTCGGTTCGCCCGGCATGAACCTGCTCGACGCACCCGTCCGCGACGGCGCGGCCGTGCTCGGCGCCCTACGAGTGCCGGTTCCGGCCGACGTCGGCGCCGACCGGATCGTCGTCGGGGTGCGGCCCGAGGCATGGACCCCCGTGGGCGCGTGGCGGTCCGGGACGCTGTCCCTGACGGTGGACCTGGTCGAGCAGCTCGGCGCGGAGGCCTTCGTCCATGCGACGGCGACCGGGCCGGCCGACTGGTCGAGCGCGACGGGCAAGGTCGTCGTACGGGTGGATCGACGAGTTGCGATCGGTCCGGGGGAGCAGGTGCACCTGCTCCCGCAGCCGGGGGAGGTCTACTTCTTCTCCGCGACGACCGGTGCTCGCCTCGGTGTCGGCGACCGAATGTCACATACGTTCGATTCGATCGAACGCGTGTGACATTCGGTCGAACCGGCGGCATGCGGGCGAACCGGCGGCATGCGGGCGAACCGGCGGCATGCGGCGGGCGGGCTCAGCCCGGATACGGCGGGTACTGCCGTTCGCGCAGCACGGTGCTCAGATGGACGGCGTTCCGTGCCAGTGCCTGCGTGGTCGTGGATACCTGTTCCGGAACCTCGGACAGGTCCTTGAAATCCGTGCCGGACATCGCTTCCCCGTTCCAGTAGGTGCAGCCCTGGGCCGGGATGCTGAACCCGATGTCGTTGAGACCCTGGAACAGGTCGGCGACGATCTTGTGCGCACCGTCCTCGTTGCCCACGACCGCGGCGACGGCGACCTTCCCGACCATGCGTGGCCGGTTCTCGTCGTCGGTGCTCGACAGTTCCGCGTCGAGGCGTTCGAGCACGCGCTGGGCGACGCTGGACATGTGGCCCACCCAGGTCGGCGTGGCGACGATCAGGATGTCGGCGGCGGCGACGCGTTCGAGCAGGCCCGGCCACTCGTCGCCGTCACCCATGTCCGCCTCCACACCGGGACGGACGTCGTGGTCGACGACGCGCACCGATTCGGTGGTCACGCCGTGCCCGGCGAGCGCGGACAGGACATGCGACACCATCAGGTCGGTGCTGGACTCCGCCGGGGACGGTTTGAGTGTGCAGTTCAGGGCGAGGGCACGAAGGGTGGTCATGGGTGCGGTTACCCGGTCCGGTGGGTGTCAATCCCCGGCCGCGGGTTTCCCCGGGCTCGGTTCGGGCACCCGGGTGATCGCATCGGTGCCGTAGCGAGCGGCGCCGGCGCTCAGAGCGAAGTGCGGACCGGAGGAACACCTGATGACAGAGCCGAATTCGTATCGATACACCGCAACGGCCGAGGACACCTCGGTGCGCATCGACGGGCATTCACCGGACCTGCGCGTGACGACGCCGGACAACGCCGCCGGGTTCGACGCGGTGACGCCCGAGCAACTGTATGCGGCGGCATTGGCGGCGTGCGTGTACCAGACCCTCATCGCGACGGCGTCGGCCGGCGATCACGACCTGGGGGAGTGCGCCGTGGACGCCCGCGTCGAACTCACTTCACGGGGCAACCAGGAGTTCGATCTCTCCGCCGAGGTCGACGTGCGGCTGCCTCGTGTCGAGGATCGTGATGCCAGGGAAACCCTCGCGTTGCGGGCCGTCGAACGGTGTCCGATGGCCAAGTCGGTCCAGGTGCGACTCGCCGGCGCGCACGCGTAGTGACGAGCACGAGCCGGAACGCACGGTGACCGCGCCGTCCGGATGGAGCGGACGGTCGAGCGCTACCGCTCCGCGGCGGCCGGCGCCTACCCGGCGGGAAGGCACGGTCCGTCGGGCGGCGGGGTGTGTTCGTAGCCGGGGTAGCAGGGCAGTACCTGTGGTGCTGCGGGCGCCGGTGCAGGTGCCGGGGCGGGCGCGGGAGCCGACCCGGCGGGAAGGCACGGTCCGTCGGGCGGCGGGGTGTGCTCGTAGCCGGGGTAGCACGGCAGAACCTGTGGTTCTGCCGGTGCAGGTGCAGGTGCAGGTGCAGGGGCGGGCGCGGGAGCCGACCCGGCGGGAAGGCACGGTCCGTCGGGCGGCGGGGTGTGCTCGTAGCCGGGGTAGCACGGCAGAACCTGTGGTCCTGCGGGCGCAGGTGCCGGAGCCGGGACGGGGGCAGGGGCAGGAGCCGGCGGTGCCGATCGAGGCGCCGGCCTCGCGGGGGCGGCGTCCTGGGGTGGAACTTCGCCGTCCTGGGCTGGAACCTCGGCAGCCTGGGACTCCGTCCGAGGTGGCGTCGGCTCCTGTTCCGCGGCTGTCGAGGTGGTCGGTGCGGCCGAGGGCGTGGACGTCGGAGAGGCCGGCTGCACCGCGATGGGGACGGGCGTCGGGTCGGCGTCGTCGGACGACACGGCCCCGAGGGCCACGCCGCCGACGACGAGGACGGCGACGATCGCCGCGAGAACCGGGATCATGACGCGCCGGTTCCGGGTGAGCGGAGCGACCGCGGGAACGGACCTGCCGGTGGGATGTGACGGCGCGGCCGCGGCGCGTGCCGCCGCGGCCAGCTCGCTCACCGATCCGTAGCGCCGCGCGGGTTCGGGTGCCGTTCCGCGTGCGACGACCTCGACCATGCCGGCCGGAAGATCCGAGACCGCCGACGACGACTGCGGGGCCCCCGCTCGTCCACCCGAGGACTGGAAGAGTCTGCCGGTGAGGCATTCGTACAGCACCGTCGCCAGGCCGTAGACGCCCGTCGCCGCGCCGGGATGCGGGGGGAACCCGACGTCGGTGAGGAGAACATTTCCGTCGCCCTGCACCAGGACGTTCGCCGACGTCACTTCCTGTTCGACCAGCCCGGCCGCGTGCACGGCCTCGAGCGCCGACGCCAATTGCTCGACGACACCGACTGCCCGCGGGACGTCCATCGCGCCGGTGGACCGGAGCATCGTCTGCAGATCGGTGCCCTCGACGACGGGCGTTGCGAGGAAGAGCCGGGTGCCGATCTGCCCGAAGTCGTGGATCGGGAGCACACGAGGGTTCCGGATCCGGGCGGCGATCTCGGCTTCGCGTTCGAAACGAGCGCGGTACTCGTCGTCCTCGGTCACCTCGGGTGGCAGCGCCCGCACCGCGACGTTCCGGCCGGTGGTGGTGTCGAACGCGGCCCATACCTCGCCCGTCGCGTCCACCGACAGTGGACGGTCCAGGCGATACCTGCCGAACAGGGCACCAACTTGCATCTGTCACTCTCCGCCCCTGGAAGTAGCTGTGGCTGCGGATCCGTGCACCGGAAGGATCGACCGCCTCCTCCACCGGAAGTCTATGCGGCGGATGTGCGCAGTGTCGCGCTCGGCCTCGAACCGCGCTCCTACGCTGGTTCTTTCGCCCGCGACCTCAGGCCACCGACTGCGCCGTTGCCGGAAGCGCTGCCCGGGAGAAGCGCACGGCGCCGTCCTCGAGTCGTCCGCGGCGCATCATCACCAGGTCCCGGACGTAGTTCTGGAACAGCCGCCACGGCGCCGCGGGGCCCTGCCTGGGCATCGAATCGATGCTGCGCAGGACGTACCCGGACGCGAGATCGACCAACGGGGACGTCGCGGTCGTGGTCGCGGGGGCCGTCGGGGTGCAGTAGGCGTATCCGCGGGCGTCCATGTGGCGCAGCAGGCGGCACACGTATCCGGCGACGAGATCGGCCTTCAACGTCCACGACGCATTGGTGTATCCGACGGTGAATGCGAGATTGGGCACCCCGGAGAGCATCATCCCCTTGTACGCCAGCGTCTTTCCCATCTCGACGTCGCGACCGTCGACGCTCACGGCCATCCCGCCGAGCAGAAGCAGGTTCAGTCCCGTCGCGGTGACGATCACGTCGGCGGCGAGTTCCTGCCCGGATTCCAGGCGGATCCCGTGTTCGGTGAAGCTGTCGATCGTGTCGGTGACGACCGTCGCCCGGCCCTCCCGCAGCGCCCGGAACAGGTCGCCGTCGGGCACGAAACAGACGCGCTGGTCCCACGGGTCGTATCGCGGCCGGAAGTGCACGTCCACCTCGTAGTCCGCGGGCAGGTGGCTCTGCACGCCCTTGCGTAGCAGCCGCTTGACCAGATCGGGCCGGCGCCGGCTCAACTGGAAGAAGGCCATGCTGCCCAGCACGTTCGCCCAGCGGACGACAGGGTAGGCCAGCTTCAGCGGTATCCGGCCGAGCAACGCGCCGGCGACCGGGTCGATCGAGGGACGCGACATGACGTAGCTCGGGGAGCGCTGCAGCATCGTCACGTGTGCGGCCGTCCTCGCCAGTGCTGGGACGAGAGTCACGGCGGTGGCGCCGCTGCCGACGACGACGACGCGCTTGCCGGTGCAGTCCAGGTCCTCTGGCCAGTGCTGTGGGTGTACGAGGGTGCCGGTGAACCGTTCCACGCCGGGAAACTCGGGGGTGTAGCCCTCGTCGTAGCGGTAGTAGCCCGAATTGACGAACAGGAAGCCGCACGTGAGGCGAACTCGTTCCCCGGTGTCGGTGCGCTCGGCCGTCACGGTCCAGCGGGCGGCCGGCGTGGACCATTCGGCGCGGACCACGCGATGCCGGAACCAGACCTTCTCGTCGATGCCGCGATCCCGTGCGGTGCGGCGGACGTAGTCGCGGATGGACGGGCCGTCGGCGAAGGTCTCGGGCTCGGCCCACGGCTCGAACGAGTACCCCAGGGTGAACATGTCGGAGTCGGACCGGATGCCCGGGTAGCGGAAGAGGTCCCAGGTGCCGCCGATGACGTCGCGTGCCTCGAGGACGGTGAAGGTCTTGTCCGGGCATTCGTCCTGCAGGTGACAGGCCGCGCCGATACCGGAGAGTCCGGCGCCGACGATCAGGACGTCGACGTGTTCGTCGTGCATCGCGCTTCTCCGTTCCCGGGGGTCTGGGCGACCGGGGCAGCTGACGCAGACACTACCAACGCGCCGAGCACTCGGCGGCGACGCCGCTGTGGAATCAGCGGCGACGCCGCTGTGACATCGGCGGCGACGCCGCTGTCGTATCGGCGGTGATGCCGCTGTGGAATCAGCGGCGACGCCGCAGCGCCCCCTGCAACGCTGCGGTGCCGCCGATACCTGCTGCCAGCACGAACAGCAGCAGGACGACATTGGCGGTCACGGCTGCACCTGCCGTGCCGCGCTTCGGAGACCGCACCCGCGGGGTGTGGTCAGGATGGCGAGCAGATGGACCATGGCTGTTCCTCCGTCGACACTTCCGACTGCTGGAGCAACGCCCGTCCGGGCAGGGAGCGCAGCAGTCGCCTCTACGAGACGAAACCGGCTGCTTCTCAACCTTGTTTGCAAGAGTAACGTCTCCGCGGCGTGCCCGTAGGCCGAATCCGTGAAGATTCCGTGAAGATCCCGGAAGTCCCGTCGCGGCCGTGGCCCGAGCATCTCAGCGGGCTCCGGAGCGTACGGACCGCACCGACCGCGGATCCGCCGGGACGCACCTCTCGTAGGTGCGCACGGCGTCGGCCGCGGAACGGTCCCACGAATAGCGGGTGCTCGCCCGGTCGTGGCCGGCGAGACCGAAGGCGGTGCGCTGGACGTCGTCGGTGAGCAGGGTGTGTACCGCCGCCGCGACCGCGTCGGCCGCGTGCGGGGGCACCAGCGTGCCCGTGACCCCGTCGACGACCGTGTCGAGCAGGCCGCCGACCGCGGTGGCCACCACCGGCCGCCCGCATGCCATGGCTGCGAGCGGCACCAGGCCGAGCGGTTCGTACCAGGGCGTGCATACGACGACGTCCGCCGACCGCAACAGCGCCGGCATGTCCGTCCGGGACACGTGCCCGGTCATGTGCACCCGGTCGAGCACGCCGTGGTCCCCGGCGACGGCGCGCAGACGTGCGGCCTCGTCGGGGGCGCCGTCGTCCGCCGGTCCGCCGGCGATCACCAGTTCCGTGCCGGGGAGCAGGGCCAGCGCCCGGATCGCCACGTCGAAGCCCATCCGCGGCACGAGCGGCCCGACAGCGACGATGCGGCGCCCCGGCCCGCGCGCCGGAGCCTCGGGGCCGGTGGGCGCGAACTGCGCGAGGTTCACCCCGCAGGGCACGACGGACGTGCGGGTGCGGGGCAGGCCCAGCGCGGCGAGCTCGAACACCTCGTCCGTGCAGGTCGCGGCGACCCGGCTCGCGCCGCGCGCCAGGAGCCGCTCGATACGGATCCGGTTCGGCGACCCGGTCTGCGCCCCGCCCCGATGCCGGCTCTCCACCACACCCAGGGTGTGGAAGGTCTGCACCGTGGGCACCGTGACGGTGCGGGCGGCGAGCTGCGTCGCGATCCCCGGCATCCAGCAGTGGGCGTGGGCGACGTCGGGCCGATCCCTCGTCCATTCCCGTTCGAGGAAGGTACCGAGCTCACCCATCCGTGGGAGCAGCTCGTCCGCCGGTAGCGGAGCCGGCGGACCGGCGGGGACGTGGACCACCTCGTACCCGTCGTCGGTCGGGACTCGCTCGGGTATGTCGGGGTCGTCGCGACGGGTGTAGACGGTCACGTCGTGTCCTGCGCGCACCAGCGCCGCCGACAGCTCGGCGACGTGCACCTTCCGGCCGTCCGCATCGACGTCGCCGGGGACCGTGAAGGGGCTTGCGTGATCGGACACCATCGCGATCTTCATGGCCCTTCCCTTCTGCGGATCGTCGTGCCCGTCGCCTCGCCTGACAGCGCCTCGCCTGACAGCCTCGTCGCGCCGCCCGACCGCGCGTACGACCCGCGGACCCACCGCCGGTCGTGGTGCAGGTCCGGACTCCGAACGTGCGGGGGCATCACGTGCGGGGGCATCGACGAGCCGTGGACGTGCCACGACGGCACGTTCACCGAGGACGCCATGGGTGCAGGGTTGCCGATTCTGCGGCAGGTAAACCGCGCGGACGGAAATTGCCGCCGGATCGGTGCGGGCACGTTTACTCGCGTGGGTCGGGGGCACACGAATCGAGAGACCGTGAGGCACCGACGAAGGAGTAGCTGTGCACGCCGATCGATTCGCAGACTTCACCACCGCGACCGGCCCGTTCGCCTCGGTGTACTACGAGGATTCGCACGCGACCGAGGATGCCGCAAAGGTTGCGGAACTGACCTGGCGTTCCATCGCGGAGCAACTGGAACAACTCGGGACTCCGCAGGCCGTGCTCGGCCACGTCGAGCGCGCGGTGACCGAGGCGCCGGCGGCGGTCGGCAGCGGTGGCCGCGCGATCGTCGCGAACCCGGACGGGGTACTCGTGCACGAGCGGCTCGTGCGCCCGCCGCTGCGCACCGAGGTGCGACTGTCCGACATGCCTTACCTGCTCCCGCTGGTGGAACACGGCACGAGCGGCCGGCCCTACCTCGTGGCCGCCGTCGACCACGCGGGCGGCGACCTGACCGTCTACGACCGGCACGGCGGCGTGCTCCACGAGGAGACGGTCGCCGGGGAGGGCTACCCGATCCACAAGGCGGCCGGCGCCCAGTCGCCCGGTTACGGGGATCCCGAACCCAACGTCGAGGAGCAGCGGCGCCGCAACATCGCCGCCGCCGCCGACCGCATCACCGAACTGGCCGACGAGCACCACGCCGAGCCGGTGTTCGTGATCGGCGAGGTCCGCTCCCGCACGGACCTGGCGGAGGCCCTGCCCCAGCGCACCGGCGACGTCCTGGTGCAGGTGCAGACCGGTTCTCGCGCCGACGGCTCCGACCGCGAGCGGATCCGGGATGTCATCCAGGAGGAACTGGCGCAGCGTCGCCTCGCCGAGATGGACGACGTGGCCGAGCGCTATCGGGCCGGCGCCGGAACCGGCCTGGCCGTCGAAGGGGTGACCGAGGTGACGGCGGCGCTGCGCGAACGGCGGGTCGACACGCTGATCCTGGGGGACCTCGACGACACCACGGTGCTCGTGGGCGACGACCCGTCGCTCGTGGCCGCCGACGCAGGAGCGCTGTCCGAGATGGGTTCGGGCAGCGAGCGCGTCTGCCGCGCCGACGAAGCCCTGCCGTTCGCGGCCGTGGCCACCGGCGCCGCCGTGCTCCGCATGGACGAGCGCCTCACGCCGGCGGACGGCATCGGCGCCCTGCTGCGCTACTGACGGCCGGTGTCAGGACTGCACCGGCCACGGCACCGTCGCCTGCAGGACAGCCTCCTGCAGCGCGTCGGTGCGCCACGCCGTGACCCGCTGGTACTCGGGGTCGGCGACCATCTCGGAGAAGGCACGCCGCGTCGGGTAGCGCACGAGCAGGACCGCGTCCCAGTCCTGCCCGGTCTCCGCCACGAGCGCGGTCGACCCGTCGCCCGCGTAGAGCACCTCGCCGCCGTAGCGCGGCAGGAACGTCTCGTGGAGGGCGTCGGCGTAGCGGGCGTAGATCTCGCGACCACCGGTGCCGAACCGCAGCAGGTTCAGCATCACCACCGGCCCGCCCGGGTCCTCGGCGAGAAAGCGCTTCAGGTCGGCACCACGTGGATCGACAGCCATGTTCCGGAGTCTGGCACAACATCGGACACGCCGTGCTCTCCGACTGCCGGCGCGGCGGCCGGTCATGGGGGCCGAACCGCAGTCGCTGCCGTACCGCGTACGGTCGGAGAACGTTCCGTGCACCCCTGGTTCAGGAGCCCACCACATGACCGAGCCCGCCGAACCCATCGTCGTTCTGCTGGTCGAGGACGACGCCGGCGACGAATTGATGACCCGCGAGGCCCTGGAGGACCACAAACTGGCCAACGCACTGCACGTCGTACGCGACGGTGAGCAGGCGTTGAGCTTCCTCTTCCGGCGCGACCCCTACGCCGACGCGCCGCGGCCCGATCTGATCCTCCTCGACCTGAACCTGCCCCGCTACGACGGCCGGGAGGTCCTCGCACAGATCAAGGCCGACCCGGAACTGCGGCACATCCCGGTGGTGGTGCTCACCGCCTCCGCCGCCGAGGAGGACCTGCTCCGCAGCTACCGGCTGCACGCCAACGCCTACATCACCAAGCCGGTCGACTTCCCGCAGTTCGCGGAGGTGATCCGGCGGATCGACAACTTCTTCCTCCACATCGTGCGCCTTCCTCGTTCCCACTGAGTTCCGTCGGCGGCAGGTTTGGTTCGTTGCGCAGGGGGTAGCGCCTCCGGTATGACGCGTACGGACCGGATCCGGGACCCGTGGGGTGCTCGCACTCCCTACGGTCCCGGTGAGACGTGGCCGACCAGGGTGGACATGTATCTCGCCGAGGGGGTGGACGAGGACGACGTCGACACCTGGGTGCAGTCGGCGACGATCCTGCACTCGAACGGGGACGGGCTGGATATCGCCGTCGAGAACGGGCGCATCGTGGGCGTGCGGGGCCGGGCGGTCGACCGGGTCAATCACGGCCGGCTCGGTCCGAAGGACCTGTTCGGCTGGCAGGCGAACCATTCGCCGGATCGGTTGACCACACCGCTGATCCGGCGCGACGGTGCGCTCGTGGAGACGGACTGGGACACGGCGATGGACGCCGTCGCCGGGCGCACGAAGGAGTTGCTGGCCGAACGCGGTCCGAGTTCGATCGGCTTCTACACCACCGGTCAGCTCTTCCTCGAGGAGTACTACACGCTGGCGCTGATCGGACACGGCGGCATCGGCACCAACCACATGGACGGCAACACCCGGCTGTGCACGGCGACGGCGGCCGCGGCGCTGAAGGAGTCCTTCGCGTGCGACGGTCAACCGGGGTCGTACACCGACATCGACCACGCCGACGTGATCGCCCTGTACGGGCACAACATGGCCGAGACCCAGAGTGTGCTGTGGACCCGGGTGCTCGACCGGCTCGCCGGCCCGAACCCCCCGGCGATCGTCTGCGTCGACCCGCGGGAGACGCCGGTGGCGCGCGCGGCCACCGTGCACCTCGCACCCCGGCCCGGCACCAATGTGATGCTGATGAACGGGCTGCTGCACGAGATCGTGCGGCACGGCTGGATCGACCGCGACTACGTCGACGCCCACACCGTCGGCTTCGACGAGCTGGAGAAGCAACTCGAGGGCTACCCGGCGGAGAAGGTCGCGCAGGTGTGCGACGTCCCGCTCGCCGACCTGCGGGCGGCCGCCCGGCTCCTGGGCACCGCCGAACGGTTGCTGTCCACCGTGCTGCAGGGTTTCTACCAGTCCCATCAGGCCACCGCCGCTGCCGTCCAGGTGAACAACGTGCACCTGATCCGCGGCATGCTCGGGAAGCCGGGGTGCGGGGTGCTGCAGATGAACGGCCAGCCCACGGCGCAGAACACCCGCGAGTGCGGGGCCGACGGCGACCTGCCGGCGTTCCGGAACTGGGCCAACGACGAACACATCCAGGAGCTGGGGCGGGTGTGGAACATCGACCCGATGCGGATCCCGCACTACACCGCGCCCACCCACCTGATGCAGATGATGCGGTACGTCGAGGACGGTTCGATCCGGTTCCTGTACGTCAACGGCACCAACCCGGCGGTGTCGTTGCCGGAACTCGGCCGCATCCGCGAAATCCTGTCCCAGAAAAGGCTTTTCCTCGTCGTGCAGGACATCTTCCTGTCCGAGACCGCGCAACTCGCCGACGTCGTGCTGCCGGCCGCCACGTGGGGGGAGAAGACCGGCACGTTCACCAATGTCGACCGCACCGTGCACCTGTCGGAGAAGGCCGTCGACCCGCCCGGGCAGGCCCGGCCCGATCTGGACATCTTCCTCGACTACGCCCGCCGGCTGGGACTGCAGGACAAGGACGGGCAGCCCCTGGTCAAGTGGTCCACGCCGGAGGAGGCGTTCGAAGCCTGGAAGCAGTGCACCGCGGGACGGCCGTGCGACTACACCGGCCTCTCGTACGACAGGCTCCGCGGCGGCAGCGGCATCCAATGGCCCTGCAACGACGAGCACCCCGACGGCACCGAGCGCCTCTACGCCGACGGGAAGTTCTGGAGCGCACCGGACTACTGCGAGAGCTACGGCCGCGACATGGTCACCGGCGCCCCGCTCGAACCGACCGAGTACAAGGCGATGAACCCCCTCGGCAAGGCCGTGATCAAGGCAGGGGAGTATCTGCCCCCGCACGAGGTGGTCTCCGAGGAGTTCCCCTACCTGCTGACCACCGGGCGGACCCTGTATCACTTCCACACCCGTACCAAGACCGGGCGGGCGCCCCAACTGCAGAACGCCGCCCCCGAGGTGTGGGTGGAGATGTCCGCCTCCGACGCCCAGCGGCACGGCTGGGGGGAGGGCGACCTGCTGCGCATCACCACCCCGCGTGGCCGGGTGGAGGCACGGCTGCGGATCAGCGGCATCCGTCCCGGCGTGCTGTTCCTGCCGTTCCACTACGGCTACTGGGACACCCCCGGCGGGCACGAGCCGGGCGACGCCGAGGGCCGCGCCGCCAACGAACTGACCGTCACCGACTGGGATCCGGCGTCGAAACAGCCACTGTTCAAGACCGGCGCCGCCCGGGCCGAGCGTCTCCTGGCCGGGGACGGCACACCGTCCGCCGCGCCGACGACCACCGCCTCACGACCGGTAGGCACCGACGTTCCCGACACCGTGGGCGGTCCTGCCGGCACCGCGACCGAGACCGTCGTCGACACGAGCGGAGGCGCATCGTGAACAAGGTAGGTCTGGCAATCCGCGAACTGCACCGCGCCGAGAACGACCTGGCGGGGGAATTGCTGCAGATCTCGGACCGGCAGAAGGCCGACCACGAGATCTTCTACCTCGGAAGGGATCTCGCGCGCTGGTCCCAGGAACACGTGCGCGAACTCGCCCGGGTCGGGCGCGACTACGACCTCGACCTCGACGCCGAACCGGAGGACGACCACACGATCCTGGCCCGCCTGCGGCAGAAGGGCAGCGAACTGCTCGGCCGGCGCCACGAGCCCGGCCTGCTGCTCCTGCACGACCTGCGCGAGATCCACCGGATGGCAGCCGGGGTCTCACTGGACTGGGAGATCCTGGCCCAGACCGCGCAGGCCATGCAGGACCGGGAACTGCTCGCCACGGCCGAACGCTGCCACCCGCAGACCCTGCGTCAGTTGCGCTGGGCCAACGCGAAACTCAAGGAGAGCGCCGCGCAGATCATGGTCACGGGCTGACCGGTACTCGTCCACGAGCACCGACTCCCGTGGTGAAGACAATTCCGCGGGAACGGATTACCTGTCGGAACCGCCCCCGAGTTCGAGGATGTCGACAACCTCCTCGGCCCGGGCGATCCACTCCCGTACTCGCGTCCCGGAAACCCGGCGGGGAAGCTGCGCCAAACGCAGCGTGCGCGTGTAGCTGCCCGCTCGGTCGCGAACCGGCAGTACGACGGAACCGATGTCGTACGTCTTCCCGCCCTCGAGGTCGCGCAACGTATAGTCGACCGCCGATTCGGTCACGCACTCCCGGATGTTCCGCTCCTGCGCCGGAGTCAGTCTTCCGGTCGCATACCGATGGGTGGCGTCGCGCATCCCTTCGTATGCGGCTCCGCCTTCCCGAGGAAGGAACGACAGCAGGAACCCGTGTGCGCGGACGAAGTCGAGACGGTCCCGGTAGAGCTGCCTCCCGGGCTCCTCGACGCCGCGGGCCTTGGCGAGCCACCGCTCCTGATCCTCCGGCGGGAGATCGAACACGAGCGAGTCACCGATCGGGGGCACGATCGGAACTCGCTGTGCCAGGCCGTTCTCCGGATCGACTCCGGGAGCCGACGCCGAGAGTACCGTTGCCATCTCGTCCCGACCGACCGCGGTGTAGACCGTGACCTCGCAACCGATGTCGTGCGCGAGGTCCTCGACGGCCGTCCGTGCGCAGTCCGCCTCCCGAATCGCCGACAGCAGCCGGTGCTCCATCCGAGCCATCAAGGAGGTCCCGACGAAACTCCCGTAACCGCCCTGGAAGAAGATCAGCGGGGCCACCGGGTTGGTGACGGCCATGTCCGCCACAGCGCACAGGACGATCCAGTGATCGCCCGCCTCCACCGTGTCGGTGATGCGGGTGTCGATCCATGCCACCGAGTCCGCCAGCACCGGATCCCCCGACGGGGACGGGAACCAGTCGATTCCGTCGAACTTGTTCTCCCAGCGCCGGGCGAGGGTGGAGACCAGTTCCTCCTGCTCACCGCCCACGATGTTGATGCACAGCGACGCGCACTCCCGCAGCTTGGCGAACGTCTTCGACGTCTTCATCGGCATGAAGGAGACGAGGGGCGGATCGAGAGACACCGACCCGAAGGTCCCGACCACCAGCGCCAGCAGTTCGCCGTTGTCCGCACGGCCGGTCACGACGGCCACACCGGTCGGGTAGTGCCCCATCACCTCCCGGAAGAGCCCTCGGTCGACCGGGGTCGCGATATCCGTCATTGCGGTCCTCCTGATCTCGGGGACGGGATGGCTCCGGCGTGCATCGAGATGCCGGTTCAATGCTTGACGTACTCGGACTGCAGTTTCCGGCCGAGGCTCTCGGGCCGGAGGAACAGGATGCAGAGCACGCCGCCGACGAGGAGGATGATGCCGGTGATGGTGAATGCCTGGTGCACACCGACCGCCATGTTCGTCGCCATCTCGGGAGCCAGTGTGCTGCCGGCAGCGGGCGAGACATAACCGGCGCGGGCCATCAGCCAGCCCACGAGCGTCGGGGAGACGATGGCACCGATCGAGGCCACGCCGCCGAGCGTGGCCATGAGAATCGGCCGCTGCTTGGCGCCGACCGCATAAGCGATCGCAGAGGCGGTCATCGGGTACGCGAGGCTGCAGCCGGCGGCGAGGCACAGCAGGGCGACGGCCGGCACACCCGACGTCGTCTGGACCAGGATGAAGCAGATTCCGGCCACCAGCGCTGCGATACCGAACGGGACCGCGATCGCGCGATGCGCGTTGTGGCCGTGCTTCATCAACCGGTGGCCGAGGAAGCCGAGCAGCAGCAGCACGCCGGCTCCGAGGATCCAGGGAATGGTGGTGACGGTGCCTACCTGAGGAAGTGACAGGCCGACCACGGTGCCGAGGTACTGGGGCAACCAGGTCGTGACGAAACCCTGGACCCAGAAGTTGGAGGCCCCTCCGATCACCGCGGCGAGGAAGGTCATGCTGAGCAGCGCACGCCAGACGACGACAGGCTTCTGCTCGTCCACATCGGCCGTGGCGACCTCCGCGGTGCGGTCCGCCGGCTTCCGGTCGCCGGTACGGGCGTCGGCGCGATTCTGCTTGCCGTGCCCGGCGAACGGACCGTCGTCGGCGATCAGGAGCCAGGCGACGACCCACACGAATCCGACGATGCCGAGGACGCCGAAGGCCCAGCGCCAACCCCAGGCGACGATCACCCAGGCGAGGGCAGGCGCGGCGATGACCGGTCCCAGGGTCGAGCCGGCAGCAACCAAGTTGGACGGCAATGCGCGACGACGCGGCTCGAACCACGAATGAGCCGAGGTGAGGGACATCGCCGTCGCGGGGCCTTCAGCGCCGCCGAGGACGATGCGGGTCATCAGCAGCACCGCAGCACCGCCACCGAGGAGCATCGGGAACTGCATGACCGCCCAGACGACGCCCATCGTGAGGATGATCCACTTGACCGAGAATCTGGCAGCCAGGAAACCCGTGATCACGGAGACCACTGCGTAGAGGAAGAAGAACGCACTGCCGATGAATCCGAACTCGACGGCGGAGATTCCGAGATCGGGCATGGCCTCGGAGGCCACCAGGCCTAGTACGGCCTTGTCGGCGAAGGCCACGATCTGGAAGAGGACGAGCAGCGCCGTCACTATCCACGCCTTGCGGTTCATCCTGTGGAAGTCGATCCTCTTCTCCCCGTTTTCCGGGGAGGCGGAGACATCGGGCGCCACGGTCGAAGCCATGAGCAGCCACCTTTCCTAGCGAGCCGCGGATGCTGAATCCGTCGGCGAGTCGACAGTGGTTCAGAAGCTATTTCCACGCATCCCTACTGCGGTAGGAGGAAAACCTTTACTGTCGGCTCCCGCCGTGTTCACCCAGAATGAAGGGGTCGAGACCGGAGGAGGACTATGAGCACGCGCGCGTCGGACCTGTCCCTGGGTGAGCAGGTCGGGGCTGTCCGAACCGGGTCGGTGACGGCCGAGGACCTTGCTACGCAGGTCAGACGAGCGATCGAGCTGCGGGAACCGGAACTCGGTGCGTGGGTGTGCCTGTCGTCGACGATTGCGGAGCAGGCCCGTGCCGTCGACCGGGACCCCGGCTCTGCACCGTTGGCCGGGCTGTCCGTCGGAGTCAAGGACCTCATCGACGTCGCCGGGATGCCGACGCGCGCCGGTTCCGCAGTGACCTCCCCGAATCTGGTCGGCACCGACGCCGCCTGCGTGAGCCGCCTGCGTTCCCTCGGTGCGATCGTCCAGGGCAAGACCGTGACGACGGAGTTCGGCTACTTCACCCCCGGGCCCACCCGCAACCCGCACGCTCTCGGTCACACCCCCGGCGGGTCCTCCAGTGGCTCTGCTGCGGCCGTCGCAGCGGGGACCGTGCCCCTCGCGCTCGGCACCCAGACGGCCGGCTCGCTGACCCGGCCGGCCTCGTACTGCGGAGCCGCCGGCATGGTTCTCGCGCACGGCACCACGGACATGTCCGGCATCACCGGTCTGAGCGAGTCACTGGACGCCCTCGGCCTGCTGACCCGGTCCGTGTCCGATCTTCGCTTCGTGCACAACGCATTCAGCGGCCACGGGCACTCGGAGGTCCCGGCTCCGGAGCCGGTGACTCGGGGCCTGGTCTGGAACGCCGGTGCCCTCCACCCCGTGGAGCCCCCAATGTCGGCGTTGCTGGAACATGTGCCCGCCCTGTTGGAGGAGATCGGGGTGAAGGCCGAGCCTCTCGACTGGGACGATCATGTCCAGACCTTGTCCGAGGACCACGTCACCGTCATGTCGTACGAAGCCGCGCGGGCGCGGGCCCACGAATTCGACGAACACGCGGGTGCACTGAGCGCGCCGATCCGGGATCTGCTGGAGAACGGCCGCAGGATCGCCGGAACCGAGTATTCCGCGGCCCTGACCCGTCGGGACCGCTCCCGGGAACTGCTGGACGCGATTCTGGCCTCCGATCCGATCATCGTCGGCCCTGCAGCGCTGGGACCGGCCCCGCTCGGTCTGTCCGCAACCGGGTCGCCGATACTCAGCCGCCCGTGGCAGCTGCTCGGATTGCCGGTCGTGGTCGTGCCAGGTGCCCGCACGTCCGCGGGACTGCCACTGGGTCTTCAGATCGTCGGGCTACCGGGGCACGAGGACCGGCTGCTCGCCGTGGGCGAGAAGCTCGAAGTGCTCCTTCGCGAACTGCCGGAGATTGCCGTCTGAGCCGGCAAGCTCGCTCGGCTCGGTGAATCTGCTCGCTCGGCTCGGTGAATCTGCTCGCTCGGTAGAAAGGACCGCTCATGCTCGAACCCCGCCCGACCAACCATCACAGGATGTTCCTCACCTGCTACGAGGACACCTTCGACCGCGGTTGGCACCACGTCGATCTGTTCGTCCACGACGAGCACGGCCGTGAGGTCAACTGGGTCCACTGGACAGTGGAAGCTGACGGCCCGGAGGCGGCCGACGAGTCGGTCCACAGAGAGGAACCGCTCCTGCGACGGACCACCGAGTGGCGGCACCGAGTGAGCGCCGCGGGAATGGACTATTGGACTGCCGATGCCTGCTGGGACGACGCTCCGGCGGACGTTGCGTGAGCCGGTCGTCCCGCCGGGCGGGGGCGGGGACAATGTCGGGAGTCGGGGAGAAGCCCTGGCTCCCGAATTCGGAGGTGGTGACGACCCATGGCGGAGAGTGCGGAAGACCTCCGAGCCGAGACGACGGTGTACGTGGTCGACGACGACTTCGAAGTATGCGAATCCGTCGACTGGTTGCTGGAGAGCATCGGGATCAGACCGGTGGTCTGCCACAGCGGCGAGCAGTTCCTCGACGCCTACGACGGCAGCCGGCCGGCCTGCATCGTCCTCGACGTGCGCATGCCCCGTATGAGCGGGACGCGGTTGCAGGAGAAGCTCAACGAGTTCGCGCCGCACGTCGCGATCATCTTCGTCTCCGCCCACGGTGACATCCGGATGTCCGTCTCCACCCTGAAGGCGGGTGCTCTGGATTTCCTCGAGAAGCCCTACGATCCGCAGCGGCTGTTGGACGCCGTGCAGGCCGGGGTGGAGAAGGCCCGCCTCCGTTTCACCGATCACGTACTGCGAGAATCGGTGCGGAGCAAGGTCTCGTCCCTCACCCCGCGCGAGCGCCAGATCCTGGCCCTGGTGGTCGAAGGTCTGCCCAGCCAGAACATCGCCCGGAAACTCGGCATGAGCGTGAAGACCGTCGACGTCCACCGCGCTCGCATCAAGAGCAAGACCGACGCCGACAGCATCAGCACCCTCGTACGGGACGTGCTCCGGTACGGGGTGGACGTGCCGGTGGAGGATCAGTAGTAGTCCAGCACCAGGCGCTCGCCGGCGGCCCGCGACACGCAGACCGCCATGACCTCGCCGGACTCCTTCTCGGACCGCGTGAGAACGTTGTCCCGGTGGACCGGAGTCCCTGCGACCACCTGCATGATGCAGGTACCGCAGATGCCCTCCTGGCAGGACGTGTCGACGTCGCAGCCGTTCTCCTGGAGCACCTCGACGATGCTCCGGTCGGCCGGGACCCGATAGGTCTCCCCTTCCAGTTCCACCTCGAACGCGGAGTTCTCGGATGCGTCCGGCTGTTCCGTCGCGTGGAAGTTCTCGAGGTGGATCGATCCGGCCGGGACGTGCCGGCTCGCGAGCGCAACGACCTTGGTCATGAACCCGTCGGGTCCGCACGTGTAGACGTGGGTTCCGGGATCCGTTCCCGCAAAAATGGTTCCGAGAATCTCGTCCTGCTCGTCCCGGCCCACCCCGAGATGGGCATGGAGCTTGTCCGGGCAGCGCTCGCGCAGCAGCGGCAGGAAGGCGGCTTCCGTCTCGCTGCGGGCGAAGTAGTGCAGTTCGAAGCTGATGCCGTGGACGTCCATGTAGCGTGCCATGCTCAGCATCGGCGTGATGCCGATGCCGGCCGCGACCAGGACGTGGTGCGTGGCGTCCGCCGCGATGCTCAGCAGATTCCGTGGCGGGCTGATCCGGAGAGCGTCGCCCACCCGCAGCTCGTGGAGGGCCGCTGAACCCCCGCGGGAGTTCTCCTCGCGCTTGACCGCGAACGCGAACGAATCCTGCGCATCGGGTGTGCTGAAGAGCGAGTACTGACGGGTGATCGAGGTGGGTCCGACGACGTCGATGTGCGCACCCGGCCGGTACGTACCCAGTGGCGACCCATCGGTCTTCGTCAGCTTGAACGATCTGACGGTGGGTGATTCCTGAACGATCTCGGCGACGGTGACGTCGATGAGTGCCATGTCCGTTTCTCCTCGTGAATTTCTCCGGACGGAAGTGCCGACCGGACCCTCCCGGGCAGGAGGATTCCGGTCAGCGCAGATACAGTCCGCCGTTGACGTCCCAGCAGGCGCCCGTGACGAAGTAGGCGTCGTCCGAGGTGAGCAGCCCGACCATGTCGGCCACGAACGACGGATTTCCCAAGCGTCCCACGGGGATCCCGGCGACGATGCCTTCGAGTCTGTCGGGGGGCACCGTCGCGCGCACGACCGGGAGGTCGTGCGGGCCGGGAGAGATCGCGTTGACGGTCACTCCCCGGCCCGCCAGCTCGCGCGCGAAGACCTTGGTGGTGGTCAGGATCGCTCCCTTGGAGGCCGCGTAGTGGCCCCCGGTCGCCGTCCCGCCGTTCTGTCCGGCGAGCGACGCCATGTTGACGATCCGTCCGAAGCCCCGCTCGGCCATGGCCGCACCGAACACCTGGCAACCGAAGAAGATGCTGTTCACGTTCGTCGTGAGGACGCTCGTGAAGTCCGCCTCCGCCAGGTTCATCAGATCCGCTGCCTGCGTGACGGCGGCATTGTTGACGACGATCGTGGGGACGCCCCAGATCTGCCGGCAGGTCGCCAGCGCTTCCTCGAATCCGTCCTTGCGGCTGACGTCGAGTTCGAGGCCACGTGCGGTCGACCCGTCGCCGGACAACTCCGCTGCGAGGGCTTCGACACCGGCCGTGTCGATGTCGGTGAGCAGAACCCTCCTACCGTCGGTGTGGAGTTTCCGGGCGATCGCCGCACCCATACCTCCGGCCGCGCCCGTGACGACGGCGATGCCGGGTCCGGTGGACTGAGAGATCACATCGGCCCCCTACAGCAGGTAACCCGAGGCGCTGACCGCGTCCTCGCTGTCGATGAGCCGCACGACCTTGAGAGCGATCGCGTCCCTGTCCTCGCCGAGAGCGATCCGGTGGGTCAGCTCGGCACCGACGGTCGTGAACTCGTTGCGCTTGAACGCATTGAGGATCTGGGCCGACCGGAGGGTGACCGACGTGTCGGTGACGTCCTCCACGGTGAACCGCGAGACGATCCGCACGGTCCGGGCCGCGGCCACCGCAGAAGGCGAATAGCCCTGCATCATCCGCTCGACGCGCAGGTGCCGCATGCGCTTGTCGTCGTAGACCATGTTCAGGCCTGCGGCGAAGTCGTCGGTGTGCGGATCGATGGGAATCACGTAGTGAGCGTCGTCCGTGTACATCTGCTCCCAGGTCCGATAGTCCTTGGCATCGAGGACCTGTGCTTCCTTCCAGACGAGCTCGATCGCGCGGAGGGTGCGGGAGTCCGTCAGGGTCGACATCGTCAGGGCCTCAGTCATTGCTCATCATCTTCTTCCACATCGCGTAGGCCTCCCGCATGCCCGTCTCGTCGGTGACATGTGAGGTGGGCCAGCCTTCTTCGGTCGTGTACTCGCGTCCCTCGCCGCGGTTGACGAGGATCGGCATGTTCGGATTGCCGCCGGCCCCGATCTGCACCCGGATCCACCCCTCGGCGTCGTCGGGGCTGCCGAAACCGAACGGGCCCTGGAAGTGCTCGTGGATCCTCAGCCGCTCGCGGTTGATGCTCTCGGGTCCGCCGTCCATTCCCAGTGCCATGTGCCAGATCTCGGTCTCGTCGACGGAGAGGGGGATGAGGACGCGGAAGAACGACGACGACATCGCGACGTTCGGGAAAGTGTTGAGATTGAAGCCGCAACCGTGCATGGACCGCATGTAGCGACGGATCCGTTCGGGGCTTTCTCCCGCGGCGGCGAGCTCGTCGACCAGGTGCTGGAACCGAGGCTGGATTTCCTCGCTGCCGTCGTCGATGTCGAGATCCGCGTGGGCTGCGGCCATGATCGCGACGCTGTGTCCGTTGCCGAGGGCGTGGGTCTCGGCCGTGGGGTCGTCCATGAACGACATCATGTCCGCCGTCTCGGCGTCGACCGAGGCCATCCACGACTTGTGCACCATCGGGAAGTGGTAGCCGTCCGTGGTGTTCTCGAGCTGGATCTTCCAGTTCCCCTTGAAACGGAACTTGTGAACTCCGATCACCTTGGTCGGAAATCCGTTGCTCTGCTTGAAGAAGCGCTCCATCCAGATCTTCGCGTCCCCCAGGAAGTCCTCGAGGGGTTCGATGTCCGGGTCGAATGTTGCCCAGATCATTCCCAGGTAGCTCTCGGTACGCAGGGTCTGGAGCGGGAAGTCCTTCTTGTCGACGACGCCCTCGTATCCGTCCGGGTAGGGAATGCCACGAAGGCGTCCGTCGAGTGCGTAGGACCAGTTGTGGTACGGGCACGTGAAGCCGTTGGCCTTACCGCTGCGCTGATCGCAGACCGTCGCACCGCGATGCCGGCACCGGTTCAGCAGGGTGTTGAAGTTGCCCTTGCGATCCCGGGTCACGATGACCGGCTGATCCCCGACCTGGGTGGTCTTGAACGAACCCGCTTCCGGGATCTCGCTCTCGTGTGCCACCCACACCCAGGTCTTGTAGAAGATCCTCTTCATCTCCTCCTGGAAGATGTCCGGGTCGGTGTACAGCCGGCCCGCGACCCGGTCCTTCGCGACGAGGTCCGCGTAGGTGCGTGCGGTGGGTTCTTCTGTCGTCGTCATGTCATCCTTCGTTCGTGAGGTCGGGCGGTCGCCCCGGATAGGTGGGCCATCGCGTCGGTCGGCAGCGGCGCGGCGAACATCCGCCGGGTGCGGAATCGGCTCATGCGGGCCGCCGTCCGTCCGGATGCCCGGTCCAGGTCGAAGTCGATCGTGAGCCGGGCGCAGAGAAGTTCGGCCGTTCCCGTCGGATGGAGCGACAACTGCTGCATGATCCACCGTCCGCTCGCACGGTTGCCGTCGAGACGGATCTGCTCGCTGCCGAGGAGGTGCACGTTGCGGAGGAAGTGGTCGGCCGGCGGCAGGTACCGGGACACGAGAGTGACGACTTCGTCTCGCCCACGGGCGATTCCGAACTTGTCGGCGTACTCCGGACCCAGCCCTTCCCACGTCGCGTCGTCGGTGAACAGGACGCCGAGCTGCTCCGGGCTCTGCAGAGGTCCGGGCACATCGCACAGGTCCAGGTAGCGAGCGATGCAGTCACGGACGGCGTCCTTCGCCTCGACGACCTCGAGGCGCTGGTCGGTGCCGGTCACGGGTCAGACCGCGACGTCCGCGCGGATCGTCAGTTCCCGGCCCATGCGGGCCTCGATCTTGAAGTACTTCCACAGGGCGTACTCGCCGATCATCGTCGTCCGCAACAAGTTGCACGCGGCCCGGACGGTTTCCTGGTCCTTCACGTCGGCCAGGACGTAGCAGGTCCAAGGCCAGCCGTCGGACGGGCCGACCATGTGGGCGTCGTCGTCGAAGGTGCCGATGACCTGGACGCCGTCCATGTTCGCGAGAGCCGAGAGCATGGTGGAGATGCCGACCCACACCGGGCCGATCTCCGCCTTCGGCAGGTCGAAGAAGTTCTGGTTGTTGCCGATGCAGAACAGGGTGCGCAACGGTTCGGCGGTCATGGGCGTCCTTTCGCGGGGAAGGCAGGAACTGGTCTCGAACGGTCGTGTCCCGGTCAGGGGAAGCTGGGAATGCCGGGGTCGAGGCCCAGCAGGACGGCTCCGGCCGCCTCGAAGGTGTTGGTCTGAAGCATGGCGTGCTGGGCCGGGACGAGAGCGTCCCGCAGGTAGCGCTGCAGCGGGTGGCTCTCGTAGATCGCCCCGGTGCCGGCCAGGTCGAACGCGGCGAGCACGACATTGCGGCCGACGTGGGCGGCCTGGGTCGCTCCCAGGCGGAGCAGGGCCGTGTGTTCGGCGGTGATCTCGTCGCCGCGGACCGCCAGATCCCACACCTCGTCGGTGATCTCGTAGAAGAAGGCCCGAGCGGAGCGGAGATCGGCCTCGGCGCGGGCCAGCCCGGTCTTGTACGCGGGACGGTTTCCCTTGCTGTCACCGCCGGTGATGCTGGATCGCACCGCCCCGACCTCGTGGGCGTAGTCGAGAGCCCCCCGTGCGGCACCGAGAGTCACCACCGCCAGCACCTGGGCCGCGTAGGCGAGCGTCGGATACCGGGTGAGCGGCTCGTCGATTCGGGGAGCACCGCCGCGGACGAACGTCATCTCCTCGGGGACGAAGAGTCTGTCGGCCTTCACTGCGTGTGATCCCGTCGCCTTCATGCCTGCGACGTCCCAGTTCTCCACTATCTCGACGTCGGCGGGGTCGACGAGGGCGGTCAGCGGCTTGCCGTTCGTTTCCGGACCGCCGGCGAGGCCGATGCCGAGGATGTCGGCGCCCAGGCATCCGCTGGCGAACTGCCAGAGGCCGCTGCACAGGTAGCCGCCGTCCACCTTCTCGGCCTTCTGCATGGGGAACAGCCCGCCCGCATAGGCGACGTCCGGGCCGTCGGAGTAGATCTTCTCCTGGGTTTCGACCGGCAGGGCCGCGAAGTACACGAGTGAGGACCCGAAACTTGCCACCCAGCCGGTGGCCGGATCCACCGCGGAGATCCGCTCGACCTGCTTCATGAAGGAGGCGGGGGCCATCGGTTCGCCGCCGAACTGTGCGGGGGTCGACGCGCGGTAGAGCCCGGCGCGCTTGAGGAGCGCGACGAAGTCCCTCGGTACGAATCGTTGCCGGTTGAACTCGTCGCGCCGGTCCCGCAGCACGGCGAGAGCGTCCTCGAAGGCCTTCTCCCGCGCGGGGCCCGCTGTCGCGGCCCGCACTGGATTCATCGTGCTCCGGATCGCCATCGTCGTCTCCATCCACCTCGTCGTGTCGCGCTGAGGAGAACGCTAGGAAAGGTTCGGACGAGGCGGTATCGGGATTTCCTCCGCCGGTCGTAAAGCAATCCCCTATGGTCGATCCGCCGATCGTGGGTCGACAATGAACCGTCACGGCACCCGGAAGTGAGGATCGATGTTCCCGACAGGCCGCGACTTCCAGGAGATGGTGGAGAAGACGGAGACGGGGATCCTCATCCACGAGGCGGCGTCGAAGAACATCCTCTGGGCCAACCCGGCTGCGTGCCGGATGTTCGGTTTCACGCTCGAGGAGTTGCGACCGCTGAAGGCCCACCACATGAGCAGCCAGGAGCGTCAGTACCGGCGCTCGGTCGGGGTGGCGTGGCTGCAGGACGCCGTCGTACGTGGTTCGAGCCGCAGACAATGGAAGTACCGGACCAAGGACGGGCAGGACTTCCTGGCCGATGCGGTCGCCTCACGCCTGACGTTCCAGGACGGGCAGGTCGTGATGGTCGAGTTCCGCAACATCGCGGAAGAGGTGGAGCTGCAGGAGGAACTCAGCTGGGTGTCGCAGTCGCTGCAGCGCATCATGACGCACACGTCGGCGGGCATCGTGGTGCTCGACGAGACGAACTGCATCGAAGACATCTCGCCGCTCGCGGCCCGGCTGTTCGGCAGAACCCCGGACGAACTGTCCGGGGTGTATCTCGAGGATCTGGGCCGTTGTGAGCCCCGGCTGACCGCCGAGCCCGTCGTGGCCAAACTGGACGCGGCGGCAGGACCGGTGGGCATCATGCAGGAGATCGAGAAGAGCGACGGGACGACCACCTGGTTGTCCGGCTTCCTCGAGGCCGTGGTGCACGACGGAATGACGTCACGGGTGCTGACGATCCGAGACGTCACGGATCGTGTGGAGTGGGAACGCCGTCATGCCTACCAGGAGGCCAACCTCCAGTACCTCAGCCGGTACAACGCAATGGGGGACATGGCCATGATCCTCGCTCACGAACTCGGGCAGCCCCTCGCGGCCTCGACGAACTACCTGAGCGGCCTCAAGGCACGGATCTCCGATGGATCCCTCGACCCCGAGGCCCTGAGCTACGGGCTGGACAGGATGGAGAAGCAGCTCGGCCGGGCGGCGGAGATCGTGTCCTCCGTGAAGCGCTATGTGCGGCGGATCGAGAGCACCAAGGCCGCCATCGACCTCAACGAGACGGTCGACGAGAGCCTGTACTTCGTTCGGCTGCGGGCAGCCGAACGGGGGGTGCACATTTCGCTCGACAGGTCCCGTTCGCCGTTGCCCGTGGTAGGGGAGAGCGTGCTGATCGGGCAGGTGGTGATCAACCTCTGCTTCAACGCGATCGACGAGATCGTGTTGCCCTCGACCGCCGTCAAGGAGCTCACCGTCCGGACCGCTCGGCGTGGAGAGTGGGCCTGTGTCTCCGTTTTCGACCAGGGACGGGGCATGGATGATGCCTCGGGAAACCGGCTGGCCTCCGGGGCGTTCTCGGCCAAGCAGGACAGTTCCGGCATCGGTCTGATCATCTCGGAGCACATCGTCGAGCGACACGGGGGCAGCATCCGCTATCTGCCCAACGACCCGCACGGCACCGAAGTCCGGATGTGCCTGCCCCTCTCCGAATCCGGAGAGGATTGACGGTGCCGTCCTCCGGGCAACACTGCACGCATGAGCATCGACATCGTTCTCGCCACCGTCGGGGTGCTGGGGGTCGGTGTGGCGGCGTTGTCGGCGAAGATGCGCCGCCTGCCGCTGTCCGAACCCCTGCTCGGACTGGCAGCGGGTGTGCTGCTCGGACCGTACGTGCTCGATGTGCTGTCCCTACCGCCGCTGACGGCCGAGCACGGGTTGTTGCACGAGGCGAGCCGGATACTGCTGGCGGTATCGGTGATGGCGGTGGCGCTGCGGTATCCGATGGCGGACGTGCTCCGGCAATGGCGTCCCGTCGCCGTGTTGCTGGCCGTAGCGATGCCGGTGATGGCGGCCGTCACCGCCGGGTTGGGGTGGGCGTTGCTGTCCATGCCCCTGGCCACGGCCGTGTTGCTGGGCGCGGCCCTGTGCCCGACGGACCCGGTTCTCGCCTCGAATGTCGTCACCGGAGAGGCGGCCGAGGAGGATCTGCCCGCCCGGAACCGGCAGGTCCTCTCGCTCGAGTCCGGGGCGAACGACGGTCTGGCGTTGCCACTGGTGCTGGCCGCGGTCGCCGTCGCCGGAGGCATGGGAGCGGGCACGGCGGCACTGGAGTCGCTGTGGCAGGTGGCCGGGGCCGTGCTGATGGGGGCCGCGAGCGGATGGGCCGGTGGCCGGGCCCTGCGCTGGGGTGAAAGGTACGGGGCGACGGATCCGGCGCCGGCCCTGTTCTTCACCGTCGTGCTCGCGCTGGGAATTCTGGGTGTCGCCGGGTTGATCCATGTCGACGGGGTGCTGGCGGTGTTCGTCGGCGGGCTGGCATTCAACCTCACCAGTACCGGCAGCGAACGGACGGCGGAGGTGCCGATCGACGAGGCGATCAACCGCTTTGCGGTGTTGCCGCTGTTCGTCCTGCTGGGGGCGGCGCTGCCCTGGCCGCAGTGGGCCGAGCTGGGCTGGGCGGGGGTTGGTCTCGTGGTGGCGGTGCTGGCGTTGCGCCGGGTGCCGGTTCTGCTGTTGCTGCGCCGTCCGCTGCGCTTGTCGATGCCGGATGCTCTGTATCTGGGCTGGTTCGGTCCCATCGGGGTGTCGGCGCTGTTCTACCTGACGCTCGAAGCGGAGCGGATGGGTGCGGACGAGACGGTGCTGGCGGCGGGGTCGCTGGTGCTGGCGGCGAGCACGGTGATCTTCGGTGTCACCGCGGTGGCCGGCCGGGTGCTGTACCGGCGGGCCACGGCTCCGGCGGCGCGGTCCCCCGAGCGGCACCGGTGAGCGCCGCCCCGGTTCCGAGTGTGATTGCCGGGCCGTTCCCGGGGTATTCGCAGGAGATGTGGTTCGAGACGTGGTCGGAAATTGTGCGGGTGCTGCTGGTGGGCTCGGTGATGCAGCACCGAGTGAGCCTGCGATGACCGACGACTCCCGGACCCGGACACGACAGGGACCGATCGGGGCTGCGCTGAAACGCCGGCAGGTGTTCGTCGAAGCGATACGGTCGCGGCTGTGGCCGGTCCCGGCAGCTGCGGTGCTGGTGGCCGTGCTGGCCGGCATCGGCATACCCGAGCTCGACGCCGCCATCGACGACCGGCTGCCACCGACGGTGGCGGGGTATCTGTTCGGTGGTGGTGCCGACGCCGCCCGCGAGGTGCTGAGTGCGATCGCCGGCTCGCTGATCACCGTCACCTCGCTGACGTTCTCGCTGACCCTGGTGACCCTGCAGCTGGCCAGTAGTCAGTATTCACCGCGGTTGCTGCGCACCTTCGCCGCCGACCGGGTCGTCCAACGCACCTTGGGACTGTTCCTCGCGACGTTCGTCTACGCGCTGACCGTGCTGCGCACGGTCCGCAGCGGCACCGACGACACCGACGACAGTGCCTTCGTCCCCCAGCTGGCGGTCACGACGGCGTACCTGCTCGCGGTCGCCAGCGTCATCGCCCTCGTGCTGTTCCTCGGGCATCTGGTCCGGCAGATCCGCGTCGAGGCCGTGCTCGAACAGGTGCGCGCCGACACCTGCGAGACCGCCGCCAGGTTGCTACCTCCGGATCGGCAGGATCGGCCCACACTGCCCGTCCCCCCGCCGGCCCCGCATGTCGTCGAAGCGGACTCGTCCGGATTCCTGGTCGAGCTCGACGAGTACGCGCTGCTCGCGGCGGCCGAGGAGGCCGAGGCCGTGGTGTGGGTGAACCGACCGGTGGGCAGCCCGGTGCTGGCGGGCACGCCGGTCGCGTCGTGGTGGTCCCTGCGTCCGCAGCCCCTGACCGAGGACCAGGCCCGAAGGCTGTGCGACCGGGTGCGCGGTGCCCTGCGCACCGGTAGCGAACGCACCGCCGTCCAGGACCTCGGGTACGGACTGCGGCAGCTGACCGACGTGGTGGTGCGGGCCCTGTCGCCCGGCATCAACGATCCGACCACCGCGGTGCACGGCCTGGTCTCGTGCACCGCGGTCCTGGGCGAGCTGCTCGACCTCGAGCTCGGCCCGTACCCCCTGTGCGACGAACACGACCGGGTCCGGGTGGTGCTGGCGCGACCGACCTTCGCCGAACTGCTGGATCTGGTGTGCACCCAGCCGCGGCTCTACGGCGCCGACGATCCGGTCGTGCTGGACGCGTTGCTCTCGATGCTGCGGGAGCTGGCATGGAAGGCCACCACTGCGGAACAGCGTGCGGCGATCACGGACCAGCTCGGTCGACTGCGGGAGCACATCCCCGGCCACGGTACCGCGACGCGTGGGCACTTCGACGAGCTCACCCGTCAGGTAGGCGACGCCCTCGAAGGACGATGGCAGACATCATGATCTGGATCTCGAGCGTGGTGGGCGCGGCGTTGATCGTCGGGGCACTGCGGGACATCTTCGTCACGTTGTGGCATCCCCGGGGATTGGGCACGATCTCCCGGGGGGTGTTCGTCGTCCTGTGGCGTGGGGCGCACCACGCCGGGCGACGAGGGCGGCTGCTGGGCTCGGTCGGGCCGGCCGGACTCGTCGTCACCGCCGGGGTGTGGGCGACGATGATCGTGCTCGGCTGGGCACTGATCTACCTGCCGCACATGCCCGACGGGTTCTACTTCGCCAGTGCGCTGCGCCCGTCGGCCGCGTCGGACCCGGTCATGGCGCTGTATCTGTCCCTGGTGACCGTCGGCACCCTCGGCTTCGGGGACATCACCCCTGCCTATCCGGCGCTGCGACTGCTGATTCCGTTGCAGGCGCTGATGGGGTTCGTGCTGTTCACTGCGGCCATTTCCTGGGTGCTGCAGATCTATCCGGCGCTGAGCCGTCGCCGCGCCACCGCCCGCCGGCTCGTGCTTCTGACGGCCACCGGCACCGAGCAGATCCTTCCCGCCGCCGAGGCGAGCATCGCCGTGCAGTGGCTCGACTCGGTCACCGAGTCGCTGATCACGTGCGAACTGGACCTGATGCAGTACGGCGAGACCTACTTCTTCCGCGAATCCGACGCGGACCTCTCGTTCGCCGCCGCTCTGTCGTATGCACCGCGACTCGCGGCCGCGGGCGCCGGGTCGTCCGCGGTCGAGGTCCGCCGGGCCGCGGCGATCCTCGACGAACAGACCCGTCGCCTCGCCGGGCGTCTGGACACCGGGTTCCTCCACACCGGCGGAACCGTCGACGAGATCTGCGAACGCTTCGCTGACGACCACCGGCATCGGCCGGTGAGCGCCTCGTAACAGGACGCCCTGCAACCGGAATCGCCTCGGGGAACGAATCGTGTGTCTGGTGTTATCTCGTCGATCCTGTGGGTACGCGAGTCGGTACCGGATCTCGGTCGACACCGATCCGGATCAGCCGAACAACGAGTCCCCACGAAAGGACGCACATTCATGAGCACTGCAGCGACCATGCTCGACAGCTACCCGAAGGACCTCGGCGGCGTCGACACCGGCAAGCTCGCCGCGTGCATCGAGGCGTGTATCGAATGCGCTCAGGCGTGCACCGCCTGCGCCGATGCCTGCCTGAGCGAGGATTCGGTGGCGGAGTTGATCAAGTGCATCCGCACCGATCTGGACTGCGCCGACATCTGCGAAACCACCGGCCGGGTCCTCTCGCGCCATACCGGCTACGACGCCGACCTGACCCGTTCGGTGCTCGAGACCTGCGCGGCGGCGTGCAAGTCCTGCGGGGACGAGTGCGCCCAGCACGCCTCCCGTCACGCGCACTGCAAGACGTGCGCCGATGCGTGCCGGCGATGCGAGCAGGCCTGCCGGGACCTGATCGGTTCCCTCGGCTGAGAGTCCGCCGTCACCACCCTTGCCGCGAACACCGGACGCTCGGCCGCTGGGCTGGACGATCGGCGGGTGCCCACCGTCATTGCGCCGAGCGTCCGGTGGACCGCCGGCGGTGTGCCACGTGGCGGCGCACGATCAGCCATTGGCTCGCGAAGACGGCTGCGGCCACCACCGCGGTGACAACCACCGTGAACAGATCCGTGCGCACCTTCATGATCACGAACGGCACGAGCACGAGCACGTCGAGCGCGATCGCCACGGCCGGGACCCAGGTCGCGAACTCGACCTCGTCGCGCAGGCGGCGGACCATGCCCCAGTGGATGGCGATGTCCATCGACAGGTACAGCATCGCCCCGAGTGAGGCGATCTGACTCAGGTCGAACACCGTCGCCGTCACCAACGCCAGCGCGGCCGTGATCAGCAACGACTGCCGGTTCACCGACCCCGGCAACCCGGGCACCTGTCCCATCTCCCGCAGCATGTCGTACAGCCGCGACACGGAGAACAGGCTCGCCACCAAGCCGGACAGGGTCGCGACCACCGCCACCGCCACCGTCAGCCACACGCCCCAGGACCCGAACAGCGGCTCGGCGGCCTCGGCCAGTGCGTAGTCCCGGGCGGCGACGATCTCCGGCACCGACAGGCTCCCGGTGACCGCGACGGTCAGCAGCAGATACAGCACCGTGCACACCGCGATCGCGATCACGATCGAGCGCGCGATGTTGCGCTGGGGATCGCGCAGATCGTCACCCTGATTGGTGATCGTGGTGAAGCCCTTGTACGCCAGGATGCACAGAGCGATGCCGGCCAGGAATCCGAGCAGTCCGCTGTCCGGCGGCGTCGCGTCCGCACCCCCGGTGACCAGCCGGGAGAAGGCCGACACCCCGGTGGCGGCGATCCCGGCCACCGCGAGCGCCGCGATCCCGACGATCTTGATCGCGGCGGTCACCGTCGCCGACCCTTCCACCCACCGGTTGCCGACCAGGTTGACCACCGTCGCGGCCGCGATCGCCACCACGGCCAGGACCGGCACCCACACCGCCGAGCCCTGCATCCCGAACGGACGCAGCAGGTACGTGCCGAAGGTCCGGGCCAGCAGGCTCTCGGCCAGGATCATCGACACGTACATGAACAACGAGAACGACCCGGCCACCACCCCGGGGCCGTAGGCGGCTTTCAGGATCATCGCGATCCCGCCCGAGGACGGGTTCGTGCTCGAGTACCGCACGTACGAGTAGGCACTGAAGGCCACCACCACCGCGCCCGCGACGAACGCCCAGGGGATCCAGGCCCCGGCCAGTTCCGCCACCTGCCCGACCAGGGCGAAGATGCCCGCGCCGATCATCACCCCGGTTCCCAGCGCGACCGACCCGGTCAGCGACAACTTCTTCTTCTGCTCGGTCTCCGACGGCACGCGTTCCACCTCGTCTCACGTCCACAACCTCGTCACCTCGACCTCCGGGCGACCGGTGATGCGAGCCCCACCGAACGGCGCACACATCGGCGGACGCACCGGGGACGGAGCGTGCGACGGCAACTCCACGGAGGACTGCACGGCTGGATTACCCTCGGTCTGCCCGTCGAACACCTCGACGGACCTCCCGTCCACAGCTGTCCGGACGCCCGGCCGAACCGGTCCGTCGGATCGAAAGGGGAGACGGTGCCCCACAGCGTCCTCGTCGTCGACGACGAACCTCACATCCGTCGTGTCCTGCGCGGCTATCTGGAGGCGGACGGCTACGACGTCATCGAAGCCGCAACAGGCTCACAAGCGTTGACATCGGTGCAGTCCCGCCGCCCCGACCTGGTGTTGCTCGACATCCGCCTTCCCGATCTCGACGGCCTCGAGGTGCTGCGCCGGATCCGCGGGTTCTCGGACGTGTACGTCGTGCTGGTCACTGCCCGCGCCGAGGAGGTCGACAAGCTGGTGGGACTCGCGGTCGGCGCCGACGACTACATCACCAAACCGTTCGCGCCTCGCGAGGTCGCGGCCCGCGTCCGTGCCGTCCTGCGCCGCGCCCGCGGCACCGGCGGGGCGCCCTCCCGGGTCGTGGCCGCCGGTCTGACGGTGGACCCCGAGACCCGGGAGGTGACGGTCGACAGCATGCCCGTGGAACTGTCCGCGCTCGAGTTCGATCTGCTTCTGGCCCTGGCGCAGGCCCCGGGCCGGGTGTACTCGCGGCGGCAGCTGCTCGAGAAGGTCTGGGGCGGAGACTTCTTCGGCGACGAGCGGGTCGTGGACGTGCACATCCGCAGCATCCGCCGGGCGCTCGGCGACGATGCCACCGCCCCTCGTTTCATCGGGACGGTCCGCGGTGTCGGCTACAAGTTCGTGGCCGCGAGCGAGGTCGACCGGTGAACCGCGGTCTCCGGCTCCCGGTGCCGAGCCTGACGATGCGACTGTTCGTCTCCCACGTGCTGGTGGCGGTGGTCGGAGCGCTCGTCACCTTCGCCGTCGTCCGCGCCGCGGCACCGGCGCTGTTCGAAGAACGCGCCGCCGGCCCCGGCAACGGCCGCGGTCGTGCGAACGGGTCTGGGCCGTTGCGGGAGGTCGTGTCCGATGCCGTGACGACGGCATTGCTGCTCGGGGTGCTCGCCGGAGTGATCGCGGCCGCCGCGCTGGGTCTGCTGGCGTCCCGCCGCCTGCTGCGGTCGCTGCGGTCGGTGCGGTCGGGTACCCGGGCAATCGCCACCGGTGACTACCGGCACCGTATCCCGGTGCCGCCGGAGTCCGAACTCGCCGTGGTCGCCGGCGACGTCAACGATCTCGCCGTCCGACTCGCCGACACGGAAGCCCGGCGGGTCCGGCTGCTGTCGGAGGTGGCGCACGAGATGCGCACCCCGCTGACCGTGATCGACGGCTACGCCGAGGGCGTCCTCGACGGGGTCTTCGCGCCGGCAGAGCTGGTCCGGATCGAAGCCGAGGTGGGTCGACTGCGCAGGCTCGCCGACGATCTGTCCACCCTGTCCCGGGCGGAGGAGGGCCGGCTGGACCTGCAGCCGGTCGAGGTCGACCTGTACGGGCTGGTGACCCAGGTCGCGGGCCGGCTGCGCCCCCAGTTCGACGACGCCGGCCTGACCGTGACCGTACTCCCGCCGTCCCGCCCGGTCGTGGTGTGGGCAGATGCCGACCGGATCACGCAGGTGCTGACCAATCTGCTCGGCAATGCCCTGGCCGCCACGGAGACCGGCGGGGTGAGCATCGGCGTCACCGCCGGTCGGGACGTCGCCACCGTGACCGTCACCGATACCGGCGAGGGACTCGAGCCCGACGATGTGGAACGGATCTTCGAGCGGTTCTACCGTGTTCCGTCCCGGCGCCGGCAGGAGCACGATCCAGGTTCGGGCATCGGCCTGACCATCAGCCGGGGAATCGCCCGCGCCCACGGCGGCGACCTGTCTGCCGAGTCCCCCGGCCGCGGTCACGGATCACGGTTCACACTGCAGTTGCCCACCCGAAACCGCCATCCGGCCGGAGACTGACGCCGGGCCGGTCCGAGTCGGACCGGCCCGCGTGCCGTAGGTTCCCGGCGGGCTGCACTCCGACAGCGAGCCGGCTGCCAGGTGTTACTCCGAGTGCTGCGGCCCCTGGCCGTGCCCCTGCCCCTGGCCGTGCCCCTGTCCCTGGCCGTGCCCCTGTCCCTGGCCGTGCCCCTGGCCGCCGGGTAGCTCCTCGCCGGCCGCGGCTGCCTGGAAGGCCTGCAGGTGATGCTCGGAACCGGTGCGCAGCCTGCCGTACACGCGGTCGATCGCGTCCTCGTCGCTGACATCGATCGCGCGGGACAACTCGGCGATATCGGCGGCCTCGAGTTCGGCGCCGACCGCGTACGCCTCCTCGACGGAGGTCAGACCGCGGGCCAGCCAACTGTCGTAGGCGCCCTGCAGTCGAGAGTCGCCGTAGGTTCCCGCCGCGAGCCCGGCCGACGGATCGCTCACGCCGTACCGGTCGAGCAGACCGCCGACGGCATCGTAGTGGCGCTGTTCGCTGTCGGAGATGCGCTCGAAGGTCTGTACCCCCCACTTCTGCGCGAACTGCTGGTACAGATCTCGCGCCAGCCGTTCCTCCTCGCGCATCGTCACCAGATCGGACTGCTCCTGCGTGGACAGCGCATCGCCGCTCGTATTGCCCTCGGGCGCTTGGGCGGTCGCAACGGCCGTTCCGAATCCGGCGATTCCGATCGCCACCCCTGCCGCGAGTGCGGCCACAGTCCTGCGCCGTGTGTTCATTGCCGGCACCACCTTTCTCTCCCCACCGAGTCAACGCACCGTCGGTGAAGACTTCCCGTTCCGGAATGTGAAGCTTGTGTGAGAGCACCCGTCGTCCCTCCTCCCGGCGGCCTCGGATCCGAGCCCGGCGACACGAGCGGGACCGCCTACGCTGCGGCGTCACCGAACGCCGATCCTCAGGGGCGAACGACGGGCAGGGGCCGAACTGTGGGCTTTCGGCCCTTGAGGGCCGGTGCAGGGATTCGTAGCGTCGGAGTCGGGCATCGTGACGAGGAGGCCGGCGATGACGAAGGCAACCCCCATCCCGCCCGGCATCGAGTCGCCGGACCAGGTGCACACCCGGGTGGGCACCTTGCGGTTCTTCGACGGCGTTCCGGACGACGCGACGGTCCGGACGTTGTTCGACAACCTGGACTTCCAGCGCGCCGTCCAGGCATACCTGCTGGCTCTGCCGGTGCTGAACATACAAGCAATGCGCACGGCCCTGCTGAAGTGGGGCCCGGTCAATTCGACGGCGTACGTCTTCGAAGACCTGATGCACCCGTGCACCGTCTGGCTCACGGCGAACACGAGTACCTCCTACACCGCCATCTGGATCGACCTGCGCGACGGTCCGCTCGTGGTCGAGGCGCCGCCCGGTGTGCTGGGGGCGATCAACGACAGCTGGGGACGCTGGGTGGCCGACGTCGGCGTGTCCGGCCCCGACAAGGGTGAGGGCGGCGCCTACCTGCTGCTGCCCCCGGGCTACGACGGTGAGGTCCCCGACGGCTACTTCGTGGTGCGGACCGACAGCTTCGGGATGGTGCTGTTCGCGCGGGGTTTCCTCGACGAGCACGGCGATCCCCACCCCGCCGTCGAGGTCGTCAAGGCCCGGACCCGGGCCTACCCTCTCGCCCTCGCCGATCGTCCACCGTCCATGCGGTTCGTGAACGTGTCGCCGGAACCGATGGTCGGCGTCCCGCCCGCCGACTTCCGGGCGTGGGAAATGCTCGACGAGGTGGTGCAGTCCGAGCCGGCCGAGTCGTCGGATCCGCTCACCCTCGGATTCTTCGCCTCGATCGGCATCCGGCGTGGCCGGCCGTTCGACCCCGACGAGCGCATGCGGGCGATCCTCACCGAGGCCGCCGCGGTGGGCGACGCCACCGGTCGCGCCCTCACCTACCGGTTCCGGGAGCCGGCGGCCTACCGCCACCCGGGCGGTGCCTGGCGCGCCATCTTCCTCGGCGGCCACCGGTTCGAGGAGGACGGGGTCGCCCTGCTCGACGCGGCCGCGCAGTTCAACTTCTCGGTCATCGGCATCAGTCCGGCAGAGGACGTCGAGAAGGTCGGCGCCGGCTCCCAGTACGTCGTCGCCTGCGTCGACTCCGAGGGGGCCCCGTTCGACGGCGGAAGCGCCTACCGGCTCCGCGTCCCTGCGGACGTTCCGGCAGCCGATTTCTGGTCGGTCCTCGTCTACGACACCCAGACCCGGTCCATGCTGCAGACCGGGCAGGAGTGGCCGTCGGTGACGAGCCAGGACCGCGATTTCACCACGAACGACGACGGTTCCGTCGACATCCACTTCGGTCCGGAGCAGCCCGAGGACGGCCACAACTGGATCCAGACCGTGCCCGGCAAGAGCTGGTGGGCCATGTTCCGGCTGTACGGTCCCCTCGCACCGTGGTTCGACAGGACGTGGCGGCTGCCGGACGTCGAGCCGGTGTGACGTCAGATCTCGCGCCAGCTCTCCTCGGTCATGTCGTGACCGTGCGCGGCCATGAGCATCAGCCCCCCGTCGACGGGGATCGAACCGCCCGTGAGGTACGACGAGCGCGGCGAGGCGAGAAACGCGATGGCCGAGGCGACTTCGTGGACGTGCCCGGGCCGGCCGACCGGATTGCCGGGACGGTCCTCGTGGTACGCCTGTGACTCGTCCATGCCCGTCATCGGGGTCGAGATCTCTCCGGGTGCAATCGCATTGACGAGGATTCCGTGCCGGCTGAGCTCCAGCGCGAGGCACTTGGTGAGCATGCCCAGGCCGGCCTTCGCGCTGCAGTAGGCGGCGGCCCCGAGCCGGGGGATGTGCTCGTGCACGCTCGTGACGTTGATGATCCGGCCCCCGCGGCCACCGGCGATCATCCGGCGGGCCGCGCGCTGGGCGCACAGGAACGGACCGTCGAGGTCCGTCGCGAGCACCTCGCGCCACGTCTCGTAGCCGAGGTCGAGGACCCGGTCCATGTGCCCGGTTCCGGCGTTGTTGACCAGAACACCCAGCCCGCCGAGCTTCTCGGCGAGCGTGTCGACGACGTCGGCGGTGTCCGGACTGGTCAGATCCTGGCGGACGACGAAGCAGCGCTGGCCGCGCTCCTCGATCCCCTCCCGGGTGTTCCGGGCGCCGGCGTCGTCGGTATGGAACGTGATGCCCACGTCGAATCCTTCCGACGCCAGCGCCTCGGCTGTGGCTTTGCCGATTCCGGAATCGGCACCGGTGACGATCGCGAGCCGCTCGTGTGCGGGAATGCTCATGCCCGGCGAGTACCCACTCGCCGGGCGCCGACACGTCATCGGTGGTCGGCGGGTGGTCGTCTCGAGTAACCTCACGCGTGGGAGCACAGGAGGCGCACATGACCACCTTTGCCGTGACCGACACCGGCGACGGGCTGGACGTCACACTGAACGGCACGACCCACCGTCTCGACGTGGCGGACGCGAGCCGGCTGGCGCACCGGATCCTCGACGTCGTCCATGCCGCCTACCCCGAGCGCACGGGCCGGGGCCTGGAATCGTGGCCCACGGAGCGCGTGGAGGAGTTCGTCGCCGACCTCGAACGGACCGTGAACCCGGACCGGCCCGGGCATATTCTCAGGGCCGCCCGGGTAGAGCTGGATCGCCGTCGGGGCGACGTCCGGTGATCAGGAAGACGACCCGTTCGGCCACGTCCACGGCCTGGTCACCGAAGCGTTCGTAGAAGCGTGCCACCAGGGCGAGGTCGACGGCGGGGGTCACGCCGTGCGTCCAGGACGGGTCCTGCAAGGTCCCGAGGACGCGGGCGTGGACGAGGTCGAGTTCTGCGTCGGTGTTCCGGATCTGCGAGGCCGGCTCCAGCTTCGGCTCGCGGAAGGCATCGCACAGGGCGCGGACCATCGTGGCCGTGAGCTCACCCATCCGGGTGATGTCGCCCCGGACCTGATCGGGGACGAGCTCGCCGGGGGTGCGGCGCCGGGCTGCGCGCGCGATGTGCAGGGCGAGCTGGCCCATACGCGCCAGATCGCTGCTCATGCGCACCGCGGAGAACACGAACCGGAGATCCCCGGCCACCGGATGCTGCAACGCGAGGATCGCCACGGCCCGCTCGCTGCACTCCGTGTGCAATGTCTCGATGTCCTCGCCGAGGTCGAGCGCTTCCTCGGCCGCGACGACGTCGCCGTTGAGCAGCGCGCGTGTCGACAGCTCCAGCGCCTTCGCCGCGAGTTCGGCGAGGCCCCGGAGCCGATCGGTGAGATCGCGCAACTGCTGATCGAACGAAGCCCTCATGTGTACCGATCCACTGCGCTGTCCTCCGTTGCTGTCGGGAAGACATACCCCGAGCCGGCCGCCGGTATACCCGCATCGACGAGTTGTCCCCGAACCGGCCGTCGACCGTCGCGGCACGAAGTCCGACGATCTCCGCAATACGGTCCGAACGGACGGCCGAGGTTTCGGGGCGACCGGACGGGGATAGCCCGTTCACGATGAGTAAGAACATTTTCGTACCCGGACTGACCGATCTGCAGCGCGGAGAGCTCGGCACCGTCGAGGTTCCCGAAGGGTTCACCCTCCACGGGTTGCTCGACTACGAGTCGCTGGTCTCCGCCGACAGCTTCGACTTCGACGCCTTGCTCGAGAGAGCGGACAAGGAGCTCGATTCCTTCGAGGGCAGTGTCGACGCGATCATCGCCCACTGGGACTTTCCGACCAGCGTGCTCGTGCCCGTTCTCGCGGCCGAACGCGGTCTGCCGTCCCCGAGCCTCGAGAGTGTGATCCGCAGCGAACACAAGCTGTGGAGCCGCATCCTGCAACGCGAGGTCGTGCCCGAGTGTGTGCCGGCCTTCGACGCCTTCGATCCCTTCGACCCCGAGGCACTCGACAAGATCGACGTCCCGTTCCCGTTCTGGGTCAAGCCGATCAAGGCGCACTCGTCCCAGCTGGGATTCGAGGTCTCGAACGCCGAGGAGTTCGCCTCCGCCACCGCCCGCATCCGAGAGGAGATCGGCCGCATCGCGAGTCCCTTCGACCAGGCGCTGGCTCACGTGGACGTCCCGGCGGAGGCGCGTGCCGCGGGCGCACGCACTTGCCTGGCCGAACAGATCGTCACCGGGACGCAGGCTGCACCGGAAGGGTCGATCTTCCAAGGGGAGTTCGGGGTGCACGGCGTGTTCGACATGCGCAAGGACGAGGCCGGCCACAGCTTCGATCATCTCGACTATCCCGCGCGCACCGTCCCGCCCGAGGTGCAGCAGCAGATGATCGACGTCACCGAGCGCTATCTGCGGCACACCGGTTACGACAACGGCTGCTTCAACTCCGAATTCATGTGGGACGCCGACACGGGCAAACTGTGGCTCATCGAGGTGAACACCCGCATCTCGCAGTCGCACAGCGACCTGTTCGCGAAGGTGGACGGAGCGTCCAACCACGCGGTGGCCATCGACGTCGCCCTCGGCCGCCGGCCGCGGATGCCGCACCGGCAGGGCGAGTTCGCGGTGGCGGCCCAGTGCATGGTGCCCCGCTACGACGACGGCATCGTCACCCGCGTCCCGAGCGAGAGTGAGATCGCCGCGCTGCAGGCACGTTTCCCCGGTACGGTCGTGCGGATCGATGTGCGGCCCGGCACCCGGCTGTCGGACCTGCCCAACCAGGACGCCTACCGGTACAAGCTCGCCACCCTCTACCTCGGCGCTTCCGGTCACGACGAACTGGAGCAGCGGTACCGCGACTGCCTCGAGGCACTGCCCTTCGAATTCGAGGAGGTCACCTAGTGCACACGGTCGAGTCGTTCCCGTACGAGGTGCGAGACGTCGAGAACGTGTTCATTCCCATGCGCGACGGCGCGCGTCTAGCCGCCCGGATATGGCGACCGATCACCGACGAACCGCTCCCGGCGGTGCTCGAGTACATCCCGTACCGGAAGCGGGACCTGACCCGGGCGCGGGATGCCCTCAACCATCCCTATCTCGCCGGGCACGGCTACGTGTCCGTGCGCGTGGACATGCGCGGCAGCGGCGACTCCGACGGGGTGCTCGCCGACGAGTATCTGGACGCCGAGCACGACGACGCCTGCGACGTCATCGCGTGGCTCGCCGAACAGCCGTGGTGCGACGGCAACGTCGGCATGATGGGCATCTCGTGGGGCGGGTTCAACAGCCTGCAGGTGGCCGCCCGCCGCCCGCCGGCGCTCAAGGCGATCGTCAGTGCCTCCGCCACCGAGGATCTGTACGTCGACAACATGCACTACATGGGCGGATGCCTGCTCTCGGACAACCTGTCCGAGGCAACGGTGATGTTCGCGTTCAACAGCCTGCCCCCGGATCCGGCGATCGTCGGTGACCGGTGGCGGGAGATGTGGCACGAGCGCCTGTCCGGCAGCGGATTGTGGATCGAGAAGTGGCTCGGGCATCAGCACCGCGACGACTACTGGAAGCGCGCGTCGGTGAACGAGAACTACGGCGACGTGGAGTGTCCGGTGCTCGCGGTGGGCGGCTGGGCCGACGGCTACACCAACGCGATCTTCCGGTTGCTCGAGCATCTCCACGTTCCACGTCTCGGTCTGATCGGCCCGTGGGGGCACCGGTATCCGCACCTGGGCGTGCCCGGGCCGGCGATCGGGTTCCTGCAGGAACTCGTCCGCTGGTGGGACCACTGGCTCAAGGGCCGCGACACCGGGATCATGGACGAGCCGGTGTTGCGGGCCTGGATGCAGGACAGCATCCCGCCGCAGCCGTCGTACGCGGACCGGCCCGGTCGCTGGGTGTCGGAACCGTGCTGGCCGTCCCCGAACATCGAGGACCGGCGATACACCCTGACCCGGCATTCGTTGTCCGACAAGCCCGCCGAGGAAGCCGATCACCATCGGATCCGGCTGCAGTCGCCGCTCAGCGTGGGCATGTTCGCCGGCAAGTGGGCCTCGTATGCCGCGACGCCGGACCTGCCGGGCGATCAGCGGGAGGACGACGGCGGATCGCTGGTGTTCGAGACCGAACCGCTCGGCGACACCTTCGAGGTGTTCGGGCTGCCGACGCTCGAGTTGGACGTGTCGGCGGACCGGCCCAATGCGATGGTGGCGGCGCGTCTGTCGGATGTGGCGCCGAACGGCGAGGCCACCCGCGTCACCTACGGCCTGCTGAATCTCACCCACCGCGACGGCAGCGGCGACCCGCAACCCCTCGAGCCGGGCCGGACGTATCACGTGCGTGTCCCGCTCAACGGAATGGCGCATTCGTTCCCCGCCGGCCATCGCATCCGGTTGTCCGTGTCCTCGTCGTACTGGCCGCTGGCATGGCCGTCGCCGGAACCTGTGATGCTGACGGTGAATACGGGAACCAGCACCCTGACGCTGCCCCACCGCCCCCAGCGTCCCGGGGACGACGAGAGACTACGAGCGTTCGGTCCCCCCGAGGTTGCTCCCGAGGCGCCCGCGACGCACCTGGAACCGGGCAGGCACCACTGGAAGGTCGAACGGGATCTGGCGACCGGGGTCTCCACCCTCGAGATCGAGAACGATCAGGGCACGATCCTGCTCGACGACGTCGGCACGACGGTCCGCCGCGCCACCACCGAATGGTTCAGTTTCCGGGGCAACGACGTCGATTCCGTACGGGGCGAGACGCGGACCGTGCGCCGCCTCGAACGCGGCGACTGGCGTACCGAGATCACGACGAACACCGTGCTGCGCTGCACGGCAGACGAATTCATCATCGACGCGCGACTGGACGCGTTCGAGTTGGGGAATCCGGACGTCGATCCGCGGCCGGTGGAGAATCGGGTCCACTCGCAGAACTGGCACCGCCGGATCCCGCGAAATCTCGTCTGACCGCCGAGGTGGAACCTCGTCCGACCGCCGAGGTGGGATCTCGTCCGACCGCCGAGGTCAGTTCGCTGTTTCCTGCTCGCGCTGCCGGCGCAGCCGCTGTGCGGCCGTGTGGGCGCCCTCCCGCTCGAGGGCGTCGAGCATCGTCTTGACCTTGTCGGCGGAGGCACGCGGTGGCAGCAGCGGGGTGGCCGGGTCGACGACCGCCTGGATCAGCACCGGACGGTCGGCGGTCAGGGCGGTGCGCCATGCCTCGTCGACGTCCTCGGGCCGATCGACCCGGATGCCTTCGAGACCGAGCAGGCGGGCGTAGTCGGCGTAGGGGAACGGCGGGACGGTCTGCGAGGCGGGGATGCGGGCGTCGCCCTCCATTTCCCGCTGCTCCCAGGACACCTCGGTGAGGTCGCCGTTGTCGAGGACGAGGACGGCGAAGCGGGGATCGGCCCAGTCGCGCCAGCGGTGGGCGAGAGTGATGAGCTCCGAGATGCCGTTCATCTGCATGGCGCCGTCCCCGGCCAGCGCGACCACCGGGCGATCCGGGTGGGCGAGCTTGGCGGCCAGCCCGTACGGCATCGCGGACCCCATCGAGGCGAGGGTGCTCGACAGGTGTGCCGGCACCCCCGGTGGCAGTCGCAGGAACCGGGCGTACCAGTACACGACCGAGCCGACATCCACGGCCACCTGGGCGTCGGGTGGGAGGTGATCGGACAGGGCCGCGACGACCGCCTGCGGATCGAGCCCGTCCGCGGGCTCCGCGCATCGTGCGGCGGCGATCCGCCGCCAGGTCCGGACCATCTGCTCGACATCGCGGCGCCACGGACGGTCGGTCCGGTGCAGCCGCGGCAGCAGGGCATGCAGGGTTTCGCGGGCGTCCCCGGCGAGCGGCACCTCGACGGGGTACTTGGCACCGAGGTTGCGGGCCTCGATGTCGATCTGCACGGCCCGCGCCTGGCCCGGAGCGGGATAGAACTCCGTCCACGGGTCGTTGCTGCCCACGATCAGCAGGGTGTCGCAGCCGGCCGTCAGGTCCGCCGCGGCGGTGGTGCCGAGATGCCCCATGACACCACAGGCCCAGTCCCGGGACTCGTCGATCACCGGCTTGCCGAGCAGCGATGTCGTCACCCCCGCACCGAGCAGGTCGGCGAGTTCGTCGATCTCCCGGGCCGCACCGTATGCGCCCTGGCCGACGAGCAGCGCGATCCGCTGCCCGGAGTTCAGCAGGTCGGCGGCCCGGTCGAGGTCGGCGTCGGTGGGCAGGACCCGCGGGACCGCGACCGTCGCGGCGCTGGGAACCACGCCGTGCGTGTGCTCGTCCTCCGCGACGCCCGCCTGCTGCACGTCGTGCGGGACGATCACGCACGTCGGGCTCGAGGTCGCCCGGGCGGTGCGGAACGCGTTGTCGAGTACCGCGCCGAGTTGTTCGGGGGTGTCGAGAGTCTGCACGTATTGGGCGCACACGTCTTTGAACAGGGTGGGCAACGCGACTTCCTGCTGGTAGCCGCTGCCCTGGGCCGTCGTCACCACGTGCCCGACGATCGCCACCACCGGCTTGCCGTCCAGTTTGGCGTCGTACAGCCCCGTGAGCAGATGCACCGCTCCCGGTCCCTGGGTGGCCAGGCACACCCCGACCTCGCCGGTGTACTTGGCGTGGCCGGTTGCCATGAACGCGGCCATCTCCTCGTGCCGGGCCGTGACGAGTTCGATGTGCTCGCCCGCGCGGTCGAGCGCGGCCAGGATGGGGTCGATACCGTCTCCGGCGTAACCGAAGACGCGGTGCACGCCCCAGGCCCGGAGCCGGTCGACAATCCCGTCGGCGACGTTGGCCATGGTGTTCCTCCCGGTGGTGCCCGCCGTCCGCCGTGGGCATCGTTCGTCGTGTATGCGTTCGTCGCGTACTCGGGGCCGGGTGCCCGGTGGGAGCCGTGCGAAACCTCGGATGTCCCGGTGGGCGGCACACTGGTCGCATGAGGTTGCTGCTGCTGGCCGACACCCACGTCCCCGTCCGCGCGCGGGACCTGCCGGCGCGGGTGTGGGAGGAGGTCGACCGCGCCGATGTGGTGCTGCACGCCGGTGACTGGGTCGACATCGCCCTCTTCGACGCCCTGTCCGAGCGGGCGGCCCGGTTGGTCGCGTGCTGGGGCAACAACGACGGTGCCGAATTGCGGGGCCGGATGCCCGAGATCGCACGCGTGACGCTGGAGGATGTGCGCTTCGCGGTCGTCCACGAGACCGGAGCCTCGGCGGGCCGCGACCGGCGGATGTCGGCGGCGTATCCGGACACCGACGTCCTGGTGTTCGGGCACAGCCACATCCCGTGGGACACCACCACGGCCACGGGGCTGCGGCTGCTGAACCCGGGGTCGCCGACGGACCGCCGGCGACAACCGTTCTGCTCCTTCATGACCGCCGCCGTCGCCGACGGCGCACTGGGCGAGGTCGCACTGCACCGCCTGTGACCGGAAATCGAGCCGGACGACCGGTTCGGGCGTACGGTGGGTGTGCCCCGCCACCGCCCGAGGGAGCTCACATGCCCGCATCCTTCTTCGCGCATCCCCACCAGGCGTTCACGGCAGGTTTCTACCGCGACGAGGACTTCGACTTCGACGTCCGCTTCCTGCTCGGGCAGGCCGTGCACGGCGCGGCGGACGTCGGCGAAGTGCTCGCCACGATCGCCCCGCTCGGCGAGAAGGACCACGAGAAGTGGTTCGACGCCTGGGTTGCGCTCGGCACTCGCGTCCGACGCCTCGCCGATGCCTCCGCCGAGGCCGGGCACGCGGTCAGTGCCGCGGGCGCATACCTGCGTGCGGCAACGTATTTCGCCACCGCGGTCAACTCCGTCGACGGGCTGGGCGACGACGGCCCGCTGCTGCCGACGTTCCGGCAGCATCGGGCGGCGTGGGACCGGTTCGTCGAGACCACCCCGCACCCGGCCGAACGGGTCGACATTCCCTACGAGGACGGCTTCCTGCCGGGCTACCTGCTCCGTCCGCTCGGTGAGGAGACCCGCGAGCCCCGCCCCACGCTGATCCTGAACAACGGCAGCGACGGACCGATCAGCAGCCTGTGGACCGCCGCCGGGGCCGGCGCCCTGGCGCGCGGCTACAACGTGCTGTTCTTCGACGGACCGGGCCAGCAGTCCATGCTGTTCGAGCGCGGCGTGCCGTTCCGGCACGACTGGGAGGCGGTGATCACCCCGATCGTGGACTTCCTCCTCCGATACCCGGAGGTCGACGACTCGCGCATCGCCCTCTACGGGATCAGCCAGGGCGGATACTGGGTTCCGCGCGCACTGGCCTTCGAGCACCGGATCGCCGCCGCAATCGCCGACCCGGGTGTGGTCGACGTGGCCGCGTCGTGGCTCGCCCACATGCCGAAGAACATGATCGAGCTGCTCGAGAAGGGCGACCGGGAGAAGTTCGACCGTGACATGGCCTTCGGCATGCGGCTGTCGGGCCGGCTCGAACGCACCTGGCGGTTCCGGGCGCGCCCCTACCGTCGGATGGACTCGTACTTCGACACCCTCACCGAGGTGCTGAAGTACCGGCTCGGCGACCTCGCCGGCTCGATCACGACGCCGCTGTTGGTCACCGACCCGGAGGACGAGCAGTTCTGGCCCGGCCAGTCCCGCCGGCTCGCGGACGGGCTACCGGGGGTGACGGAACTCGTCGCGTTCACCGCTGCAGAGGGCGCCAACTTCCACTGCCAGCCCCTCGCCCGCGCTCTCACCGATCAGCGGATGTTCGACTGGCTGGACACGGTGCTGGCCGAGCGGGCCCGCACCCGGGCTTCCGACGGCGGGTCGTCGCGTCAGGTGGCGGACGGCTGAGCGAGGCGGCCCCCGGCGGGAGCCGGCCGCTGTGGACCGAATGTCACATTCGGGTCGCTGAACGGGCTGTTGCGAAATCGCCGAGGGTCCGCGACCGCGAACCAAAGCGCCGGTCCCGGGGCGGGGTCTCCCGCCCCGGGACCACCGCCTCACACAGCGGCCGGCAACCCGCCCCCACCCACCGCAG
>Ga0255338_1000959_pt1 | contig 65596 bp, 64 predicted proteins | sample MeOH1_35cm_T4_19_FD_203715 | JGI IMG/M metagenome (GOLD analysis project Ga0255338, IMG submission 203715) | Sandy soil microbial communities from University of British Columbia, Vancouver, Canada - MeOH1_35cm_T4_195 | ecosystem: Engineered > Artificial ecosystem > Sand microcosm > Unclassified ... | reverse complement strand
CTGCGGTGGGTGGGGGCGGGTTGCCGGCCGCTGTGTGAGGCGGTGGTCCCGGGGCGGGAGACCCCGCCCCGGGACCGGCGCTTTGGTTCGCGGTCGCGGACCCTCGGCGATTTCGCAACAGCCCGTTGGATCGACCGCATGTGACATTCGGCCACAACGGTTGGGCGGTGCTCAGGGCATCGACGGTTCCTGGGTGGGCAGGGTGAACACACAACTCTCCCCGGCGCCGAGTTCGCAGACCTGACCGTCGAGACCCACCCGGACGGGTCCGTGGAACCCCTCGGACTGGGCCAGCACGGTCAGTTCGCCACCCACGATGCGTACCCGTAGCGGGGTGCCCCGGAACCGGATCGAGAAGGACACGCCGTCGAGCCGGTCCACGAGGCGGGGCCGGAACAGCAGCACACCGTCGTAGACCCGGGCGCCGACGAAGCTGCTCTGCAGCAGGTCGAGCGTGCCGGACATGACGCCCATGTGGATGCCCTCCTTGGTGGTTCCACCTTGGATGTCGCTGACGTCGCTCTCGAGTGCCAGCATGAAGCGTTCCCACGAGCTGGGCGGATGGATGTCGGCGAGCACTCCGGCGAAGGTGACGTGGCTGAGCGTCGACCCGTGTGAGGTCCGCTGGTCGTAGTACTCGATGGTGCGCCGGGCCAGCTCCCGGTCGTACGGATAGCCCAGCCGCTCGAACGTCGTGTGCAGTTCGTCGTCGTCGAGCAGGAAGAACAACATCACCGTGTCGGCCTGCTTGGCCATCTTGAACCGGTTCGGATCCTCGCCCTCCGCCCGGAGGATGCGATCGAGCCGCTGGATGTTGGGATATGCGGCGCGGTAGTGCTCCCAGTCGAGTTCCTCGAGTTCGTCGTAACCCTCGAACTGGCTGACGACGCCCTCGTGGAAGGGCACGAACATCCGCCGGCTCATGTCGTCCCATGTGCGCAGCTCCTCGTCGGTGACCGCGAGCTGGGCGAGCAGGGCGCCGCGCCGGCTGGACGAGAGCGAGCCGAGCACCGCCGGAACCGTCGCCATGATCCAGGCCACCATGACATTGGTGTAGGCGTTGTTGCGCAAACCGGCCTCGGCCGCGCCGGGGTGGCGTTCATGGAACTCGTCCGGCCCCATCACACCGTGGATCTCGTAGCGTTCGCGCTCGGAGTTGTAGTGGGCCACCGACGCCCAGAACCGGGCGATCTCGAGCATGAGCTCGGCGCCGTAGTCGGCCAGGAACTCCGTGTCGTCGGTCGCCTGCAGGAAGCGCCACACGTTGTAGAAGATCGCCGCGTTGACGTGCCGCTGATTCCGGCTGAGGTCTGGATCCCACTGCCCGGAAAGGGGATTGAGATGGACTGCCTGGGTCTCCTCGGTGCCGTCGCTGCCGCTCTGCCAGGGGAACATCGCGCCGCGGTACCCGGCCTCCTCGGCCGCGGCCTGGGCTTCGGACAGCCGGCGGTACCGGTAGAGCAGCAGGCTCCGGGTCACCTCCGGCATCCGCAGGTTCAGGAAGGGCTGGATGTACATCTCGTCCCAGAACACGTGCCCCCGGTACGCCTCTCCGTTGAGTCCACGTGCCGGCACGCCGACGTCGTGCCGCGCCGTGTGCCGGGAACAGACCTGCAGCACGTGCGCGACATGGAGCCGCAGCAGGAGGTCGGCACGCGGTTCGCTGGGCAGCCGGACGTCGCAGATGTCCCACAGTTCGTCCCATGCCGCTTCGTGCTCGGCATACGCGGGGGCGAAGTCCGGGTACCGCAGCACGTGCCGGCCGGACGCGGCCAGCGCCTCGGTGATCGCATTGTCCCGGGAGGTGAACAGCGACACCATCTTCTCCACGCGCGTCGGCCGGCCCTGCTCGACGTCGAAGGAGAGCACCTGCTGGATGTAGTCCTCCATCTGGTACAGCGAGCGGTCGACCTCGAGCGGTCCGCCGTCGTAGCCCTCCCCGCGGAAGACCCGGGTACGGGCGGCCTCGGCGATGTAGATGTCGGACTGGCGGGTCTGCACGCGCAGCGCGATGGTCTCGTTGCCGAAGGTACGCGGGGATACCGGATCCAGATGGCGGCCCTCGAGCTGCCGGTAGCGGGCGACGATCTGGTTCGTGACGCGGCCGTCCAGTGCCGAGACCACCTCCACCGTCCCGGACCAGTTCTCCGGGACCAGCGTCCATTCGATCCCGGCCTGATGGCTCTGGGCCATGCTCACGAAGCGACGGCTCCGCAGGGTGGTCTCCCGCCCGAACCGGTCCCGGAATCGCACCTCGCGCTTCACCGTGGCGAGCCGGATGTCGTAGGTGTGCCGGTAGGACAGCACGTCGACGTCGTCGAGCCGTACGGCGTCCCCGCCTTCGATGCGAAGCTTGAGGACCAGCCAGTTCGAGACGTTGACCAGATCCTCGTTCAGCACCGGGCGGCCGCCCATGATGGTGGTCTCGCGGTTGTAGATCCCGTGCACGTACGTGCCGGGGTAGTGGATGGGACTCATGTCCTCCCACTCGGCGGTGCCGCGCGTGCAGAAGTAGCCGTTGCCGGTGGAGGTCAGCGCCTCTCGCAGTCCCTCCGACGCGCTGTCGAACCGGTCGTAGTCGAGTTCGAACTTCGGGTCCTGCACGACGTCCCCCTGGATGTCCCTGGGCGTGGCCCCCGATCACCGCGCCAGTGTGGTCAAGAAGCGCTCCACCTCGTCGACGGAGGCGAGTGCGAATTCGGCGGCCGTGGTCCGGCCCGCCATCTCCGGATCGTCCGGCCGGCCCACGAGGATGCCGATCCCCCGCCCGCGCAACGCCCGGAAGGCGTCCTCGTCGGTGATGTCGTCGCCCAGGTACACCGGTACCGTGTCGGCCGAGTCGAGACCGAGAACGTCCACGAGGTACAGCACGGCCCGGCCCTTGTCCCAGTCGATGGCGGGCGCGAGCTCGTACACCATCTTTCCCGGGGTGACCTTCAGTTCGCCGTGATGCTCGGTGAGCAGGGTCTGCACGACCGCCTCGATCCGATTCCGGTCCGCGGGGTCGACGAGCCGGTAGTGCACTGCGACCGACGCGCGTTTCGGCTCCACCAGCGCACCCGGGATCGTCCCGATCTCGGCGCGGAGCCGCTCGGTCACCGCGGCGACGAGGTCCGCGAACCGGGCCACGCGGTCGTCGGAGACGGAGCCGCGCTGCGGAGTCCAGATGTCGAAGCCGTGGCTGCCGGCCACCACGAGGTCGTCGACGCCCATCAGCTGCTGCACCACCGCCCGGTCCCGGCCGGTCACGACGCAGACCGGGCACCGTGCTGCGAGATCTCGGACGACGGTACGCATACCGTCCGAGATCACAGCGTCCTCGGGTCGCGACACGATCGGGGTGAGTACTCCGTCGTAGTCGAGGAACACCGCCGGCCGGCGTCCGTCCAGCAGCCGCGCCAGGTCCTCGTTCCCGAGCGCGGGGGGCAGGTCGCGAACCGAAGTGTCCGCCATTGTGGGATTACCTCCTGCGCCCTCGCGGCGCCTCGGTGGGACGAGGGCGACGCGACCGCAGACTCGCCGCGCGCACCGGCCGGTGAACAGTGGCTGTCACAGGCATCGGTACGCCCCCTCGTGTTCGGCTCCGTGACGCCGGCAGCGTCGACGGCGATGAGCTCCTCGATTCCTACTGTAGGGCCGTGCCGGAGGCAAGGCGGGCATACGACGTGACGGCCCCGTGGGGCGCGATCGTCCGCCGGGATCAGACGATGGCGCCGGCGAGCACGATCGCGAGCGCGATCAACAAGGCGACCTTGGCGATCTCGAGTGCCACGTACGCGTAGTGCGCGTTCGAGCGGGGCACGTCCTCGCCGGCGAGGACGCGGTTCGACCGGCGTGTCAACGGCGGCCGGACCACCGCCACCTGCACCGCCAGCACGGCCACGGTCACCAGCAGCAGCACCCAGCCCGTCGTGCCCGGCGAGAGGATCAGGCACGCGACGATCAGCGCGACGGCGAGAACGACCTCGACCGTGTTCAGGGCCCGGAACACCAGGCGCCCGATGCCGAGTCCGAGCGGGATGGTGATCCCCGGCGCCCGGAACTTCAAAGGCGCCTCCAGGAAGGAGATCGCGAGCACCATTCCGAGCCAGAGCATCGGCACGAACAGTTCGACGTAACGCGCGAGAGTGTCCATCACCCGTCCTCGGCTGCGGTCGGCATGTGGCCGCCGAGTCTAGCGGCGGCGCGCCGGCCGGTACTGCCTCGCGGACGGCGATTCGATACATCATTTCCTGAATACAGGATTCGATGTACATTCGAGGTCGTGGAGACGGTGGAGCATCACGACGCGCTGTCCCGGTTCGGTCATGCCCTCTCGGATCCGACCCGGACACGGATTCTGCTGACCCTGCGGCGTGGCCCGGGTTATCCCTCGGAACTGGCCGAGGCGATCGGCGTCAGCCGGCAGATCCTCTCGAACCACCTGGCGTGCCTGCGTGGGTGCGGTCTCGTCGTCGCGGTGCCCGAAGGCCGGCGCAATCGTTACGAACTCGCCGATCGCCGGATCGGGCACGCACTCGACGACCTGCTCGACCTGGTCCTGACGGTGGACCCCTCGTGTTGTCCCGCCGCCGCGGCCGAGGACTGCTGCTGATGTCCGCGCGGCCACACGCCCCCGCGCCGTCGGCGCCGCGCAGGGCCGTGCTCACGAAACGGATCCGGCTGCTGGTGACCGCGACGATCGCGTACAACATCGTCGAAGCGAGCGTCGCATTGACCGAGGGCGCGCGGGCGTCGTCGACGGCGCTGATCGGGTTCGGGCTCGATTCGCTGATCGAGGTGTCCTCCGCCGCCGCGGTGGCCTGGCAGTTCGCCGGCCGAGATCCGGAAGCCCGCGAGAAGGCCACGCTGCGGATCATCGCGTTCTCGTTCTTCGGGCTCGCCCTGTATGTCGGCGTCGACTCGATCCGATCGCTGCTCGGGATCGGCGAAGCCCGGCACTCGCCGGTCGGGATCGCGCTGGCCGCGGCGAGCCTGGTGATCATGCCCGTGTTGTCCTGGGCTCAGCGGCGTACCGGGCGCGAACTCGGATCCGCCTCCGCCGTGGCCGATTCGAAGCAGACGCTGCTGTGCACGTACCTCTCGGCCGTGCTGCTGATCGGGCTGGTACTCAACAGCGCATTCGGTCTGTCGTGGGCCGATCCGGTCGCGGCACTCGTCATTGCGGTCTTCGCGGTGCGGGAAGGACTCGAAGCCTGGAGGGGCCGAACCTGCTGTCCAGTACCCGCAGTGGTGACCGATGACGCGCCGGAATGCTGCTGCGGATCCGAATGCGATTGTTGCCGAACCCCTCCTGAACCGAAGGATCGATGATGCCTCGTATCGGTGCCACTGCCCGAGCCCTCTACCGACAGGAGATGACGGCGTCGAGAACCGCCGTCGACCCGCAACAGCGGTGGCGCCATCTCGAACGCGCACACATCCTCTCGCAGCCGGACCCGTGGCTGCACACCTGCAACCACGCCGCGATGCTCGCCCTGGCCCTGCGCTGCCGTGACCGCCGCGAGGCTTTCGGGCAGGTCGTGCGGATCCTCGTGGCTGCCCCCGGTTCGATGACCGGCCGGTATCCCGAAGGCAACATCGGACGGGTCGCCGCCGGACTGACCACGCCGATGCCGGTCCCCGACGATCTGGCCCGAGCGCTGTCGGCGTAGTCGCACGGAGACGACGGGAGACCCCGTCCCGAGACCGGTGCCCTACAGGTGCACGGCGCCCCGGATGCACGTCGTGCTGCGTCCTCCGATCCACACCTCGTCGCCGGACGAATGCACGGTCACGATGCCGCGGCGGCCGACGCGAGTGCCCTGACTCGCCCGGTAGTCGGCCGGCGCGAGGCCGGCACCGATCAGCCACTGGGCCAGGCCGGCGTTGAGGCTGCCCGTCACCGGGTCTTCCCTGACGCCCACGGGCGCCGCGAAGGCGCGCACCTCGAACTGCAGCGGCGATCCCGGCGGGTAGGGACCGACGACGCCGAGGATGAGATCGCGCATGTGCTGGTCGTCGGGTTCGAGGTCGAGCACCTCCTGCGCGGACCCGAGCAGGACCGCGGCCCAGCCGGGTCCGTTGTCGACCCAGTTGTGCGCCACGATTCGCGCACGGTCGATCCCGAGCCCCCGCGCGATCCGGGCCAGGTGCTCGTCGTCGAGGTCGCCGCGACGGACCGGTTCGGGAGCCCGGAATGCCAGGGACTCGTCGCCGCGGCGCAGTGCGACGAGTCCGGCTCCGCACTCTTGGACGAGCAGACCCGGGCTGTTCGGCACCCCGCCGGCCTCGAGCCACGCCTGCGCCGAGCCGAGGGTGGGGTGACCGGCGAACGGGATCTCCGCGGCCGGAGTGAAGATGCGGAGCCGGTAGTCGGCCCCGGCGGTCGTCGGGGGAAGGACGAACGTGGTCTCGGACAGGTTCGTCCACGCCGCGAACTGCGCCATCGCCTCGTCCGGGAGGCCGGCGCCGTCGAGAACCACCGCGACGGGGTTTCCCCGATACGGTTCGGCGGCGAACACGTCTACCTGCGCAAACTCCCGGGACCGTGGCTGCACCATTTCGTCTCCTTCGTCGTTGCCGTCCCATTGTGGTCGCGGAGCCGGCGGTACGCACCCGAATATCCGGCCGCTCGAGGCGGCGTTCGAGCCGTTCCCCACGGCGGTGGAGACCTCGGCGCGGGCGTATCCGGAGCACCGGCCGGTGCGGCGCTGACCGGAGTCGGAAACCCCGAGGGCGCGCAGGGATTTCCCTGCGCGCCCTCGGGGTTCGCGTATCAGTGCTCGTAGGTGCTCAGATCGCGGTCCTTGCTCTCCTTCGCCAGGAGGATGAACACCGCGCTCAGGACTGCCAGACCGATCATGAACGCCGCGACCAGTCCGGTGCCGCCGCCGGCGGCCGCCTGCAGCGACGCGAGGATCACCGGCGTGAAGCCCGCGCCGAGCAGTGTCGCGCCCTGGTAGCCGAGCGAGGCGCCGGTGTACCGGGCCGCGGTGCCGAACTGCTCGGCGATGTAAGCGGCCATCGGACCGTACGTCGCGGACTGGCAGACGCCGAAGCCGAGCACGAACCCGAGCGTCACCAGCGCGACGTTGCCGGACGAGAGCAGCGCCAGGATCGGCACGATCAGCACGACGAACGCGCCGAGGCCGAAGAGCATCACCGGGCGCCGGCCCACGCGGTCGGAGAGGCGGGCGAATCCGAGCAGGGTGAAGATCGCGACGAACTGGCAGACGGCGAACGCCATCAGCGCCTGCGATCGGGTCACCCCGGAGTGGGATGCGTACCCGATGGCGAAGGTGGTGAACATGGTCTGGATCCCGAAGCTGGCCATGCAGCCCAGGGCGACGAGCAGCAGACTTCGCGGCCGGCGCAGGATGCTCAGGATCGGCGGGGTGGGCCGGTCCACGGCGGCGGCATCGACCTCGACCTGCTTGGCCATCGCCTCCCGGAACAGCGGGCTCTCGGAAACCCGGGCCCGGACGAACAGGCCGACGGCCAGCATCACCGCGGACAGCAGGAACGGGATGCGCCAGCCCCACGACAGGAAGTCGTCCTCGGGCAGCAGCGCCACCAGCGCCAGGGCGAGGGTGCCGAGCAGCGAACCGGTGGGTGCCCCGGCGTTGGTGAACGCCGCGGCGAAGCCGCGTCCCCGCCCGCCGACGTGCTCGAGGGACATGAGCGCCGCCCCGCCCCACTCGCCGCCGACGGCGATGCCCTGGCACACGCGCAGCAGCACGAGAATGATTGCGGCCCAGGACCCGATCGCCGACGCCGGCGGGACGAGGCCGATGAGGAACGACGCCACGCCCATCACCGTCATCGAGATCAGCAGCATCGACTTGCGGCCGTACCGGTCGCCGAAGTGCCCGAAGACGATGCCGCCGAAGGGACGGGCCAGGTAGCCGGCGGCGAACGTACCCATCGACGCGATGGTTCCGGCGAGCGGGGACAGGTCCGAGAAGAACACGGGGGCGAAGACGATCGCCGCCGCGGTCGCGTAGAGCAGAAAGTCGTAGAACTCGATCGTGCTGCCCAGATAGCTCGACAGCACGACGCGTCGAACTTCCTTCTTCCTCTGGGCCGCAGTGATGTCCGCGAATGCGGTGACGGTCATGTGAGCTCCTGCAGTGACGGTCGGGTCAGTGGGCGTACTGCTCGCGCAACGTGTCCTTGCGGACCTTTCCGGTGGCGTTGCGGGGGATCTCGTCGAGAACGAGGAGGGATTTGGGGATCTTGTACTTGGCGAGACGCTCGCCGAGGAAGGCGAACAGCTCTTCCTCGGTGAGGGTGACGCCGTCGGCGAGGGTGACCGCGGCCCGGCCGACCTCGCCCCATTTCTCGTCGGGCACACCGAAGACGGCGCAGCCGAGCACGCCGGGCAGGTCGAGGATGGCGGCCTCCACCTCGGCGGGGTAGATGTTCTCGCCCCCCGAGATGATCATGTCCTTGAGCCGGTCGACGATCGTGACGAAGCCGTCCTCGTCGGGAACCCCCACGTCGCCGGAGCGGAACCAGCCGTCGCCGGTGAACGCGTCGGCGGTGGCGTCGGGTCGATTCCAGTAGCGCTGCATCACGTTCGGGCCGGAGATCTGGATCTCGCCGCGTTCGCCGGGGGCGGCCTCGGTGCCGTCGGGGTCGACGACACGCACGTCGGTGAAGAAGTGCGGCGCGCCCGCGGTGCCGAGCTTGCGCTCGGCGTCCTTGGGGGTGAGGATCAGCGCGCCCGGACCGGTCTCGGTCAGCCCGTATCCCTGGCAGAGGCGGACGCCGCGGGCGGTGTAGGTCTGCAGGGTCCGCGGCGGAACCGGTGCGGCCGCCACGATCCAGCGTCGGATCGAACTCAGGTCGGTGCGGTCCCAGTTCGGGTGGGCGCTCATCGCGTCGAGCATCGTGGGCACCCCGAACGAGTAGGTGACTCTTTCGGTTTCGATCAGGTGGAGGATGCGGCCCGGCTCGAAGCCTTCCTCGATGAGCACGGTGCCGCCCTTGAGCAGGGTGGGCAGGGCGACGAAGTTCAATGCGGCGGTGTGGAACAGGGGTGCGGCGACGAGAGCCACCTCGTCGGACAGGAAGTCGAGGTCGACGATCGGGTTCATCACCGCGAACACCACGTTCCCGTGGGTGAGGACGACACCCTTGGGCCGGCCCGTCGTGCCGGAGGTGTACATGATGAAGCACGGGTCCTCGTGCGTGACCGGGAGGTCGAGGCGGTCGGTGGGAGCGGCCGCGACGATCTCCTCGTAGCCGACGGCCCGGTCGTCGGGCGCACCGTCGAGGACCACGCGCCGGGTGGTGCCGGCCGCGGTCGCGGCGGCGTCGGCGACGTCCGTGAGGGCGGCGGAATGGACCAGGACGATGCTGCCGGAGTCGGCCAGGCAGTACTCCACCTCGGGGGTGGTCAGCCGGGCGTTGAGCGGCACGAACACCGCCCCGAGCAGACCGGCGGCGAACAGCACTTCGAGATAGGCGGGGTGGTTCGCCGACAGCAGCGCGACGCGGTCCCCGGGGCCGACACCCTGGGCGCGCAGGGCGTGGGCGAGCCGGGTGACCCGCTCGTCGAGTTCGCGGTAGGTGACGCCGGTGCCGCGGAAGGCGAGCGCGACCGCGTCGGGGGCCTGCCGGGCGCGTCGGCGCGGCCACGTACCGGTACCTTGGTTGAGCACGGGATCTCCTCGATGCCTGGGAATTTCAGGATGTTCTGGATCGAAGCGGCTACGGCCGGGTGAGCCTGCGGCCGACGATCTCCTTCATGATTTCCGTGGTGCCGCCGTAGAGCGTCCCGGCCCGGGAGTCCAGATAGTCGCGGGCGACGTCGTACTCCTTCATGAAGCCGTAGCCGCCGTGCAGTTGCACGGCACGGTGCACGACCTTCAGATGCAGCTCGGTGACCCACCACTTCGCCATCGCCGCCGTCACCTCGTCGAGGCGTCCGTGGGCAGCGTCGAGGATGCAGCGGTCCACGAACACCTGGGCGACCTCGATCTCGGTGGCCAGTTCGGCGAGGTAGAAGCGGTTGGCCTGGAAGTCGGCGATGCGCTGCCCGAACGCCCTGCGGTCGGTGGCGTGGCGCAACGCCGTCTCGAACGTTCGGGTCATCAGGGCCATGGACGTCACCGCGATGCTCAGCCGCTCCTGCGGCAGGTTGTGCCGTAGGTAGCCGAAGCCCTTGTTCTCCTCGCCGAGGAGGTGGGTCCGGGGCACTCGGACGTCGTCGAACACCAGCTCGGCGGTGTCCTGGGCGGACAGGCCCACCTTGTCGAGCGGGCCGTTCTTCGTGAAGCCGGGCATGCCGTCCTCGACGACGAGCAGGCTCACCCCGTTCTTCCCGGCGGCGGGATCGGTCTTTGCGACGACGATGATCGTGTCGGCGAGGATGCCGTTGGAGATGAAGATCTTGCTGCCGTTCAGGACGAAGTGGTCGCCGTCGGGGATCGCCGTGGTGGTGACGGCGGCGAGGTCGCTGCCGGTGCCGGGCTCGGTCATCGCGATCGCGCCGATCGTCTCGCCGGCGACCATCGGGGCGAGCCAGCGGTGGTTCTGCTCGTCGGTGCCGAGGGCCGTGAAGTACGGCGCGACCAGGTCGTTGAATCCCGACAGCCCCATGGTGACGGCCTGGGCGCCGGCGCGGGCGAGTTCCTCGATGAGCACGGCCCCGAACCGGAAGTCGTCGATGCCGCCGCCGCCGAACCGTTCCGGCACGGCGACCCCGAGCAGGCCGAGCTTGCCGGCCTGCCGGTACAGCTCACGATCGACGCGGCCCGTGGCGGCCCACTCCTCGAGGTGCGGTGCGACGTCGCGCTCGGCGAAGCGTCGCGCGGTTTCGCGGAACGCGTCGTGGTCGGATTCGTAGACGGTGCGGTCGAGCGACACGGCACTCATGGAGACGGCGGTCCTCCTTCTGCGACGTTTGTCGCGCAGATCACAGTAGACCAATAACGATTGAAATAGTCAACGGTTTAATTCCAGTTGCTTTTGGGTGGTTACGCCCGCCAGCTGGAGTGACGCCGGCCCGCCGGTTATTTGCAAGCAGTCTGGACTGTTTGTTCATTGACTGTTACCGTCCGTTCTGTGACTCGAACCACATCCACGGGCACCGGGCGCACGCAGGCCGAGCGCACCGCCGTGACCCGGGCGAAACTCCTCGACGCGGCCGTCGACTCGCTCGTCGAGCTCGGCTACGCACGCACCACCACGCAGGTGATCGCCAAGCGGGCCGGGGTGTCCCGGGGCGCGCAACTGCATCACTTCCCGACCAAGGAATCACTCGTCGTCGCCGCGGTCGAACACCTCGTGGACAAGCGCCTGACGGAGATTCTCGAGGCGAGCCCGGACCCCGAGCGGGGCCTCGACGTCCTCACCGACGCGTTCCGCGGGCCGCTGTTCCATGCCGCGCTCGAGCTGTGGGTGGCCGCGCGGACCGATCCCGCCCTGCACGAGGCGGTGATCCCCCTCGAGCGCAAGGTCTCCGATGCGCTGCGGGTCGGCTGCCTGGAGATCATGGGTGACCGGATGGGGCCCGACGAGATCGACCTGAGCATCGAACTCGCTCGCGGACTTGCCGTCGCCGCCCTGATGCGTACCCCCGAATCGGATCGTGAGATCCGGGAGCGGCTGCTCCCGGTCTGGAAGGAACTGGTGATGAAGTGAGCATCGAGACCCTCCCGCCGCACGTACACACGCTCGTCGTCGGGGCGGGCTTCGGGGGCATCGGCATGGCCGCCACCCTCCTGCGCGAGGATCCGCGCGCCGACGTCCTCGTGATCGAACGAGGCGACGACGTCGGCGGCACCTGGCGCGTGAACACCTACCCGGGTGCGGCCTGCGACGTGCCGAGCGCGTTGTACTCGTTCTCCTTCGCGCCCGAACCGGACTGGTCGAAGGCTCACGGTACCCAGGAGGAGATCTACGCCTACCTGCGCCGGGTCGCGAAGGAGCAGGGCGTCACCGACCGGACGATGTTCGGGTGCGAACTGCGTGACGCGCAATGGGACGACGAAAGCGCCCGCTGGATGGTGTCGACGTCGCGTGGTGACCTCACCGCCGAGGTGCTCGTCTCGGCGACCGGCGCGTTGTCCACCCCCACCCTGCCGAAGGTGCCGGGACTGGAATCGTTCCGCGGCAAGATGTTCCATTCGGCGCAGTGGGACCACGACTACGACCTGACCGGCAAGCGCGTCGCCGTGATCGGCACCGGCGCCTCCGCGATCCAGTTCGTCCCCGCCATCGTCGACACCGTCGGGCACCTGACACTGTTCCAGCGCACCGCCTCGTGGGTCATGCCCAAGCACGACCACACCATCGCGCGTCCGGTGCGGGCCCTCTACCGGCGTTTCCCGCTCGCACAGAAGGTCGTTCGCGCGGCCGTCTACGGGCAGAAGGAGACGTACGTCGTCGGGATGACACGCCCGTTCGCACGCCGGTGGCTCGTGCCGCTGTTCGAGCGCCGGGCGCTGTCGGTGCTCGACAGGCAGGTCGCCGATCCGGAGCTGCGGGCGAAGCTCACCCCGAAGTTCCGGATCATGTGCAAACGGATCCTGCTGTCCAACGACTGGTTCCCGGCGATCACCCGGCCCGACGTCACCGTCGTGGCGTCCGGGCTGACCGCCCTCACCGAGAACGGGGTCGTCGACGAAGCCGGCAACGAGTACGAGGTCGACACCGTCATCTTCGGTACCGGCTTCACCGTCACCGAACCACCGGTGGCACAGCACATCCGAGGCGGCGACGGCCGCACCCTCGCCGAGACCTGGAACGGCAGCCCCAGCGCCTATCTGGGCATCGCGGTCCACGGTTTCCCCAACCTCTTCCTGATGTACGGGCCGAACACCAACCTCGGTCACAGCTCGATCGTGTACATGCTCGAGTCGCAGGCCGCCTACATCGCGGATGCATTGCGCGCCATGAGGTCCCGGGGTCTGTCCGCCGTCGAGGTGACCGCGGGCGCGCAGCGCACCTACAACGCCGAACTCGATCCAGCCCTCGCGGGCACGGTGTGGAACGCGGGCGGCTGCGACAGCTGGTACCTCGACCGCAAGGGCCGTAACTCGGTGATGTGGCCTACGTTCACCTGGCGGTACCGCGCCCGGACCCGGCAGTTCGACCCCGAGAACTACCTCGCCCGCCCCGCGGCCGAAAGGATTGCGGCATGACCCATTACGACGTACTGGTCGTCGGCTCCGGCTTCGGCGGCAGTGTCGCCGCGCTGCGCGCGACCGAGAAGGGCTACCGCGTCGGCATCCTCGAGGCCGGCCGGCGGTTCGCCGACGACGAACTCCCGAAGACCAGCTGGCGGCTGCGCAAGTACCTGTGGGCGCCGGCGCTGGGCTGCTACGGCGTGCAGCGCATCCATCTGCTGCCCGACGTCCTGGTCATGGCGGGCGCAGGCGTCGGCGGCGGATCGCTCAACTATGCCAACACCCTCTACCGGCCGCCCGCCCGTTTCTTCCAGGACCCGCAGTGGGGGCACATCACCGACTGGCAGGCCGAGCTCGGACCGTACTACGAGCAGGCGGCGCGGATGCTCGGGGTGCGCCCGAATCCGCTGACGACCCCCGCGGACGACGTGATGCGTTCGGTGGCCGAGGAGATGGGGGTGGGGGAGACGTTCACCACCACGCCGGTCGGGGTGTTCTTCGGCGAGCCGGGGCAGACGGTCCCGGACCCGTTCTTCGGCGGCGCCGGCCCGGACCGGACCGGCTGCACCGAGTGCGGCGGCTGCATGACCGGTTGCCGGGTGGGGGCGAAGAACACCCTGGTGAAGAACTACCTGTACCTCGCGGAGCAGGCCGGTGCGACGATCCACCCGCTCACCACCGTCACCGGGATCCGCCCGCGCGCCGGCGGCGGATACGAGGTCCGCACCCGCAGCACGAACCGGATCCGCAAGCGCCACGACGTGTACACCGCCGACCAGGTGGTGCTCGCCGCCGGCACCTACGGCACGTCGCGGCTGCTGCTCGCGATGCGCGAGACCGGTGCGCTGCCGCGGTTGTCGCCGCGGCTGGGCACGGTGGTGCGCACCAATTCCGAAGCGGTGCTCGCCGCGACGGCGCAGGACCGCAGCGTGGACTACTCCCGGGGTATCGCGATCACCGCCTCCTTCCACCCGGACGACCACACCCACATCGAACCGGTGCGATACGGCAAGGGCAGCAACGCTATCGGACTCCTCCAGGCCCTGCTGGTCGACGGTGGCGGCCGGACACCGCGGCTGGCGAAGTTCTTCGCCGTGGCGGCCCGTAATCCGGCGGCGTTCCTGCGCAGCCTGTCGGTGCGGCGCTGGTCCGAGCGGACCGTGATCGCGCTGGTCATGCAGACCGACGACAACTCGCTCGAACTGACGAGCAAGCGCGGGTTCTTCGGGCGCCGGCTCACGAGCCGCCGCGGACCGGGTGCGCCGCCGCCGGAGTGGATCCCGGTGGGTCACGAGGCGATCCGGCGGGTCGCCGACAGGATCGACGGCGACGCGGGCGGATCGATCGCGGACCTGGTCGACATTCCCATGACCGCGCACTTCCTCGGCGGCTGCGTGATCGGGGATTCGCCCGAGTCCGGTGTCGTCGACCCCTACCTGCGCGTCCACGGTCACGACGGTCTGCATGTCGTGGACGGATCCGTCGTCAGTGCCAATCTGGGCGTGAACCCGTCGCTCACCATCACGGCGCAGGCCGAGCGGGCGATGGCGTTGTGGCCCAACAAGGGCGAGGCCGACCCGCGTCCGGCTTCCGGCTCCGGGTACGTGCCGGTCACCGCCGTGCAGCCGGTGCGCCCCAGCGTTCCGGACTCCGCACCCGGGGCGCTGCGCCTGCCGATCCATCCAGTCCGACGAGAGGAGGCCGCCCGTGTTGTGGAGCGTGCCTGAGAGCACCGACGAACGCACCGACTGGCCGACATCCGCGCCACCCCCGTGGTCGGCGCAGGCGCGCGCCGCCCTGTGGTGGCATCGCAGTGCGCCGGGGGCGGCGCAGTTCGGCCCCGGTGGCCGGACCCTGCCGTTCACCCTCGCGATGGTGGTGGACTATCTCGACTCGCCCGTCGGTCCCTACCGTGAGGTGCTCGCCAGTCCCGTCCTGCGCCCGGGCCTGATCCCGGCGATGGCGGTGCCGTTCATCGCCGTGGACTCCGAGGCGTCCGTGCACGGCGGCCGCGAGCACTGGCACCTGCCGAAGGTGCTCGCCTCGTTCGACGGCGACGTCACCGGCCGGTTCTCGGCCACGGGCCACACGTGGAAGGTGGACACCGACGCGTCCCCGCGTGGTCCCGAACTGCCGATCGTCGGCGGACTGGCATTCGCCCAGCCCGAACCGGACGGCAGTCAGGCCCGGGCCACGGCGCGGCTGCGGGGGCGGTTCCGCTACGCGCGGGTCCGCGTCGAGGCGCAGGGCCCGACGCTCGGGCAGTGGTTGCTGCCGGGGGCACACCACGGCATCGTGATCACCTCGGGCCGGATGAGCATCGGGCCGGCCCGGACGGTGCGCTGACGGGCGGCACCGGGCTCACGACGCCTCGCGCATCGTGAGCCCGCCGAGCTCGACGACGTACTGCCCGGCCGCGTCGTCCCACGTCACGGAGTAGGTGGTGGGGTAGTAGCCGGACTGCTGGTACGCGCTCGGCTGGCGCAGGTCCTCGTGCAGGTCGGGCCGGGAGGCGAGCCAGTCCCTGGTCATCATCGGCTCGATGAAGATGTGCCGGCCGTCCCACGAACCCTGCAGGACCGTTTCCGTGAAGTGCCCGTGCGGCTCGGTGGTGTCGAGCCAGTGCAGTCCCATTTTGGCGACGGTGCCGAGAATCGGCTGGGGGTCCGACGGTGCGTAGCCTTCCGGCAGATACTTCGGGTCTGGCAGCTTCGCGGCCCGTTCGAGATAACCGGGGACGAACGGGTGGATCGATTCCACCGTCGCGGTGTCCACGAGGTAGAAGTGCACGTCGAAGTGCGGCTGGTCGAACCCGTGCTCCGGATTGTGGCCGTGCGAGTTCCAGTCCAGCGTGACGTGGTCGACGACGGTGTCCGGCGCCCCGGCGGGCACGTCGAGGACGTAGGCCTCGGTGGTGGGCAGCAGACCGCTCGTGAGGCCGTCGAGTGCGGCCGCGTCGAGGCGGACGCCGATCGCGGTGGGAGTGCCGTCGGGGCCGACGGTGACGTACGTGTGGGCCGATCCGTTGCCGACCGGGTGCGGCGGGCCGTCGAGGGCCGTGGAACTCTGGGCTCCGGCCGCCGAGCCGAGGACGAGTGCTGTCGCCGTCGCCGTCGCACCGACGACTCCGAGCACCGCGAACGTGCGAAGATGCACCACTGTCACGACTCCTCTCGCATGGTGAGTCCACCGAGTTCGACGACGTATTCCTGCTCCCGGTCGTCGAAGCTCACCGAGTAGGTGGTGGGGTAGTACGCACTCTGCTGATAGGCCTCCGGCTGCTTCACCGGCTCGTCGACGGTGGGCCGGGTGAGCAGCCACTCACGGGTCATCATCGGTTCGACGAATGTCCATTCGCCGTCCCAGGATCCCTCGATGAGGATCTGGGTGAAGTCGTACTGTCCGGGTGCGATCGGCAGGGTGCCGTCGACCCAGTGCATCCCCATCTGCGGGACGAGTGCCACCTCCGGCGGGCCGGCGGGAACGTAGTCCGCAGGCATGTACCGTGGTTCGGGCATGTTGGCCGCCGACTCGGCGTATCCCGGTGCGGCCGGGTCGATCTCGTCGACCTTCTCGGCGGGGATCATATAGAAGTGGATGTCGAAGTGGGGCTGGTCGAACAATCCCACCGGTTCGTGCCCGTGCGGGTTCCAGTCCAGGGTCAGGTGGTCGAAGGCCGTCTCGTCCGCCTCGGCCGGGAACTCGAGCGTGTGCACCTCGAGGGCGTCGGCGAGCCCGTCGAGTGCCGTCGCCGAGAAGCGCAGCCCGATCGCCTGGGGTGTGCCGTCGTCGCCCGACTCGACATAGGTCCGTGCAGTGCCGTCGCCGACATCGACGGTGGGCCCGTAGGAGTAGGGCTCCGACTCCGAGTCGGAACCGCTGGAGCAGCCGAGCAGCAGGGTGAGCGCGGTGCCGGCCGCGATCGCGATCCCGGAGGCGCGAGAAATCGGGATGGTGCGCATGGCGGACCTCTTCCGGTGGGCTGAGAAGCAGGGTAGACCGCACCGAGGGGTCCGTTGTGTGGAATCGGAGGATCGTGCTCGCACCGATCTCGCCCATTTTCTTGACCTATTCCAGAAAAGGGGCATACTGGGGTCATGCACCGAACGGACGAGCCTGTCGACATCCCGGCGCAACTGCGCGCCGCGGGTCTGCGGGTGACTGCTCCGCGCGTTGCCGTGCTCGGCGCGGTTGCCGCGCACCCGCATTCCGATGCGGACGAGATCGCGGTCGCGGTGCGGAGCGAACTCGGCTCCGTCTCCACGCAGGCGGTGTACGACGTGCTCAAGGCGTGTGTCGGGGCCGGGCTACTGCGCCGCATCGAACCCGCCGGCTCACCCGCCCGGTACGAGACCAGGATCGGCGACAACCACCACCACCTGGTGTGCCGCAACTGCGGCGCGGTGACCGATATCGACTGCGTCGTCGGAGCGGTCCCGTGCCTCGTGCCCTCGGACGATCACGGATTCGCCGTCGACGAGGCCGAAGTGACGTTCTGGGGTCTGTGCCCCGATTGTCGAGAATCCTAGTTCAGCAACGCTTTTCCCTCCGCCACCACCGCATCCCGCGGTGGTGTGGCGGGCACCCTTCCTCAGGAGGATCACCATGACGAATCCCCGCCCCACCACGACCGGCGTCGGTATCCCCGTCGCGAGCGACGACGAATCGCTCACCGCCGGAACGCAGGGCCCCATCCTGCTGCACGACCACTACCTGATCGAGAAGCTCGCCCAGTTCAACCGGGAACGGGTCCCGGAGCGCGTCGTGCACGCCAAGGGCGGCGGCGCGTTCGGCGAACTCGTCGTCACGAACGACGTCAGTGCGTACACCGCGGCGAAGCTGTTCCAGCCCGGCACGAGAACCGAATCCCTCGTGCGGTTCTCGACGGTGGCCGGGGAGCAGGGCAGTCCCGACACGTGGCGTGACCCGCGCGGATTCGCGGTGAAGTTCTACACCGAGGACGGCAACTACGACCTCGTCGGCAACAACACCCCGGTGTTCTTCGTCAAGGACCCGATCAAGTTCCCCGACTTCATCCACTCCCAGAAGCGGCTGCCCGGTTCGGGACTGCGCGACCACACCATGCAGTGGGACTTCTGGACGTTGCGTCCCGAGACCGCGCACCAGGTGACGTGGCTGATGGGTGACCGGGGCATCCCCCGAACCTGGCGCTACATGGACGGTTTCGGCTCCCATACCTACCAGTGGGTCAACGCCGAAGGGGAGCGGTTCTGGGTCAAGTACCACTTCAAGACGAACCAGGGCATCGAATTCCTCACCCAGGCCGAGGCCGACCGGCTCGCCGGTACCGACCCGGACTACCATCGCGCCGATCTCCACGACGCGATCGAGCGGGGCGAGTTCCCCAGCTGGACGCTGAAGGTGCAGATCATGCCCCTGGCCGAGGCGGAGGGGTATCGCTTCAACCCGTTCGACCTGACCAAGGTGTGGTCCCAGCGTGACTACCCGCTGATCGAGGTCGGCACCTGGACGCTGAACCGCAACCCGCGCAACTTCTTCGCCGAGATCGAGCAGGCCGCGTTCGCGCCGTCGAACATCGTGCCGGGCATCGGACTGTCGCCGGACAAGATGCTGCTCGGCCGGGTGTTCTCCTACGCCGACGCGCACCGCTACCGCATCGGCGCGAACCACGCGCAGCTGCCGGTCAACGCGCCGAAGAACGAGGTGAACTCGTACTCGCAGGACGGCGCCATGCGGTACTCGTTCAACGACCCGGGCACCCCGGTGTATGCGCCGAACAGCTTCGGCGGCCCGCACGCCGACCCGCAGCTCGCCGGCGACGAAGGTCTGTGGGAGTTCGGCACCGAGGCGGTACGGGCCGGCTACGTCCGGCATGCCGAGGACGACGACTTCGGTCAGGCCGGCACGCTCGTGCGCGAGGTGCTCGACGACGCCGCTCGGGGGCGGCTGGTGGGCAACATCGTCGGACACATCCTCGGCGGAACCTCGGAGGCGTTGTACGGCCGGATCTTCGAATACTGGTCGAATGTCGACACCGACCTCGGAAAGAAGATCGAGGAGGGTGTCCGGTCGGGCCGGGCCTGACCGCGCGTCAGAGCAAGCCCCACCAGTAGAGGAGGGTGGCCAGTATCCACACGACGACCGTCTGCATCTCTTTGTCCTCCCTCGGTGCGGATTCTTCCTCCATCATCCGCCCGCGGGGGCACGGCCGCCACGGACACTCCGAGAACAGGGAGTCCCGTGTCCACTTCGTTGCCTGCGGCCGCAGGGAACCAGGCCACCGCCTCGGGCGTTGAAACAGGGCAGTATGTCCGAAGTACGACCGGCGCGACGTCCGTCGCCGCCGGGAGGCACATCGACACCGATAGGAGCTCGGATCATGACCGGACCCATCACCAGCACGCTGAATCCGGACCAGCAGAAGATCGCGGGGGATGCTCTGCAGGACACCCTGGTCGACATGATCGACCTGAGCTTGATCGCCAAGCAGGCGCACTGGAACGTCGTCGGCCCCCAGTTCCGCAGTCTGCACCTCGCCCTGGACGAGATCGTCACGGCCGCCCGGACCTACACCGACGAGGTGGCGGAGCGGCTCACGGCGATCGGCGTCAGCCCGGACGGACGGGCCACGACCGTCGCCCAGGACTCGGGCACCAAGGGGTTCGGTGCGGGTTGGACCAAGGACGAGCAGGTCGTCGCGTCGATCACCGACAACCTCTCGGCCGTCATCGGCCGCCTGCGCGAGCGCATCGCGGCGACGGACGAGGCGGACCCGGTCACGCAGGACCTGCTCATCGCCCAGACCGCCGGTCTCGAGCAGACGCATTGGATGTGGCAGGCCCAGCTCGCCTGAGCCGGTACCTCCCTCAGGGCCACCCGTTCCCGCGGGTGGCCCTTCGTGTGTTCCGGGCGATCGAACACCTGTGTTACTGAAGTGTCGGATGTGATTGCTACGTTGGCACCGGTCCGTTCTCCGATCGAAAGGTGCCTGCAGCGATGGTCATGGGTCCTACCCACGCGGTGTCCGGGGCGCTGGTCGGCCTCCTCGTCGCCGACGTGCTGCCCCCGGAGTGGGGTGGACCCGGCTCCACGGCGGAGACCTTCGCGTTCGCCGCGGTCTGCGCCGGCTCAGCCCTGCTGCCGGATCTCGACACCCCGCAGTCGACGGTGGCGCGGTCCTTCGGGCCGGTCAGTCAGGTGGCGGCGCGCGGCATCGACAACCTCTCCCTCGGCTACTACACGCTCACCAAGGGCCGTCGTGACCGTAGCCGCCGGGGTGGCCATCGCACGCTGACGCACACGGCCCTGTTCGCGGCCCTGCTGGGGGCGGGGGTGTCCATGCTCGTCGCCCGGTTCGACCGCGTCGCGGTCGTCGCCGTCCTGTTCGTCACGCTCGGCCTGGCGCTGCGCGGGCTCGCGGACGGCTGGGCCAAGCGCAACGGGTGGCTCGTGGTGACCGCGACCTCGGCGGTGCTGTCGGTGCTCATGTGGAACTGGTTCCCCGGCGAGGTGGGTTCGGTGGGCCTCGGGGTGGCGGTAGCGCTCGGATGCGCGACGCACTGCCTGGGCGACGCCGTCACCAAGGAGGGCATCCCGTTTCTCGCGCCGTTCGTGCCCTGGCGCGGCGAACGCTGGTGGGAGATCCGGATGCCCGGGTTCCTCGCCATCCGCGCCGGCGGCGCGTTCGAGCTGGCGATCCTCGGCCCGGCGCTGACGATCGCCGCGGTCGCGATAGCGGTGTGGTCGATCGACGGCGCGCCGGAACTCCTGCGCGAAGCCGTCGGGGTGTCGCGCGCCGGCAGCTGACGCGGATTTCGGAACCACTGGCATCGAAAGAGAACTTGTTCTATTTTTGCTCTGTTTCTGCCTCTCGCCAGATCGGAGCCCAGCCCGGTGAAAGCCCGCGATGCCCGGACGGACGGCGACCCCGTCTCCACCACGACCCTCAGCCGACGAGGCTTTCTCGGCGCCGCCGGTGCCGTGGGATTGACCGGTCTCGCCTGGAAACCCGCCGGCGCAGTCCCGGTCGGTGATCCGCGCGCCACCATTCCGGCGCCCCCGGCATTCCCCGCGGATATCCCGCTGGCCCAGCAGCGCTTCGAGAACTGGGCCCGGACGATCCGCTTCGACGCGGTGTGGACCGCGACCGCACGCGATGCGCACGACGTCGTGCGCATCGCCGACTGGGCCCGCGCCCACGGCTACCGCGTCCGCCCGCGGGGCACCATGCACAGTTGGAGCCCGCTGACCGTCGTGCCCGGCGAGAGCGTCGAGAAGATCGTGCTGATCGACACGATGGCGCACCTGAACGCCGTCACCGTCGATCCCGCAGGAACGCCCGCCACCGTCACCGCCGGCGCGGGCGCGAGCATCGAATCGATCCTCACCGCGCTGGAGCAGCACGGCCTCGGGTGGGCCAATGCGCCGGCCATCGGCGACATCACCATCGCCGGAGCGCTGTCGATCGGCGCGCACGGCGCCACCTATCCGGCCGCGGGGGAGCGGGCGATCCCCGGCCAGTCGTTCGGCTCCCTGTCGAACCTCGTCGTCGCCCTCACCGCCGTCGTGTGGAACGGCGCCGCCGGCGCCTACGAACTGCGCGAGTTCCGTCGGTCCGAACCCGAGATCACGCCCCTGCTCGCCCACCTGGGCCGCAGCTTCGTCACCTCGGTGACCCTGCAGGCCGGGGCCAACTACCGGCTGCGCTGCCAGAGCTTCACCGACGTGCCGTGGCAGGAACTGTTCGCCCCGCCCGGCGCTCCGGGCCGCACCTTCGAGCGGTTCGTCGAGGAGTCCGGCCGAGTGGAGGCGATCTGGTTCCCCTTCACGCAGACGCCGTGGTTGAAGATCTGGTCGGTGTGCCCCGAGAAGCCGCCGACCGCGCGCGAGGTGCACGGCCCGTACAACTACTTCTTCTCCGACAGCATCCCCGAGGAGGTCACCACACTTCTCGGTCAGGTGGCGAGCGGGATGCAGGCCGCCACCCCGGCCTTCGGCGCCGCCCAGTTCGGGGCCGTCGCCGCCGGTCTCGCCGCCACCGGCACCGCCGACCTGTGGGGCTGGTCGAAGGACCTGTTGTTCTATCTGCGGGCCACCACGCTGCGCGTCGTCGCCGGCGGCGGGGTGGTCCTCACGCGGCGGGCGAACATCGCCCGCGTCATCCACGAGTTCACCACGTGGTTGCACGAACGGATGACCCACTACGCCTCGCTCGGGCAGTATCCGGTCAACATGCCGTTCGAGGTGCGCCTGTGCACCGTGGACGATCAGTCGGAGGTGCTCGTCGAGTCGGCGGGCCCGCCGAACCTGTCGGCCGTCCGTCCCCGTCCCGACCGGCCCGAGTGGGACACGGCCATCTGGATGAACGTCGTCTCCGTTCCCGGCACCGCGGGACAGTCCGCCTTCTTCCAGGAGATGGAGCAGTGGATGGCCGACCACTACTCCGGTGACTACGCGACCTTCCGGTCGGAGTGGTCGAAGGGCTGGGCGTTCGACGCGGCGGGCGGATACCGGGATCCGAGGTTTCTCGGTGAGGTCGTCCCGGCGATGTACCGCACCGGACTGTCCGCCGACGAGGGCTGGGACGCGGCGCGCGCGTCGTTCGACCGGCACGACCCGCATCGGGTGTTCACCAACGGATTCCTCGATCGGTTGCTGCCGCCGGTGTGAGGCGCGGGACCGGTCCGAGGGCACGGTTCGGTTTCGATCCCGCCGCTTCCGTCGTTCACAACTCTCACATCAGTCACATCCGTATACATTTGCCCCGTTCCATGTGGGTGCGACGGTGGGAGCGACGTGCGGAAGTTCGAGACGGGGAAGAACGCGGGAGGCACGCACGCGGCGCGGCGCCACGTCCGTCGGGGGGCCGCCGCCGCAGCGCTGCTCGCCTGTCTGATCGCCCCGGCGCCGTCGGCCGCGGCGAACCCGATCGTCGAGCCGGTGGCGGCCGACCCCAGCATCGTGCGGGCATCCGACGGGGCGTACTACATGTACACGACGGGTGACGACTGGGGCGACGGCCGGGGCCTGCGCGGGATGTCCGTCTTCACGTCCTTCGACCTCACGGACTGGAAGTACGTCGACGACGTGTTCTCCGAGATTCCCACCTGGCACCCGCCGGACAACTACGTGTGGGCTCCCCACGTGATCGAGTCGGACTCCGGCTACAGCCTCTACTACGCGCTCCCGGACGGGGCGAATCCGTGCATCGGTCTCGCCACCGCACCCGGACCGGCCGGCCCGTGGACCGACCTGGGTCGTCCCGTGTTCTGCGCCGAGGACGTCGGAGTCCAGGGCACGATCGATCCGTTCGTATGGGACGACGGCACGACGAAGACGATGTTCGTCGGGAATTTCAAAGGCGTCTACGCCATCCCGCTGAATGCGGAGGGAACCGCGCCTGCCGGCGAACCGGTCCGGGTCGCGGACGAACGCTTCGAGGGACCACACGTCGAACATCGCGACGGCTACTACTACCTGTTCCTCTCCTCCGGCCACTGCTGCAACGGCGCCGACACCGCCTACCGGGTCCTCGTCGGCCGGTCCGAGTCGTTGACCGGCCCGTACGTCGACCGCAAGGGCGACGATCTCGACGGCGGTGGCGGCGCGCTCATCCTGGCCGGCAGCGACCCGTGGGCAGGGCCCGGGCACAACACGGTGGTGACCGACGACGCCGGCGACGACTGGATCGTCTACCACGCGATTCCCCGCGACGATCTCCAGCTGCCCAGCGGCGCGCAGCGACGGGAGGGCATGATCGACCGGATCGTGTGGGCCAACGGCTGGCCGGAGATCGGCGACGGATCCCCGTCGTCGACCCGTCCCGCCGTTCCCCGAACGGATCTGCCCGTGCGCGTCTCCCTCACCGCGGACACGTCCACGACGCTGCCCGCGTCCGGCGGGGTGGTCGAGGCCACCCTGCTCGTCGAAGCACCCGACGACGCGCCCTACACGGGGCAGGTGTGGGCCGGGGCGGTCCGCCCGAACGGCGAGGAAGGCGAGCCGGTCCTGGACCCGATCGACGTCGATCTGGCCGCGGGGGAAACCCTCGAGGAGCGGATCGCGTTCACGGTGAGCGACGGTGCGGCGAACGGCACGTATGGTCTGTACGCGTTCGCCGGCACCCACGGCGGGGAGATCGTCGAGTTCGGTGCCGTCACCGCCCGCAAGTCCGACGGGCTCTCGGACGTCGGGGAGCCCGTCGACGTGATGACGCTGCGCGTGCGCGAGACGGCGCGCTGACAGGGGGCGCTCCGGCAGGAAGCAGGTGCCCGGGACGCATAATCGAGGCGTGGATCGAGCGTCCTATCCGAAGCTGTTGCGCGCGGACACCGAGCGGCTGCTCGCCGTCGGCGAAGGCCGGCTCGACCGGCCGGTCCCGACCTGCCCGCGCTGGTCCGTCGAGCGGCTTCTCGGGCACGTCGGCCGCGTGCACCGGAACGCGGCAGCCTGGCTGCGGACCGGCCGCCGCACCGAGATCCCACCCGCTCCGGCCGGGGCCGCCGTCCTCCCGTGGGTGCGGGACGGACTCGAGGAGTTGACGGAGGCCGTGCAGTCGGCCGACCCACACGCCGACGAGCAGACCTTCGCCGGACCGCAGCCGGCGTCGTTCTGGGTCCGTCGCATGGCGGTCGAAACTGCGCTGCACCGGACCGACGCCGAGCTCGCCACGGGCGAGGGCACCACGCCCGTCGACACCGCACTGGCCGTCGAGGGCATCGACGAACTCTTCGGGGTGCTGCTCCCGTTCCGTGCCCTTGCCGGGACGGGGAGTGCCGGGTCGCCGTCCTGGTCTGGGAAGACGATGCACCTGCATGCGACCGACCCCGCCCTCGCCGCGGGCGAGGGCGAATGGTCGATCACCTTCGATGCCGACGAACCTTCCGTCGTCCACACCCACGCCGAGGGGGACGTCGCAGTCTGCGGGCCGGCATCGGATCTGTTGCTCCTCCTGTGGAACCGGGCGTCCCTCGACCGGTTCGAGGTGTTCGGTGACGCCGCGTTGCTGACCCGTTGGCGCGACGAGGTGACGATCTGACGCCGATGTCGGTTACTGCCGTGCGAGCAATCGCTCGAGGTCGTCGAGAACGAGCATTGCGCCGGTCGGGCCGAGTGCGAGGAACCACGTCTCGTCGCTCACCGCGACGGCGCGCCCCTGCTGCACGGCTGTGAGGCTCGACCACAGCGGGCCGCCGACGACGGCCGCCTCGTCGGTTTCTCTGCCGTAGCTCGAGTAGAAGATCCGGTCGCCGTCCGCCTCCGTGATCGTTTCCGGGCTGACCTCGGCCGCAAGTTCCTCGATGTCCTGGACCGGCGGACGGCGCAGCCCGACGTCCTGCAGGATGACGCCGATGAACGAGAGGTTCCCGTACAGGCGGATCTTGCCGGACATGAACCGCACCAGCGAGATGCTCGGATCGCCCTGGATCGAGTCCCCCACCTCGGCGGCGCGGGTCTGATAGGCATTGAGGACCGACTCGGCCTTCTCCTCCTCGCCCAGCGCGTCCGCGACGAGCAGGAAATTCTCCTTCCACGGGAAACCGGGCCGGATCGAGAACACGGTCGGGGCGATGGCGGACAGCTGCGGGTACATCTTGTCCGCGCGGAGCTTGCTGCCGACGATCAGATCCGGCCGCAGCGTGCCGATGGCCTCGAGATCGAGGTTGTTGATCGTGCCCACGTCGGCGACGCCGGCGAGCCGGTCCGCGAGGTACGACGGCTGCTCCGCAGCGCCCTCGGGACTCGCGATGCCCACGGGAGTGAGGCCGAGGGAGAGGACGGCATCGAGCTCGCCGCCGTCGAGCACGACGACGCGCTGCGGCTTGACCGCGATCTCCGTCTCGCCGAGAGCGTGGGTGACGACCCGGGGGAACTGTCCGGGCGCCGCGTCGCTGCCGAGCTTCGCCGTCTCCTCGTCGGCGGTGGCGAACAGCCGGCCACCGGTGGCGACGTCGGCGTTGCCGGCGCCGGTGTCGCGGGTCGACTCGGCGGCGCCGCCGCAGGCCGCGACCGTGAAGGTGACGAGCAGGGCCGCGGCGGTGAGGCGGCCGAGGTGTCTGAGCTTGTTCATGAGGGGAGGCTATCCTCACGGCCTGCTCTTCCGTGGCCCCGCCCCGGATGGTCACCCCAATGCCGGGCAGGGTTCATCGCTCACCGGCGGTTGCGCCGGTCGAGGTGCAAGGTCCGCAGAACTGCCCGACGGCCGGGCCGAAGGGCCGCCGGCGGAACGACCGGCGCGGTAGCCGGGGAGCGGAACTTCAGTTCGGAGGCGGTTTCCGGGGCGTCATCGGAGGTCGCCCGCAGGAATCGATCGGGCAGCGCGAGCTTGTGGATCGTACGCAGAGTCAGAAGATACTGCCGCACAAGCGGACCCGTCGTGTACGGCAGATCGTACTTGTCGCACAGCGCCCGGACCTTCATGGAGATCTCTGCGTAGCGGTTGCTGGGAAGGTCCGGGAACAGATGATGCTCGATCTGGTAGCAGAGGTTGCCGCTCAGGAAAGCCATCACCGCGCCGGCGCGGAAATTGGCACTTCCGAGCATCTGCCGGAGATACCATTCCGCCCTCGTCTCGTGCTCGAGCTCGACGAGGGTGAACTTCTCGGCGCCGTCGGGAAAGTGCCCGCAGAAGATCACCACGTACGACCACAGGTTCCGGAGCAGATTCGCGACCAGATCGGCCGTCAGGGTACGCCGCCAGCGACGACCGCTGAGCGCGGGGAAGACCAGGTAGTCCTTCAGCGATTGGCGGACAAGCTTTCCCGTCAGTGCTCGCCGGTGGGCGGTCTTCTCGGCCTCGCTGCCGGCGTGCTCGTTCGCGGAATGCAGACCGTGCAGTGCGATCCCCCACTCGAAGGTGATTGCCAACAGCAGGTTTCGCAGCGGTTGCGCCAGATTGCCGGGCTGCCAAGGCTGGTCGCGGGTGATCCGGATGACGCCGAAGCCGAGGTCGTCGTCCACTCCGACGACGTTGTTGAAAACGTGGTGGCGGTAGTTGTGGGAGTACCGCCACTGCGAGGAGAGCCCGGCCATGTCCCACTCCCACGTCGTGGAGTGGATTTCCGGGTCGTTCATCCAGTCCCACTGCCCGTGCGAGACGTTGTGACCGATCTCCATGTTCTCCACGCTCTTGGCGACAGCGAGGGCTGCCACTCCGAGAACCCACCCGGCCCGAGCCCTGCTGGTGCAGATCAGCAGCCGTGCAGCGACATCCAGTGCACGCTGGAACGCGATCGTGCGCCGGATGTAGGCGGCGTCCGCCGCCCCGAGCGACTCGGCGACATCTCGGCGGATCTCGTTCATTTCGGTGCTCAGCGCCTCGACATCATCCGCGGTGAGGTGCGCATATTCCTTGATGTCGGAGATCGCCATGGTGTCCTTTCTGCATCGAGTTCGCAACGGGCGAGGTAGGATTCGGACCCCGCTGCGGGAGCGGATCAACGGTCGGTGCGGGGGCCCACCGCGGCCCACGTCGTCGAGTCACGTTCTCGGTAGCGGGGCGGCCACGACGCCGGTGCGTGTCGGTCGATTCGCGACGGGATCCGCGGGGCGCCCCGCCCGTTCCGGCGGTCACGACGAGCAGGACGTTCGGTCGCACAAGGTCGATCACGGCGGCCTCCCGAGGCCTGGGATGTAGGACCAGTCAACACCGCGTCACCGAGGGTGTCAACGCTGTAGACCTACAGCACAGGGCTACAGTGGACACGGACGGGAAGGAGTCCGTGATGCCGAAGACTCCCGCGGGCCGCCCGGTCGGACCCTGGGGCGGGAACATTCGGACCCGGGAAGCGATCCTCACGTCCGCGCTCGCGATCATCGATCGCGACGGCGTCGAGGGGCTCTCCATGCGCCGCCTCGGCAAGGCACTCGGCCGGGATCCGATGATCCTGTACCGCCACGCGCCGAACAAGGCCGCCCTCCTCGACGGAGTCGCCGAGATCGTCCTCGGGCAACTGTCCGTCGACCCCCAGGGCGGTGACTGGGAAGATCAACTACGAACGGTGGCAAGGGATTTCCGTCGACTGGCTCTCGACCACCCGCACGTGGTTCCGTTGCTGGTCACCCGCCCCTTGTCCACGCCCCTCGCGCTGCGTCCGCTCGGAACTCTGCGTCCCCTCGAAGGTATCCTGACCCTGCTCACCCGGGCCGGCTTCACTGCGGCCGACGCCCTGCATGTCTACCGGGCCTTGTTCGGGTTCCTTCACGGTCACGTCCTCGACGAGTTGCAGGAACTCGTCGAGCGGCCGGAGGAGTCCGACGACCTGCTCCGCCTGGGGCTGCATCGGCTACCGATCGGCGAGTTCCCCATCCTACGTAGTCTCGCGCCGATTCTGGCCTCCTACGACGGTGCCGCCGAGTTCGAGCGCGGCCTCGACGTCTTCTTTTCGGGCCTGACGGCCACACTGGACTCCGGGGGCGGCCGGTATCCGGACGAGCCGGCACCGCCGGCCGATCCTACGAATCCGCCAACGTGCGCATGATGCCGTAGGCGTGGTCCGGTTCGGTGTCGGGGGACAGGAGCACCAGCACGAGTTGGGTGCCGTTGCACCCGAGGAAGTACATCGTGTGCGGTGGTTGTCCGGGTGCCGGTTCGCGCAGGGCGGTGCCGCCCGAGTCGAGGGTGAACTCGTCGATTCGTTTTCGCGAGATCTGCAGGGCGTTCCAGTCGAAGCAGACCCGGGCCACGGGTCCGAGGCGCAGGACGAGCGCGGAGATCAGGTCGTCCAGCTCGTCGGTGAGGTTCGTGGTCCACGGGAACCAGGAGCCGTCGATCGAGGACGGTGGTGCGGAGTTCGGCCGGAGCAGGAAGCGCGGCGTGTGGGCCGGTGTGGGAAATCGGGCAGGCGGGCGGTGCGACGGCGCGGTGCGCTCGGGCGGCACGGAGCGATCGGGCGGCACGGAGCGATCGTCGGCGACGTGGGTGATGGCGTGGTTGTGCGTCATGAGACGCTCCTTGGGTGGCCTCGGGGAGGCCGGCTTGTCACCGGGAGGCGTCGAGCCGGATGCTCGAGACGGGAACGTGCCGGTCTGCTCACCGTACGTCACGATCACGGCGGACGTGCCGTGCCGAGAAACTGAGAACGAGATCGGGGCCTCTTCTCCGTGCGGAGAAGAGGCCCCGATCAGGTTCTTCGCGAGTCGGGGTGGCGGGATTCGAACCCACGACCTCTTCGTCCCGAACGAAGCGCGCTACCAAGCTGCGCCACACCCCGTTTCGAACCTCGGTCAGCTTACAGCACGATGGGGTTGACGGTTAAATCGCCTGGTCAGCGCGGCGAAAACGTACTCCGGGTACCCGCGTCCGCGGTGCTTCGAGCCTGCTCCCGCGGTGCCGGAACCAGCGTCAGCAGCGTCGCCTCGGGACGGCACCAGAACCGGGCGGGTGCCGTCGGTGACGTGCCGATGCCCGCCGAGACGTGCAACCGCATGTGCGACCCCCAGCGCGACGGGCCCTTGACCCGCGACCGGTCCAGCCCGCAGTTGGTCACCAGCGCGCCGACCAGCGGCAGGCACAGTTGACCACCGTGGGTATGACCCGCCATCACCAGGTCGTACCCGTCGTCCGCGAACCGGTCCAGCACCCGCGGTTCGGGCGAGTGGGTCAGCCCCAGCCGCAGATCCGCCGCCGGATTCGCGGGACCGGCGACGGTGTCGTACCGGTCCCGGTCGATGTGCGGGTCGTCGACACCGGCTGCGCTGATGCGCACCCCGGCGATCTCGAGCTCGCGTCGCACGTGCGTGACGTCGAGCCAGCCGCGCTCGCTGAACGCGGCGCGCAGATCACTCCAGGGCAGTGGCGCGCCGTGCACGCGCTCGTGGTTGCGGTCGAAGTACTTCAGCGGGTTCTTCACCCGCGGCCCGAAGTAGTCGTTGCTGCCGAAGACGAACAGCCCCGGCCGGGCGAGCAGACCGCCGAGCGCCTGCACGACGGCGGGGACCGCCTTCGGATGCGCGAGATTGTCACCGGTGTTGATCACCAGGTCGGGTTCGAGGCGGTCGAGCTCGCGAAGCCAGTTCTGCTTGAGCCGCTGCCCGGGCGTCATGTGGATGTCGCTCAGGTGCAGCACTCGCAGCGTCGAGGCGTCCGGCGCGAGCACCGGCAGCGTCACCTCCCGCAGAGCGAAGGCGTTGCGCTCGACGAGCGTCGCGTAGCCGAGGCCGAGGACAGCGGCACCGGCCGCGCCGATCGCGGCACGTCGGAGAGTAGGAACGTCTGGCACGTCTCCAGCGTACCGCCGGGGCTCGTCCGTGCACGGGTTCGCAGGGCACCGCGTAGCGTCGAGGCATGTCCGAGACCACGTCCTCGCTCAAAGCCACGCTCCGCGCCGACCTCACGTCCGCGATGAAGGACAAGGATGCGCTGCGCACCAACACGCTGCGCATGTTGCTCGCCGCCGTCCAGACCGAAGAAGTCGCCGGCAAGCAGGCACGCGATCTCACCGACGAGGAAGTCGTGAAGGTGCTCGCGCGCGAAGCGAAGAAGCGCGGCGAAGCTGCCGAGGTGTACACCGAGAACGGCCGCGGGGAACTGGCGGCGAAAGAGCACGCCGAGGCCCGCATCATCGACGGGTACCTGCCGACCCCGCTCACCGACGCCGAACTGGCCGACGTGGTGGACACCGCCCTCGCCCAGGTCGCCGAGGAGATCGGGGAGCGGCCGGGGCCCCGGCAGATGGGTCAGGTCATGAAGGCGGCGACCGCGATCGCCGCCGGGAAGACCGACGGCAAGCGCCTGTCCGCCGCCGTCAAGTCGCGCCTGTAGACCGCACCGGTAGACGACGGCGCCGCCCGGTCGTCGCGCGACCGGGCGGCGCCGGTCATCGTCCCGGGATGGGTGCCGGCGCGGCCGGCACCGTCGTGTCCGGTACCCGGCTCTCGCTCGGCCGGGCCGGTGTCGCACTCGGGCTCGGCGGCGCGGCGCGCACCGACCCGTCGCTGACGAAGATCGTCACCGTCGAGCCGGGGACGGCGGAACCGGACGGCGAGACCGAGGCGACGGTGCCACTGCGGCCTTCCGCCTTGACGGTCGTCTCCGTCACCTGGAACCCGGCGTCGATCAGGCGCTGGCTGGCCTGCTGCCGGTTCAGGCCCACGACGTTGGGGACCTGCGCGTTGCCGGCGCCGCGCACGTACTTCTGATCCACGGGGGGCAGCTCGGTGGGGCCGAACTTGTTCGCGACCGGCAGCAGCGCATCGAACCACGTGCGTGCGGGCTCGGTGCCGCCGAAGAGGTTGCCGTCGTAGCAGGGGCGCACCGGCCCGGAACAGATCTGCCCCGGCGTAGGCGAGTCACCGTACGTGTAGACGGATCCGGCGAGATTGTTGGTGAAACCGAGGAAGGCCGAGGACATGTGCGACTCGGTGGTTCCCGTCTTGGCCGACACCGGCAGGTTCCAGCCCACCGAGCCGGCCGCGCCGGCCGCCGTGCCGCCACCCGACGTGTCCTTGCCCAGGGCGTTCGCGAGCGTGTCGGCCAGGCCCGGTTCGACGACCTGTTCGCAGGCCTGCTGGGTGATCGGCACGGGCTTGCCCTCGCGGTCGAACACCGCGTCGATCGGCGTGGGCGGGCACCACTTGCCGTGGGAGGCGAGCGTCGCCGCGACGTTGGACAGCTCCAGCGGGTTGACCCAGGTGGGTCCCAGGGTGAACGAACCGAGGTGCTGCGCCTTCTGCATCTCGGACATGCTCTGCTCGCCGAAACCGGAGGAATTGGGCTGGGCGTAGGAGCGCAGACCGAGCCGCACCGACATGTCGACGACGGAGTCCACCCCGGTGGCCTCGATCAGCTTGACGAAGGCGGTGTTGGGGGACTGCGCCAGCGCGTCCGTCACCGACAGCTTCGGCGGGTACGGCGCGGCGTTCTCGACGCAGTAGGTGGCCGGCGGGCACCCGGGGGCGCCGCCGTCACCGAGACCGCGGGCGTTGTAGCGGGCCGGCACGTCCAGCACGGCACTCGTGCCGAGGCCCTTCTCCATCGCCGCGGCCACCGTGAAGATCTTGAACACCGAGCCGGCGCCGTGACCGGTCAGCGAGTACGGCTGCGGCTGCACCGTCTGGTTGGCCTCGCCGTCGAGACCGTACACGCGGCTCGACCCCATCGCGAGGACACGATGCGAATCCTCCCCGGGCCGGATCACGTTCATCACCGTGGCGACGTCCTCGACGGTCGGGCTCGTGAACTTGTCCAGCGACGACTTGACCGAGTTCTGGATCTCGGGGTCGAGCGTGGTGCGGATGAGATATCCGCCCTTGTCGATCTGTTCGCGGGACAACCCGGCTTCGGCCAGGTACTGCAGCGCGTACTCGCAGAAGAACCCCCGGTCGCCCGCGGCGATGCACCCGCGCGGCAGGGTCTTCGGCTCGGGCAGGACGCCGAGCGGCTGCTCCTTCGCGGCACGGATCTCGGCGGCGCGCTCGGGGATGTTCTGGATCATCGTGTCGAGCACGACGTTGCGCCGCGCCAGCACGCCGTCCGGATTGGTGTACGGGTTCAGCGCGGAACTGGACTGCACCATGCCGGCGAGCATCGCGGACTGGGTGACGTTCAGGTCCTTCGCGTCGATGCCGAAGTACGTCTGCGCGGCGTCCTGCACGCCGAAGGATCCGTTCCCGAACGGCACGAGGTTCAGGTAGCGGGTGAGGATCTCGTCCTTGGTCAGCTCGTCGTCGAGCGTCAGCGCCATCCGGATCTCCCGGATCTTGCGCGCGGGCGTCGTCTCGATCGCGGCGCGGCGTTCGGCGTCGGTCTTGGCGACCACGTGCAGCAGGTAGTTCTTCACGTACTGCTGGTCGATCGTGGACGCGCCCTGCTCGACCTGCCCGCTGGTGGTGTTGGTGAGGAAGGCGCGGATGGTGCCCTGCCAGTCGACACCCTGGTGTTCGGCGAAGCGCTTGTCCTCGATGGAGACGATGGCGAGCTTCATCTCGTTGGAGATCTGGTCGCTCGGCACCTCGAACCGGCGCTGGTCGTAGAGCCAGGCGATGGGTGTGCCCGCGGCGTCGGTCATGGTGGTGACCGCGGGCACCACCCCCTCGACGAGTTCGGCGGAACTGTTGTCCACCGTGTCCGCGGCGCGGTTCGAGACGTAGCCGAACCCCCCGGCCGCCGGGAACATCACACCGGCCAGCAGGACTCCGCCCAGTGCCGTGCATCCTGCGAGCTTCGCCACCGTTTTTCCGATCGACACGCCTACACAGTACGTGCCGCGGCGGAGCACGGACCCCGCCGCACGCGTTCCCGTGTCCGCGTTGCGCTGGCGAAAACCCTCCGACGTGCAGTGATGCACGGGCGTACCAGAAAAGTGTTTCTCCACCTTGCGCACGGGGAACTCTTTACCTAGATTGAGTCCTCAGTGTGATGCAGATAACACCTGAATAGGAATGTGGCGCAGAACGGTCGTGCTAGGCCGTCGATACTGCGTGCCTTCCAGGACCCCGTGACACGGCGTTCGGAGAGTAAGGGGCAACTGAATGCACATGACCACCCCGATGGCCCGGCTCGACGTAGACCAAGCAGAAGCACGCATCGCATGGGTATCGAAAGCCCGATGCCGTGAAGTGGACCCCGATCAGTTGTTCGTCCGTGGCGCCGCCCAGCGCAAGGCCGCAGTCATCTGCCGGCACTGCCCGGTGATGCTCCAGTGCGGCGCCGACGCCCTCGACAACCGCGTCGAATTCGGCGTCTGGGGCGGGATGACCGAACGTCAGCGCCGGGCGCTGCTCAAGCAGCATCCCGAAGTCGACTCCTGGGCCGACTTCTTCGAGGCTCAGCGTCAGCACCAGAACGCCGTCTGACCGATCGGCCGTCCGACCGATCAGCCTTGACCGATCAGTGGGAACCCGCGAGGTCATGCCTCGCGGGTCATCTGATCGGCCACGGCGCGCAGTGCCTCGAGATCCGAGACCTCGAAGGGCAGCGACGGTACGCCGACGACCGGCACCCGCGGATGCGCACTCGTGAATCGAGCCAGCAGCCGCAGCTCCCGCTTCGCCGTCACCGCCCGGTGCGCGTGGACCCGCAGCACGGCCTCGGCCGGCGCGTTCTCCTTCCGGCCCTGCTCCTCGAGCAGATCCGCCGCAGTCAGGGCGTGGTCGGCCGGTAGCGAGGACAGTGTCGGATGCGTGCGGTTGAGGATCAGCCCCGCGAGCGGCATGCGGTCCTCGGACAACCGCTCGACGAAGAACGATGCTTCCCGCAGCGCGTCCGGTTCGGCCGCCGCGACCACCATGAAGTGGGTGCCCGGCTGCTGCAGCAACTGGTAGGTGCGGTTCGCCCGCTCCCGGAACCCGCCGAACATCGAATCCAGGGACTGCACGAAAGCGGATGCGTCCGAAAGCATCTGGCTACCGACGATCGTCGAGACCGCTTTCAGGGCCAGGCCCATGGCGCCCGTCACCAACCGTCCCAGCCCCCGCCCCGGCGCGGTGAACATGCGGATCATCCGGCCGTCCAGGAACGCGCCGAGCCGCTGCGGTGCATCGAGGAAGTCCAGCGCATTGCGCGACGGCGGGGTGTCGACCACGATCAGATCCCAGGCGTCGCTCGCCGCGAGCTGCCCGAGCTTCTCCATCGCCATGTACTCCTGAGTGCCGGAGAACGACGAGGCCACGGTCTGATAGAACGGGTTGTCGAGGATCTGCTGCGCCTTTTCCGGTGTCGAGTGCTCGAGCACCATGTCGTCGAAGGTGCGGCGCATGTTCAGCATCATCGCGTGCAGCTCGCCCTTCGCGCCCGGCCCCAGCTGCACGAGCTGCGGACTGTTGTCGAGGGCCTGCACACCCAGCGCCTGAGCCAGCCGCCGGGCCGGATCGATCGTCAGCACCACGACGTTGCGGCCCTGCTCTGCGGCCCGCAGCGCCAGCGCCGCAGCGGTCGTGGTCTTGCCGACCCCGCCCGCGCCGGTGCACACGATGATGCGCGACGAGGGGTCGGCGAGGATGGACCGGACGTCGAGCGGCGGCGCATGGTGCGCCCGCGGCGCGGTCACCGCACACCCTGTTCGCCGAGCTGCTCCGCGAGCTCGTACAGCCCGCCGAGATCCACGCCGTCCGCCAGCGCGGGCAGATGCATTCGTGCCACGTTCACCTCGTCGAGTTGGGCGGCGCTGACCTGCTGCGCCTGCAGGGTGGATGCATGCTCGATCGTCTCGGTCAGCAGACCCGCGAAGTTCGCTTCGTCGAGCGCGACCCCCGCCCGGTCGAGTCCCTCGCGTACCGCGGCCGCATCGATCCGGCCGGCCGCCGCCTCGTCCACCATCTCCTCGGGCAGGAAGTCGGGTGCGGTCCGGTTGACGATCACGGTACCCAGCCGCAGGTCCGCCGCGAGCAGCTCGCTCACCGCGTCGGAGGTTTCCTGCACCGGGAGCGCCTCGAGCAGCGTGACCAGGTGGACCATGGTCTCGTCGGAGTGCAGCAGCCGCACGACCCCCTCGCTCTGGGAGCGGATCGGACCCGACTTCGCGAGGTCGGCCATCGCCTTGGTCACGTCGAGGAAGCTACCGATGCGGCCCGTGGGCGGGGAGTCCACCACGACCACGTCGTACACGGGTTCGCCGGTGCGGTCGGTGCGCACCACGGTCTCCTTGATCTTGCCGGTCAGGATCACGTCCCGCAGACCCGGCGCCAGCGTGGTCGCGAACTCGATGGCACCGATCCGGCGCATCGCCCGCCCCGCGAACCCGAGGTTGTAGAACATGTCCAGGTACTCGAGGAAGGCCGTCTCGATGTCGATGGCCAGGGCGTACACGGCGCCGCCGCTGTCCGTCGTGGCGATCTTGGTTTCGACCGGCGGCAGCGGCGGCACGTCGAACAGCTGGGCGATGCCCTGCCGTCCCTCCACCTCCACCAGGAGCACCTTGCGGCCCCCGGCCGCCAGCGCGAGGGCCAGCGCCCCCGCGACGGTCGACTTACCGGTGCCACCCTTGCCCGAGACGAAGTGCAGCCGCGCCTGCGCGGCCTTCGCCGGCCAGACGTCGTGTTCAGCAGTCGTTGATGCCACGACGTCGAGCCTATAAGTCCGGTGCGCATATAGGGTCGAGACATGAGCGAATTGACAACGTGGGAGTACGCGACGGTGCCCCTGCTGACCCATGCCACGAAGCAGATCCTGGACACGTGGGGGGCCGACGGCTGGGAACTCGTCTCGGTGCTTCCGGGACCCACCGGTGAGCAGCACGTCGCGTACCTCAAGCGCCCGAAGGGCTGACGGGCGTGGCAACAGGGGATTCCGCCGGGCAGAGCTGGACGGCACGGCTCGCCGAACTGGGCCTGAGCCTGCCGCCGGTGGCGGCGCCCGTCGCCGCGTACGTTCCCGCCGTCCGCACCGGTGACCACGTCTACACCTCCGGCCAGCTGCCGTTCGTCGACGGCGCGCTGGGCCTCGCCGGAAAGGTGGGCGCCGAGGTCGCGGCCGAGGACGCGAAGGCCGCGGCGCGCATCGCCGCGCTCAATGCGCTGGCCGCGGTGGACGACCTCGTCGGCATCGACAACCTCGTCCGCATCGTCAAGGTCGTGGGCTTCGTCGCATCGGCGGAGGGTTTCACCGGTCAGCCGGGTGTGATCAACGGCGCATCCGAACTCCTCGGCGAGGTGTTCGGGGAGGCGGGCGTGCACGCCCGGTCCGCCGTCGGCGTGGCCGAGCTGCCGCTCGGCGCACCCGTCGAGGTCGAGATCGTCGCCGAGGTGCGCTGACGGATGCGGGGTGGACCGGATCTAGAGTGGGACGCACCCCACATGGAGGAGGCCGGATCGTGACGCTGGTTCACCCCGCGTACGCACAGTTGCGGCAGGTCACCGCCAACGCCGCGGTGGTGCTGGCCGAGAACCCGTCGATGATGACGCTCGACGGCACCAACACCTGGATCCTGCGGGCCCCCGGCAGCGACGAATGCGTCGTGGTCGATCCGGGCCCGCTCGACGAGGCGCACCTCGCCCGCGTCGCGCGCGTTCCCGTGGCCTTGACGCTGGTCAGCCATCGGCACGGCGACCACACCGACGGCGCCGGCCGGTTCGCCGAACTCACCGGCACCCCGGTACGGGCCGTGGATGCCCGGCACCGGCACGGCGGGGGAGCGGGCCTGGCCGACGGCGAGACGATCGAGGCGGCCGGGCTGCGGATCCGGGTGCTCGCAACGCCGGGCCACACCGCGGACTCGTTGTCCTTCGTCGTCGAGGACGACCGCAGCGTGCTCACCGCCGACACCATCCTCGGCCGGGGCACCACCGTTCTCGACGACTCCGACGGCGACCTCGGGGACTACCTCGGGTCGCTCCGCCGGCTGATCGACCTGGGCGGCGGCTACACCGTTCTGCCCGGTCACGGACCGGACCTGCCCGACCTGGAGACCGTCGCCCGCGGCTATCTCGCCCATCGGGAGGAGCGGCTCGACCAGGTGCGGGCCGCGTTGCGAGTGCTCGGGGACGACGCCACGCCGCGATCCGTCGTCGAGCACGTGTACGCCGATGTGGACCCGTCGCTGTGGCCGGTCGCGGAGAAGTCGGTCAACGTCCAGCTCGAGTACCTGCGCAGTTTCGCCTGACCTGGGACGACCCGAGGCCGGTGCATCGACGATGCACCGGCCTCGGGTCGTTCGGAAGGGTGGGCCTACCGCGCGCGGCGGGCGAGGCGCTCCGAGTCGGAGATGAGCACGCTCTTGCCCTCGAGCCGCAGCCAGCCGCGGTGGGCGAAGTCGGCGAGCGCCTTGTTCACGGTTTCGCGGGAGGCGCCGACGAGCTGTGCGATCTCCTCCTGGGTCAGGTCGTGCGTGACGCGCAGCGCGCCCGCCTCCTGGGTGCCGAACCGCTGCGCGAGCTGCAGCAGAGCCTTCGCGACGCGACCGGGCACGTCGGTGAAGATCAGGTCGGCCAGGTTGTTGTTGGTGCGGCGCAGGCGGCGCGCGAGCACGCGCAGCAGCTGCTCGGCGATCTCCGGGCGCTGATCGATCCAGGCCTTGAGCGCGTCGCGGTCCATGCTCACGGCGCGGACCTCGGTCACGGTCGTCGCGGTGGAGGTGCGCGGGCCCGGGTCGAAGATCGACAGCTCGCCGAACATGTCGGACGGACCCATGATGGTCAGCAGGTTCTCGCGCCCATCCGGGGAACGGCGGCCGAGCTTCACCTTGCCGGAGACGATGATGTACAGGCGGTCGCCCGGCTCACCCTCGTTGAAGATGACATGTCCGCGGGGGAAATCGACCGGCTGAAGCTCTTTGACCAGCGCCGCAACCGCCGAGGGTTCGACTCCTTGGAAGATGCCTGCTCTGGCCAGGACGTCGTCCACGTGCGCTCCTTTGAGGGTAATTCTCGTCGTCATGCTGCCGGGTCCGCACGACGTCCACGGGCGCCCGGACAGGCCACCTGCAACGCGTACGGAATCGAAGTCTACTGTGCGCGCCCTCGGCACGAGTGATTGACACCACGACAACCGTCGTGCCGTTCCCGCGGCAGCGCCCACGCATTCTACCGATGCGTCCCGGAATCAGCTCGCGCGGAATCAGCTCGCGCGGAATCAGCTCGCGCGGCATCAGCTCGCGCGGCGCTCCCCTATGTCGGACTCCGCGTCGTCGAACTCCATGACGAGGACCCGCCGCCGGCGGCGGTGGAACCGGGCGAGAGCGTGGGGGAATCCCTCCCTGGCCAGGGTGGCGACGTCGTCGTGGCTCGCCTTGTCGAGGAACTCCTCGACCTCCTGCTGGCGAACGGACAGACGGCTCAGCCGGGACTCGACCCGCTCCATCGCCAATGCGAACAGCATGAGCAGGACGGGGAAGAGCACGACAGCAAGAGCTTGCATACCGGGAAGTAAACACAAGAAAGGTCTCAGATGCGACACAGCGCCGAATCCGCGACGGGCCGGGTACGTACAGTGGAGCAGGTGCATGCGACCCCGTCCGAGAGTCCCGACGTGCGCCGACGACGCGCGTCCGGAGGCGAGCGCCCACCCGAGAGTCGGCTCGCCCTCGTGCGCCGGGCGCGTCGCATGAACCGGCGGCTCGCCGAGGCGTTTCCCCACGTGTACTGCGAACTCGACTTCACCACGCCACTCGAGCTGGCGGTCGCCACGATCCTGTCCGCCCAGTGCACGGATGTGCGGGTCAACCAGGTGACCCCGGCACTGTTCGCCCGCTACCCGGATGCCCGCGCCTACGCCGAGGCCGACCGCGCCGAGCTCGAGGAGTACATCCGGTCCACCGGCTTCTACCGCAACAAGGCCAACTCCCTGATCGGGCTCGGCCAGGCCCTGCTCGAGCGGTTCGACGGCGAGGTGCCACGCCGGCTCGAGGATCTCGTCACACTTCCCGGATTCGGGCGCAAGACCGCCAACGTCGTCCTCGGCAACGCGTTCGGCGTTCCCGGCATCACCGTCGACACCCACTTCCAGCGCCTCGTGCACCGCTGGAAGTGGACCGGGGAAACCGACCCGGTCAAGATCGAACACGCCGTCGGTGCGCTCGTCGAACGCAAGGAATGGACCCTGCTCTCGCATCGGGTGATCTTCCACGGCCGGCGCGTGTGCCACGCCCGCAAACCCGCCTGCGGCATCTGCGTACTGGCCAAGGACTGCCCGTCCTACGGCATCGGACCGACCGACCCCGTGACCGCCGCCGCGCTGGTGAAGGGACCGGAGACCGAGCACCTGCTCGAACTGGCCGGACGGTGACCCGGTGCAACTGACCCGCGCAGGCCGCTGGAGCCTGGTGGCACTCGTCGTCGTGGTGGCGCTGATCGTCGCGATCTGGCCCCGCGACACCGACGATCCGGCACCGCCCGTCGACGGTGCCCGGCCGGCCGCGGCGCCGGTGGACCGCCGGGCCCAGGACACCCCCGAGGCCCTCGCGCCGCTGCGTGCCGCGGCGGCGCTCGAGGCCTGCCCGGCCCCGGCCGGGAACGGAGCGGGGCCGCTTGCGGGGCTGCGGTTCGAGTGTCTCGGCGACGGCAGCAGCGTCGACCTGGCGGCCGCGCTCGCGGGACGGCCCGCCCTGGTGAACCTGTGGGCGTGGTGGTGCGGGCCGTGCGCCGAAGAACTGCCCTACCTGCAGGAGTACGCGCAGCGTGCCGGGGATGCGGTCACGGTCGTCACCGTCCACACCGATCCCAATGAGGCCAACGCCCTGTCCCGGCTCGCGGAGTACGCCGTGCAGCTGCCGGGGGTGCAGGACGGGTCCGCGCGGGCGCAGGCCGCGGTGCAGTCGCCGCCGGTGCTGCCGGTGACGGTGCTGCTGCGGCCCGACGGTTCGGTCGCCAAGGTGCTGCCCCAGCCGTTCCGCAGCGCCGACGAGGTCGCCGCCGCCGTGGAGTACCACCTGGGAGTGAAGGTATGACGCCGTACTGGCTGCGCCACGTGTCCACCGTCCTGCCGAGCGATCCGCACCGGGTCAACCCCGTGCTCGACCGCCGGGCTCCGAGCGGGGTTCCCGTTCGTCCCGCGGCCGTGCTCGTACTGTTCGGCGGCTCGCCCGAACCCGATCCCCTGGCCCGGGGCGGACTGCCCGCCGACGCGGACGTCCTGCTCACCCAGCGGGCGCCGACGATGCGTCAGCACAGCGGACAGGTCGCGTTCCCCGGTGGTGCCGCCGACCCGGAGGACGACGGCCCGGTCGCGACCGCGCTGCGCGAGGCGCAGGAGGAGACAGGCCTCGACCCCGCGGGTGTCCGCCCGCTGACGGTGCTGCCGGAGATCTTCATCCCGCCGTCCGGGTTCGACGTCACCCCGGTGGTGGCCTTCTGGGAGAAGCCCACTCCCATCGGGGTGGTCGACCCCCGCGAGGCGGTCCGGGTGGTCCGGGTGTCCCTGCACGACCTGCTCGACCCGGACAATCGCTTCCAGATCCGGCACGAGCGGGGCTACCAGGGACCGGCGTTCCTGGTGGAGGACATGCTCGTGTGGGGATTCACCGCGGGGATCCTCGCAGGCCTGTTCGCGGTGTCGGGCTGGGAGATCGAGTGGGACCACAGCGACATCCGTGACTTCGACGTCACGCTCGCCGAGCTCGAGACAGGGGTGGTCGAACCGTGACGCCGTCCGGATGGATCGATCTGCTCATCCTGCTGGTCGTGCTCGTGGCCGCGTCGTCCGGCCTGCGGCAGGGCGCGGTGGCGTCCGCGCTGGCGTTCCTCGGCGTGGTGCTCGGCGCGGTCGCCGGCATCCTGATCGCCCCGCACGTGCTCGTGCACGTCGAGGAGGGACGGATGCGGATCCTCGCCGGGATCGCGCTCATCGTCGTCCTCGTCATCATCGGCGAGGTCGCGGGCATGGTGCTCGGCCGGGCGGCCCGGAGCAACATGCACAGCCCCGTCGCGCGGGGCGTCGACAGCGTGGTCGGGGCCGGCCTGCAGGCCGTGGCGGTGCTGGTGGCGGCATGGCTGCTCGCCATTCCGCTCACCGCCTCGTCCCAGCCGGAGATCTCCGCGGCCGTGCGCGGGTCCCGGGTGCTGAGCACGGTCGACGTGCTGGCCCCGGACTGGTTGCGCGGGGTCCCGAAGGAGTTCTCTGCGCTGCTCGACACCTCGGGCCTGCCGGACGTCATCGGCCCGTTCGGACGCACCCCGGTCGCCGAGGTGGAGCCACCGGACCCGAGTGTGCTCGCCAGTCCCGTCGCGCTCGACCTGCACCCGAGTGTGCTGCGCATCAACGGCATCGCGCCGACCTGCCAGCGCGCGCTCGAGGGCTCAGGGTTCGTCGTCGCGCCCGAACGCGTCATGACCAACGCCCACGTCGTCGCCGGCACGTCGGCAGTGTCGGTGCAGACGCTGGGCGGGGCGCTCGACGCCGAGGTCGTGCTGTTCGATCCCGCGGTCGACGTCGCGATCCTCTCGGTGCCGGGACTCGACGTGGCACCGCTCGAATTCGCCCCGGCCCCGGCCGACTCGGGGCAGGACGCCCTCGTCCTGGGCTATCCCGGCGGCGGCCCCTACACGGCGAGTGCCGCGCGCATCCGGGAGACGCTCGACCTGCAGGGACCGGACATCTACCGCTCGGGCACCGTCGAGCGAGAGGTGTACACCGTCCGCGGGTCCATCCGGCAGGGCAACTCCGGCGGTCCGCTCGTCGACGAGCAGGGCCGGGTCCTGGGTGTCGTGTTCGGGGCGGCCGTGGACAACAGCGATACCGGATTCGTGCTGACCGCGGCGGAGGTCAGCAGTCAGCTGGCACTGGCCGACGATTCGTTCGCAGCGGTGGCGACGGGGACCTGCATCGCCTGAATCCCGGGGCTCCTAGAGCCCGGCGGCGAAGTCGAGCAGCGCGGCGGTCACGTCGTCGGCACGCTCCTGATGGGCGTAGTGCCCGGCGTCGTCGATCATGAGCAACTTCCGGCCGGGAGCGTGACGGACGCACCGGCGCACGGTCGCCGGCACGACGTACGGGTCCCGCGCGCCGTGCAGTTGCAGGACCGGCAGCGTCAGCGTCTTGTCCATCGCCGCCATGAACCGTCGCCCGTCCGGCCGCCACTGGCTGCGGAAGGCCCAGCGCTGGTACTCGAGCGTGCAGTGTGCGGTGCCGGGAATGCGGATGGCCGAGCGCATCCGCTCGGCGACCTCCCGGAATTCGTCCGACTGCTGCCACCGTGCGCCCGCGCGGGCCCGCAGCAGTCGTTCGATCTCCCAGCCGTCGTCGCGCACGAGCTTGCGTTCGGGCCGCCACGGCACCTGGTAGGCGAGGAACGTGGGCAGCAGCGCCGCCCGCTGCGCCCGGTCGTGCAGCGTCGCGTCCCGCAGTGAGATCGGATGCGGCGAGTCCACGAGGGCGATCGCCCGGACGAGCCGCGGGTGCAGCACGGCCGTCGCCCAGCACACCAGCCCGCCGTCGGCGTGCCCGACCAGCGTCGCCTCCGAGCAGCCCAGGGCGCGGATGAGTCCTGCGACGTCGCCCGAGAGGGTCCAGCCGTCGTAGCCGCGCGGGGGCTTGTCGGAGTCGCCGTAGCCGCGCAGATCGACGGCGACGGCGCGGTAGCCGGCGTCCGCGAAGGCGGTGAGCTGGTGCCGCCACGACCACCACAGGTCGGCGAACCCGTGCAGGAACAGCGCCAGCGGTGCGTCGGGGCCGGACGGGCCGGCTTCGACGGCGTGCAGACGGATGCCGTTGGCGTGGATGTCGCGGTGCGTCCACGGCCCGGGGAACCGGACCGTGGACGGGTCGGGGAGGGACACGGTGCCCTGCACGTGGAGGATCAGCGCGCGTGCCGGGGGCCCGCTGCCGGCTCCGCGTCGTGTTGCTGCGGCAGGACGGTACGAGCCTGCCTGAGCGAGTCGATGGTCTTCTCCGGGGCGCGCAGTTTGCGCACCCGCAGGTACCCGATCAGGGCGAAGATCGCCGTGACCACGACCATGATGAGGAAGACGATCAGGAACGCCAGCCAGCGGGGCGTCCAGATGTCGATCAGTTCGGCGAGGAAGAAGAAGAAGAAGAACGAACTGAACACCAGGACCGCGAAGGCCAGGATGAAGAACAGACTGCCCTGCAGGCCCTTCTTCACCTCGCCGGTGACCTCGGCCTTGGCGAGTTCGACCTCGGCGCGGAACAGCGTCGAGACCTGTGCTGTGGCGTCGCGGACCAGGTCCCCGATGCTCGCTTCCTGAGGAGTGCGGGCGCGCACCTCGGTCAGCGGAATGGACGAGATGCTCGTCGGTACCCCGTCACCCTGCTTCCGGTTCCCGTTCGTCACGCTCACTTGTCGACCCCTCCAGTTGATTCGTATTGCCTACGGTGGGCTCGCCCACGCCGTAACAGTAGCGTCGATCCCAGCAGCGAGGCGATCAGTGACGTGACGAGGACCGACGCCTTCGCGATCTCCGCGGGCGCCCCGCCGTCGATTCCGGCGAGCGAGAGGTCGGCGATGAGCAGGCTCACGGTGAATCCGATGCCGCCGAGTACGGCGAGGGCCAGCAGGTCCGGCCATGCCAGGCCGGCGGGCCTGGTGGCCACGCCTGTCCGGATCGCGAGCCAGGATGCGCCGAAGATGCCGACCGTCTTGCCGATCAGCAGGCCCAGCAGAACGGACAGGCCCACCGGACTGGTGAACACATCGGCGAGGACCTCGCCGTCGATGGGAACGCCGGAGGCGAACAGCGCGAACAGAGGCACACACAGGCCGGCGGACCAGGGTTGGAGGTCGTGGGCGAGCCGCTCGGCCGGTGCCCGCCGCTCACCCGGGTCGGCGCGGACGCGGGTGAGCAGACCCAGCACGACGCCCGCGATGGTGGCGTGGATGCCGGCCTCGTGCATGCCGTACCAGGTGAGCAGCGCGAGCGGGACGTACAGCCACGGGGTCGTGATCCGCCGGTGCTGGGCGTACCAGTAGGCGGCGGCGCACGCGACGGTCCCGAGCAGCCACAGCGCCGCGATGGACGTGGTGAACAGGACGGCAATCAGTGCGATGCCGATGAGATCGTCGACGACGGCGAGGCTGAGCAGGAAGACACGCGCGCCGGTGGGGATGCGGGAACCGGTGAGGGCGAGAACTCCGAGGGCGAAGGCGATGTCGGTGGCGACGGGGATCGCCCAGCCGCGGTCCATGCCCGGCGTGCCCCACCCGACGGTGGCGGCGATGAGTGCCGGCAGCAGCACGCCGCCGCAGGCCGCGATGACCGGCAGCAGGGCCTTCTTGCGGTCCGCGAGTTCACCGATCACGAGTTCGCGTTTGAGTTCGAGTCCGGCGACGAAGAAGAACACGGCGAGCAGGCCGTCCTGTGCCCAGGTGCCTACGGTGAGATGCAGGTGCAGCGCCTCCGGCCCGACGGTGAAGTCGCGCAGCCTCTCGTAGGCGGGACCGAGCGGGGAGTTGACCCACAGGACGGCGACGGCGGCGGCGACGAGGAGGATCGCGCCACCGACGGTCTCGGTGCGTAGATACCGAGTGAGTTCCGAGCGCAGTGGCTGATTCACGAAGGCCTTTCGATCGACGAATCCGCGGGGCGATGGTGCTGCCGCCGACCAGGATTCCCAGCGCACCCAGCGACGAATCGTATCCCCGTCCGTCCGGTCGGCGGATGTCCGATTTGATTCGTTCCGGAAAGGAGGTGTTCACTTTCCTAGAAGCTGGGATCGTTTCCCATCATGTGAATCTCTGGAGCTGGTTTCGTGAGCACTTCCCTCGACAACACCGCCGGCCGAGACGGATCGCTGGTCGCGGGAGTACCGCGCAGCCGCATCATCGTCGCGAGCACCGTCGGCACCTCGATCGAGTTCTACGACTTCTACATCTATGCGACCGCCGCCGTCTCGGTGTTCCCGCACCTGTTCTTCCCGAAGGGCAACGGCACCACCGCTCTGCTCGCCTCGCTCGCGACGTTCGGTCTCGCGTTCGTCGCCCGTCCGGTCGGCTCGATCCTGTTCGGTCACTTCGGCGATCGCATCGGCCGCAAAGCCACCCTCGTCGGTTCGCTGCTGACCATGGGCGTCGCGACCTTCCTCATCGGCATCCTGCCCACGTACCACCAGGTGGGTCTGCTGGCCCCGGCGCTGCTCGCACTCATGCGCTTCTGTCAGGGCCTCGGCCTCGGGGGCGAATGGAGCGGCGCGGCACTGCTGGCCACCGAAACCGCCGAGAAGGGCAAGCGGGCGTGGGCCGCCATGTGGCCACAGCTGGGCGCGCCGATCGGATTCTTCCTGGCCAACGGCCTGTTCCTGATCATCACCCTGTTCCTGAACCACAACAACGCCGAGCCCGACCTGGACAGCGCGTTCCTGACGTGGGGCTGGCGGATCCCGTTCCTGCTCAGCGCGGTGATGGTGATCATCGGCCTCTACGTGCGGCTCAAGCTGGAGGAGACGCCGGTGTTCGCCCGCGCCGTCGCCGAGGGCAAGAAGGTCAAGACCCCGCTGGCCGAGGTTTTCCGGACCAGCTGGCGTCAGCTGATCATCGGCACATTCGTGATGCTCGCGACGTACACCCTCTTCTACATCATGACGACCTGGGTGCTCAGCCACGGCACCGGGAAGACCCCCGCGCAAGGCGGCACCGGCGCCGGGTTCCAGTACTCGGACTTCCTGGTGCTGCAGCTGGTCGCGGTGCTGTTCTTCGCAGCCGCCATTCCGGTGTCCGGCCGGCTCGCCGACCGTTACGGTCGCCGCATCACCCTGCTCGTCGTCACCGGGATCATCATGGCGTTCGGCCTGACCTTCGGGATCCTGCTCGACCCGGAGGACATGGGCGAACCGCGCATGCTGCTGTTCCTCGTCCTCGGCATGATCCTGATGGGCTTCACCTTCGGTCCCATGAGCGCCGTGCTGCCCGAGCTGTTCCCCACCAACGTGCGCTACACCGGGTCGGGCATCGCCTACAACGTGTCGAGCATCCTCGGCGCCGCCGTCGCCCCGTTCATCGCGACGTGGCTCGCCACGACCTACGGGGTCGGCTGGGTGGGTGTGTATCTCCTGGCCGCGGCCGCACTCACCTTCGTCGCGCTGCTCGTGATGCACGAGACCAAGGATCGCCGGCTGGACGAGGTGTAGGCCGCTCCGCGGCCGGTGTGCCCTTTGGGCTGTTGGGGCCGCCCAAAGGGCACACCGGCAGCTTCGCTGCCTACTTGCTCTGGGAACGGATGGCTTCGAAGACCTTCGGGTCGACCAGGGTGGAGGTGTCGCCGAGTTCGCGGCCCTCGGCGACGTCGCGCAGCAGGCGGCGCATGATCTTGCCGGAGCGGGTCTTGGGCAGTTCCGGCACGACGGAGATCTGCCGGGGCTTGGCGATCGGGGAGATCTCGGTGGAGACCTGGTTGCGCAGTTCCGCGATCAGTGCGTCGCCGGTGTTCTCCACGCCCTCGCGCAGGATGACGAACGCGACGATGCCCTGGCCGGTGGTCTCGTCGGCGGCACCGACGACGGCGGCCTCGGCGACGGCCGGGTGCCCGACGAGGGCGGATTCGACCTCGGAGGTCGAGATGCGGTGCCCGGAGACGTTCATGACGTCGTCGACGCGGCCGAGGACCCACAGGGCGCCGTCCTCGTCGTAGCGGGCGCCGTCACCGGCGAAGTACCAGCCCTCCTCGGCGTACCGGGACCAGTAGGTGTCCTTGTACCGGTCCATGTCGCCCCAGATGCCGCGCAGCATCGACGGCCACGGCTGATCGAGCACCAGGTAGCCGTTGCCGCCGGCCCCGAGCGGGGCCGCGTTGTCGTCGACGATCTTGGCGGAGATGCCCGGCAGCGGCGCCATCGCCGAGCCCGGCTTGGTGGCGGTGATGCCCGGCAGCGGGGAGATCATGATCGCGCCGGTCTCGGTCTGCCACCAGGTGTCCACGATGGGGGCCTTGCCCGAGCCGATGACCTCCCGGAACCAGCGCCACGCCTCCGGGTTGATCGGCTCACCCACCGAACCCAGCAACCGGATCGAGGACAGGTCGTGCGCGTCGGGGATCTGCCGGCCCCACTTCATGAAGGTGCGGATCAGGGTGGGGGCGGTGTAGTAGATGCTCACCCCGTACTTTTCGATGATCTCGAAGTGCCGGTGCTCGTTCGGCGAGTTCGGGGTGCCCTCGTAGACCACCTGGGTCGCGCCGTTGGACAGCGGGCCGTACACGATGTAGCTGTGCCCGGTGACCCAGCCGATGTCGGCGGTGCACCAGTACACGTCGCGGCCCGGCTTGTGGTCGAACACGTAGTGGTGGGTGTACGAGGCCTGCGTCAGGTAGCCACCAGAGGTGTGGACGATTCCCTTGGGCTTACCGGTGGTGCCCGAGGTGTAGAGGATGAACAGGGGATGTTCGGCGTCGAACGGCTGGGCCTCGTGCTCGGCGGAGGCCTTGTCCACCGTCTCGTGCCACCACAGGTCGCGTCCGTCGGTCCAGTCGACGTCGATGCCGGTGCGCTTGACCACCAGCACGTGCTGCACCGACGCGGCCTCGGCGAGGGCCTCGTCGGCGGCCGGCTTGAGCGGAGCGGCCTGGCCACGGCGCCACTGTCCGTCGACGGTGACCACCAGCTTGGCGCGGGCGTCGTCGATGCGCGAGCGCAGCGCGTGCGAGGAGAACCCGCCGAAGACCACCGAGTGGGTCAGGCCCAGGCGCGCGCAGGCGAGCATCGTCACGATCGCCTCGGGGATCATCGGCATGTAGATCGCCACCCGGTCGCCGGCGACCAGGCCCAGGTCGGTGAAGGTGTTCGCCGCCTTGGACACCTCGGCGAGCAGGTCGTTGTAGGTCAGCGCCCGCGAATCGCCGGGCTCGCCCTCGAAGTGGATGGCGACCCGGTCGCCGTTGCCGGCGAGCACGTGCCGGTCGACGCAGTTGTAGGCGACGTTGAGTTGCCCGCCGACGAACCACTTGGCCACCGGCGCGTCGGACCAGTCCAGCACCTCGGTCCACGGCGTGGCCCAGTCCAGCCGCTGCGCCTGCGTCGCCCAGAACCCGAGCCGGTCGGCGTCCGCGGCGGCCTGCAACTCGGGACCGGCGTTGGCGGTGGCGACGAACTCGGGGCTCGGTGGGTACACCTGCTGTTCGTGGTCCTGCGCTGCGCTCGTCATGGTTGCGGGGCCTCTTTCCGGTCGGTCCAAACAGTTCGGGCACCTGTGAGGGTAGTCACCTGTGACCGACATCGCACCGTTGCATACGGCTGCAACCTGCTCACTTTCGACGATCGGTCGGTCCCGCGCGACGGGCGGTCGGCCTCCGCGTCCAGCGGAACCGGCGCCCGGGCAGTCGGCACCGGCCGGTACCGTCGGATGCCGTGACCGACCCCTTGCAGCCCCTGCTCGACCTGCCCGGAGTGCGCGATGCCGCGGACCGCGCGCGCGACGCCCTCGCCGAGGTGCACCGGCACAAGACCAACCGGCGCGGCTGGCCGAACACCGCCGCCGAGGCGTCGGTCCGGGCCGCCCGGGCCTCGGCCGCGCTCGACGGTGGATCCATGGAGCTGCCCACGCCGGGGGAGGCGGGTGAGCCGATTCTGACGGGCGCACTGCGAGTGGCGCAGGCGCTCGACGGCGACGGCCTGGCCGTCATGGTGTCCACCTGGCAGCGCGCGCCCTTGCAGACCCTCGCACGTCTGCATCTGCTCGCGGCGGCCGACCTCGTCGACGATCCGGAGGTGCTGGGCCGGCCCCGCCCGGAGCCGGGCGTGGGGGAGCGGCTCGACGCCCTCGCGCAGTTGGTGACCGGTGGTACCCGGGCACCCGCCCCGGTGCTGGCCGCGGTGGTGCACGGCGAGCTGGCGGTGCTGCGTCCCTTCGGAGTGGCCGACGGCGTGATCGCCCGGTCGGCGTCGCGCCTCGTGTCGGTCGCGAGTGGGCTGGACGTGCACAATCTGGGCGTGCCCGAGGTGAGCTGGATGCGTCGCGCCCAGGCCTACCGCGACGGGCTCGCGGGTTTCGAGTCGGGCACCGCGGTCGGCGTCGGCGGCTGGGTCGTCTTCTGCTGCGGCGGGCTGGAAGCGGGCGCGCGGGAGGCGACATCGATCGCGGACGCCTTCGCCGGCGGCTAGTCCGAGCGGTGCGGCTGGTTAGAGCAGTGAATCAGGCTGCCCGACATCGTTTTCGGGCCATGTCGTCACATGTAAGCGGGCGACGTCGCCGAATGACTTCGGTGGCGTCGCCCGCCAGCACGGACTGCCGAGTTACCAAGCGTGCTGCATGGGTTGTGTGTCACTGGCCTCGGCGAGGGTTCGGATATCGCTGGTTCGTCCTCGCAACGGGTGCGGGGTGCTCGCCGTCGAAGACCCGAATCTCGCAAGCCCACAACGCTTTTGCCCTTATAGTGGCATCGGCTCCGCGTGGGTGCTCGGTGTCCGTGCTGGGAAGTCCGGTCGGGAGATCGAACCTTCTCTTCCGATTCGCTCTTGGCCTTCCGTCCTTCCGTAACTCCTTTCTACTCCCGGTCTCACAGGGGGGCAAGTCCCATTTTCGGGACCGTCACCCCCGGGGCGTGAACCCGCGCCGGTGCCTCCGGCGCAACGCCAGGTACGCCGCGGCGCCCGCGGCCGCCGCGCCCGCGGTGATCGCGGCCGTCGCGGCGACCACGGCCGGCGACGTCGTGGTGAATCGGTGCAGGAGCGGGACGGGACGGATGAAAGTGAGTATGGGCCAATCATTTTCGACTGCTTCGCGGCGCAGTACCCGATCCGGGTTCACCGCCCGCGGATGACCCACGGCCCGCAACATCGGGATGTCCGTCGACGAGTCCGAGTACGCGTAGCAGCGTGCGAGATCGTACCCGTACTGCAGCGCCAGCGCCTGGATTGCCTCCGCCTTGGCCTCCCCGTAGCAGTAGAACTCCAGCTCCCCGGCGTAGCGGCCGTCCTCGATCCGCATCCGGCTCGCGGTGCTGTGCGTCGCCCCGAGCGCCGTCGCGATGGGGGTGACCACCTCCTCCCCGGACGCGGACACGATGATCACGTCGTGTCCCCGGAGCCGGTGGTCCGCGATGAGATCGGCCGCCTCGGCGAAGACCAGCGGGTCCACGATGTCGTGCAGTGTCTCGGCGACGATCGCCTTGATCTGCTCGACATCCCAGCCGGTACACATCGCCGCGATGTGGGCACGCATGCGCTCCACCTGATCGTGGTCGGCGCCGGACAGCATGAACAGGAACTGGGCGTAGCTGCTCTTGAGCACCGCCCGCCGGTTGAGGAGCCCCTGGGCGAAGAACGGCTTGCTGAAGGCGAGCGCGCTGGACTTCGCGATGACGGTCTTGTCGAGATCGAAGAAGGCGGCGATTCGGCCGGACGGGGTCGGGTCCACGGTCGCGTCGGTCACGGCACCACAATAGGTGTGGCTGCATCTTCCCGGTACGTCCCGTGATCCGGCCCGTCGTCGGGCGCCTCCACCTGCGTGGAACACGCGACGGTTGAACTTGCAAATATCGGGTCCCGGCGTAGTATCGACCTCACCTGGACATAGTCCAGGGGGTGTTCAGCCCGACCCCCCGGGGCTGAACATGACGACCCTCGCCTCCTCCCCCCCTGGCGAGGGTCGTCCTCTGTTCCGGGACCTTTCGAAGCCCGGCGTGTTCATCCACAGGCGGCGCATTCATCCACAGATTCGCCGATTCGCCCCGCCTCGGCTTCCGGCACCCTCGTTCGGCGCGCAAGCTGGGCGCCATGAACGACGTCCTGGCCCTCGTCGACGATCCCGCCCTGACGGCGAGCCTGCACCGCGTGGCGGCCGCCACCGACCGCACCGTCGGCGCGGCGGCGATGCCACCGCCGCGCAGAACCTGGCTCGACGCGGGACTCGTCGTGGTCGACCGAACCGCAGCCCTGCTCTGCGCGCAGCAGCTTCCCCGTCGAGGCGGCATCGTCCTGGTCACTGCCGGCGGGGCCGACCTCCCCGACTGGCAGGCCGCCACCGCCGTCGGGGCCGAACACGTCGTCGGCCTGCCCGACGACGAAGTCGAACTGCTCACGGTGCTCGGCACCGCCGCCGAACCCGACACCGGGGGTGGGCACGTCGTCGCCGTACTCGGCGGCTGCGGCGGCGCCGGCGCCTCCACGTTCGCGGCCGCCCTGGCATGGACCGTCGCCGCCTTCCGGCACAGTGCGGGAGCACTTCTCGTCGACGGTGATCCCCTGGGCGGAGGGTTGGACGTCCTCACGGGAATCGAGGAGCGGCCGGGTGTCCGCTGGTCCGGCCTGGCCGTCGATCGCGGCCGGCTCTCCGCCCGGTCGCTGCGGGATGCGGTGCCCGAATGGCTTCCGGGACTCGGCGTGCTCTCCGCAGATCGCGAGTCCACGTCCGAGCCGGCCCCCGCCGCCGTCACCGCGGTGCTCGACACCGTCCGCCGCTCGGGCGACCTGGTGGTGTGCGACGTGCCGCGCAGCCGCGGGCCGGCCGCCGAGGCGATGGTGGCGGCCGCCGACCTGGCCGTGCTGGTGGTCCCCGCCCGTGTGCGTGCCGCCCTCGCCGCGGGGCGGGTCGCCGGCTGGGTCGCCGACCAGAACACGAACCAGGGCATCGTCGTGCGCGGCCCGGCCCCCGGCGGACTGCGTGGCCGGGACGTCGCCGAGGTGGTGGGGCTGCCGCTGATCGCCACGATGCGCGCGCAGCCCGGCCTCGCCGCGGCACTCGAACGCGGTGGACTGCGGCTCGGACGTCGTTCGCCCCTGGTCCACGCCGCCGAGTCGGTCCTCGACGTGCTGGCCGGTCCCGAGCCGGGATCGCGGTGGGCAGCATGAGCGCCGTCCTCACTGCCGAGCTGCTCGACCGGGTCCGTGAACGTCTCGCGACGGAGGCCGGCGAGCCCACGCCGGACCGTGTCGCCGCTGCGCTGCGTGCCGAATCCGGCGGGGTTCTCGGCGATTTCGATCTGCTCACGGCACTGCGGCATCTGCAGACCGAGCTGTCCGGCGCCGGCCCGCTCGAAGCGCTGCTTGCCGAACCCGGCGTCACCGACGTACTCGTCACCGCCCCCGACCGCGTCTGGGTCGACCGCGGCGGCGGGCTGCGGCTCACCTCCGTCGCCTTTCCCGACGAGGCGTCGGTGCGGCGACTGGCCCAGCGCCTCGCGCTGTTCGCCGGGCGGCGGCTCGACGACGCCCAACCGTGGGTCGATGGCCGGCTGCCCGGGCACGGCGATTTCGGTGTCCGCCTGCATGCCGTCCTCGCGCCCGTCGCACAGGGTGGCACGTGTCTGTCGCTGCGGGTGCTGCGGCCCGCCACCCAGGGACTCGACGCGCTGCGCGATCGCGGCGCCGTCGACCCGCACGCCTACGTGTTGTTGCGCCGGATCGTCGCCGCCCGGCTCGCCTTCCTCGTCGTCGGGGGCACGGGTGCGGGCAAGACCACCCTGCTCGCGGCGCTGCTCGGCACCGTGGATCCGGGTGAGCGGATCGTGTGCGTCGAGGACGCGGCGGAACTGGCGCCCGCCCATCCCCACGTCGTGCGGCTCGTCGCGCGAGCCGCCAACGTCGAGGGCGTCGGGGAGGTCGCGGTGCGCGATCTCGTCCGGCAGGCGCTGCGAATGCGGCCCGACCGCATCGTCGTCGGCGAGGTGCGCGGCGCCGAGGTCGTCGATCTGCTCACCGCGCTGAACACCGGTCACGACGGGGGTGCAGGCACCGTGCACGCCAATTCTCCGGACGAGGTGCCGGCGCGGCTCGAAGCCCTCGCCGCGCTCGGCGGTCTGGACCGCGCCGCCCTGCACAGTCAGCTCGTCGCAGCGGTGCAGGTAGTCCTGCACGTGCACCGCACCCCCGACGGAACCCGTCGGCTGACGGAGATCGGTGTCGTGCAGCGCGACGAGGTCTCGGGTGTCGTCGTCGCACCCGCGTGGACCCACGAGCGCGGCACGCAGGCCGGCATGGACCGGCTCGAACAGCTCTTCCGGCGACGGGAGGCGCCGTGACCGCGACCGCCCTGTGCCTGGCCGCGGCCCTGCTGGTCGCACCGGCGACGGTCGCCGCGCCGCGACTGCGGTCGCTGCGCACGACAGTCGTCGCCGGACGGCCGTGGCGACCGCCGCAGGAGGTGACGGCAGTGCTGTGCGTCCTCCCGGTGTTGCTGCTCGGCGTCGCACCCGCCGTCGCGGCGGCGGTCGTCGCCGGCACCACCGTGCGCCGGGTGCGGCGACGCCGACGGGACCGCGCCCGTGACGCCGAACAGCGGGCCCTGCTCGCCGGTCTCGAAACCGTCGTCGCCGAGCTGGAGGTGGGCACCCATCCGGCCGAGGCGTGTGCGACGGCGGCACGGGAGACGACCGGGCCCACCGCCGATGCCTTCCGTGTCGCGGCGGCGCGGGCCCGGCTCGGCGGAAGCGCAGCCGACGGCCTGCGCGCGGTAGCCCGCGCGACGGACCCGTCGGGGATCGCCGCGTCGCTCGATCGGGTCGCCGGGGCCTGGGAGGTGTCCGACCGGTACGGGCTGGCGCTGGCGCAACTCCTCGCGGCCGCACGGGCGGATCTGTCCGGTCGTATGCGCCTGCGCTCCCGTACCGAAGCGGGACTGGCGGGGGCCCGCGCGACGGCGGCGGTGCTCGCGGCTCTGCCGGCGCTCGGTGTGGCGCTCGGGCAGATGATGGGGGCGTCGCCGGTGTCGGTGCTGCTCGGCGACGGTCTCGGCGGGGTGTTGCTGGTGGTGGGCACCGCACTGGGGTGCGCCGGACTGCTGTGGACCGACCGGATCGCGAGGGGGGTGGCATCGTGACCGTAGCGCTGGTCTGCCTGGCCGCGGCGCTCGTGATCCTGCCGGACCTGCGGACGCGACGGTGCCGGACTGCCGGGGCCGCGGCCTCCGGGGAAGCCACCGGAACCGGCGGCGCCCCGGACGACCCGCACGCCGTGCCGGCCGCATTCGACCTGATGGCCGCCTGCCTGCGCGCCGGCCTTCCGACGGCGACCGCGGCACGGGCGGTGGCCGACTCGGCACCGCCCGCGCTCGCCCTGGCCCTGCGGCGGGGCGCCGACCGTCTCGAGCTCGGGGCCGCGCCGTCGGAGGCGTGGAGCGGTCTCGGGGAGGCGACGGCCGACGGATCCGACGACGAGACGGAGGCGCTGGAGGCCTTCGCCCGCGCCGCGCGGCGATCGGCACGATCCGGTGCCCCGCTGTCGGGCATCGTCGCCGAGGTGGCGGAGCGGCAGCGCGAACGAGCGGAGGACCGGGCGGCTGCAGCCGTCGAGCGTGCCGGGGTTCTGGTCAGCGGCCCACTCGGACTGTGCTTCCTGCCGGCGTTCGTGTGCCTGGGCATCGTGCCCGTCGTGATCGGGCTCGCGGGACGCGTGCTCGGTGAGGGGCTGTTGTGAGACGTCGGCGCGGACGGTCCGCGCCGGAGGAGGGGAGGAACCATGGTAGGCAACGTAATTCGTACGGTCGTGCAACGGCTGAGCGGTGCCGTCGCGGCGGAGGACGGGATGTCCACCGCGGAGTACGCGATCGGTACGATCGCGGCGGCGGCGTTCGGGGCCGTGCTCTACACGGTCGTCACCGGCGACAACATCGTCACTGCGCTCACTGGCATTGTCGAGCGCGCACTGAACACGGCGGTGTGAGCGGGGACGACGGTGGGGTGACCGTCGAGGCGGCGATCGCCCTCACCGCGCTGGTGAGCGTCCTCGTGCTGTGTCTCGGTGCGGTGCTGTGTATTTCGAGTCAGCTCCGATGCCAGGACGCCGCACGGGAAGCCGCCCGGCTCGCGGCCCGTGGCGACGGGACGCGGGCGGTGGAGGTGGCGGCGCGGATCGCCCCGGAGGGCGCACGGATCTCCGTGCGCCCCGACGGCGACCTCGTCGTGGCGACGGTGACAGCGGACGGTCCGCTGCTGCCGGCGGTGACGCTCACCGCGGAGGCCGTGGCTGCGTTCGAACCGGAAGTGGCGCAGTGACGTTCCGGGACGATCGGGGTAGCGCGAGCGTGGTGGCGTGTTTCGTGGCGGCCGCGCTGATCGCGGTCACCGGACTGCTCGTGCAGATCGGCGCGGGGGTCGCGACGCGGCATCGGGCGCAGGGGGCGGCCGACCTGGCGGCCCTCGCGGTGGCCGGTGCACTCGACCGCGGATCGGGCACCGCCTGCTCGGAAGCGAACCGGATCGCGGCGCGGATGCGGGTGCAGGTGCGTTCGTGCACCGTCGACGGCTGGGACGCGGTCGTCGAGGTCGAGGCCGCGGTGGCGCTGCCGGGTGGGCGGCAGGCCCGCGCGATCGCGCGGGCGGGGCCGGTCGAGTGAGCGCCGGTCAGGAGAGGGCGTCGAGCACCGCGCCGAGCAGAGCGACCGCCCCGGCCTTGTCGAGCGGGTCGTTGCCGTTGCCGCATTTGGGGGAGTACACGCACGACGGGCAGCCGGCGGCGCACTCGCAGGCCGTCACGGCCGCGCGGGTCGCCCCGAGCCATTCGGCGATGCGCGCGTAACCGCGGTCGGCGAAGCCCGCGCCGCCGGGATGCCCGTCGTAGACGAAGACGGTGGGCAGCCCGGTGTCCGGGTGCACCGCCGTGGACACCCCGCCGATGTCCCAGCGGTCGCACGTCGCCACCAACGGCAGCAGCCCGATCGCGGCATGCTCGGCGGCGTGCAGCGCGCCGGGTACCCGTTCCGGTCCGATTCCGCACCGGTCGAGCAGTTCGGGGGTGACGGTGTACATCACTGCGCGCGTCGGCAGGCACTGGGACGGCATATCGAGTTCGGTGCTGTCGAGAACCTCGCCGGACGGCAGTCGCCGCAGGTAGGAGACCACCTGATGGGTCACTTCCACCTCGACGAGGCCCACGGTCACCGGACCGAGCGAGCGCTGCTCCGTCACGGCGGTCACGACGATGTCGGTGATCTCCCGCGCGGAGGTGGACCATTCGGGCTCCTCGGCGTGCACGAGCGCGATCCCGTCGTCGAGGTGCAACTCGTCGACGACGAACGACTCGCCGCGGTGCAGGTACACCGCGCCCGGATGCACGGTCGCCGGTGCCCGGCCGCCGTCGACGGTGCCGAGCATCCGTCCGGTGTCGGATTCGACGATGGCGATCTGGGTGCCGATGCCGCCGCGGATGTCGATGTCGGAGTGCGGACGGGTGTCGGGGGTGACGAACCAGCCGTGCGGGCGCCGCCGGATCGCGCCCTGGGCGGCCAGGGCAGCGAGGACGTCGGCCGCGCCGAACTCCTCGACCTCGGCGTCGCTGAGCGGCAGCTCGAGCGCAGCGCACAGCAGTTGCGGACCGAGCACGTACGGGTTGGTGGGGTCGGTGACCGTCGCCTCGACGGGCTTGTCGAGCAGCGCCGCCGGATGGTGCACGAGGTAGGTGTCGAGTGGATCGTCGCGGGCGACGAGCACGACCAGCGATCCCGCGCCGCGGCGGCCGGCCCGGCCGGCCTGCTGCCAGAACGACGCGACGGTGCCCGGGAATCCGGCGACGACGACGGCGTCGAGGCCGGCGATGTCCATACCGAGTTCCAGGGCGTTGGTGCTGGCGGCACCGAGCAGACGGCCGTCCGCCAGAGCAGCCTCGAGCTCGCGCCGCTCCTCGGCGAGGTAGCCGGCGCGGTACGCGGCGACACGATCGACGAGTTCGGGGGCGGCCTCGGCGAGCAGCCGCTGTGCGCCGAGCGCAGTGAACTCGGCGCCGCGCCGGGACCGTACGAAGGCGAGGGTGCGGGCACCTTCGACGACGAGGTCGGCGAGGATGCGCGCGGCCTCGGTTCCGGCGGCGCGGCGCACCGGGGCGCCGTTCTCGCCGGTCACCTGCTCGAGCAGTGGCGGTTCCCACAGCGCGACGGTGCGCGGGCCGTGCGGGGAGCCGTCCTCGGTCACCTCCCGGCAGGGCGCGCCGACGAGCCGGGACGCCGCGGCGCCGGGGTCGGCGGTCGTCGCGGAGGCGAGGACGAAGACCGGTCGGGCACCGTAGCGTGCGGCGATCCGTCGCAGCCGGCGCAGCACCAGGGCCACGTTGGAGCCGAAGACGCCGCGGTAGGAGTGGCACTCGTCGACCACGACGTAGCGCAGTCGGCGGAAGAACCGGGACCAGCGGGCGTGCCCGGGCAGCATCGACATGTGCAGCATGTCGGGGTTGGTGAAGATCCACCGCGAGTGGCTGCGCGCCCACTGCCGCAGTTCGGTGGAGGTGTCACCGTCGTAGGCACACGCGTGCACCCGACCGAGTTCGGGCTCGGCGGCGGTCACGTCGGTGACGGCGCGCAACTGGTCTGCACAGAGCGCCTTCGTGGGGGAGAGGTACAGCGCGGTGGCGTGCGGGTCCTCGACGAGTGCGGTGAGCACGGGCAACTGGTAGGCGAGGGACTTGCCCGACGCGGTGCCGGTGGAGACGACGACGTGCTCCCCGCCGGCGGCGACGTCGGCGGCCGCCCTCTGGTGGCTCCACGGCCGGGGCACACCCGTCGCGCGCAGGGCCCGGACGACGGCGTCGGACGCCCAGTCCGGCCAGTCGGTGTGCCGGACCTCGCGGGCGGGCAGCTCCGCGCTGTGGGTGAGGGGGTGCTCCGAGGCCGGGGTGCCCTCGAGAACTCGTTCGAGCAGTTCGTGGCCGAAGCTCGTCGGCCCGTCGCCGACGGGACGGCGGTGCGGCGAGCTGGTCACACTGGGTACTCCGGAGGATGCGGTCGGGATGGGAAACCAGCGTAGTCGGCCGTCGTTCCCGGCGTTCGGTCGGTGTGCGACCCGCGCGCGGGTTAACATCGACGTAACCGTACCGACGAGTAATCGTACCGTCGGTATGTACAAGATCAAATTTTCGGGCGAATTGTGCGCCCTCCTACTGTTGTCGGCGCCCCGAACGTGGTTCACTGACATCGGTCGCAGCTTCTGTGTTCGGTGACTTGAGAAAGTGCACGGCTCGCAGGATCGATGGTTGCGAGCGCGGTGCTTTGCTCTTCCTGTGGGGGGATCAAGAAGTACAGCGGTCGGAACCGGCCCGGCGGCTCGCTCGCCCGCGAACCGCCGCATCCGGTGTTAGAAAGAGAAGGAAAAGCATGGCACAGGGCACTGTGAAGTGGTTCAACGCGGAGAAGGGCTTCGGCTTCATCGCTCCCGAGGACGGCTCCGCCGACGTTTTCGTCCACTACTCGGAGATCCAGGGCAGCGGCTTCCGCACCCTGGAGGAGAACCAGCGCGTGGAGTTCGAGGTCGGCCAGGGCACCAAGGGCCCGCAGGCCACCGGCGTTCGCGCGCTCTGATCGTCGACGCTCCTGCCGGAGCCTGACGTGACTCGGTCCGCAAGGACCGAAGCCTCGATCGTCCCCCGTCACCCTCGGTGATGGGGGACGATCTGTTTCTGCGGGAGGCAGCGAAGGAAGGACGGGGGAGTGAGTCAACTGTCGTTCTTCGGGGCCGAGGTGATGCCGCCGGACCCGGCCGACCTCGGTGGTCTGCTGGCCGCGCACGGACACGCGGTGGTCTCCGGTGACGGCGCGCGGATCTCCGTGGTCGTGGACGAGCCGTGGCGGGCGGACGCGATCGCGGAGCTCATGACGCAGGCCGCGCTGTCCCCGGAGGTCACCCGCACGGACGAGGGACATCCGCTGGTGCGCACCGCAGCCCTGCCGGAACTCGTCCCGGTCGCGGCCGAATGGACGCGGGGCGCGGTGAAGGCGGTGCCGGCGGGATGGGTGCCGGGCTCGCGAGCCCTGCGGGCGTGGGTGCTCGCGGCCGGTCGCGTCGAGGTCGAGGGCGAACGCTACGTCCTGGGGCTGGATCCGCACACCCCGGACACCCACGCGGTGCTGGCCCAGTCGCTGATGCGTGCCGGGATCGCGCCGACGCTGATCGGCGCCCGCGGCGCCGGACCGGGCCTGCGGGTGTCCGGGCGACGGCGATTGACGCGTCTCGTCGAGAACATCGGGGCACCCCCGGACGACGCCCGCGCGCGGCAGATCTGGCCGCGCGTGCAGTAGGGGCCGCATCACGCGTGACGGGCCTTCCGTTGCAGGTGTGCGACCCTGTGTATGGCCGCGTCCGGGGAACGGGTCGGTATACATGTCTTCAAGAAGCGGGACATGTCAGCGAACAGGGAAGGTGCGGCAGCGCTGTGGCAGCACGGGACAACAGCACGTCGAACGGCTCGTCGGGCACGCGTCGGCTCGTCATCGTCGAGTCCCCGACCAAGGCGAAGAAGATCGCGCCCTACCTGGGCCGTGACTACGTCGTCGAGGCGTCCGTCGGACACATCCGCGACCTGCCACGCGGGGCCGCCGATGTGCCGGCCAAGTACAAGGGCGAGTCGTGGGCCCGCCTCGGTGTGAACGTCGACCACGGTTTCGAGCCGCTGTACGTCGTCAGTCCCGAGAAGAAGTCCAAGGTCACCGAGCTGAAGGGGCTGCTGAAGGACGCGGACGAGCTGTACCTCGCGACCGACCCCGACCGGGAGGGCGAGGCCATCGCCTGGCACCTGCTCGAGACGCTCAAGCCGAAGGTCCCGGTCCGCCGGATGGTCTTCCACGAGATCACCGAGCCGGCCATCCGGGCCGCCGCAGAACACACCCGCGACCTCGACAACAACCTGGTCGACGCGCAGGAGACCCGCCGGATCCTCGACCGCCTCTACGGCTACGAGGTCAGCCCGGTGCTGTGGAAGAAGGTCATGCCGCGGCTGTCGGCGGGCCGCGTGCAGTCCGTCGCCACCCGGGTCATCGTCCAGCGCGAACGTGAGCGCATGGCCTTCCGGTCCGCGACGTACTGGGACATCGCCGCCACCCTCGACGCCGGCGCCGACGCGAGCCCCCGATCGTTCGGGGCACGGCTCGTCGGTGTCGACGGCGCCCGCGTCGCCGCCGGCCGCGATTTCGGCGCCGACGGCCGGCTCAAGTCCACCGGCGTCGTCGTGCTCGACGAGGCGTACGCGCGACGACTCGCCGACGCTCTGCACGGCGTGGACCTGACGGTGACGTCGGTCGAGAGCAAGCCGTACACCCGCAAGCCGTACGCACCGTTCATGACGTCGACGCTGCAGCAGGAGGCGGGCCGCAAGCTGCGGTTCTCGTCCGAGCGCACGATGCGCATCGCCCAGCGCCTGTACGAGAACGGCTACATCACGTACATGCGTACCGACTCGACGACCCTGTCCGAGAGCGCGATCGCCGCCGCCCGGGCCCAGGCCACCGAGTTGTACGGCGCGGAGTACGTGCACGCCACCCCGCGGCAGTTCACCCGCAAGGTCAAGAACGCGCAGGAGGCCCACGAGGCGATCCGTCCGGCCGGTGACGTGTTCGCCACGCCCGGCGAACTGCACTCGCGTCTCGACACCGACGAGTACCGCCTCTACGAACTCATCTGGCAGCGCACCGTCGCCTCCCAGATGGCCGACGCGCGGGGCACGACCCTGACACTGCGCATCACCGGCACCGCCGCGAGCGGCGAGGAATGCACGTTCTCGTCGTCCGGTCGCACCATCACCTTCCCCGGCTTCCTGAGGGCGTACGTCGAGAGCGTCGACGAAGAGGCCGGCGGCCAGTCCGACGACGCCGAATCCCGGCTGCCGAACCTGTCCGAGGGACAGCGCGTCACCGCGACGAAGCTCGACCCGGACGCTCACTCGACCAACCCGCCGGCTCGCTACACCGAGGCCAGCCTGATCAAGGCTCTCGAGGACCTCGGCATCGGCCGGCCGTCGACGTACGCGTCGATCATCAAGACCATCCTCGACCGCGGCTACGTCTACAAGCGGGGCAGCGCCCTGGTCCCGTCGTGGGTGGCGTTCGCGGTCATCGGGCTGCTCGAGGCGCATTTCGGACGCCTCGTCGACTACGGCTTCACCGCCGCCATGGAGGACGACCTCGACGAGATCGCGGGTGGTCACGAGCAGCGCACGGACTGGCTGTCGAGCTTCTACTTCGGTGGCGCCCACGGAGCCGAGAACTCGGTGGCGCGCGAGGGTGGCCTGAAGAAGATGGTGGGCGAGAACCTCGAAGACATCGACGCCCGCGAGATCAACTCCATCCGGCTGTTCGACGACGCCGAGGGCCGGGAGATCCACGTGCGCGTGGGCCGGTTCGGCCCCTACCTCGAGCGGATGGTTGCCGATCCCGACGCTCCCGACGGGGAACCGATCTCCCAGCGTGCGAACCTGCCCGACGACCTGCCGCCGGACGAGCTGACGCTCGAGTACGCGGAGAAGCTGTTCTCGACCCCGCAGGAGGGCCGGGTCCTCGGCGTCGACCCGGCCACCGGCAACGAGATCGTCGCGCGGGAGGGCCGCTTCGGTCCGTATGTGACCGAGTTGCTGCGTGAGCCGGAGCCGGAGCCCGAACCCGACATCACGCCGATCCCGGTCGAGGCGGCGCCCTCGGCGGGCGGCACCACCACCGTGGCGAAGAAGGCTGCGAAGAAGGCACCGGCGAAGAAGGCCACCAAGAAGGCGGCCGGTCCCAAGCCGCGGACGGCGTCGCTGCTCAAATCGATGGAACTGTCGACGGTGACGCTCGAGGACGCACTGCGACTGCTGTCGTTGCCGCGGGTCGTCGGGGTCGATCCTGCGACGGGTGAGGAGATCACCGCCCAGAACGGTCGCTACGGGCCGTACCTGAAGAAGGGCACCGACTCGCGGTCGCTGGCGAACGAGGAGCAGATGTTCACGGTCACCCTCGAGGAGGCGCTGAAGATCTACTCCGAGCCGAAACGACGCGGTCGGCAGGCCGCCGCCACGCCGCCGCTGCGGGAACTGGGCACCGACCCGGTCAGCGACAAGCCGATGGTGATCAAGGACGGCCGCTTCGGCCCGTACGTCACGGACGGCGAGACCAACGCCAGCCTCCGCAAGGGCGACGAGGTCGACACCATCACCGACGAGCGTGCCTCCGAGCTGCTCGCGGATCGACGTGCCCGTGGTCCGGCGAAGAAGACCGCCAAGAAGACCGCTGCGAAGAAGGCTCCCGCGAAGAAGACGGCGGCCAAGAAGACCGTCGCCAAGAAGACGACTGCGAAGAAGACGACTGCGAAGAAGACCGCCGCGCAGAAGGAGTGACCTTCCGGGTACGGCGTCCTATCCTCGCCGTGTGTACCGCGAAGCGGCGTCCGGCATACCCGGTGTGCTCGTGTGGACCGCGACGAGGACCGCGGATTCGGCGGGAACGTCCGTGCTGCCCGACGGCTGCACGGACCTGATCTGGCACGAGGACGGCCTCCTCGTCGCCGGACCGGACACCCGAGCCCAGTTCTCCGACCTGGGTGCCCGGCGTGACCTGACCGCCGTGCGTTTCGGTCCCGGCGTAGGGCCGGCGGTGCTCGGCGTGGATGCAGCCGACCTCCGTGACGCACGCGTACCGCTGGACCACATCCGGCCCGGCGCACACGTTCGTCGCCTGGTCTCGGACGCGGAGTCCGACCCGGTCGGTGCGCTCCTGCGCGAGACCCGGCGCCGTCTGGACGGCGTCGACCGCAGTGTCGAGACGAGCATCGCGGCGCAGCTCGGGGCCGGAGCGTCCGTCGCCGAGCTGGCGGCGTCGACGGGCTGGAGCGCGCGCCGGTTGCACCGGCACGCACTGCGCGCGTACGGCTACGGACCGAAGACGCTGGCACGCGTGCTGCGGTTCCGCCGCGCGGTCGGTCTCGCCCGCGCCGGCCGACCGTTCGCCGACGTCGCGGCCGAGTGCGGCTTCAGCGACCAGGCCCATCTCGCGCGGGAGGTCCGCGCCCTCTCCGGCACCACGCTCGGTGCGCTCCTCGGCTGAGCGGTCACCCGGGCAGGGCCGCGAACAGCTCGATGCTGTGCCCGTCGGGATCGTGGACGCTCGCGTACCGCTGCTTCCAGAACGCGTCCCACGGTTCGAGCGCACTCGTGCATCCCGCCTCCAGCAAGTCGCGGTACGTCGAATCCACGCCTGCCGGTGAACCGCAGTCGAAGGCGAGCGCGGGGCCACCCGTTCCCGGCCGGAAGTCCGGATGGAAGGACCGGACCGATTCGACTGTGTCCCATGCCAGGCGGAGCCCACCTGGAAGTGTCGTTTCGAAGTGCGGTTCGTCGGTACCGGCGGGCAGGTCCAGTCCGAGGCGTCGATAGCAGTCGAAGGAACGGGTCATGTCGGCGACGACGAGCCCGACCAGGGCGAGTTGTGCGGTCATACCGGTGACGCTAGGTCGCTGCGCCGTCGCCGTCTTGAAGGTTTCGGACGGCCGACGCCTCGGCGGCGTCGGAACCGGTCGCTACGCTGAGGCCATGCCCGGTGTCTTCGAACGTCTCGTCGGCCAGCGCGACGTGGAGACCGAACTGATCGCCGCAGCCACCGCGGCGCGCGGCGGCGGAGCCGGTTCCCGGATGACGCACTCGTGGCTGTTCACCGGCCCTCCCGGTTCCGGTCGGTCGATTGCGGCGCTCTGCTTCGCCGCCGCCCTGCAGTGCACCGACCCGGACGTCCCGGGTTGCGGTCGCTGCCACGCGTGCAGCACCACCATGGCCGGCACTCACGGCGACGTCCGTCGGGTCGTTCCCGAGGGGCTCACGATCAGTGTCAAGGCGATGCGCGACATCGTCCGGACCGCGTCGCGTCGTCCGAGCACCGGGCAGTGGCAGGTAGTGGTGATCGAGGATGCGGACCGTCTCACCGAGGGCGCCGCGAACGCACTGCTCAAGGTCGTTGAGGAACCGCCGGAACGCACGGTGTTCCTCCTGTGCGCACCGTCCGTGGATCCGCAGGACATCTCCGTGACCCTGCGCTCGCGATGCCGGCACGTCGCGCTCGTCACGCCCAACCCGGACGCCATCGCCCGGGTGCTGCGCGAACGCGACGGACTCGACCCCGAGACCGCGAACTGGGCGGCATCGATCAGCGGCGGCCACGTCGGGCGGGCCCGGCGTCTGGCCACCGACGAGTCCGCTCGCACCAGCCGTCGACGTGCGCTGGATCTGGCCGCGGCCGTCCTCCGCCCTGCCACCACGTACACCGCTGCGGACGAGCTGGTGCAGCGTGCGGAGGCGGAAGCCAAGGAGATCAGCGCCACGCGCGACGAACGGGAGACCGAGGAACTTCGGACCGCTCTCGGCGCCGGAGGCACCGGCAAGGGCGCTGCCGGGGCGCTCCGGGGCTCGGCGGGCGTCCTCAAGGACCTCGAACGCACCCAGAAGTCCCGACGCACCCGGACCGAGCGCGACATCATGGATCGCGCCCTCATCGATCTGGCCGGTCTCTACCGCGACGCGCTGGCACGTTCCCTGGGCGCTTCCAGCACCGCCAACCATCCCGACATGGCCGAGCGTGCCGCCGACCTGGCTTCGCGTGCCCGGCCGGAGGCGCTGCTGACCTGCATCGAGGCGATTCTCGAATGCCGCGAGGTCCTCGCGCAGAACGTCAAGCCCCGCTTCGCGGTGGCCGCGATGGCGGCCCGGTTGAGCTCGGCCTTCCGGTAGGCACCGACGGGCGGTTTGCATTGGGCAGGGGGGTAGGCGCTAGACTCGTGCGCGCCGTCAGGCACGCTGCCTTAGCTCAGTCGGTAGAGCATTTCACTCGTAATGAAAAGGTCGCGAGTTCGATTCTCGCAGGCAGCTCCGCACGACGAAGGCCCTCCATCCCGAACGCGGACGGAGGGCCTTCGTCGTACGCACGTGCACTCTCCGGTCCGCTCGCCCCGGGCAAAGGCGCCCGCCGCCGCGTTCCGTGCAGCATGATGGCGGGTGTGCTCCTGGAGATCTTCTCGATCGTTCTGATCATCGGCGCCCTGGTCGTTCTCATCCCCACTGCGGTGCGCGTGTTCCGCCGGCGCGACGACGACCACTAGTCCGATCGCCGCTGCTCGGCACCCCGCTCGGGCGTCGTCGGCTCAGTACACTCGACTTATGAGTGAGTCGTTGAAGGAGCGGGTGCGAGCGAAGATTCTGCGCCAGCGCGGAGAAGACGGCGGGCGCCCCCTCGGGGACGCAGAAGGGGACAACCCCCGGCTCATCGACATCGGCCTCGACCTGGCACTGCTGGACCAGGCCGCCGAGGGGGACCCCGTTGTGGAAGAGCTGGCCGCGAAGTACTGGGTGCCCTGATGTCGTCCAGAAAAGCGGCTTGACCAGGCGATTTGGTAACTCGCGCAATGTTCACGTAACTTATTGCAGGTCAGAGCGACACGGACACCGACCCGGCCCGCAGGGGCTCGGGACAACGAGGTTGGACGCAGGCGCCTGATTGTTCGGTTCGGAATCTTCTGGTAGGGTTCTGGGCCGTTGC